>Ga0075425_100003173_pt1 | contig 16672 bp, 14 predicted proteins | sample SoiMethybrSBSTD4_FD_75300 | JGI IMG/M metagenome (GOLD analysis project Ga0075425, IMG submission 75300) | Bulk soil microbial communities from a Populus tree surrounding site in Tennessee, USA - Soil MetaG P. TD hybrid SBSTD4 | ecosystem: Environmental > Terrestrial > Soil > Tree plantation... | reverse complement strand
GACGGCATCCTTGTGTATCTCAAGCGTATCGACTCCGTATTCGAGTTCGTAACTAATGCGTTCAGTGGCGGCCGGCAGTTTTTTCGGTTTCCGCACCGGCACGAATCCAGCCCCGAGGTTGTACGCCAGCGCGGGAGCAAAAATGAAACCCCGCGCCTCGATACCAAGCACGATATCGGCGTTATATGGACGAATCTGCTCGGTCAGTGCTTCGATGATCCGGCGGAATCCAGCCTTGTCCTTAAGTACTGTCGTGATGTCATAGAAGAGGATGCCCGGCTTGGGAAAGTCCGGAACCTCCCGGATCAGCTTCTTCAGTTCGTCCATTTCAACCTCTTATCAAAAACGATGAATACTTTCCGGTCACGGCTGCTTCGCTTTCAACCACTTTCGTCACGTTTGCCAGGCGCGGTCCCCTTTGCAGGTCCTGCTTAAAAAGCTGGATCGCGGCCGCATCGCCCTCGGCGTGCACTTCCACGTCGCCATTGAACAAGTTACGGGCGTAACCACGTATTCCGCGGCGTTCGGCAGCCTCCTGCGCGAAGTAGCGATACCCAACACCCTGAACGCGCCCGCTGACGACAAAGTCCTTGGCGACCATATTCTTGATGGCTGCGCCCTTTCTTGAGGCTGCGCGCTGTCGCGCTTGCGCTCCGCGTCGGGCTTGCATTCGCAGCCGCTCATGTGAATCCTGCAAATTGTAGCATTCCATTAAAGTCCCACCCCTTTGCCTCCGATACGAACCACGGAGAGGACCAAAGTGAGCGCCGTAATGGATTACAGACGAAAGCTCTACGCGATAAGGGACTTGCCCACGTTGCCGGCGATTGCGCACAAGGTTTTGATGCTGGCCGACGATGACGATACAGGCCCAGAAAAGCTTTCAGCCATCATCATGAGCGACCAGTCACTATCGGTAAGAGTGCTGGCTCTGGCGAACTCTGCCTATTACGGTCATCGAGGAAAGATCGGCACCATCCGACATTCCGTGGTCATCATCGGCATGAACATGTTGAAGCAGGTCGCGCTCAGCGTTCTGGTTTGCGGAACGATGGGAAGGCGCGGCCGCGATCGTGCGAAATTCTGGAAGCATTCGTTCGGCACGGCGCTGGCTTCTGCCTCGATCGCAAAGCGCACACGTGCGGCGGATCCGGACCTGTGTTTTATGGGCGGTCTGCTCCATGACGTTGGCCAACTGGTCATTGATGCGTATTTTCCGGATGACCCGGAGATGAACCATTCGGAAGTCGGAGCGTGGATGGGCGAACGATGGCAGTTGCCGCAGGCACTAATCGACTGCATGGCCTGGCATCACTCGACGGAGCCCGAACATCTGGCGCAACCGATCGTCGCGTGTGTGCACGCGGCCAACGTTTGCTCGAAACTGGCGCTTCCGCTGACGGACAAGGGAGAAGAGATTGCGCCGGAAGTATTGCAAGCACTCGGTCTGACATCAGCCGACTTCCTCGGCATCGTTGAAGATATGAGAAACCGAAAGTCACAGATTGATGGATTCCTGGTGTGAACTTATGCCAAACGAAATGGAACGCCGCATAAACTTTCTGGCAACCGCGCTCGAGCAAGCGAACGCAACCGTTCGCGGCAAGACAGATGAACTGTCGCTGATGCGCCGTGTCGCCGATGCGATCAGCCAGCACACGGCCCTCTGGAGTCTGTCCGCAGAACTTGTGAATGCGATCGCAGAGGGAGTGAACTGCAAGTATGCGGTCATCTATTGCGGATCGGCTGATAGCAACCCGTTTCACCTGCAGGCGGTGTCGAACATTTTTTCGGGGAACGAACAGTTTCCCCCGAATATATACGGCACACGGCTCGTCCGGCACATCGAACAGAACGGCGGCCCGCTCCAGATCGACGACATCACGAAGAATGCAATCTGGTCCGAGGATTGGCCATTCCCCGGCGGGCTTGTTTCCTGGCTATGCGTTCCACTGCTTACGCGCAATCATGTCCGCGGCGCGTTGATCCTGGCGGATGACGCACCGGCAGCATTCGACGAGAGAACACTGCGGACGCTGATGATCGTGGTGCCGCAGATGACGCACGCGTTTGCGAACATCGGTCTATACAACCATCTTCGCGAATCGGAGATGAAGTACAGGACCCTGGTCGAACGCATCCAGGACGTTGTCTACATCTGCGATCGGAAGTGGCAGATCGTTGATGTGAATCCGGCGGCGGAGGCATTGTTCGGGGGCAAGATTACGGGTCGAATACTTACCGACTTATTTGCATCACCGAACAGTGCCAATCAGTTCGTCGAAGAGATCCGGGCCGGGCGGACCGTTCAGAATTTCGAAGCCGAGCTGGTGACTGACGCGAACAAGCGCATTGTTACGCTGCTGAGCTGCGTACACGACGGCGATAAATATTCCGGAATTATCAAGGATGTTACCGAACGCACTCACCTGATGGGACAAATCGCACGCGCGCAAAAGATGGAGTCCATCGGTACGCTGGCGAGCGGCGTTGCGCACGACTTCAATAACATTCTCGGAATCATTCTGCCGAATGCCGAACTGATCAAGATGCGCAGCGATGCGGCCTCACCCGCGAGTCGTCTTGCAGACGTTATCATCAATGCCACGAAACGCGCGGCCGGCCTGACGCGGCAGCTGCTGTCGCTTTCGAGAAAAGACGGCATCCTTTTAAAGACCGTCAGTGTGAACGACGCGGTTCGCGCCACGGGCAAATTGCTCGGTGAAACGCTCGACCGAAGGATACGGCTCGAGTACGATCTCACGCCCGACTGCACGAACATCAAGGCGGATGAAACGCAAATGGAGCAGGTGCTGTTGAATCTCGCGATCAACGCGCGCGATGCGATGCCCGAAGGCGGCGTTCTGAAATTCACGACGAGATCTGACGGACAGAATGCGACCGTCTCGCTGGTCGATACCGGCAGCGGCATCGATCCGAGCATCCTGCCGAATATTTTCGATCCGTTCTTTACGACGAAAGAGAAGTCCAGGGGAACGGGCCTCGGGTTGAGCGTCGTGTACGGCATAGTGAAGCAGTCTGGCGGAACGATCGACGTTAAAAGTGAGGTCGGCGTCGGCACGGAATTCCTGATCACGCTGCCGCTCACCAAGGAAGCGCGTAATACAGCGGCGCACGCGGAAGTGAAACCGGCCGGCGGAAACGAGAAGATCCTGATCGTGGACGATGAGCCGGAGATGTTGAATTTGCTGGAGATGCTTCTGAAGGATCTCGGGTATACGGTCATCGCTGCGAACAATGGCCGCGAAGCCGTCGAGGTAGAGGATGCGGACATCCATCTGGTGATCCTCGATATGATGATGCCGGAAATGGACGGCATGACTGCTCTGCGGTTCCTCCGCCAGAAGCGGCCCGACGTGAAAGTGCTGATTTCGAGCGGATACACCTCCCCGGAGAAGGTCCCCATGCTGGAACGCATCGGCATCGAGGGATTCGTACAAAAGCCGTTCGAGGTTCGAAAGATCGCCACCACCGTGAGAGACGTGCTTGACGGGGTTGTCGCATAGCACGTAACATCCCCAAGGATTTTTCGTACTCAAAACATGGGGTAATTCTTTCATGGCCGACAATTCGGACAACAAAGCGAAATGGCCTTCATACACGATGGTCGATCCGCGCATGCGGAGGATCTATTTCCAGTTCTATCAGGAGACCTACAAATCTTCTGTACTCGATCGCAAAACCAAAGAATTGATCGCGATCGCCGCTTCGCTTGCAACGCACTGCAAGGGATGTCTTGAAGGACACATCAAGAAAGCCCTGAAATACGGCGCTACCAAGGAAGAACTGAGCGAGACGATAGCGATCACCATGGGCGTGAGCGCTGCAGCCATGGTCGATCTTACCGATATCGCAGCGGAAGAACTCAAGATCCGCCACTTCGATGGCACTCGTGCTGCTGAAGAACCGCGCGAGGTTTCTCCCGAGGAGTAACCAATGCTACGCAGCCTGGCTTTACTACTCGTCTTCTCCGTCGAACTCTCCGCCCAGGTTTCCCGCGTCGAATACAAGGCGTTCGAAAGCAAACTTCTCGGAAACCAGGTCCGATACGGATTGTATTTACCGCCGTCATATGCATCCTCGCCCGCGAAGAAATATCCCATCCTCTACTTTCTTCATGGCCTGAACGAAAACGAAACACGGTGGGCGGTGCGGGGAATGACCGACGTCATGCTGGACCGCATGGTTGCCGACGGAAAGATCGGAGAATTCATCGTAGCGATTCCTTTCGGCGCGATAAGTTTTTATACGAACACGCGCGACGGCAAGGAAAAGTGGGAAGACATGATCGTGACGGAGTTCATCCCGATGATCGAATCAACGTATAGGGTGAACGCATCGCGCGCGACGCGAGGCATCAGCGGTATTTCGATGGGCGGATATGGCGCGTTGAAGATCGCAATGAAGCATCCTGAATTGTTCGCCGCCGTGAGCGCGCATAGCGCGGTGCTAATCCAGGATCTGGGGGCCATACAGTCGATACCGGGACGTCCCGGGCGCATGGTCCAGATGACCACGTTGTTCGACAGGATTTACGGAATCAATCAGGACCTGACCTACTGGGAAGCCAACAATCCGATGACACTGGCAAAAGACCGCTCAAAGTGGAATGGCCTGAAGATTTACTTCGATTGCGGTACGGAAGACGAATACGGATTTTTCGTCGGAACGAAGCAACTGGATGATTTGTTGACGAAAGCGTCGTATCCGCACGAAGCGCATCTCTATCCGGGAAACCACGGCTGGGATTACGCGGCCCAGCACACGGCCGAATCGCTGCTGTTCCACTGGAAGGCGTTTAGCGGAAAATAGGGGCCCGCGACTATTGAGCAGGGCGCATGAATATAGGAAGCGGTAGTCCCCTCCTAGGATAGGAGGGGTGGCCGTGCCGTCAAAAAATATCGCCGAAGGCATCCTTTGAAAGCACGGACGGGTGGTCATTCTAGACTGACCACCCCGTCTGCGCTTTCAAAGGTAGCTTCGCAGCATTTTCTTGATGCGCAGCCACCCCTCCTATCCTAGGAGGGGACTACTCTATCCTACCTTCTGTATCCTACCCTTAGCGGTTGAGTAATGGATTTCGCATTCCATGTTCTGCAGTACGACAAATTACGCTTCCTGACAGACCAACTCCCCACGATCCCCAAGCACTCCGGCGTCTATAAAATCTTCGATCTTCGCGGCAAGCTGATCGTTCTCGACAAGACCAGCAATCTCTTCGAACGCCTAGAGCGCTTCTACGGCGAGCGGTCCGAAATGGTTCGTGATCTGGACCTGCGCGAGATCTCTTCTCGCATCGAATACATCCGAACCGATTCCGCGTTCGAAACGCTCTACGTTCTCTACCGCGAGCGAAAGGTTCACTTCCCGAAAACCTATCGGAAGATGCGCACGTTTCGCCTGTACACCCTGATGAAGATCAACCGGAAGCAGCGGTTCCCCCGCATCTACGCCAGCCGCCAGATCAAAGGGGGCGTCGACTACTTCGGCCCGTTCGTCACACGCGGACAGTTCACGCGGTTGAAAACCACCATCGAGCGAACCTTCAAGCTGCGGCCGTGCCTGTACAACATCCGCGGGAACGATCCGCATCCCGATTGCATGTACTTCCAGATGCACACCTGCTCTCGCCCATGCAATAACGACATCGATCGCACGGGCTATCTTGATGACGTCGTCCAGGCGATGCTCTTCATCGAAGGCCGCGATAGCGACATCGAGAATTCACTGGTTGCGAAGATGAACGAACTTGCGGCGGAAATGAAATTCGAAGATGCGGAACTGAACCGCCGCCGGCTCGAGAAGATTCACAAGGCCCGCGAGGAATATGGCGACAAGTTTTTTTCTCTCGCGAATTTCAATTTCGTGGCGGTGCTCGCAGCAGCTTCGACGTCGCGGCGGAAGATAGCGTTCATCCGCCAGGGGCGAATCGTCGGATTTGAAGAATATGAATTGCCGTCACTGAAAGAAACTCTGGAGTTGGATCTTCACCGCTTCTTCGACCCGCCCGCCGAGAAAGGTGGGACCGACAGCCAGTACGACGAGTTCTGCCTTGTATCGAACTTCATCGTCGATCCGCTGCAGAGCGTAGATTTGCTTCCGTTGAGCGCTGACCTTCCGGCTCGCGTGTTGGAACTTATCGAACGCAAGCGTAAGCGTCAAAAGCAACCTGTTGAAAAAGGAATAGAAGCCGCGGATTCCGCAGATTGAACGGATTAATCTGCGGAATCCGTGTAATCCGCGGCTTAGATTTCCACGCGCCTACCGATGTCCGTTTAATTTGTGTTGAACAATTTTCCGGCTGAGGGTGTTCCGGTGCACGCCAAGAAATTCGGCAGCCTTGGTCTGGTTTCCACCGGTTTTGCTAAGAGCACTCTGAATGAATTTTCTTTCGAATTCATTCACAGCTTCGCCGAGATAAATCCGGCGCTCAATCATTTCTGACACGAGCGATTCCAACTTCTCTTTCACAGATATTCCCTTACGATTGGATTTCTTATCCTACTGTTGCTGCCACCAGCGCTCGAGCGCGCGGTAACCTACCAGGAATTTGGCTTTCAGCTCGTACGGCGTTATTACCGCCAACGCTCTCGAGCCGGGAAGGAAATACGGCGCAAGCAGTGAGTTTCTGACCCTCTCTGTTTGAACGTCAAAAGCTGTCAAGACAAGAAGAATTACCGCGCCGATCATCCATCCTCTAATGAAACCGAACGCTGCCCCGAGCAGCCGGTCCGCCCACTGCAATTTGGAAAGCTTCATGAAGCGGGTAACCAACCACGTGATCACGGCACCCACAACAAGCGTTCCAACAAAAATTAAGGAGAAGCCCAAGAATAGAGCAACATTTTCGGTTCTGACAACATCTTTAAAAAGATTTCCAACAGGACGATACAACCACGCAGCAAGAATGGAACCAACTACGACCGCCGACACAATATAAATTTCACGAACGAAGCCGCGCATCGTGCTTCTGACGATCGAATAGGCGAGAATCGCCAGAATCAATAAATCAAGTATTGAAAATTTCAAATTTTTTACTCCAGCTCACGGCCGGTAAGAATGCGCAGTGCCTCGACGTATTTCGCCGTTGTTCCCTTGACAACGTCGTCGGGAAGCGCGGGCGCCGGCGGCTGTTTGTTCCACGCAATGCGCTCGAGATAATCGCGAACGTATTGTTTATCGAACGAGGGCTGCGGCCTGCCCGGGGAATACTGGTCGGCAGGCCAGAACCGTGACGAGTCCGGCGTCAGGACTTCATCAACGAGCGTGATCTGCCCGTCGATAGTTCCAAATTCGAATTTCGTATCGCAGATGATGATGCCGCGCTTCAAAGCATATTCAACAGCGCGGCTGTAGATCGACAGCGTGAGTTCCTTCAGCCTGCGTACGTTCTCGGCCCCGATCACCTTCCCAGCCTGCTCTTCGGAGATGTTTTCGTCGTGACCGGTTTCAGCTTTCGTTGCGGGAGTGAAGATGGGCTGCGGCAGACGGTCGGAGTCGCGGAGTCCCGGAGGCAACGGAATACCGCACAACTCGCCGGTCTTGTTGTAATCCTTCAATCCAGATCCGGTGAGAAAGCCGCGCGCGACACACTCGACGGGAAAGACCTTTGCCTTCTTCACGAGCATCGAACGCCCTTCGAGTTGATCGCGGAAGCGATGCAGCTCTTTCGGATAGTCGTTAACCCTGGTCGACACGACATGATTGGGAACGGAGTCCTTGAAGTGGTCGAACCAGAAAGCAGACATTTGTGTGAGGACTTTTCCCTTGTTCGGAATCGGCGTGGGAAGGACCACGTCGAATGCGGACAATCGATCGGTGGCTATGATTAAAAAATGCTCGCCGAGGTCATAAATGTCGCGGACTTTTCCGCGCCCGTGAAGTTTCAATCCGGCAAGGTCGGTCTTCATTACGATCATATGAATGCCTTGAATGGGATCTTCGGCCGCGGATTACACGGATTGCGCTGATAAATCCGCGTAATCTGCGTAATCCGCGGCTGGTTAGTTCAATCTTACTGAAACAATTTTGGAAATTCCCGGCTCTTCCATCGTGACGCCGTAAAGAGCCGATGCGGTTTCCATTGTACGCTTGCTGTGGGTGATTACGATGAATTGAGTCTGCGTGCTCATGTTGCGCACAACCTGCGCGAAACGATCGACGTTCGCATCATCCAGCGGCGCGTCGACTTCATCGAGTACGCAGAAGGGACTTGGCTTGTAGCGGAACAGCGAGATCAGGAGCGCGAGCGCCGTGAGCGCTTTTTCGCCGCCGGAAAGCAGCAGCACATTCTGAAGTTTTTTTCCGGGCGGCTGCGCGACGATCTCCACTCCTGCTTCCGTCTCTTCGGCTCCTTCGAGCAACCGCAGTTCACCGTGACCGCCACCAAATAGCCCGACGAAGGATTCTTTGAATCCCGCATTGATCGCTTCGAATGCTTCCTTGAACTGCCGCCGGCAGACCGCATCGATTTCTTCGATAGCCTGCGTCGTATCGCGTATCGAGTCGAGCAGGTCCTGGCGCTGCGTGGTGAGGAACGCAAACCGGTCCTCCGCTTCCTGATATTCCTCAACGGCCATCATATTCACCGCGCCGAGCGAATCGATCCGATCTCGCAGTTCCTTGTATTCCTGTTCGCGCACTTCGAGTTCTCCCGGCGGAAGCGTGTCGAAGCACTTCAAACACACCGCTTCGATGGTTTCGGCGAGCTCGCTGAAACATGTTTCGGCCAGGTGCTTCAAATCGGAATCGACCTGCGTCTTCTCAATCTCGCGCGCATTGTGGCGATCCTTCCAGCTATCCAGCAACGCCCGGCTCTCGTCCCATTTCGCTTCGGCTTCGGAAAGGTCCCGCCGCAACTCCTCGAGCGCGGCCGTTGCCGTGACGATCGCCTGGTCGAGCCGTTCGCGTTCCGAAGCCAGTTCGCGACGACTCTCCTCGAGCGCGACGATTGCTGCGCGCGTCTCCTCCTGCTGTTCTGTGGCCTGGACTACTTGTGCTTCAGCGCGCGCGACGCGCTCTTCGAGTTCGCGGGCCTGTTGGGAAAGCGTGTCAATCTCGCGCCGGATCGTCGAAGCGCGCTCCTGCAGTACGGCGAGCTGCGATTGCAGGCCGGCGAAGTCGCGCCGCAAAGCGTCAATTCCCGCCGTCAGTTCCTCGCTCGCCCGGCCGTGCGCTTCGATTCCCTTTTCGATCGCGTCCTTCCGCTCGGCCAGCTGGACAAGTTCAGCCTCCGCTTCGCGATGAGCGTCTTCGATCTCACTTCGTTCTTGGACGAGCCTTTCGATTTCTGTCGTCGTGACATTCACCAGCTGCTGAGCCCGTTCGTATTCTGTGGCGAGCGCGCGAACCTGATAATCGTTATTCAGGATCGCCTTCTCCGCATCCTGAAGCTCGAACAGCAATCGCGATCGTCGCGATTCGCTGTCGTTCACGAGTTCTTCCAGGCGGACGACCTCCTCGTGCAGGGCTGCGCTCCGCCGAACGGCCTGGTCCATCTTCGCATCGAGATCGCGGATCTCCCGTTTTAGCGCGAGCGGCCCGTGCGCCTCTTGTCCCCAGCTGACGACATGCCCGCGAACGACCTCTCCGGTCTGCGCGATGAAAGTCAATTCCGGGTGCCGCTGGGCTAATTCCCACGCGCGGTCCATGTTCTCGACAAGGTATACATGCCGAATGTACTGATTGAAATGCGCGATGCGCTCATCGAAGCGGATGACCTTGCTCAACGGAATGGCGCCTTGAATCGCGGCCGGAACCCCCGGACGCTTTTCGCCGTGCAAGACGAGGCAATCGAGCCGCCCCTTGCTCGCGTTCTTGACGATGCTCAACGCGCGCTCGGCCTGGCTTCGATCTTCAACCACAACGTACTGGAGTTCCTGGCGCATGAAGTACTCGACTACGCCTTCGTACTCGCGCTCAACTTCGATCAGGTCGGCGAGAATTCCGAGAGGCTTCCAGTTCTGGCCGCGCACGTGATTGAAAAACTGCTGAACGGATTCGCTGCTATATGCGCGTTGAACGGCAAGCTCACCGATGGTCTGCAGGCGATGGCGAATGCTCTCCTCGTGTGATTTGGCTTCTGTCGCGGCCTTCACCAGGACGGACTGCTCGGTTTTCAGCCTGGAACTCGTGTGTTCGGCTTCCTGAAGGCTGGTCTTGAGTTCGGCAAAACCGGCTTGCCGCCCGGAATGTTCTTCGCGCGCCGCGTTCAGGCGCGTCTCGACAGCAGAGAGCTGCGTCCGTGCGTCCGCCTCTTCGCGCCGCAGACGTTCGAGATGAGCGGTCACACGCGTGATCGTGTCCTTCCGGCTGGTAACCTCATTGCGGATCCGCGCTTCGCGTCCGACAGCTTCGAACTGCTGTTGGCGGAACTGCTCGACCATTCGATCCTCGGCGCTGCGGCGCTCGGTCATGTCGGAAAGCATCGCGCTTGTCGATTGAATTTGATTTCCGACGGTTCCCTTGTCGAGTTCGATACCTGCCAGTTGCCGCGTCCGCGAGTCGCGCTCTGATTTGTTGCGCTCGAGATCCTCGAGCGTTCGAGTTTTTTCCGCTGCGAGTCCGGCCTTGCGTTCTTCGAGCGCCTTGATCTGGTCCTGGAGGCGCTCGCCGCGCTGGACGCTCTTCTCGTGTTCCAGTTCAACCGTGGAGCGCCGTTCGCGGCTATCTTCCAGTGACCGCTCCTGCGAGCTCGTCTCGGTCCGTTTAAGGTGGACGAAAGCATTCAGGCGCTCAATTTCCTGTTCAAGCTGCTTGCCCTCGCCGGTCATCAGGGCAAGCGCAATTTCAACTCTGTCCTGCTGATCGACGAGCATTTCAGCACGGGTCGAAAAAACTGCCGCGAGAATTTCTCGCATGCGGTTGCGGAGTTCGATAAACCGCCGAGCTTTTCCGGCCTGTCGCTTGAGCGAGTTTCGCTGGCGATCCACCTCCGCAAGAATATCGTTCACGCGCGAAAGGTTCTGCCGGGCCGCCTCGAGGCGCGACTCGGCGAGCTTTCGCTTCGCCTTGAATTTCGTGACACCTGCGGCTTCTTCGATCAGAGCGCGGCGGTCGTGCGGCTTCGAGCTGAGCAGCTGGCCCACGCGTCCCTGTTCAATGATTGCGTAGCTGTTCGGCCCAAGACCCGTGCCGAGAAAGATGTCCTGGATGTCGCGAAGCCGGCATGGCTTTCCATCGAGCATGTAGACGCTTTCGCCGGAACGGTACAGGCGGCGCTGGATGATAATCTCGTGCGGGCCGGCATGACCATTGCCGTTGCCATTTCCATTCCCGTTGCCGTTCCCATGACCGTTCGCATGAACCTGGCCGTCTTCGATTAGCGTGATCGTGACTTCAGCCATTCCCATCGGAGCGCGGTTGCGTGAGCCATTGAAAATGACATCTTCCATTTTTTCGCCGCGAAGAGACTTGGCGCTTTGTTCTCCAAGAACCCAGGCGATCGCGTCGGACACATTGCTCTTGCCGCAACCATTCGGGCCGACGATTCCGGTCACGCCGGATTCGATGACCGCGATATCTGCCTTATCGGAGAAAGATTTGAAGCCGAAGAGCTCGATGCGTTTGAGTTTCAACACGTCGGACGTTCCCTTAGATAAACTTCGAGTCGAACAGGTTCCTAGCTTCCCGGCGACTAGTGACAGATTGGGTCCATTCCGCGAAAATTGGGGGTTTTGATGCGCCGCATTCGCGTAATTTGCGTAATTCGCGGCTACCCCATTTTTTCCTCCGTCGCCCAATTCCTGATCTGATATTGTTCAGGCCATGAAGATTTCTGCCCGAGACGAATATGCGTGCTCCGCGGTGCTGGAACTCGCGTTGAATTTCGACGGCGAAACGCCCGTGCGGGTCCAGGATATTGCAGAACGACGCGGCATACCGATCAAGTTCCTGTTCCAGATCATGCAGATCCTGAAGCGAATCGACATTGTCCGCAGCAAGCGCGGCATGGAAGGCGGGTATGTCCTTTCCCGGCCGCCCGCACAGATCTCGGTTGGTGATGTCATTCGGAGCATGAGCGGGCCGTTTGTCCAGCTCTCCTGCCTCGAATCCGGGGGCCTTGAAGACGACTGCGGCAAGCAGAGCGCCTGCCATTTCAAAGCAGTCTGGGCGGATGTAGACCGTGCGATCGCTTCGGTCCTCAACAACGTATCGTTTGAAGAACTTGTTCGCCGCGAGCGAGCCCACCAACGGCAATTGATGTATCACATCTAAGCTAATGCTATGCGCTCCATACTCCACGTCGATATGGATGCCTTTTACGCCTCCGTGGAGCAACTCGATCATCCCGAATACAAAGGCAAGCCGGTAATTGTGGGCGCTGATCCGAAAGGCGGCAAGGGCCGTGGTGTCGTCGCGGCCTGCTCGTATGAGGCGCGGAAGTTTGGAGTCCGGTCGGCGCTGCCGATCAGCCGCGCGTGGAAGCTCTGCCCCGAAGGCGTGTATGTGCGGCCGCGAATGGATCGGTACGTCGAAGTCTCGAAACAGGTGATGGAGGTCTTCCGGAGGTACACGGATCTCGTCGAGCCGTTGAGTATCGATGAGGCGTTTCTGGATATTACCGGCTCGGTCGCGCTGCTCGGCCCGGCGGAACAAATCGCCTCGGCGATTAAGAAGGACATTAAAGAGAGAACCGGGTTGAATGCATCGGTCGGCCTGGCTCCGAACATGTTCCTGGCGAAGATTGCTTCGGATCTGAAAAAGCCGAATGCGTTTGTGGTGGTAAGGGAAAGTGAGATCGATACGTTTTTGCGGGATCTGCCGATCTCGCGGCTGTGGGGTGTGGGTCCGAAGACCGAGCAGCGGCTACGGGAGATGGGGTTTAAGACGATCGGCGATGTCGCGACTTGCTCCAGGGAGTCGCTGGTGCGATCGCTCGGCGGTCTGGGAGAGCACTTGTTTCAGCTGTCGCATGGGAAGGATGACCGGGAAGTCGAGCCGAACTGGGAGCCGAAGTCGGTTGGAACCGAGACGACTTTTAGTGAGGATACGGCGGACCGGGAGCTGCTGCTGGCAACGATCCTCGAACTTGCGGACCACGTTGGAGTGAGGCTGAGGAAGGATGGATATCGAGCGAGGAAAGTGACCCTCAAGCTGAGATATTCGGACTTTGAGACGCACACCAAGCAGCAGTCACTGAAGAAGGCGATCGTGACGGGTGAGGAGATTGCTCAGGTAGCGCGGGGATTGTTTGCGGGTTTTCCGATGAAGAAGAAGATCCGTTTGATCGGCGTGTCGGCGGGAGACCTTCAGGGCCATGAGGGAGACCCGCAACAGCTTCAACTGTTCGAGTCATCATCGAACAAGGAAAAACTCAGCAAGACTGTGGATGAACTGAAAGAGAAATTTGGTATCGATGCGGTGCGGCGGGGGTCGCAGCTGCTGTGAAGATGGGGAGAGCCATTCGACCCACACCCGGCGCTTCGCGCCACCCTCTCCCAGGGGGAGAGGGACAATGCTGCAAGTCATTCCCTCTCCCTGTGGGAGAGGGTAGCGCGAAGCGCCGGGTGTGGGTCGCAGGATTTGCCGTCGTCTTAACCCTCACGCTTTTCGCGTGCGCAAAGAAAGTTCCAGTAACGGTAACCGTGCCGCCGCTGACTTCCTCTGCGACCGCTGAATTCGACCGCGGCCTCTCCGCCCTCCACGAATTCACCCCGGAAGGTTACGCCCGTGCGATCGCGCACTTCCAAACCGCCTCGAAACTCGCACCCGACAATTGCAACTACCGCATGCACCTCGCGCAGGCCAACCTCTTCCTCGCTCTCGAGCAGAAACTCAACTCCGAAAACTTCCGTCCGGTCTGGGAACGCGGCATCGATCCCGGGTGCGCGCCTGGCAGCGCCTTCTCCCTGCGCCTCCAGGCATTTCATGCGCTCGACGACTTTGGACCCGGCATCGATCGCGCATCAGTCGACAAGATCAACCAGGCTATCCAGCTCGAACCCGACGAGCCGCTGAACTGGTTCGTCCGATGGAGACTGAACCCATCAACCAATCGCCAGGAGAACGCGATCCTCAAAGCCGCCGCGCTCGCGCCTATGCTCGCCCTGATTCAGTATGAACTCGGAAACTTCCGTCTTCTCCAGGGCGACTATGCCCTGGCGCACGACGCATTCGCCCGCACACTCCGGCTCAGCCCACGGCATTTCCGCTCACTGATCGGCCTTGCACAGGCCGACTCCGCGATGGATGAAGAGTCGGAAGTCGAGCACCTCTACCGGCGAGCCGTCGAGCTCTCCCCAACTTTCGTGGAGGGCCGGATCCTGCTGGGCGATTACTACTTCGGACTGGACGAAACGGAGAAAGCGGCCGAGCAATACCTCGCCGCGTTGGCGTCCAATCCGAACTACGAAGTCGGCTATATACGCCTTGGCTTGAATTACCTCCAGACGATGCAGCTGGACGACGCCGAAAAGGCATTCCGGAGAGCGATCGAGATTAACAATTCCAGCTACGAGGCCTATTACTACCTCGGCAACGTCTGGTTCGCACGCGGCAATCTGCCGGTCGCACGTCAGCAGTACGAGGAAGCCTTAAAGTTTGTGCTGAACTTTCCTGATGCTGTATATGCCCTCGGTACCGTATTTTTCCGGCAAGGCGAAATCGATAACGCGCTTCAGCAGTTCGAGAAAGTGTTGCGCTCGAACCGCGCGCACGCCGACGCTTATTTTTCACGCGGAGCGATTCGCGCATTGCGCGAGCAGTTCGATGACGCGATCGACGACTATGACCGTGCGCTCGATCTATATGACAGTCAGCTCGCCGCGATCACACAGTCGATCGATGAGTACGAGGTACGCGGCTTGACCCGAAAGGCGGATGCCGAACGCCGAAGGAAAGAACGCGTCGAGGGCATCGTTGCACGAGCCCGGCAACTCCGGACGAAAGCCGAAGAAGACAGGGTGAAACCATGAAATTACTACTGATGGCATTGATGCTGTTCCAGCAGGAAGACCCGAGCAAACTCCAGGCAGTCTTCGACACCTCCGCAGGGGCGTTTACGCTCGAGTTCTACGCCAAGGAAGCGCCAAATCACGTGAAGAAGTTCATCGACCTCGCGCGCCAGGGCTTTTACAACGGCACAACGTTCCACAGCATGGTTACACACGGCATCGTCCAGGCCGGCGATCCGGAAACCAAAAACGCCCAGGCGCGGGCGAAGTACGGAACCGGGGGATTCAACATGGGACTCAAACCGGAGACCAGTGGCATCCCCTTCAAGCAAGGTACGGTTTTCGCAACGCTGCTGCCAGGCGATGCCAACAGCGCCGGCTCGGAGTTTGTGATCTGCGTAACGGATCAGGCTCAGTTCACGGGGCAGTTCACCGCATTCGCGCACGTGGTGGATGGGATCGAGGTGGTGGACAAGGTCTCGACAACGCCGGTAGACGACAAGCAGATCGCGAAGGATCGCATCGAGGTCAAGAGCGTGACGATTCGGCCGATTCCTCCTCCGCCACCGGTGCCGTTCACGCAGGAAACCATTGAGGAGCTCAGCCAGTACCGCATGGTGATGGAAACTTCCAAGGGAAACATCGCGATCGAGATGTTCCCGGACAAGGCTCCGAATCATGTGCGGCATGTCCTCCGGCTGGCTTCACTTGGCGCGTACGATAAGAGCGCCTTCCACCGAATCGCGCCGGGGTTTGTTATCCAGGCGGGCGACCTGAATACGCGAAGCGAGCCCGTACCCGCAGCAGCGCAGAAGTACGTGGTGAAGATCGCGGCGGAAATCAATGACGTCAAACATAAGGCGGGTATCGTCTCGATGGCACGTGGTGACGAAATCGACAGCGCGCTGACGTCGTTTTTCATAGTGCTCGGCGACCAGCCGGCGCTGGACGGGACATATACGGTTTTCGCCCACGTCGTCGAAGGCATGGATGTGGTAGAAAAGATCGCTGCGGTTCCGCAAGTCAACGAAAGGCCAACTGAGCGCGTGGATATTTTTTCGATCAAGGTCGAGAAGAAAAAATAATTCGACCGAGTTGGAATTCGGAACAGCGTATTCCCCTCCTGGGATAGGAGGGGTGGCTGCGCATCAAGAAAACGCTGCGAAGCCACCTTTGATGGCGCAGACGGGGTGGTCATTCAAGATTATCTTTATTCACCCGCTGAGCAGGGGATCATAGAATGACCACCCCGGCCGCGCCTTCTAACGGTTTGATGGCGCGCCCACCCCTCCTATTCTAGGAGGGGAATGCCTGCTGTCCTTAATTCAACGTTTCCATAAATTCCTGATCCGCGTTTGCGGAACTTTCCTTTGCAGTTAGACTGTCGTCGCGATGCTCGTGGTCCAGTCGGTCCTTGTCCTCATTCTTCTAGCGGTCTGCTGTTTCTCTCCCGGCTTCTTTTTTGTTCGCCGATTCCGGTGGAATCCTCTCGAAAAACTGTGCGGTTCTATCGGTCTGTCGCTCATCCTGGTTTACGTCACGACATGGTTTGTCTACATCGCGAGCGGCCCCGGCGCCAACGTGCGGCTGTCGCCAATTCCCTTCGGAGCCTTTTCGGGCATCTCGGTCCTGATCACATTCGTCTGCGGTAAAGACATCTCCAGGCTTTTACGCACTCCACGCACACGCCGTGCTGTTCTGGGATACGCATTCCTCGTCGTCTGGACATTCCTGCTACTCGGGATGATTCGCGTCTA
>Ga0075425_100003172_pt1 | contig 16672 bp, 12 predicted proteins | sample SoiMethybrSBSTD4_FD_75300 | JGI IMG/M metagenome (GOLD analysis project Ga0075425, IMG submission 75300) | Bulk soil microbial communities from a Populus tree surrounding site in Tennessee, USA - Soil MetaG P. TD hybrid SBSTD4 | ecosystem: Environmental > Terrestrial > Soil > Tree plantation... | reverse complement strand
GTCGCGCCTCCCCCTGCAAGCGCCGCTCGCTCGCCGGTTAAACCGCCCGAGAGGACGGCGTCGGCGGGTGCCGACTTCGACCGCGTCACGGTCTTGCTCGTGATGGTCCCCGGCAGCTACGGCATCCGCCGCGGTGGCGTCCAGGTCGCTGATCCGGTCCTGTGCTTGCGCGATGGTTGTTACATCAGCGCCGGCGCCGATCGCCCGGCAACGTTTTTGCCTGGACGCAAGGCGTTGGGCTTCCGCAACACCTGGGGCGCGCGCGCCGGCGCCTGCCGCAATGCGCTTGGATGCATCTTTCGAAGCGTGGAGCTCGGCGTGCTGCCGACCTTTCTACAGCCCGTTGACTTGCACATCTTCCGGCACGATCTGAGGGCCGGCTTCGCCGTCCTCGCCGATTCCGATTGCGCGATCACGGCTGGCCGCCTCGGCTGCCGGCACGGCATCGATGCACAGACCTACACCATGTGGATTGTGCCGGAGAGGCTCGCGCAGACCTTGGGACCAGCTGGGCTTGAGCGGGCGTTGGGCGAGGGCCTCAACGGTCCGCGCTCCGCCCTCTTCGCGCCGCGGTAGCCCTGCGGGCAAAAGCTCTCAATCGCAAATTGGGGTGGCAAGAGGCTGGGTGCCGAACTAGGGCACGTTCAAGTCCGGCACATCGATCCAACGGCGCTCCCGCCAGCTCCTCAGCGCGCAATCCACCAATTGCACGCCCTTGGCGCCTTCCAGCAGATCCCAGTTATAGGGGGCACCCTCGACGACGTGGCGGATGAAGGCCTCCCATTGCACCTTGAAGCCGTTGTCGAAGGTCTGCGTGTCTGGCACCGGTTGCCAGCCTGCACGGAAGTCGATCGGCTGCTTGATGTCGGGGTTCCACACGGGTTTCGGCGTCGCCATGCGCTGCTGGGTAGCCACCTCCTGCAAGCCCGCCACCGCCGAGCCGTGGGTGCCGTCGACATGCAGTGTGAGCAGGTCGTCCCGACGCACGCGCGTTGCCCATGAACTGTTGAACTGAGCGATGACGCCTCCCTCGAGCTGGAAGGTCGAGTAGGCGGCATCGTCCGCGGTGACCGCGTAGCGCGCGCCCCCCTCGTCGGTGCGTTCGGGGATGTGGGTGGCACCGATGCAGGACACCGAACGTACTGGGCCGAAGACGTTGTCGAGCACGTAGCGCCAGTGGCAGAGCATGTCGAGGATAATGCCGCCGCCCTCCTCGGCCCGATAATTCCACGACGGGCGCTGGGCCGGCTGCAGATCGCCCTCGAATACCCAATAGCCAAACTCGCCCCTCACCGCGAAAATGCGGCCAAAGAACCCCGAGTCGATCAAAAGCTTGAGCTTGCGCAGCCCCGGCAGAAACAGCTTGTCCTGCACAACGCCGTGACGGATGCCGGCAGCCTTGGCTTTGCGCACGATGCCGAGCGCCGCATCGAGCGTTGTGGCCACCGGTTTCTCGCAATAGACGTGCTTGCCCGCGGCAATTGCCTTGGCGAGCAAGGCGGGGCGCATCTGTGTCGTGCCAGCGTCGAAGTACACGGTGTCGTTGGCGTCTGCCAGCGCCGTGTCGAGATCGGTGGTGGTGCGAGCGATGCCGTTGGCCTTGGCCAAAAGGGCCAGCTTCTCCTTGTTGCGCCCAACGAGAATGGGGTCGGGTATCACGTGGTCGCCGTTGCTTAGGGCGACGCCGCCCTCAGCGCGGATGGCCACGATCGAACGTACGAGATGCTGGTTGGTCCCCATGCGCCCCGTCACCCCGTTCATAATGATGCCGAGCCGTCTCGCGCCCATGTCGCTCTCCCCCATCTGCCCCACGTTGACCGCCCATTTAGGTGTTGCCCTGCCGGGGCTGTCAATTCGCGGGGCTTGCCAGCGCGTCGGCAGCGGTGGTGGGGAGCGCTCCGGCTCTTGCCGGTTCGCTCACGGGCCCTCTTTGGTGCGCGCGTGCTTGACCTCTCGCTTGGGGCGCAGAGGTTCGACGATTTCGAAGCCGAGCGAAAACTCGTCGAGGAGGTCCAACAGTTGGGCGAGCTTGAGGCCGTTGCCGTCAATCCGGACGGCGCCCTGCGCCAGTGCCTCGGGCAGCGCCAACTCCCGCAGCACGAGACGATTGAGTGTGGTGCGCTCCAGGCTCACCGTGCAATCGGCCTCCGGCGCGTGCCGATCGGTTAGGCATGTCAGCGCGCTGTTCGCAAGGGTCGTAGCGCAGCGCTGTCCGGTGTCGGGGAACTCCCAATTGATGATGGCCGTCATGGCTTCCGCCTCCTCGGCCTTGAGACGCACACCGAGGACGTCGAAGAAGAGATCAAGGCTCAGGCCGCGCACAATGTCACCGGCGGTGCGGGAGGGAGTGGCGGGCAAGGTCATGCCGATGCGGAGCTCGCGGGCCCCCTGGAGGTAGGCGTTGCGAAAAGTGGCCGACTCGGATTGGTAGCCCAACTGCTCAAGGGCGTCGGCGCCCAACTCGCGCGCGGCCCTGTTGTCGGGATCAGCGAAGACCACTTGGCTCATGACGTCGGCGACCCAGCGGTATTGGCCGCTTGCAAAGTCTGCCTGGGCACGCGCTATCACCGCTGCTGCGCCGCCCATGTATGCGATCGTCTTTTTCGCGCGTTCCGCGGGAGGCAGCGCATTGAGATTGGCGGGGTTGGCATCGTACCAGCCGAGATAGCGTTGGTAGACGGCCTTGGCGTTGTGGCTGAAGGTCCCGTAGTAACCGCGCAGGTGCCACTCCTGTTGGAGGCTTTTGGGAGCTTGAAGCCGCTCGGCGATCGCCGCTGCCGTGAGGCCCTGGTTCATGAGTCGCAGCGTTTGGTCATGCAGGTACTTATAGGCGTCGCGCTGCTTGGCGAGATAGTCGACCAGGCGTGCGTTGCCCCAGATCGGCCAATGGTGCTGAGCAAACACCACGTCCGCTTGTCTGGCAAATCGGTCGCGCGCCTCGTTGAGGTATTTGGCCCAGGCATTGGCGTCGCGCACCTGCGCACCCCGGATTGGGTAGATGTTGTGCAGGTTGTGAGTGGCGTTTTCGGCCAGGTTGAGGGCACGCAGACCCGGATAGAACATGTGCATTTCGGCCGGCGCTTCCGTGTCGGGCGCGAGCTGGAACACAATCTGGACATCGTCGATCGTGTGCACCTCGATCGGTGCGCGGATGAGCTGCGTCGGCGGGATCAGTGTTACCGTGCCGCGCGATGTCACCTTGCCAAGGCCGGCATCGACTTGACCGCGCGCATCCCTCGGCAGCAGCCCGCCGAACTGAAACTCGGCGGATCATCGGCGTGCCGGCCAGCACGTTTTCCTTGGTCACCTCCTCCATGAAGCGGTCAGGAGCGATGATGGCGACATTGCCCGCCTTGACGTCCGCCTCGTCGACGACACCGCGCACGCCGCCGAAGTGGTCGACGTGGCTGTGGCTGTAGATGACCGCGACCACCGGTCGCCGACCGCGGTGGTGCCAATAGAGCTCAACGGCGGCGCGCGCGACTTCCGCGGAGATGAGCGGATCGATGATGATGATGCCGCGGCTGCCCTCGATGATCGTCATGTTTGAGATGTCGAAGCCGCGCACCTGGTAGATGCGGTCCCGCACCTGGAACAGGCCATTGTGCATGTTGAGCCGTGCCTGCCGCCACAAGCTCGGGTTGACGGTATCGGGCGCCTCCTCGTGCGCCAGGAAGGCATAGTCCTCGAGGCTGTAGACCACACGGCCCTCAGCGTCGCGGATTTCGACCTTGGGCAGTGTGCCGATGAAGCCACGCGCTGCATCCGCAAAATCCCCCCGATCGCCGAACGGCAGCGCCGCGAGGAGGGAGCGGTTGTGGGCGCAAGTGATGGGCGTAGCGCCCTTGCTCGTGCTGGTTTCGCCCGCCATGGTTGGTGATCCTTTGCTCTTGGGCCCTTGCGTCTCAGCCCCCTTGGGGTCGCGTCGGACCGGTCGGCTCGCGCCAATTGTCGCTTCGCATCGCCCGTCCTCGCGCCTGCCCGGTTGCCCCCGCAGCCGAGGTGCTGCCGATCTGGTGCCCAGCTGCTGCCCAGCGGCTGGCGGGTTGGCTCGTGCCGGACTTGCGACCCGCGCCCAAGAGTGCAGCTGCAACGCGACCCTCGCCCATGATCGTAGCGGTGGGCCGCGGCGGCAATCTGCCCCTTTTCAAAGGCCGCGGGTGCGTCTAAGTTGAGGGCGAATCGCAACCAACGGAAAGGAGGTGATCCAATGTCTAGTGGGATCTTGCATTCGGCGGCGCCGATGAAGCTCGATCACGCACTCGTTGGAGCAGCCTCCTGCGAGAGCTGATCGGGATGATTTAGGGCGGCCGCCAAGCCGCCTTTCCCGGCAAGACGCCGACGATCTCACGGGGGCCGCCTAGCGCGGCCCCTTTTTCTGTTGTTACCGGCCTCGCGCGCAGATGCGCCGGGACGGCCGTGTTGATCCGATGTGTCCATGCGGGGAGTGCGTTCTGGCGGTGGGGCCCGGCTCGCTTTTTGCCGACGGGCTTGCGGGTGCTGCCAATCGGGTCAGCGTGTGCCGTAGGCGCGATCGCCGGCATCGCCCAGACCGGGCAGGATATAGGCATTGGCGTCGAGGCCGTCGTCGATTGCGGCCGTCCAGATCGGCACCTCCGGATGGATGGCGCGCAGACGTTCGAAGCCCTGCGGCGCACCGAGCAGGCAAACGAAGCGGATGTCCTTGGCGCCCCGCTCCTTGAGCCGGTCGATGGCAGCCACGGCCGTGTTGGCGGTGGCGAGCACGGGGGCAACAACGATGACGAGGCGCTCGGCGATGTCGGCGGGTGCCTTGAAGAAGTACTCTACGGCCACGAACGTCTCTGGCTCGCGGTAAAGGCCGATGTGGGCCACTCTGGCTGTGGGGACGAGGTCGAGCATGCCCTCAACGAACGTCGTTCCCGCGCGCAGCACGGGGGCGAACACCAGCTTTTTGCCGGCGATCTGCGACGCCCTGGTACGGACCAAGGGCGTTTCGATCTCAACACTTCTGAGCGGCAGATCGCGCGTGACCTCATAGCAAAGCAGCATGCCGATCTCCTTGAGGAGCTCGCGGAAGGACTTGGTGGAGCGGTTCTTGTCGCGGATGAGGGTCAGCTTGTGCTGGACCAGCGGATGAGTGACGACCGTGACGCCTTCCATGGCATGCCTCACAGTGCGAGCTAGAAAACCGTGCCGTCGCTGGCAACGCGAATGGGCGGCGAGCCGTCCCGCCGACGGGCGTGTGCAATTTCTCGGCCGGCCGCCCAACTGCCGCCTTGCAGCACCTTGGCCAACGGGAACGAGGCCGCGTCTCTCCCCAGTCGGCTGCGCACTGAGCCGGCGAGGCGGTCAAGCAGTGCCACCGTAAGCGCGCGCCATTCCACAACGAGCGTGGAGCCAACCGCGTGTGCGGCCGCGGCTTGGGCTGGGTCGCGCAGCTCGAGCACGCCGGTGTCGATGAACAGGCCACCGTTGCGGTATTCGGCAAGGCCCGTCAGACCGTCGAGCGCGATCACCTCGATGCCGGCCGCCTGCAGTGGCTCAACAAGCGAATAGGCCAACCACTGCGACAGCTTGTGCAGTGGCACCAACCCCGTTGTGGCGTCAGGCGCAGTGAGGCCCGGATGGCGCCAGCAGTCGCCCAGGGGCACGCCGCCCAACTCCAGCCGCGACGGCCAGACCGGGCCCAGATGCCGCAACACCTCCGCAAGGATGGTGGTGGCGGCAAGGGAGTGGCCATGCGCCAGTGCCGCCAAGTGATCGAAAAGGCCGCCGGGGCGTGCCGTGTCGGCGCGGGCGAAGACGGCGGGTTGGTCCGCCACGGCGGTTCCGAGGCGGCGCAGCAGGCCGGCACGCCCTTCAAGCCCGGCCAGCGGGTTGGCGTCGCTCGCCTGGAAATGCCAACCGAGCACCCCTCGATCGAGCGCCTGCAGTGCCGCCGCATCGGCGCGCATTGGTGCACCCGGCGTGCGCGAAAGGGTGCCGGCGGCAAACATCGCGAGGCTGGCAAGCGCCAGGCCTTCTGATCGGCCGACGGGCGCACCCATCGCCGGGTCGCGATAGCGCCAGGATGGCCCCGCCCCGGCATCGAGGAGCACGCTGACGATGGCCAGGTCGAACGCGGCCCTCGCGCGCTCGGCCGCATCGCGCCATGGGGTGCCTAGATCGATCTCGGCCCAACGATCGCGCCCGCGGACCAGGAAATGGCGCCAGCGGGCGTGCAGGGGCACATCGAGCGTGGGATAGGACCTGCGCGTGGTTGCGGCGACGAGATCCGCAGCCCGGTCGAGCCGGTCTAGGTTGACGCGAAAATGCGCGAGCCCATCGTCAATACCGATCGCCAACAGTCGATGCGCCCGCTCCCGCACTGCCTGGGCGCTCAATAGCAAGGAAGCTGCCGCCATGTCGGGCTTCACGCGCACGTCCGCTGTCGAGGGTCACTGCTGGTCGAGCGAGCGACCGACCGTGGCCGCCAAGTCCTGCGGCTCGAGCGCTGCGCCAGCGTAGTAGCCGGCTGCTTTCTTGGCCGCCATCTCCACCTGGGCGTCCGCGGGAACGAGTTCGTTCGGGATCGGCACGCGCTCGACGATTTTGACGCCCTGTCCGGTCAAGGCTGCGTATTTCATGTCGCTCATGGAAACGAAGCGATCGATACGGGCAATGCCGAGCCAGTGCAACACGTCCGGCATGAGCTGCTGAAACCGGGCATCCTGCACGCCGGCCACGCACTCGGTGCGCTCAAAGTAGGCCGCGGCGGCATCGCCGCCCTCTTGGCGCTTTCTTGCGTTGTACACCAGAAACTTGGTGACCTCGCCCAGCGCGCGTCCCTCCTTGCGATTGTAGACGATGATGCCAAGACCGCCTGCTTGTGCGGCTCGCGCGCACTCTTCGATGCCGTGCACAAGATAGGGGCGGCACGTGCAGATGTCCGACCCGAACACGTCCGAGCCGTTGCATTCGTCGTGCACGCGACAGGTGATGGACGTGGCGGGATCGGCCAACCTGGCGACCTCTCCGAAGATATAGACGGTCGTGCCACCGATGGGGGGCAGGAAATGGCGCAGGTCTGGCCGCGTCACCAGCTCGGGGAACATACCGGCGGTCTGCTCAAACAGTGTGCGGCGCAGGCTCGTCTCGCTGGCTTTGAAGCGCTCGGCGATGCCGGGCAGGTACCATACCGGATCGATGGCGATCTTCACCACGGACAAGCTGCCGTTTGGTTGCACCACCGCTCCATCATGGGCAAGCCGCCCCTTGGCAATCGCCTGCTCGATTTCCGGCAGGTCGAGCCGGGCGCGTGTGACGGCAATGCTGGGCCTGATGTCGGCACCCTCCGCGATCGCCTCGGCGAAGGCATCCGTCACCGTGTGGCCCCACGGATCGAGCGACACGATCTTGCCCACGGTATGCCATTGCGCGAAGGGACCGATGACGACCGCCGGTCCCGTGTTGGTGAGGTCCGGCCGTTGCAGCGGGCTCAGCGCTCCAGCGGACACGGCGAGCGCGCGATAGAGCGCGTAGGAGCCGCCATGCGTCCCGATGACGTTGCGGTCGAAGGGTCGCGATACCGTGCCGATGATGGGGCCGCGCTCGCGCGCCGAGGGAGCGCCCCACACGATTGGGTAGCGCGGCTTGGCTCCGGGGGCCGGATGCGAGGTTAGACGTATATGATCGGGCCGATTGGGGCGGGTCATCGCTCTGCCCAAAAAAGGCGACGGCCCGCCACGACGACGGGCCACCTCGTCATTGCTTCCGCTCGCGCGTCCCGGCAGGGATGCCGATCAGGCTCATGTGTCACCATTATAGCCATGTCGCAGTTGGAAACAATGCCGGGCATGGCAGCCACGCGGGCCACGATGCCCTCGCACCCGGTGCCCGGGCATGCGATGTTGCAGGGCAGCAGTGCCACAGCTCCGACGAGGCAGGCATGGGCTATGAGACCGTGAAAGTCGAAATCGGCGCGGACCGGGTGGGCCTTCTTACCCTCAATCGACCCGAGGTCCGCAACGCCATGAACACGCAGATGATGACCGAGCTGCGCGATTGCTTTGCCGCCTTCTATGTCGACCAAGACGCAGCCCTGTGTCTGGTTCTGACGGGTGCGGAGGGCGCCTTCTGCAGCGGCGGCGATTTGCGGGAGCGCAAGGGTATGACCGATGCCGCCTGGCGGCGGCAGCATGCCATCGTTGAGCAGATGGTGCGGGCCATCCACGATTGCCCGATCCCCACCATCGCCGCGGTCAACGGTCCGGCCTATGCGGGTGGCATGGAGCTCGCGCTGGCGGCGGACTTCATTTATGCGGCCCAGTCCGCCAGGTTTGCCCTGACCGAGGTGACGCTCGGCATCCTGCCGGGGGCCTGCGGCACGCAAAATCTACCGCGCGCAGTGGGCGTGCGCCGCGCCAAGGAGCTGATCCTGACCGGCAGTCCCTTTAGCGCGGAGGAGGCCTACGCGTGGGGCATGGTCAACAAGCTGTGTCCCGATGAAGCCCTGATGGGGGAGGTGATGGCGGCGGCGCGACGGATCGCCGAGCACGCGCCGATCTCGGTGCGCCAGGCCAAGAAGGCCCTCGACAGGGCCATCGATCTGGATCGCACCACCGGCTATGCCTTTGAGATCGAAGCCTACAACCGAACCGTCGGCACCGAGGACCGCCGGGAAGGCATCAATGCCTTCAACGAGAAGCGCAAGCCAAAGTACCAGGGACGATAGCAAGGATGCCGCAACGTTCGGCATCGCACTGGCGCACAACAGGAACGGCGAAAGAATTGGTCATGCCTCAGACCGCTCTCGCGCCGCAGCAAACAATCGCTGGGCGCGCCGCCCGTTTCGAGGTGCCAGCAAGCGGCAAGTGGCCAGCACAATGAAAGCTGTCGTCGTCGGAGCCGGAATTGTGGGGGCCAGCACGGCCTACCACCTCGCACGCGCCGGCTGTGAGGTGACCGTGATCGATCGCGCCGATGCCGGTCGCGCCACCGCTGCCGGCGCCGGCATCATCTGCCCCTGGGGCTCTCCGACTGAGGATGCGGCGAGCTACGGGCTGCTGGCGGGCGGAGCGCGCTACTATCCCGAGTTCGTCGCCATGTTGGCGGCGGATGGCGAGCCCGACGTGGGCTACGCCGCCGTCGGCGGCCTCTACGTGCCCAAAGCGGCGCGCGAACTCGACGCCGTCGAAGCCCGCGTCCGCACGCGCGCCAAGACGTGGCCGGTGGGTGAGGTCGAGCGGCTGTCGGCGGGCGAGGCCCAAGCCCTCTTTCCGCCGCTGCGCAGCGAGCAGCCCGCGCTTTATGTGTCGGGCGGGGCTCGCGTCGACGGGCGACGGCTCGCCCGTGCCTTGCAGCGCGCCTGCGCGAGGCATCGGGCGCAGTTCGAGACCGGCTCCGCCGAGCTCATGGTGCAGAAGGACAGGGCCATCGGCGTGCGCGTGGCAGGCAAAACGATCGAGGCGGAAGTCGTGGTCGTGGCGGCGGGTGCCTGGGCGCCCGCCATGCTGGCGCCGACGGGCGTGCGACTGGCGGTGGCGCCGCAGCGCGGCCAGATCCTCCATCTGCGCCGACCTCCCATCGACACGGCGCGCTGGCCGGTGCTGATGCCGCTCAACAGCTACTATCTTTTGGCGTTTGAGGATTCGCGTGTCGTGGTTGGCGCCACCCGCGAGACCGGCTCTGGCTTCGACTACCGCATGACCGCGGCCGGCGTGGCCGAGGTCCTGAACGCTGGGCTTGCGGTGGCGCCGGGGCTCGCATCCTGGACGCTCGCAGAGATACGCATCGGCTTCCGGCCCTTGGCACTCGATGAGGTGCCCAAGCTTGGGCCCGTGCCGGGATTGGACAACCTGCTCATCGGCAACGGTCTGGGTCCCAGCGGCCTCACCATGGGGCCCTACTGCGGTTTGCTGCTGGCAAGGGCGGCGCTCGGCACGGACGTCGATTTCTCCCGGTTTGCTGCGGTGGAGCGCGGCTAAGCGCGGGTCCGGACGGGGCACATTCCCGGCAAAGGGGTTGGCCTCGCGCGAGAGGCTGGCCAAGTGGGCCCACGTTCGCTATCGCTTGGGTCCTAAGAGGCAGATCGGACAAGCGCCAATGACCGACGCTAGCGACCCCGTCTCCATCGCCATTGAGCCTGGCTGGGCCGACATTCGCGACGGCGTGGCGCGCATCTGCGAGCAGTATCCCAATGCCTACTGGGTCAAGCTCGACCACGCGAGCGCCTATCCCCTCGAGTTCGTCAACGCGTTGACCCAGGGGGGCTACCTGGCCGCCCTCATTCCGGAGGAGTATGGCGGGGCCGGCCTGCCGATCTCGGCTGGCTGCGCCATCTTGGAGACCATCCACGAGCGGGGTGGCAATGCGGGTGCCTGTCATGCGCAGATGTACACCATGGGTACCGTGCTGCGGCACGGCAGCCCCGCCCAGAAGCGCAAATATCTGCCGGGCATCGCTGCGGGCAAGCTGCGGTTGCAGGCCTTCGGCGTCACCGAGCCCACCACTGGCTCTGACACCACCCAGCTCAAGACGCGCGCGGACAAGAAGGGCAACGACCGCTATGTCGTCAACGGCCAGAAGGTGTGGACCTCACGCGCGCTGCAATCGGACCTGATGCTCTTGCTGGCTCGTACCACGCCCCCCGACAAGGTCAAGAAGCGCTCTGAGGGGCTCTCCGTCTTTCTGGTCGATCTCGAGGAGGCAAAGGGCAAAGGTATCGAGATCAACAAGATCGACGCCATGATCAATCACAACACCTGCGAGGTGTTCTTCGACAACCTGGAGGTGCCCGCGGAAAATCTGATCGGCGAGGAGGGCCAAGGCTTCAAGTACATCGTCGATAGCATGAACGCCGAGCGCATCCTGATCGCGTCAGAGAGTTTGGGCGACGCCAAGTTCTTCATTGGACGCGCCGCGGAGTACGCCAAGGAGCGGGTGGTGTTCGGCCGTCCGATCGGACAGAACCAGGGCGTAGCCTTTCCCATTGCGCGGGCACACGCTGACATGGTTGCCGCTGAGCTGGTTGTTAAAAAGGCTGCGGCACTGTTCGAGGCCGAGCGCGACTGTGGTGCGGAGGCCAACATGGGCAAGATGCTCGCCGCCGATGCGGCCTGGAAAGCGGCGGAGGCCTGCCTGCAGACCTTCGGCGGCTTTGGCTACGCGCGCGAATATGGCATCGAGCGCAAGTGGCGCGAGTGCCGGCTCTACCAGACGGCGCCGATTTCCACCAACATGGTGCTCGCTTATATCGCCCAGCATGTGCTGGGCTTGCCTCGGTCCTATTGACCGGCGCGCAACGCCCAGTGTGAACCGCTTGGCCTGTGCGAACCGCTTGACTTGTGCGAACCGCTTGGTTTGCGCACAGTTTCCGGGGGGCCAGATCGGCGGCGGTCCCCCTAGAGCTTGTGGGCCATGCGCTCCTTCTTCGTGGCGAGGTAGCGCTTGTTGTAGAGAGAGGGTGTCACGATCAGGGGCAGCTGTTCGATGACCTCGACGCCCTCCTCGCGCAACGCTTCCACTTTGGCGGGATTGTTGGTGAGGAGCTTGATCTCGGGATATCCGAGGTCAAACAGGATGTGAGCGGCCAGATCATAGTCGCGCGCCTCGATGGGGGCACCGATGGCGACGTTCGCGTCGACGGTATCGTAGCCCTGGTCTTGCAAGGCGTAGGCCCTGATCTTGTTGACGAGGCCGATGCCGCGCCCCTCCTGGTAGGGAAGATAGATCAGGATCCCGACCGGGCTCGTGGTGATGACGCTGAGCGCTGCCTGGAGCTGCGGGTAGCAGTCGCAGCGCAGCGAATGAAAGATGTCGCCGGTCACGCAACCGCTGTGCACACGCACGACCGGTTTTTTGTTGCCGGCGTCCTTGTCGCGATGCACCAAGACCAGCGCTTGGAAGTTGGGGTCCGCCCCCTGGTAGGCTCGAGCCTCAAGCTGTAACTCCCGGCCTTTGAACTCAACTGGAAGGATCGTCTGAGCCGTCCAGTCCAATTCCAGCTCGACGGATGTCACCGCATTCGATTTCATCGAACTCTCCAAACGGCGTGCCGGCGCGATATGGGCCGACAATTTGGGTCTTGTAAAGGCGACGCGCCAGCGACGCCACGTCACAAGTTGTTTCAGAGATTCTTGCTTCAGAGATTCTTGCTTCAGAGATTCTTGCTTCAGAGATTCCGGCTTCCCTCCCCAGGGACGCTCGTGGTCATCGCCGCCTACCGACGGCATCGTCGGCGTCCCGTGCGGCCGGCGTGGATTGTTGTTGCACAGGAAACCCCAGTTCGTCCCACGTTCGCCTTCCGGACGAAAGGCCGGGGTCGCCATTTGGATAACCGCCGCAACATGAACGCAGCCTGTATGTTCTCGGTTCCGGGCGGCCGTCCGCGCACGGGCGGTTTCCAAAAGCTGTGGCCCTAGTCCGTTTTGTGCATTAAATCAAGGAGCTAGAGAGGATTTGTGCGTCTTCTGAAGACACCCTTCTTTTTGATGTCGGTGCATCCCCGTGGGGTGGATTTTTGTGGGCACCTGCGACGCTAGCTTCATTGCGCATTCATATTGGTCGTGCTGCTCTGTAAAGCTTTTGTGACGTGTCCCAACGGTCGGTCCATGACGGATCAAACGCTGGGCCTTCCCACCGGAAGGCCTCGAACGGGTCGGTTGCGCTCCGTCGCAGCCCAGGTGCTCGGATTCGTCGACCTCCGTCCGACCACGTCGTGGGCGATTGCGGCGCTGATTGGCGCAATGCTGGCCGGCTATTTCTGGGTTGATGAGGGCGCATTCCCCAACATTTTGTTCACCGCCGGTGTGACGCTGGCCCTCATTGTCCTCCTCGTGCTGTTGGTGCAGCGGGTGCTGTTTGCGACGACGCTGGTGGCTTTGCTCGTCGTGCTGATCGTCGCCATTTCCTCGATCAAGCGTGCGGTGATGAACATGGTCATGCACGCTTACGATATCATCTTCTATCTGAGCTCATGGTCGACGATCAGCTATCTGTGGAGCGACCAACGCCGCTATCTGGTGGCGCTGGCGGGCGCGCTCATCGGCATTTCGGCTGCAGCCTGGCTCACCTGGCGTGCCGATGGCACGTGCGTGAGCCGCCGTGGGGCGGTCCTGGCCTTGCCGTTGGCAATCATGCTTGCCTGGTACGGCGCCGCCGCCAAAGGCGAGCGCCGGCACATGCAGTTCTTTTATGAGAACCTCTACGTCTCCTCCTTCTACGCCTCGTGGGGGGAAACGCTGGAGGCGTTGTGGCGCGGAGCGCTCCTGGAAGCAGCGCCGCGCGCGGTGGCGCCCGGGCCCGCATTCAGCCTGCCGACGGCGTGCACCTTGGCTGCCAAACCGCCGCACGTGCTTCTCATTCACGAGGAATCGGTGGTGCAGCCCGCACTTTTCCCGACCCTGCACTACGACCATGCCGTGGACCCGTTCTTCCACTCCTACGATGATCGCACCCACCGGCTCAGGGTAGAGACCTACGGCGGCGCCTCTTGGCTGACGGAGTTCTCGATCCTGGCTGGAGTCTCAACGCACGCTTTTGGCGGCATGCGCCAATTCGTGCAGACCTTCACGGAAAATAAGCTAAAGGACACACTCCCGCAGGTGTTTGAGCGCTGCGGCTACCGCAACGTCGTCGTCTACCCGTTGCTGCGCAATTTCGTGTCCAACGATCGCTTCTACAGCTCGATCGGGCTCAAAGAGATCATCGACATGCGTGCCCAAGGGGCCGAGAGCACCCAGGAGCGAGACCGCTTCTACTTCGCCAACGCCATGGCTGAGATGGAGAGACACTTCAGGTCCTCGCGCAAGCCGCTCTTCATGTACATCCAGACCATGTCCGCGCACTGGCCCTACGACTTCAAGTACCAGCCCGACGCCGATGTCCCCGGCGGGGGTCCCGGCACGGACCCCGAAATGCACGAGTATCTGCGCCGCCTGTCTCTCGCCAAGCTCGATTTCGATGCGCTCATGAGCGAGCTGCGGCACCGCTTCCCGCTCGAGCGGTTTCTGGTCGTGCACTATGGGGATCACCATCCCATGGCGACGCGCACGCTGTTGGGCTTTGATGCCGAGACGGAAGCGGAAGACGTGGTGCTGAACCCAGAGTCCGTCGGCTTCATCACCTATTACGCGGCGCGCGGCATCAACTATCGAGTGCCCACGCTGCCGCAGTTCGAAACGCTGGATGTTCCCTATCTTGGCACCGCGATCTTGGACGCGGCCGGGGTGCCGCTCTCCGATTCCCACCGCGAGCGCAAGCGCTTGATGCTGCTCTGCAAGGGGCGCTATCAAACCTGCGAACACCGCGATGAGATCCTCCTCTTTCATCGCCGCCTGATCGATTCGGGGGTGATGGCGGCCGGTTGAGGGGCTTGCGCCCGATTGTGGGGGCTGGCGCCCCGGATTGTCTCGGGCCCGCCCCCCCCACCCGCATTGCGTTGCCGATCGACGCGTGGCAAGGACGGCATTGGCGGGGCCTTTGCCCCCCATTGCCTCAGCCACCGGCCCCCGTGAGGTCCTTTGCCGTTGTCCAGTCCCGAGCCCCACATTGAGGAGCGCCCGCGCTCGCTTGGGCCGCCGCGGCGGCGCAGCCTTTCGGTGGTCGTGCCCATGCTCAACGAGGAGCGGGGGGTCGAGACGCTGGTCGGGCGGTTAAAACCAGTGCTCGAGGGGCTCGACCTTGAGTGGGAGGTGGTGTTCGTCGACGACGGCTCCACCGACGGGACGCTCGCTCGGCTGCGCGCGCTCAACGCCCAGGATGGGCGCCTCAAGGCGATCTCGCTCAGCCGCAACTTCGGCAAGGAGATCGCCACGGCTGCCGGCCTTAGCTATGTCAAGGGCGACGCGGCCGTGCTGATGGATGCGGACCTGCAGCACCCGCCGGAGCTGATCCGTGACTTCGTAGACCAATGGCGTGCGGGGTTTGAGATCGTCTACGGCCAACGGCGTGATCGCGACGCCGACACTTTCCTGCATCGCTGGGCAGCGCGCGCCTTCTATGTCACCTTTCAGAAGCTGAGCGGGACCACGCTGCCCGCGGGAGCCGGCGACTTTCGCCTGCTCGACCGCAAGGCTGTCGACGCCATGAACCGCATGCGCGAGCGGGTGCGGTTCAATAAGGGGCTGTTTGCCTGGATGGGGTTCCGATCGACCGGCGTCCCCTTCAAGGTGCCGCCGCGGCAGGGCAGCGGCGGCTCGCGCTGGCAGCCGCGTCAGCTCCTCCGCTTCGGGCTTGACGGCATCGCCTCGTTCACGACGATCCCGCTGCGGGTGTGGTCCTACCTTGGACTGTTGATCTCGCTCTTCGCGTTCGGTTACGCCGCGCTGTTCCTGCTCAAGACGCTTCTGTTTGGGATTGATGTGCCGGGCTTCCCGACCCTCGTCATTTCCGTGATGTTCTTTGCCGGCGTCCAGCTCCTCTCGCTCGGCATCCTCGGGGAGTACTTGGGGCGGATCTACGAGGAGGTGAAGGGGCGGCCGTTGTATATTGTCTCGGAGGTGCTGGGCATCGAGCCGGAAGTCTCGCGTCCCAAAGCCTCCGGTCTAGACGAGCTTCACGCCCAATGACGGGGGTCGCCGGGCTCGGCGCACGGGCTCAAGGAGAACTAGGAGATCAACCTCGAGAGGGCGATCGCGCGAGCATGATCATCCTGTGCGCCGACGATTATGCGCTGACCGAGGGCGTCTCGCGCGCTATCGGCGAGCTCGCCGCTGCCCAGCGCCTATCGGCGACGAGCGCGCTCGTCACATCTGCGCGTTGGCCGGCCGGCGCACCGCGCCTCTCCGCGCACCGCGGCCACCTGAGCGTGGGGCTGCATCTCAACCTAACGATCGGGGCCCCGCTCGGGCCCATGCCGCGGTTGGCGCCGGATGGCGCCTTTCCCGGACTGCAGGGCCTTCTCGCACGCGCCCTGCTGGGGCTGCTCGACCGAGTTGAAATTGAGGCCGAGATCGGTCGCCAGCTCGACCGGTTCGAGCAAGGCATTGGCGCGCCCCCCGATCACATCGATGGCCACCAGCACGTGCATGTTCTCTCCGGCGTGCGCGCGGTGCTGTTGGAGACGGTGCGGCGGCGCTATCCGAGCCGTCCGCCGTTGATCCGCGACCCGTCGGATCGGCTCCGCGCCATCAAGGCCAGGGGCTTGGCCGTCCCCAAGGCTTTACTGGTCGCTGCCTTCGCCGTCGGGTTCGCCCGCTCGGCGCGGCGCCTTGGCCTGCCGCTCAATGACAGCTTCGCGGGTTTCTCCAATTTTGATGCTCGGGTGCCGTTCGCCGAGGAACTGGAGAGGGCGTTGCTGCAGCCCGGTCGCCGGCACATCGTCATGTGCCATCCCGGCCATCCCGACGCCGAGCTCGCCGCGGTTGATACCGTCGTGGAGCGTCGGCGCCTGGAGTATGACGCTTTGCTGCGCGATGGTGGTTTGCCGGGGCGCATCTGGCGGCCCGCGCGCCGAGCCGATGGCCCGCCGCTCGCCTGGGCAGATCTGCAGGACTGAGCATGCCGGATCGAGGGAGGAAATGGACGCCCGCGGGCCAGCACCCGCTGCGCCACGGCCTCGCGTTTGTGCTTTCGGGCGGCACGGCCTTCGCCGTCGACGCCACCGTGCTCGAACTGCTGACGGCCCTGTTGGGCGTGCCCGCGATCGCCGCTCGGGTGGCGGCAATAGCCCTCGCCATGGTGGCGGGATGGCTGATGCACCGTACGTTTA
>Ga0075425_100003171_pt1 | contig 16673 bp, 18 predicted proteins | sample SoiMethybrSBSTD4_FD_75300 | JGI IMG/M metagenome (GOLD analysis project Ga0075425, IMG submission 75300) | Bulk soil microbial communities from a Populus tree surrounding site in Tennessee, USA - Soil MetaG P. TD hybrid SBSTD4 | ecosystem: Environmental > Terrestrial > Soil > Tree plantation... | reverse complement strand
GAAGTTGAGGAGAGCAGATGGCGAAGGGTAAGGCAAAAGCTGATAGCGAAAAGTCCAGCATCCGGATTCAGTGGTATCGATCTACGATTGCTACGCCAAAGGCTCACAAGGAGCTGGTGAGAAGTCTCGGACTTACGAAACTGAATCAGATTGTTGAAAGACCTGATACTCAATCGATGCGCGGGATGGTAAACAAGGTTCCCCATCTTCTGCGGATCGTGGACTAACCGATTCCGCGATTTAAGACCTGAGCTGGGCAACTGGATCACAGGCGGGAGACGACGATGGCACTAGGGATTCACAATATAGGAGCGCCCGAAGGCGCCAACAAGAATAAGAAGCGTGTAGGCCGAGGACCCGGCTCGGGGCACGGAAAGACTTCGACAAGAGGCCACAAGGGTCAGAAGTCTCGATCCGGCTATTCGGGAAGACCTGGGTTTGAAGGCGGACAAATGCCGCTTCAAAGAAGGTTGCCAAAACGCGGGTTCACAAACATCTTCAAGAAGGAATGGGTTGAAATAAATCTGGCCGATCTTGAAAGGCGTTTTGAGGCGTCTGACGACATCACTCGGGAGCTTATGGTCGATCGTGGTATGATCAAGAAAGGCGCGCTCAACCGTGCTCGAGGCATAGTCGTTTTGGGTAAGGGCAGCCTGACCAAGGCGCTGCGCATCACCGCAGACAGGTTTAGCGAGTCAGCGCGCCAAAAGATCGAGGCAGCGGGTGGAGTTGCAACACTGGCTTCGCCTGCAGCCGGCGCCGGACCAGAAAAGTAGTATTCAGCGGCGAGTCGACCGGAGGGTTAACAAGGTCATGATCGAGAATTTCTTTAATAGCGTGCGCAACATCTTTGCGGTCCCGGACCTGCGCAAGCGAGTGTTCTTCACGCTCGCGATGCTTGCCGTGTATCGAGTCGGCTCGCACGTTAGGACGCCGGGTATCGATCCGGATGCGCTCGCCGCTTTGTGGAACACCGGAGATCTGCAGAGAAGTCTCGCCGGCGTCATGGATCTTTTCTCGGGCGGGAACTTCAAGGTCGTTTCGATCTTTGCGCTCGGTATTACTCCTTACATCACCGCGTCGATCATCCTTCAGCTGATGACCGTTGTCAGCGCGCGTTTGAAAGCACTGCAGGAGGAAGGCGATCTCGGTCGTCGCAAGATAACTCAGTACACTCGCTACCTGACGGTGGTGCTTTGCTCGGTTCAGTCGTTCGGTATCGCATATTGGCTTCAGAATCAGGTGACCGCAAGCGGTTCGCTGGTTCGCACGCCCGGCATTGGGTTCATTGCAATGACGATGCTGACCCTGGCCACAGGCACTACATTTATCATGTGGCTGGGCGAACAGATAACCGAACGTGGTGTCGGCAACGGAATCAGCTTGATCATTTTCGCCGGAATCGTCCTTCGGCTTCCGTCGGCTGCTCAGACGATTTATGAAAAGCTGACCAGCGGCGGCACGGGCACCGCACTGGGAGTCATCGCGCTTCTGGTGGCAATGGTTTTTGTGATCGCCGGAATCGTGTTTGTCGAGCGCGGCTTCCGCAAAGTGCCGATCAACCACGCCCGTCGTATGGTTGGCCGGCAGTCCATACCGCAACAGCAGAACAATATGCCGCTTAAGGTAAACATGGGCGGCGTGATCCCGGTGATCTTTGCGTCGTCGATTCTTGCGTTTCCACAGACGATTCTCGGTTTTGTCGGGACCGATCCGACGCAGACGACAGGTTTCAAAGCCTGGCTGGGCAGGTTTGCAGTTGATATCGGCGGCCAGGGACATCCGCTTCACTATCTGATTTACTCCGCTGCGATCATCTTCTTTACGTTCTTCTACGTCTCGATCATTTTCAACACCGACGAGGTAGCCAACAATTTGCGCAAGAACGGTGCGTTCATACCGGGAATCCGACCGGGCAAGCGAACCGCGGATCATTTGAATGAGATCCTGACGCGCCTGACCACGGTTGGAGCGACGTATCTTGCACTCGTTGCGTTGTTGCCGCAGTTCCTGCTGCAAGGATTTCAATTCCAGCACATTCCTCTGATCGGGCCGGCAATAGACAACCTGCTGCGCTCCAACCCGTTGACGTCGTGGCTGACGACCGGGATCGGGGTAAACTTTTTCTTTGGCGGGACCAGCTTGCTGATCGTCATCGGCGTGGCGATGGACACGATGAATCAAATCGAGTCGCAGCTTATTATGCGCCACTATGATGGGTTCCTTGGTCCAAGAGGCCGCAGGTTGCGCGGTCGTCGCAGTTACTAAAAGCTTCATATGCCTGGCATCATGGTCTTGATGGGGCCGCAGGGCGCTGGAAAGGGTACTCAGGCGCATCTGCTGGCGGATAGACTAGGTCTCCCAATCGTCGCCACCGGAGACATACTCCGCGAGATGGCGCTGAGCGATGCTCCGCTCGGGCTCCAGGTGCGCCAGGTTCAGGCCGCAGGTCAGCTGGTCTCCGACGATATTCTCGCCGAAGTAATCAAGACTCGCTTGAGTCGTGACGATTGCGGAGGCGGGTGTGTTCTGGACGGATTCCCGCGGACTGTGCCGCAAACGAAGCTACTGGAAACAATTGCGGAACAGCTCGGACACCAGATAAGAGTAATCAGCATAGAAGTGCCGCGCGAATTGTTGTTCAAGAGATTGTCGGGCAGGCAGACCTGCACCTGCTGCGGCGCGATCTACAACGTTGAATCTAAGCCGAGTCTAAAGGAAGGCGTCTGCGATCTGGATGGATGCGCGTTGTTCACCAGATCGGATGACAACGAAGAAGCGATCACCCGACGGCTCTCGTTGTATGATGAAAAGACGCGACCATTACTGGACTACTATGAGGAGTCGGACCGGCTCTACAGAATAGATGGTTTGGGTACGCCCGAAGACGTCTTCTCGAGGATCGTCGCGGTACTCGGTAGACAAGCGGCGTATGACGCTCGTTGATGTTTAGCCGGTTCGTTGAGAGCCAATGATCATTCGAAAATCAAGAACCGAGATCGAGTTGATGCGCGTTGCCGGGCAGATAGTGGCTCGTGTATTGAACAGGCTTTCGGACATGATCGAACCAGGTATTACAACACTGGATCTCGATCGGGAAGCCGAACGAATGATTGTCGGAGCCGGAGCATATCCTACCTTCAAGGGCTACCACGGCTATCCGAGTTCGATTTGCGCATCGATAAATGATGAGGTCGTTCACGGGATTCCGAGCAAGCGGAAGCTGCGCGATGGCGACATCATCGGAATCGACTGTGGCGCAACTTACAAAGGTTATGTAGGCGATTCCGCCGTTACAGTGCCGGTTGGAGGGAGCGTCCGAGACGAGGTGCGAAAACTGATCGACGCCACCGAACGGTCTTTGTACGCGGCGATCGAGAAGTGCCAGATTGGTAACCGCCTCGGTGATGTTTGTCACGCTGTGCAGGCGCACGTGGAGCCGCTGGGTTATTCGGTGGTGAAGAACTTCTGCGGGCACGGCGTCGGAAGGGCGATGCACGAGGAGCCTCAGGTACCCAATTACGGAAAACCAGGAACTGGACCGATTCTGAGGGAAGGGTTGGTTATCGCAATCGAGCCGATGATCAATCTCGGCCACGAGGACGTGAAGGTTCTCTCCGACGGATGGACAGTCATCACGCTGGATGGTCAGCCGTCGGCGCATTTCGAGCACACTGTGGCGATTACCCAGGAAGGTCCTCAGATATTGACGATGCGGGACGGCGCGGTTGCGGCAGAGGTCGCCTAGCGAACAAAGGTGCCGTCGAATCGTCGGGTCCGGTGGAGCTAAAGGTAAGCAAATACGGAATCCGCGCGGGTGGGTTGCCCGTTGTAAATTATAGTGCTAGAATAACCGTTTGCCGTTCATCACAAATTCCCGGCATAGAACTGCGTCAACGCAAGGAAGAGTCAAGTAATGAAAGTCAGGGCATCGGTCAAAAAAATGTGTGACAACTGCAAGATCATTCATCGCCGGGGTGTGGTGAGGGTGATCTGCACCAATCCGAAGCACAAACAGCGACAAGGTTAATTGATGTGAGTTAGCGAGCCCGAGGGTTCGCGGTAATGGAGGAATAATGGCACGCATCGCAGGTGTGGACCTGCCAGCTAACAAGAGAGCTGAGATCGGTCTGACTTACATCTACGGAATCGGGCGGTCTCGCGCGAACAAGATTCTGAGCGAGGCTGGCGTCGGCGTCGATCGGCGCATACGGGAGCTGAGCGAAGAAGAAGTTAACCGCATACGCACGGTCATCGATCAGCAGGGCGGTGTCGAGGGTGACTTGCGAAAGCAGATCCAGATGGACATCAAGCGGCTTATGGATATCGGCTGCTATCGCGGTTTGCGACACAGACGAGGGCTTCCGGTCCGCGGACAGAGAACTCACACCAACGCGCGCACTCGTAAAGGGCCGCGACGTATGACCGTGGCAAAGAAAAAGGTAGCGGGCAAGAAGTAACTATGAATCGTGTGAGCCTCGATGCTCCACGAACAGGTAGTCGCGAGGATTATGGCAAAGACTCAAACCAAAGCCGGCAAGAAGAAGACCTTCAAGCGAAAAGAGCGCAGGTTGGTTCCGCAGGGAATAGTTCACATCCAGGCAAGTTTCAACAACACACTTGTTTCAATTACCGATCTGGAAGGCAACCTGATCAGCCAGTCTTCCTCAGGGGCGCTCGGGTTTCACGGATCGCGAAAAGGAACCCCGTTCGCGGCGCAACAAGCCGGCATTCGCGCGGCACAAGCGGCTCGCGAATTGGGAATGCAGAGTTGCGAAGTCAGAGTAAAGGGTCCGGGTTCGGGCCGCGAATCAGCGGTGCGAGCCATTCAATCTGCAGGGATAGAAGTTCGACTCATACGGGATGTAACACCAATCCCGCACAACGGTTGCCGTCCGCCGAAGCGAAGACGAGTGTAACGCGGAGAAGACTCGAGGCGGCAACGCTTTGAAAGTGGTCAATCAGACGCGAGAAGCGGTTTGATCCGCTGCGGTGAATCAGCACCGGCGTCTTAAAGGAAGAAGGGCGATTGAGTTTGTAGAAGTTGACGAAGCGAAAGCGGCAAACTCACGTCTGTAAACTTTTATCTGTCGAGCGAGCGGTTGGACGCCGTATCGTAAAGGCAGTAGACGGAGGAGCAAAACTTGGCAAGATATCGTGGCCCGGTGTGTCGGCTGTGCCGCCGGGAAGGAATGAAGTTATTCTTGAAGGGTGAGCGCTGTTACAAGCCGACTTGCCCGATTGAGAAGCGCGGCACTCAGCCGCCTGGTCAGCACGGACGGAACGTTCGCCGTGCCAAACAGCTCGTAGGATACGGCGAACAACTGCGTGAGAAGCAGAAGGTCAAACGCATCTACGGCATGTTGGAGCGACAGTTTCGACTGTATTTCCAGAGAGCCATGCGTATGAAAGGCGTTACCGGCGAGAACCTGCTCGCCCTGCTGGAGCGCCGATTGGACAATGTCGTTTATCGCCTGGGTTACGCGACCTCGCGGGCACAGGCTCGCCAGTTCGTCACCCACGGACATGTCCAGGTCAATGGACGCAAAGTCGATATCCCAAGCTTCCAGGTGAAGGTCGGAGACGAGATCTCGGTGCGAGAAGGTAGCCGCTCTAACATTCACATTCAGAGCGCGTTTCAAACCGCATCGGGACGAGGGCGACCAACCTGGCTCGAAGTCGTCTCACCTGACGAAATGCGCGGCCGAGTTGTGGCTCTTCCACGCCGCGAAGACATAGGTCAGAACATTAACGAACAACTGATCGTCGAACTCTATTCGAAGTAAATAAGCGTTAGGTCAGAGGATGGGCGCCCGGATGCAGACGTGCAACCGCGGACGACCAGCCTTCAACCCAGGTCTTTCTTGAGAGGAAGCGATGGACGGAACAGAAACTCAATTCATGATTGGCTTCCAGAGGCCAAAGCGCCTCGCGTGCGAAACCGAAACAGCGACTGCCCGTTATGCCAAGTTCTTCGCTCAGCCGTTTGAGCGAGGGTTTGGAACGACAATCGGAAACTGTTTGCGACGTGCCTTGCTCTCGTCTATAGAGGGCGCCGCGATAACCGCGGTCAAAATAGAAGGTGTCCTCCACGAGTTCTCCTCGATACCGGGAGTCGTCGAAGACGCAACTGATATCATTCTCAACCTCAAACGGATCCCGTTCAAATTACACGGCGCGGGTCCGAAAACATTGCGCGTCGAGCGCAGCGTGCCCGGCGAAATGCTTTCCGGTGAGATCGAAACCGACGCGGAAGTCGAAATCCTCGATCCAAATGTGCACATCGCAACCGTGTCGGAAGGCGGCTCGCTGGTTATCGAAATGCGCTTGAAGCGCGGCCGGGGGTACGTCTCCGCGGAGCGAAACTTCGATGAGGATCTGGCGGTCGGTTACATTCCGATCGACTCGGTTCATTCTCCGGTAAAAAAGGTGAATTACACCGTCGAATCCGCTAGACTCGGACAAGATACCGACTACGACAAGCTGACGATGGAAGTCTGGACCAACGGTTCGGTCAAACCTGAGAATGCAGTCGGTCTCGCGGCGAAGCTGATCAAGGATCATATGCAGATCTTTATCAGCTTTGAGGAAGAGCCGGAACTGGCCGAAGCCGACAGCGAAGAGGCGGCGCGAATCACCTTCAATGAGAATCTCGACAGGTCGGTCGACGAGCTCGAGCTCTCGGTTCGCTCTTACAACTGTCTGAAGAACGCCGATATTCGGACGATCAGAGAGCTGGTTCAGAAGTCCGAACCTGACATGCTCAAGACAAAGAATTTTGGGAGAAAATCTCTGAACGAAATCAAAGAGATTCTCCAGTCGATGGGTTTGCATCTCGGCATGAAGTTCGACGAGCAGGGCAGACTGGTTGAAGAAGCCGGTGCCTGATCGACGATTGCCGAGAACAACTGGGCGGTCCGATACACGGTGTCGCTTCAGTATTTCAATTTTGGTTAGGGTTCGATATGCGACATAAAGTTGCTCATAGAAAACTGGGGCGCAAGACAGAACACCGTTTGTCTCTTCTGCGTAATCTTTGCACTTCGCTGATCACCCACGAGAGGCTGATCACCACTCTGCCAAAGGCAAAGGAACTCAGGCCGTTTGCCGAACGCGCTATCACTCTCGGGAAGCGAGCTTTGACGGCGGATGCCCCCGAGAGCGCGCTCCATAACCGGAGACTCGCGGCCGCCTATTTTTTCGGCGGCAACACCAACAGAGTTCCCGACGGCGGATACAAGCGCCCACAGGCACCGCGAACAGCGGGCGTTGCGGCGCTCGACAAACTCTTCGATGAAGTGGCGTCGAGGTTTGCGGATCGGCCCGGCGGCTACACTCGCATTCTGAAGCTTGGTACCCGACGAGGCGACGGCGCTGAGCTTGCGCTGATCGAGCTTTTGGGCAGCGAGGCCAAAGAGGTTCACGAAGAAGAGAAGAAGGAAGAAAAGAAGAAGCCGCGGCGATTCTTCGGAAGAGGGAAGAAGGCGGAGCCTGAAGCCGCCAAGGAGTCCACGACCGAGAAGAAGGCCGCAAAGCCGGCTAAGAAAAAACCGGCTGCTGCCGCGCCAAAGAAGAAAGAAGCCGGGGAAAGCGGAACAAAGCCTAGGGCTCGTCGTGGCAAAAAGGAATCAGCAGAGTAATCGATTCGATCGGGATCAGAACAAAGGCCTCAGCCGTTTGCGGTTGAGGCTTTTGCGCATAAAGAAGTGATGAGTGCTGAGTCCGAGTGCTGAGTGACTCGGGTGACGCGGCATTTGTACATTAATCTTCTGGACTCAGGGCTCAGCACTCAGCACCCATCACTCTCTCTTGCAGTTGAGTTAAGCGAGCGTTGAAGAGGTCGCCGCGGGCGCCCGGGAGACTACGATGAACCTGAAGGAAATCAAGGATCTAATCGAACTCGTCAACGAAAAAGGGTTCGCGGAGTTCGAAATTGAACGGCAGGGGTTTCGACTTCGCATCAGTAGGTTCAAAGATGCCAATCAACAGATCGTGCCCACCGCCCCTCCGATCATCATTTCCTCTATCCCCGCCGGGACGGAACTCGGCACTGCTGGACAGCGCGGCTTGATCGAGGCTGGTGCGCAGCCGGCCCCAGCGTCCAGCGCGCCCGCCAGCAAACCCGCCGAGGCGCCGGTCGAGAACAAGCCCGAACTTCACGTCATCAAGTCTCCAATCGTAGGAACTTTCTACAGCGCGCCGTCGCCTGACTCGGATCCGTTTGTGAAAATCGGAGATCAAATCGGACCTGATACCGTGGTCTGCATCATCGAAGCTATGAAGCTGATGAACGAGATTCAAGCCGAGGTGAGCGGCGAAATATCAAGGATCTACGTCGAGAACGGCCAGCCTGTTGAATACGGCCAGGCACTGTTCGGCATTCAGACGTAGATCGCTGGACGCAGTCGGGCAGCCGTTCCGGCGCGAGGGCCCGGGGTTGCTGACAGGCATCACGACACGCGAATCCCATCGGCAAGCGTGCACCGTGTCGGATGCTCAAACGCTCTGCTGTGAATCGCGAGCTTAGGCGTCAAGCGACATTTGATTCGAGCAGCATCGTAGATTCCTAACGAGTGCAAATGTTCAAAAAGATTCTCATAGCTAATCGTGGTGAAATCGCGACGCGCATTATCTGGGCTTGTCGTGAGCTGGGGGTGCGCACTGTGGCGGTTCACTCCGAAGCCGACAGGGACTCACTCCACGTTCGATTCGCCGATGAGGCTATCTGCATCGGTCCCGCGCAATCAGCTAAGAGTTATCTCAACATCCCGGCGGTAATCTCCGCTGCCGAGATTACAAACGTCGATGCCATACATCCCGGGTATGGGTTTCTGGCTGAGAATGCGTACTTCGCCGAGGTGTGCGAAGCGTGCAACATTAAATTCATCGGTCCCAAACCATCTACGATTAAATTGATGGGAGATAAGGCTGAAGCGCGCGCGGCAATGAAGGCAGCCGGGATGCCGATAACGCCAGGTTTCAATGGAGTGATTGAGGACGAAGAAGAAGCGCTCCGAGTCGCGTCGGAAATCGGATATCCGGTGATCGTCAAGGCAGCGGCAGGCGGCGGCGGTCGCGGCATGCGAATTGTGCGCGAGCCGAGCGAACTGTCGTCTGCCCTCGCGTCCGCACGATCGGAAGCGCAAGCTGCGTTCAGCAATCCCGCGGTCTACATCGAGAAGTATATTGAAACTGCTCGTCACATTGAGATTCAGGTGTTGGGAGACCAATACGGAAACGTCGTACATCTCGGCGAGCGCGAATGTTCGATTCAGCGGAGACATCAAAAGCTCATCGAGGAATCCCCGTCACCTGCGCTTACTCCCGGGTTGCGTCACAAGATGGGTGCATTGACGGTACAGGCCTGCAAAGAAATCGGCTACGTCAACGCGGGCACTATGGAATTCCTGCTGGATCCCGACAACAACTTCTACTTCATGGAAATGAATACTAGGATACAGGTCGAGCATCCGGTAACCGAGTTTGTCACCAACACAGATCTTGTACGAGAGCAGATCCTGATCGCCGCCGGCGAGCCTCTCGAATTTGAACAGGATGATATCGCGTTCAACGGACATGCAATCGAGTGCCGAATCAACGCCGAGTCGCCGTTTACTCACGTGCCGTCGCCGGGACTTATCACCGCGATGAACCTCCCCGGAGGTCCGGGAGTCAGAGTCGACACCGCGGCGTATCCCGGCTGGGTTGTACCGCCTCACTACGATTCGCTTATTGCAAAACTCATCGTTCACCACCGCACCAGAGAGATGGCGATCGCTCGAATGCGCAGAGCTCTTGACGCTTTTATTGTTGAAGGTATCGAGACATCGGTTGCATTGCACCAGCGCATTCTCGCCGAACCGGATTTCATCGCCGGAAAACTCTCGACGCGATTCATGGATCGCTTCGGGAAAACGCACAAAGCTGCAGCGCCTTAGCGTTTAGGGTTCAGAGTTCCGGGTTCAGGGTTCTGAGTTCAGGGTTGATCGACAGCTTCAATAGGGCTGCAGACAATGAACTTGAACCCTAAACCCGCTGAACCCTGAACTCGGAACTCTGAACCCTAAACCCTCGGAACTCGGAACTCGGAACTCGGAACTTCCTTCCATGCGGCTCGAAATCCCAAAACTCTATCCGATAACCGATACCGGCATCAGCGGGATGTCGCACGCCGCGCAGATCGAGCAGCTTGCAGCTGGCGGCGCAACCTTTATCCAGATCCGTGAAAAACGGATGTCTCCGCGAGAGTTTTATCTTGCGGGTCTGGAGGCGATGTCAGTAGCTCGAAAGCTAGGCGTACGGATCATTGTCAACGATCGGGTCGACATCGCGCTGGCAATAAAGGCCGACGGCGTTCATCTCGGACAGACGGACCTTCCACCGGACAGAGCGAGGTTTTTGCTTGGTGAGAGCCGCATTGTAGGCTATTCGACTCACACCCTGGAACAGGCTCTGGCAGCTGATTTGACGCCGGTGGACTACCTTGCGATCGGCCCGGTCTTCGATACCTCCACAAAAGAGAACCCGGACCCGATAGTGGGGCTTGAAATGATGGATGTAATTCGGAGTCGAATAAACAAACCGCTTGTGGCGATCGGCGGGATCACATTGGCTACGGCGCGATCGGTTATTGAAGCGGGAGCGGACAGCGTTGCGGTAATTTCGAATTTATTATCCGTCGGAAACATATCCGAACGAACAAAGGCTTATCTCGAGCTGCTTCCTTGACTCCGATCGAAATAGTTTGGAGTGCGCCGCCCCTGACTAGCATCTCGCTCCAATTAGAACACCGGGGCGCTTTGGATCGTGGGTTCGTTAATGTGATTTGTTGTGCCCCTACCGTCCCACTCAACTAAGACGTCTGCGGCGCCTTTGGATTAGTACCTCAAAGCGTAATTGACAATCTGAAGTTTTCGATTGAAGGGGCCCTGGCGGGACTGACGAAATTGGTTGGGCCGTCGAAGGCGACGGCCCGATTTCTTTGCAGGCGAGTTACTTGAAGGTACCCTGAACCGGTACATCGATCGACGGCAAATCAGAATCGTTGGTTTCGATGTGGATCTTTCCTTTGAAGTCGCCCGGTTTGATTTTGTCTTTATCCAGAGTGAAATGAATCCGATAGACCTGACCTTCAGTATCGGTTATCAGATCCAGCTTCAGGAAAGGCAGGGTTGAACTAAAGCTTTTGATCTTGAGCCCCGTTTCCCTGACCTTCCGAACATAGATCACCGGCCAGTTGATCGCCGAGAGATCGCTCGCGACTGCTAACGTCGGCAGGATTATCGAGGCGGGCGACACGAAAACTCGCGGATAGACCGTCACATCCATCTCGATCTCTACTTCCGGCTGTGTCGTGTTGTCCGTGGGAATCTTCACCTTCTGCAGATAGTGACCCGGCTTAAGCGATGGGCTGGACGCAACATTCAGCTGATAGCGTTTCCCGTCTTCGATCGGGCTCAGTACCGCTGTGAAATCCGTGCCTCCAGGGATCACATTCTTAAGGTGAATGGGATTTCCGGTAGGATTGTACAAGTACATCGTATTGGTGGCGCTGCTTCCGGTTAGTGCGCTGGTGATCCAACGGTCACTGGGCTCAACTACCATCACTGCGTTTGGATTCAGCGGTTTTGGTGGAGGCGGCGGTGCCGGTTGACCCTCAATCCTGAATCGTGCGCGCAGCACCAGATTGAAGTTCGGCGTTTTAGGATCGTTGGTACTGACGCTCGCAGACTTGGCTACTTCACCTGAATAACCATCGGTATGCTCGACTGCCAGCTCGATTTTCCCCTCCTGACCAGGAGGAACGACTTTGTCAAAGTCGCCTTTTGTGCATCCTCAGCCAGGCGCGACGTTATTGATCACCAGATCAGCTTTGCCTTCATTTTTTATTTTGAAAGCGTACCTGAGAGGCGTGCCGGCCTTCACCTCGCCAAAGTCATGGGTGTACGAGTCAATCACCATAGCGGGCGCGGCACCGGCAGCGCCGCTGGTGCTCCCCGGCTGATTCGAGGGTTTGTTTTGCCCCAACACGCTCGCCGTAAACAGCACAACAACAGCCAACGAAACGAAAAGTTTATTCAGCTTCATAAGGAATTCTCTCCAACAACCGTGTAGCAGTACTCCGGAAGTCTATCAGATACCGAGCCGGGATGTCACAGAATTTCTCGGGCAGGGCAAGGGGTCGGGAGTCACTGCAGATATCGGCTTTTGTTCAAGGAAGGGCAGTCGCTGACCCTTGGCGATGCGGTGCGACAGGCAAAGTCGGCAACGAAAGACACCGACGTTAGACGGACTTGGATTTTGCTTGGCGACCCAACCATGAAGCTCAAGTGATAAGAAGAGGGGTCGGGGTCAGGGGCTCGGAGGTCAGGGATTCGAACAGGGGTCGGTGGCAGGGCCGGGGTTAAGGATTCGGACCTCTCAATCTTAGCTTTGAACCGTGCCCCCGGTCACCGCCCCTGACGCCCGACCCCGGACCCCTGCTTGTGCTATTGTTGATCGCGATGAGGGTCATACCGCTGGGTACCAGCTCCGGGAAACCAACGCTGCGCCGCAACGTTAGCGGTCTCGCGGTAGCTCGCGACGGAGACTGGGTGCTGTTTGACTGCGGCGAGGGCACGCAGACTCAAATAGTCCGCGCCGGGCTCAGCCCCAGTCGTCTGTCCGCAATCTTTATTACACATTTGCATGGGGATCACTTCAATGGGCTATCGGGTCTGCTTTCGACGATGGGGCTTGATCGGCGGAATCGAGAGCTTACGATCGCCGGACCCACCGGAATCAAAGAATATCTCGAGTTGCTGCAACGGCTAAAGATCGCGTTTCTGACATACCCGGCCGACATAAAGGAGTTCGATTCAGTTCCAACGCCGATTCAACTTTACGAGACGAACGAGTATACCGTGACCGGTCTTGGTCTGGATCACCGGTTGTTTGCGATTGGATATCGCATCGAAGAGCGCGCTCGCCGGGGCCGCTTCAACGTCGACGAAGCGCGTCGTCTCGAGGTACCCGAAGGGCCAATGTGGGGACAACTACAATCCGGACGGGACGTGATCGTAGATAGCAAGGTCGTTCGTTCGTCAGACGTTTTAGGGCCACCGCGACCCGGCAAATCGGTGGCCTATTGCCTCGACACTCGCCCGTGCGAGATGAGCGTCGAGTTGGCGCGAGGCGTAGATCTCCTGATTCACGAAGCGACTTACACCGACGAGTACTCATCGGAGGCCCAGCTATACGGTCACTCAACCGCTGCGCAAGCTGCCCTAATCGCTCAACGGGCTGAGGTGGGGAAGCTGCTATTGACTCATTTCAGCAGTCGATTCAGCGACCCGGCTCCTCTGCTTGAAGAAGCGCGCAACATTTTTCCGAACACCATACTCGCGGATGACCTCATCGAGATCGAGGTCTAAAGATGATCGTTGCGATAGGAATCGATCTGGTGGAAATCGCTCGCATCGAAGAAATATTTCTTCGTCGCGGAGAGCGGTTCCGTGTGCGAGTTTTTACCGAAGGTGAGATTGATTACTGCGAGCGGCGCGCGGCAAGATTCGCGAGCTATGCCGCCCGATTTGCTGCGAAAGAAGCGGCAATGAAAGCCCTCGGCACTGGATGGGCCGAGGGAGTGGCATGGAAGGACATCGAAGTGTTCACCGCCCCAAGCGGCGCTCCAACGCTTCAGCTTCACCGGCGAGCTTTGGAGGAACTCGAAGCGTTGGGGGCCAGCAAGACTCATATCTCGCTGACCCATTCAACAACGCTGGCGATCGCCCAGGTTATTTTTGAGGGATAGGACCTGAGCTATTTAGTAGGCCTTCAGACTTAAGAAAAACTCAGAAACTCGCGAAGAGTGTCACTGATTTCGTGGTCCCGAAGCTTCGCGAGGGCGCCTGCCTCGATCTGACGAACCCGCTCTCGGGTCACTGAAAGATCCTGACCAATCTCTTCCAGCGTTCGAGGAATCGATCCGGATTCGAGGCCATAGTGCATTTTCAAAATCTTTGCCTCGCGCGGCGTTAGCTGCGCCAGTGCTCGTTGAATCGCGGACCGTCGCGACCAGTCGACAGCAGCCTTGAAGGGGTTCGCGTGATCGCCGTCATCGATGAAGTTCACCGCAGTCTCGCCGTTGTCATTAGCCGGCACATCGAGGGTGATTGTGTGCTGAGCAAAACCGAGTGCCTCGCTTACTCGCTCCCGCTCTATATCGAGACGTTCCGCAATCTGATCCCCGGTAGCCTCGGCGCTCGTTTCTTCGCGAATCGATCGCGACGCGCGAGAAGCCTTGTTAATAATTGCGAGCTCCGATGCCGGGAGTCTGACAATTCGGCTTTGAGTGTCGAGGGCGCGGGCCATCGACTGTCGAATCCACCACATTGCATAAGTTGAAAATCGAAAACCTCGTCGCCAATCGAATTTCTCAACTGCCCGCATTAAGCCCACATTGCCTTCCTGCACCAGGTCCAGGAAAGGCAACCCCCTGCGAGAGAACTGTCGGGCCACCGAAATCACAAGCCTGAGATTCGCCTCGGTCATCTGCTGTTTGGCTGCGCTCAGCTCGTCGAGAGCGGCTACTGCTTTTACCGAGCAGCGGGTGAGGTCGCGTTCGTTTATGATGCCTCGCTGAATCGATCTTGCAACGACCGTTTCTATTGGGAATCCATTTAGGTTCTCGTCGTCCGAAACTATTGGAGCGATGCTTCGGGAGCCGGTCCGCGCCAGCGATGCGGCCTCTACAAGCAGACTAACAAGTTGGCGTTCGCCAGCCGGAGTAAAAGTGATAGATCGAATTGTACGTGACAAGCGGATCAAATTAAGCGTCGTGGCTCTTTTGATTCGTCGATTGTTCGAAGACCGCTTGTTGGAGGTTTTTGGCTTTGGAGATGAAAGGACCTGGTAGGCGATTTCGACCTGCTCGAGTACTGCATCTGCGAATTCCGACACAGGAGCTTGCGATTCGTTCGGAATGCCGGAAACGCGCTCGATAACATCTGAGGCAGTGACCAGACCATCGCGGATCGTTTCTCGAAGATGGATGCAGTATTCAGCGACGATTGGTGATCTCGAGAGGAGCTTCAGTAGTCGATATCGGGCCCGTTCTATTCGTTTCGCGCCGGCGACCTCTCCAGCGGCTGTAAGCATCGAAGAACGTCCGGCTTCTCGAAGATACAGTTTAAGCAGATCCGTACGATCGATGTCGGTCTCATCTTCCGAGGTATCGGGCTCGTCCGCGAGACCCAATGCGTCGTCGTCACCGCTTTCATCGGGGCTGTGTTCGAAAGTGCGCTCAATCTCTTCGATAATCATTGCCATTTCTCCCAACGCTCTATAACGAATTGATGCGGTACAAAGATCAATAAAGGCACGGTACCTGACTCGCGGCTCTGGTCGTGATTGTAGACTGAGAGTCTGTTTCAGAAAAATTAATAAAACTAAAATAGAAAGTTAATTCTACTAATAGGCCGGTTGTGAGGCTGGCATGAACGGTATCTTCCCGGTTAACAGGTACTTAACGCATCCATTGACTGACCGCGAATCCTTCGCGAATGATGGTTTCGGTGCGATCGGGTCCGGTTGATATCAGACCGACCGGAGCGCCGCAGAGCTCTTCGATGCGGCTGATATAGGATTTTGCTTCAGCAGGAAGATCGTCGTACTCAGTTGTTCGGCTTGTGTTCGTTTTCCATCCCGGGAGTGTCTCGTAGATTGGTTCACATTCCCCGAGCATGGTTGCGCCGTATGGTATGCCTTCGAGCAATTCTCCGCGGCAGCGATAACCCGTCGAGATACTGATCTCCTCGAACTCGTCCAACACATCGAGCTTGGTTAGCGCCAACGCATCGAACCCGTTTAGCATCACCGCGTACCGGACAACCGCAGCGTCAAACCATCCGGTCCGCCGAGGCCTTCCGGTTACCGCACCATATTCGTTGCCGCGCTTCTGAAGATACGCGCCCTGCTCGTTGAGCAGCTCGGTGGGGAAGGGACCCCCTCCAACTCGCGTGGTGTATGCCTTTGCTATCCCGAGGGCGCCGCTGATATTCCTCGGCGCGATCCCAAGACCGGTCGCCGCACCGCCTGCGGTTGCGTTTGAAGACGTCACGAATGGAAAAGTGCCGTGATCGATGTCCAGCATTGTTCCCTGAGCTCCCTCGATCAGCACTGACTTCTCGTCTTTTATCGCGCTGTTGAGCATCAGGGCGGTGTCTCTGATAAACGGAGTGAGCTTCACGGCTTCGCTCAGGAAGTCATCGAGCGTCTTCAGCGGATCGAGAGGCTCGGCGCCGATGGACTTCAGCTCGAGATTCTTCTCTTCAATATTTGTTCTGATCTTCTCGCGCAGCAGATCAGGATAGAGAAGATCGCCGGCACGGACTCCGCATCTTGAGGCTTTGTCTTCGTAAGCCGGTCCGATCCCTCGCAGCGTCGTGCCGACGCTATTTGCCCCGAGTCGATCTTCGCGGGCGCGATCCAGCGCCACGTGATAAGGCAGAATCAAGTGAGCTCGCGCCGAGACAAATAGACGCTTATCGCATTCGACACCCATCTCCCGCAATTCCTGAAGCTCGGTGTTGAACGCCCGAGGATCCACAACCACCCCGTTTCCAATAAGACAGGAGCATTCTTCGTGGAGGATACCTGAAGGGATCAATCGCAGAATAAACTTTCGATCGCCA
>Ga0075425_100003167_pt1 | contig 16687 bp, 14 predicted proteins | sample SoiMethybrSBSTD4_FD_75300 | JGI IMG/M metagenome (GOLD analysis project Ga0075425, IMG submission 75300) | Bulk soil microbial communities from a Populus tree surrounding site in Tennessee, USA - Soil MetaG P. TD hybrid SBSTD4 | ecosystem: Environmental > Terrestrial > Soil > Tree plantation... | reverse complement strand
AGAAGGCACTCGCCACGAGTACAGCGTTCCGCGTTCCGTGCACGTCAACGTGCAGGAAGGCGAGCGCGTGCGCGCAGGCGACCCGCTCATCGACGGTCCGATCGATCCGCATGACGTGCTCTCGGTCCTCGGCATCAAGGAACTGCAGCGTTACCTCGTGGACAAGATCCAAGAGGTCTATCGCTCGCAGTCGGTGCAGATCAACGACAAGCACATCGAAGTCATCTGCCGTCAGATGCTGCGCAGCGTTCGCGTCACGCGCGTCGGCGACACCGATTTCCTCGTCGACGAGCAGGTCGATCGCTTCCGCTTCATGGAAGAGAACGAAAAGGTCATGAACCGCGGTGGCGAACCGGCGGATGGAGTTCCTCTCCTCCTCGGCATCACCAAGGCGTCGCTCTCGACCGACTCGTTCATCTCCGCCGCGTCGTTCCAGGAGACCACGCGCGTACTGACCGAGGCCGCGATTGCGGGACGTGTCGACTACCTGCGCGGACTCAAGGAAAACGTGATCGTCGGCCGCCTCATCCCCGCCGGAACCGGCATGCCGGTCTACCGCAACGTCTTCCTCGAGAAGGATGAACCGCCTGTGATTCAGCCTTCGCTGGAAGACCTGCTGCGCCCGGAAACGGAAGACGAAGACGCGCTGTCATTGGCGGACTTCGACGACGAGCAGTAAGTCTCGAATCTCTTATGTGATCGGGCAGCCTTCGGGCTGCCCGATTTGAGCGTCGCTACTGCATCAGGAAGCGAAGCGCATCGTGAATTTGCCAGCCGCCATCGACAGAATCGTTTCCGACCTTGGCGGCGACAGACCGATCCAAGATACCGAGGCGAGCGAGCTCGTTCTGAAGACGTTCGTTCGGAACTTGCTACAGTCGGACGATCCTGGGTCAATGTCGCTCGCGGCCCGTGTCTTGGCGGGAGCCGGGCTCATACCAAAGATCAAGTCGTACGCGATCAAGGCTGCCAATCCGACCGGGTACGCGATTTTCCTGCAGGAACCGGGGGCGGGCTTCAGTTTTCAGCGACATCCGACTTCAAAAGTCGAGCTCGTACACATTCTCAGTCCGCGCGGAGCGAGTCGCGTTTTCAAAATGCCTTATGAGCGCTGGCGGGCAACGGTCGACGATCAGCGGATGAGGAAATGGCTCGCCGGTGGTATTGACGAAGAGCTTGAACGTTTCACAGTGAGGCCTCAGCCGGGCGATGTGTTCACTGTCGAAACTACGAACGACGTCCATACGGTACTGGGGTGTTTCTTAGAGGAGTTCGCGTCGAATTCCGGGGATATGGTGGAGCGTCTTTACGATCAGAATGATGGTCGAATCACTCCACCGCATCTGACGAGCAATTACATGCACCGGATGTTGGCGGAGCTGCCGGACGTGACTCCGCTGCGTTTCTGGCATCTTTCTCCCGACGGGTGGTGGCACGAACCGATTCACGCGCAAGAGACTTCCGGCATCACCGCGTGGCAGGCACCGTGCGGACCGTTGCTGGCGCGATGGCTTCGGTTTGCCGCATCTGCTCGCACCGTAGTGTCGCCGAAACCTGGAAACGTCTTATTCGCGCGCATTACGAAGGGGGCGGCGCAGGTGACGCTCCATCATGAGGGTCATTCCGATCGTTTCGAGCTCGCCTCGGGTCGTTGTTTAGTGCTATTTCCGAATCAAGAGGCTGAATTGCTTGATGACGGCTCAGGATGCCTGGGGATTTCCGTGCATGAAGCGCCCATTGTCACAGCCCTCGCTTCGGATTAGCTCGTCGCCGGCGCTCACCAGATGGCGCTGAAGCAGGCCGGCCTTCCTGCCATAGCGTACGATTTCAAGCGCGTACTCTTCCAGTGAGCTCCAAGGGCGTGTCGCAAGCGTCCTGACGAAGCGTTGCTCCGTTAGCGGTTGTTCCGGGTTTTGCAGAAAACTCCACCAGTCCCAATTTGTCCGCACCGCTACTTCGGCGCTTTCCGAAGGACCCACAACGAGTGCCTCGGTAAACGCGACGAGATCGCTGCTCAGTGTGGCCGATAAATCGAGCTCCGCCTGAAGCCATTCTCGCAGCTCCTCCAAGAGGCGCCCCTTTTGCCCCACGAGCGTCAAGAACAGTGTGTCTTCAGGCGGCCACAAAATGTCCGTGAAAGGCGATTTGGCAATAGATAGCCGGCCGCCGTGAAGCCAGGAGTCGAATGTGTCCCGAGTTTCTTGAATGGCCTGCGCAATCAGTGGGGGCGCATTACGCGATAGCAAGCGCGAGTAGAACTGGTCATATGGAATGCCGCACTTCGTTGCGACGAACATCGCCGGCAGTTTCGTGAGCCCCGTGCAATGCAGACCTTGAACGGCATAAGCCAGCACCGCCGACTCGACCCACTCATCGTGAGACATCGTGTCCGTTTCGGTCACGACACTGCAGTATTCAGTGACGTCCGAGGCTGATGGCTGTGAGTAAGCGAGATCCAAACGAAGTCGGGCCGCTTTCGCGACGCCATTTGCGCCGTCAGATCGTGCGAGCTCGGTATTCGGCAGCGCGAGACATAAGTTCACGATCAGGCCGTCGTGTTGCCCGTGCTCGAGCACCCTGGAGATACCTTCTCTAAACGTCTGGGCAGTTTCGCCGGGCAGCCCGAGTATGAGCTCCGTGTATGTCGGAATTCGTTCCGACGCGAAGCGCCGCAGCCAGTCGCGAAATAGTTGGAAATCGAGAGCGCGCCGGTTGCTGCGGCTCAGCGCCGACGGCGCCGTCGACTGAAGACTGATCGTGACTCCCTTTTCCAACTGTGCGTCGTGCAGTGTTCTTGCGATCTCGAACACCCGCTCCGTTGGAATCTTCGAGTACGCAGGCCGGAACCGTAGCGGGTAGCCGGTCGTGGCGCGAAGCGCGGAGAGACGCCGTGCGTATCTCACGTCCGACTCGAACATGCCAAAGTTCGCGTCGCAGCTATAAATGGCGGCGGCGCGATGTGACGCGCAGTATTCGAGCTCGGCGAGTGTGCGTTCCTCGGGGAACGCGCGCACTTTCGATGCGGTGGCGGCGCCCCAGTAGCAAAAGGAGCATTCGAACGGGCAACCGCGATTGGTTTCGGCAAGCGCAAACCATCGCCCTTCATAGCGCGCTACAAAGCTGTCGAACAGTCTCGCGGCGTACGGCGAAGGAAGAGAGCGCAGATCCATTACTTTGGCGGAGCAATCGGCGCGATGGATCGTGCCGTCGGCCCGCCTTTCACTCACACCCACAATGGCGCGATCGTCGCCGTCGGTCAGGCGTCGCTCGAGAATCGCCGCAAACGCTTCCTCCCCTTCGCCATGCACGACAAAATCGACGAAAGGATGATCGCGCAAGTACGTTTCGACGCCATTGGGTATGTCGGGGCCGCCTAAGATGACTGTGCATTCAGGAAATCTCTGTTTCACCCGGCGGGCGATCTCCAGCGAATACTCATGGCTCCAGATATAACAAGACAATCCTAGAACCGCCGGTTCCCGGATCGCGTCGACAGTGTCATGAATCGGCCAACGCTCCGCAAGCAAAGGCGCAAACTCATAGCGTTGTCTGATGGCGTCCCGCGTTTCGGCATATGCCTGCAGGCAGCCCACGCTGTACGGAACGAAAGCGCCGTCGAATGCCGGCGCGAACGTCGCCAGATAAACGCGGTCTCGCACTCACGAGCTCCGGTCGTAGTAATGCTTCTTGAGCACGTCGGTGAACACCCAGGGCACGGTTGCCAACACGCCTCGAATTCGGCCGGGCGCGGGCACCTCGAGGTGGACCGGCCGTGCCGGTGACGCGTAAACGAAAACGGCGAACCTTCTGATTGTGGCCGTGTCGGCTCCCGGAAGAGCAGCGACGCTGTTGTAAACCGACTGCATCGTGTCGCCGCTGTAGTACTGGTCGTCCACGATCAGAACGTATTTGCCGGCAATTGACTTGATCGTATCGAGGCCGGGCGGTGTGACGCGATTGCCGGCTTTATCGTACTCCGGCATCGTGTGTACGAAGACGAGGTCTCGCACGAAATAGTTCAGAGCCAGGATGCTGCCGGGGACGATCCCGGAGTTCACACCGATGATCACATCGGGAATCTTTCCATTGTTGATTTCAGACAATGCCCGAGGATCCCGTAGTGCTGCATAGAATCGCCGCCAGGAAATCTCTCGGTTGACCCGGTGCCATAGCCATGGCAGGACCGGACTCAACGCAATGGAGATCACCGCGCCAGCCACGAAATAGAACCCATTGCCATCCATGGTGGTGTCCCTCCGCAATATTTAGAGGATGTGTGGAAGCCTACCATGCGCAGTTCCGGGAGCCTCTTCCCGGCAGTGTCAAACGTGTCGGGAATGGCTGCGCGCGAGCGCTGCGTCCGATTTAGAATCCGCGAATGCGCAAGCTCTCATCTTTCGTCATCGTCTTCATCGCGTTCGTTGCGGTCGCGCAGCAGCCTTCCGTCGAAACCCGGCTGGCGGCGCAAAACGCGCTCTTCTCCGAATACTGGGAGACCACTCTCAAGCTCAATCCGACGCTCGCCACGCAGGTCGGCGACTACCGCTACAACGATCAACTGGGTGACGCCTCGCTCTCGGCGATTCAGCAACGTCACGAAGTCGATCAGTCGTTCCTCACGCGGATCAAGGCCATCTCCACCGACGGCTTCAGCGAAGAAGACCGCACCTCGCACGACCTGCTCGTGCGGCGGCTGCAGGAAAGCGCGGATGACTGGGATCTCAAGAATTACGAGATGCCGGTGAGCTCGATGGGCGGCGTCCACACCGCCTTGGCTGATCTGCCGAATGCGGTGCCGCTCGATTCCGTCAAGCACTACGAGGACTACATCGCGCGCCTTCACCAGATCCCGAAGGTGCTGTTGCAGACGGAGGAAGTGCTTCGCCAGGGCGTGAAGGATCATCTCGTCATCGTGAAGTTCCTCGCGGAGAAGATCCCGACCTCGGCGAATGGAATCATCGCTTCGAACCCATTCCTCACGCCGATCAAGAAAATGCCGGCGACGTTTACCGACGCCGACAAGAAGCGGCTGACCGACGAGATCACGACGACGGTCGAGAAAGAAGTGCTCCCCGCGTATAAGCAGTTCGCGTCGTTCATCACGACCGATTACGCACCGAACGGGCGCAGCACGCTGTCGATCGAGAGTCTGCCGGGCGGCAAGCGCCGCTGCGAGGCGGCGATTCGCCGCTTCACGACGACGAATCTATCTCCTGCGGAGATTCACAAGATCGGATTGTCGGAGTACGACCGCATCGTCGGTGAGATGACCGCGCTCGCGAAAGCGAACGGCTACGACGATCTCGAGAAGTTTCGCGAGCACATCGAAAACGATCCGAAGTACAAGCCGGCGTCGGCGCAGGCGATCGTCGACGACTTCGATCGCTACATCAAGCAGATGCGGCCGAAGTTGCCGCAACTCTTCACAGTGATTCCATCCGCTCCGGTCACCGTCGAGGCGATTCCCGAATTTCAGAAAGGCGCCGCGACGCACTACCAGACCGGTACACCGGACGGAAAGCGACCCGGCCGCGTCAGCGTCGCCGTTTCCGATTTCAAGAACCGCACGATGGTCAACGACGAAGCGGTCGCGTATCACGAAGGCATTCCCGGCCACCACATGCAGCTCTCGATTCAGCAGACGCTCATGGCACTCCCGGAGTTCCGCAAGCACGGCGGCAACTCGGGATACACGGAAGGTTGGGCGTTGTATGCCGAGGAGTTGGGGAAGGAAGTCGGGTTCTATCAGGATCCCGGCTCGGACTTTGGACGTCTGCGATCGGAGCTCTTCCGCGCGGTGCGTCTCGTCGTCGACACCGGCATTCACGACATGAACTGGAGCCGCGATCAAGTCGTCGACTTCATGCGCAAGTCGCACGCGGTCGACGAGCCGTCGATCCAATCGGAGACCGATCGCTACATCTCGACGCCGGCGCAAGCGTGCAGCTACAAGCTCGGACAGTTGAAGATCCGCGAATTGCGAAAGCGCGCGACGCAGCAACTCGGCGCCCATTTCGACGAGCGCAAGTTCCACGACGCGATCCTCGGCGGCGGCAGTCTTCCGCTCGATGTGCTCGACGAGCGAATCACGCGCTGGATCAACGCGCAGAAATAAGCGGAATGCGCCGACTCGCGTTTTTACTTTCTTTCGTCTTCGTTCTTCCGGTCGTCGCGCAGAAGCGCCGCGCGGTGGAGCCGTCGCCGGGCACGATTCGAATCGGCGCGCTCTTCTCGATTACCGGTGACGGCTCGACTCTCGGCAACGCCAGCGCAGCGGCGCTCGAGCTGGCGGCGAGCGACATCAATGCGGAAATGCAGACGATGCGTCTGCCGTATCGCGTCGAGACGTTCATCGAAGATACGGCGCATGTCCCCGCGAATGCGCTGGCGAAGCTCGAAGCGCTCCGCACGAACAACGTCGGATATGTGATCGGGCCGCAATCGTCTGCAGAAGCGGCGGCGGTGCGAGAGCTCGCGAATGCGAACAACATCGTGCTCGTGAGTCAGGGGAGCACGGCGTCTTCGCTCGCAATCCCGAACGACACGCTGTTTCGACTCGCTCCGAACGACAAGCTCGAAGGGGCCGCGATCGCGGCTCTGATGCGCGCCGACGGTATCGACACGCTCGTCGAGCTTTCACGCGATGACGCGGGCAACGCTGGTCTACGCGATTCGACGAAGAATGCATTCATCGCTGCCGGCGGAACGGCGCAGAATGCGATCACCTACAGCGCCACGACAACTGACTTCACTTCCATCGTCACCTCCCTCGGCACGATCGTTCGCGGCATCAAGAACGCGAAACCGTCGGCGAAGATCGCGATCTATCTCTCGGCGTTCGACGAAGCCGTCGACATCTTCGATCTCGCTCGTCTCGACAGCGATCTCACGTCTGTTCGCTGGTACGGCGGCGACGGAGTCGTGCAGTCGCAGGCGCTGCTCGCGAAAGCGGCGGTCGCGTCCTTCGCATCGACGACGCAGTTCACCGCGCCGAATGTCGGACTCGATGACGCCACGCGCGACGTCTGGCAGCCGGTGAGCGATCAAATCAAGGCGCGCGTCGGCTTCACGCCCGATGCGTACGCGCTCTCCGTCTACGACGCGGCGTGGGTCATAGCGCTGTCATTCGTCGAGTCGCGCGGCGCCGGCGATCTGCGAACGACGTCGTTCGCGCGCAACCTGCAGCGCTATTGGGGACTTACCGGATCGACTGCAGTCGATGCGAACGGCGATCGCAAGAGCGGGAACTTCGATTTCTGGACGATCCGCGACGGTCAATGGATTCGCACGGGTCAGTACGTCGACGGACACGTCTCGCGATGACGCCGTGGCGAGCGCGCCGGCTGCGAAGACTCCTCGCGTTGTGGGGACCGCTGGTCGTGATCGGCGTCGCATCCTTCGTGATCGCGCTGCTGGTGTGGCGCCACATCGAGTCGACTGAATCACAGGTCGAGCGTTTCCAGCGCGCGTGGACCAACGACGACAACGACGTCGCCGAGCAGATCGCGTGGAAGATGGTACGCGCGAATCCGTCGAGCGTTCATTGGTGGCTCCGTTTCATCGACGCGCACTCGGATGTCGTCGATGGCAAAGAAACGTCGGAGATCAGCGAGCCGGCCATTCGCGCGCAACTGGCGAAAGTGGCCGACCGCAACATGTCGGCGATCGACTCGTACTGGTACGCGCTGCGAATGAGCCCGGGCGAGCCCGATCCTGCCGCGGTGCTGCCTCTCGCCAATGCGAATCCGCCGGTGCCATTCGCGAACTACGTCCTCGCTGAAGGCGCAAGAGAGAAGAAAGATTGGCGCACTGCGGCTCTTCGTTACGAGCGTGAAGCGTTCGCATCGAGCGAAGTCAGCGAAGTCTCTCTGTATCGCACATTGCGATCATGGATGGAGCTGAAGAATTGGGAAGAATTCCGGAGGCGAATTCGCGATCCCCGTTATGCGTCTGCCGTCGACGCGTCCGTGCATCTGTATCTCGCCGTTCACGATCGCGACTTGCTCCGCGCGCTGCTTTGGTTGTGGCCCTCGAGCTATACCGACGTGTCGCTGTGGCCGGTCGCGCTCGCACTGATCGCGGCGACGCTTTGGTTTTGGATCGCGACGCGCCTCGGCCGCATTCACGACGCGGAACGCGGCCGCGCGATGCTCTACGTCACGTCATTCGTCCTCGGTGTGCTCAGCGTCTATCCGACGCTCCTCACGATCACGATCGAGGAAGACGTGTTCAATCTCCAGCAGCTCCATCGGCTCGTCCCCGACTTCATCTACTTCACGTTCGGCGTCGGACTGCGCGAAGAAGCGTGGAAGACGATCTTGTTTCTTCCGCTGCTGCCGGCGCTGCTGCGCCGCGGCTCGCGCATCGAAGCGATGACCTGCGGCGCGCTCGTCGGCCTCGGCTTCGCCGCCGAGGAGAACATCTCGTACTTCGAACATGGAGCGGACGCCGCGCTCGGGCGCTTCCTCACCGCGAACTTTCTGCACATGTCGCTGACGGCGCTCGTTGCGCTGGCGGCATTCGACACGCTGCGGAAACGCGCGACGTCGCGGGATGCGTTCAACGTCGTCTTTCCGCTCGCCGTCATCATTCACGGCGCCTACGACTTCTTCCTCGAGGCGGACGACATGCCGCTCTCCTCGATCTTCTCGATCGTGTTGCTCGTCGTGATTGCGCGCCGCTTCCTGCGTCAGTTGCTCATCGCGTCGTCGCGCGAAGAGGAGCGCGACGTCCTCAATCTCTTCGTGGCGGCGATGGCGACAATCAACGGCGCCGCGTTCATCTATGCAACGACGCTCGGCGGACCGGTGCAGGCATTTCGCATGATCGCCCTCGGAACCGTGAGCGTCGCGGTCATGATCATCATCTTCGTTCGGGAGCTGAGTCCGTCCTGATGCTCTTCACGAAATTTCTTCGCGACGGAGTCCGCAGCGGCGCGATCAAACGCACCGTTCGCGTCTGGATGGGCCCGAAAGTCACGCTGGGCAAGCGATACGCGTTCGAAGGTGGCGAGATCGAGATCGATTCGATCGCCGAGATCACGTTCGACGACATCACTCCCTCGCTCGCGCGTGAGTGCGGATTCGCAAGCGTGGACGATCTACTGAAAGTCGCGAAGCACGGCCGCGGAGAGAACGTCTATCTCATCGATTTTCATTACGTCCCGCGCGGTAAAGAGCCGCGATGATCGCGAGCGCGATGATCACGCCAACCACGACTGCGGGGACGCCGGTGATCCACGTGAAGTCTTTCGCCGCGAAGTGAATCTTCGCCAGCGACTTCGCGAAGCCCGGCATGTAGCTCGACAATCCGATCACGCCGGCGATGGCGACTCCGACGAGCCCTTCGCCGGCAATCATTCCTGACGCCGCGAGAACACCGGGATCGCTGTCGATCTCTTTCTTCTCGCGCTTCGCGTCGACGTAATGCCGCACGATGCCGCCGACGAACACCGGCGCGAGTGTCGACAGCGGCAGATAGATGCCGACGGCGAAGGAGAGTCCGGGAAGTCCGGCGATGATCGCGCAGATCGCGAGTCCCGCGCCGGTGCCGACGAGTCCCCACGGCAGCGAACCGGAGAGCACGCCTTCGATCACCGTCTTCATCAGCGTTGCTTGCGGCGCGGCGAGATCGGGCGATCCGAACGTGAACACTTTTCCGAGCAGCAGCACGGTTCCCGCGATCGCCCAGCACGCGAATGCGGCGCCGATGAATTGGCCGAGCTGCTGTCGCGCCGGCGTGGCACCCACGAGAAATCCGGTCTTGAGATCTTGCGAGATGTCGCCGGCCTTCGATGCGGCGATGCAGACGACCGTGCCGACCGTGAGAATCGCGGCGCGCGCGGATGGATCGCTCCATCCGCACAATACGAAAACGACGGACACGCCGAGGAGCGTCACGAGCGTCATTGCCGATGTCGGATTCGACGACACGCCGATCAAGCCGACGATGCGCGATGACACGACGACGAAGCAGACGCCGAAGATCGCCACGCCGATTGCGGCGACGAGCCGCGGCACGAACGACATGTTGCCGGCGAGAAGTCCCGGCACGGCGACGAGCGTGATCACCACCGCGATCGGCACCGCCAGCACCACCCACGCTGGAAGATCGCGATCGGTGCGCGGAACGCTCTCACCGTCCGCGACGTCGATTCCCGTTCCGCGAAGTCCGCGCACGACGGCGGCGAACGATCGCGCCATCGTCGGCAGCGCTTTCGCCACCGCCACGATTCCCGCCGCCGCCACCGCCCCCGCGCCGATGTAGCGCACGTAGCGCGACCAGATCTGTCCCGCGGTCATCGCGGCGATCGACAGCTTCGTCTCCGGAAACATCGGAGCGGTGAGGCCGCTGCCGATCAGCGCGATGAGCGGCGTAAGCACGATCGCGGAGATCAAGCTTCCCGACACCATGATCGCGGACTGGCGATAGCCGAGGATGTAGCCGACGGCGATCAGCGCAGGCGCGACTTCGAGTGCGAGATCCGCTTTCGGCAGCAGCGGAAGATGCATCGTCAGCGCCGACGGCACGAGCATGAACGCGCCGAGGGCGAGCTTGATGGCGGCGCCGATGGCGAGACCGATGAAGATCCACTTGCCTCCGGTTGTGGCGACGGTCGTCGCGCGCAGCACTTCGGCGCACGCGGTGCCTTCGGGATACGGCAGCTCGGCGGCGGAGCGCACGATGAGCAATCGCCGCAGCGGAATCATCGCGGCGATGCCGAGGCAGCCGCCGAGGAGTGCGAGGATCGCCACCTGCCAGAACGGCGGCGCCATGCCCCAAAGGAAGAGCGCGGGAATCGTGAAGATCGTGCCGGTGGCGAGCGACGAGCTCGCGGAGCCGATCGTCTGCGACAGATTCGCTTCGAGGATCACGCCGCCGCGCGATCGCATCAGGCGGAAGAGCGCGACGGTGAGGACGGCGATCGGGATCGACGTCGACACCGTCAATCCGACGCGCAGGCCGAGATACGCATTCGCCGCGCCGAATATGATTCCGAAGACGATTCCGGCGACGATGGCGCGCGCGGTGAACTCAATGACCGACTCCGAACGTTCGGGCTCAACGCTCATTTCGCCATGATAGTGTGCGATCCATGTCGCAACTGGTCGTTCGTGCGTTTTCCATCTCCATCGACGGCTACGGCGCCGGACCGGATCAGAGCCTCGAGCATCCCCTCGGCGTCGGCGGTCCGGAGCTGTTCGACTGGTTCTTTCACACGCGCACGTGGAACGCGATGTACGGAACCGGCGAGGGCGAGACCGGCGTCGACGACGATCTCTCCGCGAAGGCGTTCGAGAACATCGGCGCCTGGATTCTCGGCCGCAACATGTTCGGTCCGATTCGCGGTCCGTGGCCCGATGAGAATTGGCGCGGATGGTGGGGCGACGAGCCGCCGTATCACGTGCCGGTCTTCGTGCTGACGCATCACGCGCGCGCGCCGCTGACGATGAAAGGCGGCACGACATTTCACTTCGTCACCGACGGAATCGAGTCCGCGCTCGAGCAGGCGAGAGCCGCGGCAAATGGGAAAGATGTGCGCGTCGGCGGCGGTCCCTCGACAATCCGACAGTATCTACGCGCGCAACTCATCGACGAGTTGCACCTCGCGATCGCGCCGGGATTGATGGGACGCGGCGAACATCTCTTCCAGGATCTCGACATGCGCGCGCTCGGCTACGAATGCGTGGAGCACATCGCCGGCACACGCGCCGCAGCGCATGTGATTCTGCGAAAAACGAAATGATTCGAGCGCTATTACCGATCGTGATCGCAGTCTCGACGCTGCTCGACGGCCGCGGCAACGTCATTCACGACACGCGCATCGTCGTCGAGCAGGGGAAGATCGTGTGACGAAACGCCGGAGGATCAGGAGTGGGCGGCGCTGCAGATGGAGTCGAATGCGTGGAAGGATCTCCAGGCCGGCTTCACCACCGTCCAAACCCTCGGCGCGAACAGCGAGAAGATCGTGCGCGACGTCATCGATCGCGGCGACGTTCCGGGCGCGAAGATTCTGACGTCGCTGCACCGATCGCGGACGCATCGCTCACCGTCGATCAGATTCGCGAGCGCGTTCGCGCGTTGAAAGCCGACGGCGCTGACGTCATCAAGATCTTCGCTTCGACCGGTCTCGGATCGGGTGGCGTTTCCCAGTGGAGGATAGGCGCCCTCGCCTGTCGGGTGGGTGGACAGGCGAAGGCGCCTATCCTCCACGGGACGACGGGCTAGCACGGAACGTATTTCGATCCGCAGGTCGCGCTCGTGTTTCGCAACTACATCGAGACGCCATTCCGCAGGCCGACGCGCTCGTCGAGCGCGCCATGAAGATTCCGAACCTGAAGATCGTCTTCGGCACCGATGCCGTCGCCGGCGCGCACGGGCAAAACGCGCGCGAGCTCGTGGCACGCGTGCGCGAGGCGCATATGCCGGCCATGCGCGTGCTCGTTGGAGCGCAGTCGCTCGCCGGATTCGACGCCGACATCATCGCCGTCGACGGCGACCCGATCTCCGACATCACCGCCACGCAGCGCGTCGTCTTCGTGATGAAAGACGGCGTGACTTACGTCGCGCGCAAGTACTGAGGCGGCCAGTCGACTTCCACGCCGAGCTCGCGCGCGGCATGCAGCGGGAAATACGGATCGCGCAGGAACTGACGCGCCAGGAACACGACGTCCGCAGCGCCGCCGGCGATGATCTCTTCCGCCTGCTGCGCCTCGGTGATCAGACCGACCGCGCCGGTGGCGATGCCGGCTTTCTCCCTAATCGCGCGCGCGAACGGCACTTGATATCCGGGACCGAGCTCGATCTTCGCGTGCGGCACCGCGCCGCCGCTGGAGCAGTCAATGAGATCGACGCCGATGTCACGAAGCCGCTTCGCGAATTCGATGGACTCGTCGAGCGTCCATCCCCCTTCCGCCCAATCGCTCGCCGAGACTCGCACGAACAACGGCAGCTCCCATCGCGCGCGCACCACTTCCGCGACACGCAACGGAAATCGCATGCGATTCTCGAGCGAGCCGCCGTATTCGTCGTCGCGCTGATTCGACAGCGGCGAGAGAAACTCGTGCAGTAGGTAGCCGTGCGCCATGTGCAGCTCGATGACGCGAAAGCCTGCATCGCGCGAGAGGTCGGCCGCGACGGCGAACTGCTCGACGATCGCCGCGATCTGGTCCGCCGTGAGCGCGTGCGGAATCGGATCGCCGTCGCGAAACGGAATCGCGCTCGGCGCGAGTGTCTGCCACGAATGCGGACCTTCGACGATCGGCCGTCCGCCGCGCCACGGCACTTCGGTCGACGCCTTGCGTCCGGCGTGCGCGAGTTGAATGCCGGCGACCGCTCCTTGCGACTCGATGAAGCGCACGAGCGGCGCGAACGCGTCGGCATGTCGCTGCGACCAGATGCCGCTGTCCCAGAACGTGATGCGGCCTTCCGGCGACACGCCGCTCGCTTCCACCATCACCAGTCCCGCGCCGCCGACGGCGCGTGATCCGAGGTGCACGAAATGCCAGTCGTTCGGGAGGCCGTCGTTGCTGGAGTACTGGCACATCGGCGAGACGAAGATCCGGTTGCGGAAGGCGACGTTGCGGATCATGTACGGGCTGAAGAGTCGCGACATGCGGGCGAGTTGTATCATCGCGCGCCATGAAGAAACGCACGCTGTCCATCGCGCTCGTTCTGATTCTCGCCGTTGCATTCGCCGCATTCGCGCAGGAGCGAACACGCAGAACCAATCCGCCGGCGCAGAGTCAGCCGGCGACGACGACGACGCCAGCACCCGCGCCGCAAAGCACCGAGCCGGAGCCGTCACCGCGCGCGCGGCAGATGGAGCAGGAACAGCAGCAGCCCGCTCGCGAGCGTGAGCGCGAAGCAGCGCCGAGCGGCGGCGGCGCGACGAACACAAATTTCAAATTCGACATGAAAGAGACTGCGCCGTCGGTCACGCACCACAGCGTGACGGTGAACGGCAAGACGCTGCACTACACGGCGACCGCCGGTCGATTGCCGATCAAGAACGGCGAAGGAACGACCGAGGCGTTGATGTTTTACGTGGCGTATACGTTGGATGGGGCGGATGCGACGACGCGTCCCGTGACCTTCGCGTACAACGGCGGTCCAGGATCGGCGACGATCTGGCTGCACATGGGAGCGCTCGGTCCCCGAACGGTGGTGATGGATCCGCAGGGCTTCATGCCGCATCCGCCGTTTCGCGTTCACGACAATCCGTACACGCCCCTCGATCGCACCGACCTCGTGCTCGTCGACGCTATCGGCACCGGCTGGAGTCGCGCGGCCGACGCTGCGGCGGCGCGCAAATACGAAAACCCGGACGGCGACGTGCAGGCGTTCGGCGAGTTCATTCGGATGTACATCTCGCGCAACGAGCGATGGTCGTCGCCGCTCTATCTTTTCGGCGAAAGCTACGGCACGACGCGCAGCGCGGGACTCGCCGGATATCTACAAGGCCGCGGCATCGTCTTCAACGGCATCGGACTCCTCTCGATGGCGCTCAATTTCCAGGCGCTCGCGTTCTCGCCGGCGAACGACACGCCCTATCCGTGGAACATCCCGACGTACATGGCCATCGCGTACTACCACCACAAGTTGTCGCCGGAGCTCACGGCGGCGATCGACAAATGTCAGAGCGATGCCGATGTGCCGTGCCCCGCGATCGAACAGGCGGAGCAGTGGGCGATCACCGATTACTCCGCGGCGCTCTCACGCGGCGACGCGATGAGCGCGCAGGAGCGCCAGTCGATCCTCGACAAGCTCGCGCAGTACACCGGTCTGCCGAAGAACATCATCGACGAGAACAACCTCCGCATCGACGTCGGCACGTTCGATCACTATCTGCTGCTCGATCAGCGTCTGCACGTCGGCCGTCTCGACGGACGCTACGCCCTTCCGGAGGCGCAGTTCCCCGGTTCGCGCGCCGCTGCTCCCGGCGGGGGCGGCGGCGATCCGACGTCGACGGAAACGACGCCGCCGTTCACGATGACGTTCCACAACTACATGCGCACGGAGCTGAATTACAAGACCGACATGCCGTACTACACGTCCGCGCAGCAGTCGGGCATGTTCTTGTGGAGCTCCTCGGGATCGACGCAGGCGCCTGGCGGACCGCAGGGATTTCAGGAAACGATCTCGCCGCTGCGCGCGGCGGTGGTCGGTAATCCATTTCTGAAGATTCTGGTGATGGAGGGTTTCTACGACCTCGCCACACCGTATTACCAGGCCGAGTACACGATGCACGAGCTCAATCTGCCGGCGAATCGCCAGAAGAACATCAGCTATCGCCGTTACTGGTCGGGACACATGGTGTACCTCGAGCAGAAGTCGCACGCGAAGATGCAGAAAGACTGGGACACGTTCATCGACGAGACGCTGCGATAAGCAGTACAATCCTGCGCATCGGCTAACTTACGGTTTTCCATCGGAAATGAAGGGGGAGGAGTATGAGCACCTTCGTTACGAGAACCATCCTGTCGATCGCAGTTCTCGCCATCGTCGTTCCCACCGCACCACTCTTCGGGCAGCAAACCGCCGACAAGCCTCCGGAAAAGAGGGAGGAGAAAAAGGCGGAGGAAGAGAAAAAACCGAAAGTCACTGAAGAGATGGTCGTCACCGCACGCAAGCGCGAGGAGACCGTCCAGGAGGTGCCGATCTCGGTTGCTGCGCCGACGGAATCGGAGCTTCGCGACCGCGGCGCGGAGACCATCGAAGACGTCGCCGCGAACGTCGCCGGCTTCACCGTGCAGAACCTCGGCCCTGGCCAGAGCCAGGTGGCGATGCGCGGCGTTTCCGCCGGACAGATCGTGCGCGACCAGCCGGGCGTGAAAGAGCAGGTCGGCGTCTACCTCGACGAGTCGGTGATCTCGCTCTCGCTGTTCACGCCGGACGTCGATCTCTTCGATCTCAACCGCGTCGAAGTCCTGCGCGGACCGCAGGGCACGCTGTTCGGATCCGGCTCGCTGTCGGGCACCGTTCGCTACATCACCAATCAGCCGCAGCTCAAGGTGCAGGAAGCGATCGGCGAATTCGGTGTCGACTCGATCGACAAAGGCGGCGTGGGCGGCAGCGCCAAAGTGGCGGTCAATCATCCCATCAGCGACACCGCCGCCATGCGTTTCGCCGGCTATTACACGAAGTACGGCGGATTCACCGACGCCCTTCAGCCGAATCTCAGCATCAAGCGCGACGTCAATGACGGATATCGCGGCGGCGGCCGTCTGTCGTTCCTCTTCAAGCCGAACGATAAGCTGAGCGTCACGCCGCGCCTCATGTACCAGCGCATCAACATGAACGGCTGGAATCGCGAGGACTCGTTCAACATCCTCGCGAATCCGTACACGACGACGCGTCCGCCCGTGTCGTTTGTAGACCATGAGATCTTCACGCAGTTCAAAGAGCCGTACAAAGACAAATTCACCCTCGGCGACGTCAACGTTTCTTATGACCTCGGCGGCGGACGGTCGCTGGCGTCGATCACGTCTTATACCGATCGCGACGTCGACGTGCTTCGCGACGCCACGGCACTCACTGCAAGCATCACGGGCGGCTCCATTGGACTGCCGGCGAGCGTCTATACGCTCAATGCGCCGCTCGATGACTTCACCACGGCGAAGCAGTACACACAAGAATTGCGGCTCTCCGGCGGCGATAAGAAGCTGCAATGGCTTGTCGGCGGCTT
>Ga0075425_100003166_pt1 | contig 16687 bp, 14 predicted proteins | sample SoiMethybrSBSTD4_FD_75300 | JGI IMG/M metagenome (GOLD analysis project Ga0075425, IMG submission 75300) | Bulk soil microbial communities from a Populus tree surrounding site in Tennessee, USA - Soil MetaG P. TD hybrid SBSTD4 | ecosystem: Environmental > Terrestrial > Soil > Tree plantation... | reverse complement strand
AGAATTTCCATCAGATTGTCGTTGGTCGGAACGCATGTCGATTGCAGCACGAATACGTCGCGGCCACGGACGTTTTCGAGCAGCTCGACCATCACCTCGCCGTCGGAAAATCGCCCGACGATGCAACGACCGAGGCTGATGTTCATGTGGCGGACAACGGCTTCGGCAAGCTTCGGGTTCGCATTGCCGGTAAAGATGCGCATCCGTTCAAAGGTCATGACCAGGTCCTAGCCTGCTTGACAATGAATCGGACAGGCCGCCCGCGCGAAACTCGTCGGCGGCCCGCCCGTGGCAGTGATTGGCTGGGGAGGTAGGGATCGAACCTACGAATGCCGGAATCAAAATCCGGTGCCTTACCACTTGGCGACTCCCCAAGGGAACCGGTCGCGCTTCGAAATCTTTAGGGTGCCGCGAAGCGCCGCAGCGGATGGCGGTTAAGCGCACGCGCCACGAACCCGGCGCGGCCCGCCCGCACCATCAACGACAGCGCCTGGAGCGCGGCAGCTTCGGTGGAAAACGCGGCGAAAACGCAACTTCCGGATCCCGACATGCCGATCGGCGCTGCACCGCCCGTCTCGCGTGAGAGCGCGTCGAGACAGGCCGCGATCTCCGGAAACCGCGAAGCTGCAACCGCCTGCAGATCGTTGCGGCCGTACCCTTCGGAAAAGACCGCCATTTTCGCGGAGGCGCCGTTGCGTGTCAATTCGGGCGCGGCGAAAATCGCCGCAGTCGCGACCCGCACCGGCGGCGCGAGCACGAGAAACCAGGTCGGCGGCAAGCTCACCGCTTCCAACGCCTCACCGATGCCGCGCGCGAACGCGGGTTCGCCGAAGATGCAGAACGGTACGTCGGCGCCAAGCTCCAGACCCATCGCCATGAGCGCGCGCCGCGAAAGCCCGAGCTGCCACATGCGATTGAGCCCGAGGAGCACGGTCGCCGCATCCGAGCTGCCGCCTCCGAGCCCCCCTCCCACCGGAATTCGCTTGTCGATGTCGATGCCGACGCCGCGTTCTATGCCGCAGTTTCGTTGCACGAGCCGCGCAGCACGGACGGCGATGTCGTCGCTGGCGGCAACCTCGACGGCGCCGCGCACGCGCACGACGGCGGAGTCGCTGCGTTCGGTCAACGTGACATGATCGCCGCGATCGATCGGCACCAGAAGCGACTCGAGCGTGTGATAGCCGTCATCGCGCCTGCCCGTCACGTGCAGGAACAAGTTGAGCTTGGCCGGCGCCGGCAGCCTCAACGTGTTCGGCGGGCTCATCGCCAATGATCGACCGCGATCCGCAGTTCGACGTCGGGGTACGAGAGCGTCATGCGTGTGGGGCGCCAATCCGCCGCGGCGGCCTGCGTGTACGCGTGATACACGATCGTCCAGCCATCCTGGCGGAGCAGTGCAACGCGGCCGTCGTCGCCCGTCTCGGTGCTGAAAGCCGGGCCTGGGCGCGGCGTGCCCTGAATCCAGAACGCCAGACCGTCGACGGGCAACGGCCAACCCAAGCCTTGCGCGGTCAGTGCCGACCAATCGCTCGCCGTTGACACCCGGCCATCGGCGGTCTGAAGCCGGACATTCGAAGCATCGCCTGAGAGCGACGCGACCATCTGCCCAAGCGGCGAGGCGAGCTCGAGTTCGTCGCGCCCGCTCGCATGGCGCCAGCGGAAATTGGCCGTAAGCGCATCGTCGCCGTGACGCGCGCTCAAACGCCCCGCGATATCGAAGGAGGCCTGTGGCGCAGGAGGGGCGCCGAGGCCGCTCGTGCGCTCGAGCGCGACGGGAGCGCACCCGCCGAAGAGCGCAGCCAGCGCGATGGCCTGACCCGCAGCAGCGGCGCGAACAAACGACTGCCGGGCGGCCTCGCAAAGCCAGTGCATTGCGATGCCGGAAGTCAGCGCGCCAGACGGCGAACTGTATCGAGCAAGAGCGGGTTGTCCGGCGTTTCCTTGAGCTGCGATTGCCAGACTTCCTGCGCGCGGTCGCGCTCGCCCTTGGCCCAGAGCACTTCGCCCAGGTGTGCGGCGATCTCGGGATCAGGCCGCTCTGCGAGCGCGCGCCGAAGGAATTTTTCGGATTCGTCCAGATGGCCGAGGCGGAAATGCGCCCAGCCCATGCTGTCGAGGATGAACGGGTCAGCCGGCGCGAGTGCGTGCGCCTTCTCGATGAGCTGCAGGCCCTCCGCCGCTCGCTGCGTGCGGTCGACCAGTGTGTACCCCAACGCGTTCAAGGCCTGTGCGTTGTCCGGTTTGAGTTCGATCACCCGCTTGAGCCTCGACTCGACCTCGTCCAACCGGTTGAGCTTTTCGGCGACCATCGCGACGTCGTAGAGGAGCTCCGCCGAATCGGGATCGCCCGAAAGCGCAGCGGTCAGCACGATGTACGCGCCCTGGTAATCGCGGGCATCCTGCAGCAGCTGCGCCTCGGCTTGCCTGAGCTGGATTTCCTGGTCGTGATCGTCGGACTCGAGCGTGCCGAGGAACTGCCGCGCCGCCTCGACCTTCCCCTGCTTGCCCATGATGGCGGCGATGCGAAGCTTGGCAAGCCATGCGCGATCGCCCTCGGTTACTTCGCGATAGCGCGCGATCGCCTCATCATAGCGCCGCGTCTCCTCCGCGATCTCGGCCAGGAACAAGGAGACGGCTCCCGGCTCGCCGAAGCCCGCCGCTTTCAGGTTCTCGAACAGCCGCTCGGCGGTCGAGTAATCCTTCATCTGCAGCGAGATCTTCGCGATGTCGTATTGGAGCTCGCGATCGGACGGATCAGCGTCGAGCAGTCGTTGAAGTACCGCCCGTGCGTCGGTGTAGCGCCTCTGTTCGACGTAGAGCTGCGCGAGTGCGCTGGCGGCGCCGCGCGACGCCGGCGCTTCGGCGAGAAACGCATTGAGATATCGGATCGCGTTCTCCGGCGAAGCCTTGGCAAGAATGTCCGCCTTGACCAATGCGGCGCGCTCCCACCCGGGCTTGAGCTCCAGTGCCCGATCGGCCGCACGCATCGACGCGGCGGCGATTTCCAGATCGGTGAGGCCCGTGTTGTAACCGGCGAGCGCCACCGCGAACTGAGCTTCGGCAACGCCGGGGTAGGGCTTGGCAAGATCGCTGACGAGCCGGTAGACGACGATCTTGTCCGTCTGCGCGGAAAGCGCGCGATTGAGTTGCAGGAACGCGTCGCCAAGCGTCTTTCCGCTCGCGGCCGCGTCGGCGAGCAGCCGTTCGAGATCGCCTTTGAGGTCTCCGCTCATCCCGGGCTGGCCGAGCATGGTGACCATCTGCTTGGCGCGGTCCGAACTCGGATCGAGCTTCTGCCACAGCTGCGCGGCGTCCATGGCGAGGCTCCGTTGCCGCGCGAACAAGGCGATCTCGGTCGCTCTGCGCGCAAGCGTCGCATTCTGAGCGTCGCGTGCGGCCTCGTAATACGCGCGGGCCGCGAGCGCCGGCTCGCCGCGCTGGAGCGCGAGGTCGCCCACGAGGATCCGGTACATGATGTCCGCGCTGAGCTCGGTCGCGGGAGCCGGCACGACAACGACCGGTGGCGGCGGCGCGGCGGTTTGCGCCGACGCCGCCGGCGCACCGCACATTAGGGCCAGAATCGCCGCAAGGATCGCGGCACGCGGGTAAGTGTCTTTGGGGAGAGGCACGCTTAAAGAATCGCTTTCTGCGCTGTCCGATGTCAGGGCGTATGGCCCATCGGGGGAGCAAACATCATAGTATAGTCGGCGCAGCCGCCTTCGCGCGTCCATCCATCCCATGCCCGAGCTTCCCGAGGTCGAAACGACGCGGCGCGGCGTCGCTCCGCACGTAGAACGGCAGAAAGTGACGGCCGTGAGGATATACGACCGCCGGCTCCGCTGGCCGGTTCCACGCGATCTGCCTCGGCGGCTGGTCGGTCGCGTCGTCGATCGGGTCGATCGCCGCAGCAAGTACCTGTTGTTTCGCCTCGGCGGCGACACGCTGATCGTGCATATGGGCATGACCGGCAGCCTGCGGGTTTTCACGGCGCTGCCACCGAAACAGCCGCACGATCACGTCGACCTCGAATTCGGTAACGGCGTCGTGTTGCGTTACCGCGACCCGAGGCGTTTCGGCGCGATGCTATGGTCACCGCGTTCAGCGCCTTTGCACCCCCTGCTTGCAGCGCTGGGGGTCGAGCCCTTCGCCCCGGAATTCGACGGCGACTACCTGTACCGCGCGACCCGAGGCCGCCGTGCCGCGATCAAGCTCGCACTCATGGACAGCCACGTCGTCGTAGGCGTCGGAAATATCTACGCCAACGAGTCGCTGTTTCGCGCCGGCATTCGTCCGAACCGCGCCGCTAAACGTGTGTCGCGCACGCAAATTTCGCGGCTGGTCGCCGCCGTGCGCGAAACGCTGACCGACGCGATCGCCAAGGGCGGCAGCACGCTGCGCGATTACGTCGACAGCCGCGGCGAGCCGGGCTACTTTCAGCTCGACTATTATGTTTACGGCCGCGAGCGCGAGCCCTGCCGCATCTGCGGCACAACGATCCGGTCGGTGCGGCTCGGCGGGCGGGCGACTTCTTATTGCCCGACCTGCCAGCGCTAAGGATGTCGAGGCAATGTTCTGCCCCGCCACGTCTAGTCCCGCGTCTAGTCCTTTGTTTTGGCGCGATTTATGCTACAGTCGCTGCGAACCGGATGAACGCGGGACCGGGGGAGCAGGTACAAATGGTCCAATCCAGAGAGCTTGCCGCACGCTTCGAAGCCTACAGCGACTGGCGGCGCCGGCTGTCCGCCGGAATATCCGGCTTGCATGAGTGGCTCTCGCAGCAGGAGCTTGCCGATGCCCAGGCCGACCTCAAGATCCAGCATCTGCTCGAGCGCCTGCACCAGGACAAGCTGGTCATCGCGTTCGTCGCCGAGTTCTCGCGTGGCAAGTCGGAACTGATAAACGCCATCTTTTTCGCGGACTTCGGCCAGCGTCTCCTGCCCTCGTCCGCCGGGCGCACGACCATGTGCCCCACCGAGCTCCTGTACGATCCGACGCGGCCCCCGTCGATTCGCCTGCTGCCGATCGAAACGCGTGCGAAAGACGGCTCGGTGGCCGAATTCAAGAATTACGCCGACGAGTGGGTCACTCTGGCGCTCGACCTTTCCTCTGCCGACAAGATGAGCCAGGTGCTCTCGCAGGTGTCCCAGACCAAGCGTGTCCCGGTCGCTCTGGCACGCAAATACGGGCTCCACGACGACGGCGGCAATGTGCTCGCGCCGCTTTCCGCGGCAGACCAAGGCGCGGTCGATATCCCGTGTTGGCGCCACGCAGTCATCAACTTCCCGCACCCGCTGCTGCAGCAAGGTCTGGTCATCCTCGACACGCCGGGCCTGAACGCCATCGGCACCGAGCCGGAGCTGACGCTGAACCTGTTGCCCAACGCGCACGCGATCCTCTTCATCCTCGCCGCGGATGCCGGGGTAACGCGCACCGACATCGACGTGTGGCAGAACCACCTGGTCGGCGTCGATCCGGCGACCAAGGCAGGCCGGCTGGTCGTCCTGAACAAGATCGACGGTCTGTGGGACGAGCTCAAGAGCGGCGACGAGATCGAGGCGGAGATCGCGCGCCAGGTGAAGAACTCCGCGCAGACGCTCGCGATCCCGCCCGCCCAAGTCTTCGCCGTTTCCGCGCAGAAGGCGCTGCTCGCCAAGGTGAACGGCGACGACGCGCTGCTTGCGAAAAGCCGCCTGCCGCAGCTCGAACAGGCGCTCTCGGAGGAATTGATCCCGGCGAAGCGCGATATCGTGGGTACGGCGACCCGCACCGAGATTCGCACCCTCGCCGCGACGGTGCGCTCGATTCTCGACGCGCGCAGCGCCGGCATCCAGGAGCAGCTCGCGGAGCTCCGCGGCCTGCGCGGCAAGAACCAGGATGTAGTCGAACACATGATGGAGCGGATCAAGCAGGAGAAGGATCTGTTCGAGCGCGGCATGCAGCGCTATACCGCGCTGCGGACGGTGTTCACGCAGCAGACGAATGCGCTCTATGAGTCGATCGGACTCGAGACGCTGCGCGAAGCCGCCGGCGGAACGCGCAAGCGCATCGAGGACAGCCCGTTCACCAAAGGCGTGCGAACCGCGATGAGCGACTTTTTCGCCACGATACGCGGCAACATCGAGCAGAGCGCGCAAAAGACCCTCGAGATCCACGACATGATGCAGGCGATGTACACGCGCTTCGCCAACGAGCACGGCCTCGAGCCCTTCACGCCGCCCCCGTTTTCGATGCTCAAGTATCAGAAGGAGATCGACCGGCTCGAACGCGCGTACAACGTGCACTTCAACACTCTGTGGAACATGGTGAGCAAAGCGAAGTTCACGCTAATGAAGCGTTTCTTCGAGACGATCGCGATCCGCGTCAAGCACGTCTACGATATCGCGAATCGTGACTTGGAGAGCTGGCTCAGGTCGGTAATGGCGCCGCTGGAGACGCAGGTGCGCGAGCACCATATGCAGCTGCGGCGCAGGCTCGAAAGCGTCAAGCGCATCCATCGCGCCAGCGACGAGCTGGAGGAGCGCATCGTCGAGCTGGAGCAGACCGAGGCGGGCCTCCGCGCTCAGAACGACGCGCTCGGCCGCGAGGTTATAGCGATCGATGCGGTGATCGAACAGACGGAGCTCCTGCCGCTCGCCGCAAACGCCTGATAGGCTGCTCGCAACCCGCGGCAGCTGGCCCTTATTCGAGGCGCGTTATTGCGATTCTGCGGACGCAGGGGACTTCATCAGCCCTTCATACTTGCGTAGCAGTTGTTCGCGGGTTTCCACGTGGTCCGGATCGACGGGAATGCAGTCGACCGGGCAGACCTCGACGCACTGCGGCTTGTCGAAGTGGCCGACGCATTCGGTGCATTTCGCCGGGTCGATGACATAAATCTCGGCGCCCTGAGAGATCGCGTTGTTGGGGCATTCCGGCTCGCAGACATCGCAATTGATGCATTCGTCGGTGATGATGAGGGCCATCGCAACTATCCCACCCGTCCCTTGCGAGCGGGGGCGCGCGCACCGAACTTCTCCGCAAGCCGCGCGGCTACCGGCGCGCTTACGAAGCTGCTGACGTCACCGCCAAAGCGGGCGATTTCACGCACCATCGTCGAGGACACGAACAGGTATTGTTCGGCCGGGGTGATAAACAGTGTTTCGACCTCGGGATAGAGGTTGCGGTTCATGCCTGCCATCTGAAACTCGTATTCGAAGTCCGATACCGCGCGCAGCCCCCGCAGAACGACGACGGCGCCGACGGAACGCACGAATTCCATGAGCAATCCCGAGAAACCCATGACGCGTACATTGGGAAAGCTCGCAAAGACTTCGCGCGCCATCGCGAGCCGCTCGGCGGCGGTGAACAACGGACCCTTGCTTTCGCTGGCGGCTACGGCGACGATGATCTCGTCGAAGAGCCCGGACGCGCGCCGCACCACGTCCTCGTGCCCCCGAGTGAACGGGTCGAACGTTCCCGGATAGACGGCCTTGAGCATCGCGTTCAACCCCTGCCGGTGTGGCGCAGCAGATGATAATGCACCTGCCCTGCTTTGTCGTGGCGCCACACCGTCAGCTCCTCGGGCGCGGCGATGGGCACGGGCGCCTCGACATAGAGCATGCCGCCCGTGGCGAGTCGCGCCGCGGCGGCAGGCAGAAGCTGCGCCCAATGATCCTCCGAGAACGGCGGGTCGAGAAAGACGACGTCGTAGGCGCGGGTGTCTTGCGCGAGAAATGCATGTGCATCGGCGCAGTGCGTCTCGAGCGCCTGTGTGCCGAGCTTCGCGGCGATTGCGGCGAGCGCGCGCACGAGTTGCGGATTTCTGTCGACTGCAACCGCAAGCGTCGCGCCCCGCGAGAGCGCTTCCAGCGACAATGCGCCGCTGCCCGCGAACGGGTCGAGCGTAGTTCGGCCCGTGAGGTCCTGGCCTAGCCAGTTGAACACGGTCTCCCGGACTCGGTCCGGCGTGGGACGCAGGGCGGGTACGTGGGGGAAGCGGAGCCTCCGTCCGCGCCATTGACCGCCGATGATGCGAATCGCGTTGGCGGGCATGGACGAGAGCCTGCGAGCCGGGACGGTAGAATTATACGTTTGCGCGAAAGCGCTCCCATGTTCGATCTGTTTAAACGCGATCCCGAGCAACGCCGCTCCTGGAGCGAACGGTTGCGCGAAGGTTTGACCGTCTCGCGCGAGCGCCTTTCGCGACCGCTCGCGGCGATCGTGGGCCGCAAGCCGCTTTCCGAGGCAACGCTCGAAGAGCTGGAATCCGCCCTGCTCACGGCGGATGTCGGCGTGCCGGCGACCGAGCGCCTGCTCGCCGATCTGCGCGCGCGCTGGAAACGCTCTGGAGCCGACGCCGACTCACAGGCGCTGCTCAAGGCATCGCTCGCCGACCTGCTGCGTTCTCTCGAAAGTCCCCTCGTCGTCGGACCACAGCGGCCGTTTGTCATCATGCTGGCCGGCGTGAACGGTGCCGGCAAGACGACATCCATCGGCAAGCTTGCGAAATGGCTGCAGGCCCAAGGCCTGACAGTCCTGCTCGCAGCGGGCGACACCTTCCGCGCAGCGGCGCGGGAGCAGCTCGAAATCTGGGGCAAGCGTAACGGTGTCCACGTGGTTGCCCAGCGTGGTGGCGGCGACCCGGCGGCCGTGATGTTCGATGCGATCGCCGCGGCCCGGGCGCGCGGCGTGGATGTCGTGCTCGCCGACACCGCGGGCCGACTTCCAACGCAAGCGCACTTGATGGAGGAGCTCAAGAAGATCCGTCGCGTGATCGCCAAAGCACAGGAAGGCGCGCCGCACGAAACGCTCCTCGTCCTCGACGCAAACACGGGCCAGAATGCCTTGGCCCAGGTCGCGGCCTTCGACGCCGCGCTCGGCCTAACCGGACTCGTCTTGACCAAGCTGGACGGCACGGCGAAGGGCGGCGTCGTCGCGGCAATCGCCGGGACGACGCCTGTTCCACTCAAGTTCATCGGCGTCGGCGAGGGAATCGACGATCTGCGTCCGTTTCACGCCGATGAATTCGCCGAGGCGCTCGTCGGATAGGGCCTTCAGCGCTGTGGCAGGTTTATATGCGTTTGTAAGTGATCACTTACGCGTGACTCGCATGTTTTGGCGCGGGTGCGACGCGAGCTCTCCGCAAAGCGGAACTTGCCAGGGTCTTAGCACTCTTAATACCCGAGTGCTAAAATCAACCATAGCGCTTAAAGGAGACCGATTCGATGTCGAGCACTACCTTGGCATTTCCGACCCCAGCCTCGCTGGGAAGCATCGATCACTATATACAGGCGGTTAACCGTTTTCCGCTGCTGACGGCCGAGCAGGAGGTGGCGCTGGGCCGCAGGCTGCGCGATACGAACGACCTCGATGCCGCGCGGCAGCTCGTGCTGTCGCACTTGCGGCTCGTCGTTGCGATCAGTCGCGGCTACTTGGGCTACGGGTTGTCCCAAGCGGATCTGATTCAGGAAGGCAATGTCGGGCTGATGAAGGCCGTGCGCCGTTTCGACCCCGAGCGCGGTGTACGCCTGGTGTCGTTCGCCCTGCACTGGATCAAGGCGGAGATTCACGAATACATTCTGCGCAACTGGAGGTTGGTCAAGATCGCGACGACCAAGGCGCAGCGCAAGCTGTTCTTCAACCTGCGTAGCATGAAGGCCGGTCCCGGTGCGCTGACGCGCAGGGAAGCGCTCGCCATTGCCAAGGATCTCGGTGTCAAGCCCGAGGAAGTCTTCGAGATGGAGACCCGTCTTTCCGGGCAGGACGTCGCGCTCGAGCCGCAGCCCGGCGAGGAAGGCGAAATCGTCACCCCGATCGCTTACCTGACCGACGCGGAAGCCGAACCGGCGCAGATTTTTGAGCGCGCCGAGGTCTCGCGCAACCGCAGCGACGGCCTGCGGCTCGCGCTGGCGAAGCTCGACGGGCGTAGCCGGGAGGTCATCGAGGCGCGTTGGCTGCGCGAGGACGACAAGGCAACGCTGCAGGAGCTCGCCGACCAGTACGGCGTATCGGCGGAGCGCATCCGTCAGATCGAAGGCAAGGCGCTGAAAACGATGCGCAGCCACATGGCCGCTCACTGAGAACTGGGGTAGTGCATCGTCATGCCGACGCCGGCCCAAAGGCCGGCGTCTTCTTTTGCGCCGGCCCGCGGCCTCCTTGATCCCATCATGCGCAGCGCGGCGTTGCGCGTCGGCCGGCAGCGTCGACTCGCCTCGCGCGATCCCACGCCTCGCGTGGGGCGACCGGCGACGCTGCGGGCTCGCGCCGCTACAGCTCGACTTGCGTCCCGAGCTCTACCACGCGATTGGTGGGAATCTTGAAGTATTCGGTGGCCTTGGTCGCGTTTTTCGACATCGAAACGAAGAGCTTTTCGCGCCAGATCGCCATGCCCGGAGCGACGCTTGCGATCAGCGTCTCGCGCGATGCGAAGAACGACGTGTCCATCATGTCGAATGGGACGCCGCATCGGCCGCATTCTTCGAGAAGCGCCGGGATATCCTGGTCTTCCATGAACCCGTAGAACGCTTCGATCTGGCGGAAATTGCAATCGAGCTCCACGATGCGAAGACGCTTCGCCAGCGGGACAACGGGAATGTCGCGCGTCTTGAGGGTCAGCAGCACGACGCGCTCATGCAACACCTTGTTGTGCTTGAGATTGTGCAGCAATGCGTGCGGCACGCGGCCCTCGGTGCTGGTCAGGAACACCGCGGTGCCCGGTACGCGAAGCGGAGGACTGGCCGCAATGCTGGAAATGAACAGGTCCAGAGGCATCGTTTCCTGCGCCAACCGGTCCATTAGAATCGCCCGCCCGCGCTTCCACGTCGTCAAGAGCGTGAACACGACGATGCCCATGGCGATCGGGAACCAGCCGCCCTGAGGGATCTTCAACGCATTCGAGGAAAGGAACAACAAATCGATCACGAGCAGCGGGATGACGATCGCGAGCGCGCCGAGTCGGTTCCAATGCCACAGTCGCGTCAGCACGACGTAGATCAGCAGCGAGTCGATCGTCAGCGCCATGGTCACCGCTATGCCATAGGCGGCGGCGAGATTGCTCGAGGTCTGGAAGCCGACGACGAGCAACATCACGGCGCACATCAGCGTCCAATTGATGAACGGAATGTAGATCTGACCGATCTGCCGGTCGGAGGTGTGCGTGATGGTCAGCCGCGGGCAATAGCCCATCTGGATCGCCTGGCGGGTCAGTGAAAACGCGCCCGAGATCACGGCCTGCGAGGCGATGACGGTCGCGCAGGTCGCGAGCACGACCAGCGGCAGGAGTGCCCAGCTGGGCGCGAGCAAGTAGAACGGATTCTTGATCGCCGCCGGGTCGTGAATGATCAACGCGCCCTGGCCAAAATAGTTGAGCACCAGCGCGGGCAGCACGAGGAACAGCCATGCGCGCCGAATCGGGGTCACGCCGAAATGGCCCATGTCGGCGTAAAGCGCCTCGGTGCCTGTCACCGCCAGCACCACCGCGCCCAGCGCGAGGAATGCGGCGAGCGGGTTGCCGGTGAGGAATCCGAATGCGTACGCCGGATTGAGCGCCGCCAGGACCGCTGGGTCGCGCGCGATCTGCATCGCTCCGAGCAGGGCCAGCACCGCGAACCAGAGGCAAACCACCGGGCCGAACAGCACGCCGACGCTGGCGGTGCCGTGCCGCTGAATCGAGAACAGCCCGATGAGGATTGCCAGCGTGACGGGAATGACGAATGGCTTGAGCGCGGGCGCCATCACGTCGAGCCCCTCGACGGCCGAGAGCACCGAAATCGCCGGCGTGATCATCCCGTCGCCGTAGAACATCGCCGCCCCGAATATGCCGAGACCTACGAGCCACCAGCGTGCGCGCGGGTCGCTGAGACCACGCGAGACGAGCGCGGTCAGCGCCATGATGCCGCCTTCGCCATGGTTGTCGGCGCGCATGATCAGCGTGACGTATTTGAGCGTGACGATGATCGTGATCGCCCAGAACACGACCGAGAGAATGCCGTAGACGTTCTCTTCGGTCAGCGGGAGGCCGTGCGCCCCGGTGAAGCACTCGCGCAGCGTATACAGCGGACTCGTGCCGATGTCGCCGAAAACGACGCCGATGGCGCCGACGATAAGTGGCGCGAGCGGCTTGCGATCAGAAGGGGCAGTGACTTCCTCGCCGGGCGGCGCCGTCAGCATGCACCCTCGTCCGAACGGCGCGAGAAGCGGATATTGAGCTGCTTCAACTTGCGATAGAGATGCGTCCGCTCGAGACCCGCGCGCTCGGCGACGCGGCTCATGTTGCTCTGCTCCTTGCCGAGCAACTGCTCGAAATAGATCCGTTCGAATGCCTCGCGCGCTTCGCGCAAGGGCAGCTCGAAAAAGCGCGCGGTGAGCTCCGGGGCGACCGCGGCCGGGGGCAGCATCGCGCTGTCCCCGAGAAGCCTTCGCACGTGGTCCGCAGTAATCTCGCTGTTCACCGTCAGCGCGAGGTTCGCAATGACGCTGTGCAGATGGTCGAGGTTGCCCGGCCAGTACGCCGCCGCCAGCGCCGCGACTGCGCCGCTGTGCAGCGTGGCTTGCGTGCGCTGGCTCGACGAGATTTCGCGCCAGAAGCGCTCGACCAGCGCCGGAATGTCATCGCGCCGCTCGCGCAGGGGTGGCAGCATCACGGCGCCGGCGGAAAGCGTCGCCAGCAGCGCCGCGTCGAAGCGGCCGTCGGCGGCGAGATTGCCGAGTTGCTCGCTGCTGCTGCAAACGAGGATCGTGTTGTGCTTCTCGAGCTTCGGCAGCAGAAACGCGAGCCCCTTTTGCTCCGCTTTCGAGTAGCCGCCGATCTCCCCGCAGTAGAGCAGACCGTCGCGGGCTTCCTCGAGCACCTGCAGCGGATTCGCGATCAGCCGGACGCCGCCCTGAAGCGCGACGAACGGCGTGTCGGGCACGTGCACCGCGCGCGCGGCGATCTCGTGCCCGGTTCCCGCCTCACCGATGAGTAGAATCGGCCTTGCCGCGCGCAGCAGCTGCTCGATGGCACGTTCGGCTTCGATGACCGCCGTGCTCGTTCCCAACGGCGTCAGCGATATGCGGCGTGGACCCTGGCCTACACCGGTTTTGAGCGCCCGCGTCACCGTCGCCAGCAGCTTCTGCAGGCCGACCGGCTTTTCGAGGAAGTCGAAAGCCCCGATCTTGGTCGCCTCGACCGCGGTCTCGATCGTGCCATGCCCGGACATCATCACCACCGGCATGGTGAGCTGGCCGCCCACAGCCCACTCGCGCAGCAGCGTCACGCCATCGGTATCCGGCATCCAGATGTCGAGCAGAACGAGCGCGGGCTGGTTGCGCGCACGGTAGCTGCGCGCTTCGCCCGCGTTCTCCGCAAGACTCACCCGGTAACCCTCGTCCTGCAGGATTTCAGAGAGCAATTCGCGGATGCCGACCTCGTCGTCGACGATCAGAATCTCCTTCGGTAGCGACATCACGGCTTGGTCCCTTCCAGCGGGAAGTGCAAGATTACCCGTGCGCCCCGCGGTCGCCGGTTTTCTATCGTGACACGGCCGTGGTGCTCGTCGACGATTTTTTTCACGATCGCGAGTCCCAGCCCGGTGCCCTTGGCCTTGGTGGTCACGTAGGGTTCGAATGCGCGACGCATCATGTCCTCGGGGAACCCGCTGCCGGCATCCGCAACGGAAAGCGTCAGTTCGTCGCCTCGCGCTGCGACTGCGAACTCGTACGCGGGGTCGCCGACGTCAACTTGGGCGTCGAAGGCGTTCTGGATGAGGTTATGGAACACCTGGCGCAGGCGGGTCGGTTCGCCCTGGATGACGGCGTCGTGGTCGGGGAGCTTCAGCGAGACGTAGGGGCGCAGATTTTCGTACAAGGCAAGCACCTCGAGCAAGAGGGCGTTAAGGTTGACCGGCTGCATCTTGCCGGGGCGCGGCTGCCGGGCGTAGATCGCGAAGTCGTCGACCATATGCTTCATCGCCGCCACCTGAGCGATGATCGTCTGCGTTCCGCGCATGAGAGCCTCCTCGTCGGCGCCGTCGAGCTTGCCCGTGAGCTTGACCGCGAGTCGCTCCGCGGAGAGCTGAATCGGGGTCAGCGGGTTCTTGATCTCGTGCGCGAGCCGGCGGGCAACCTCGGCCCATGCGGCGTCGCGCTGCGCCTGCACCAACTCGGAGACGTCGTCGAACACGACGACGCATCCCGGTGCAGGCTCGCCGGGCAACCCGGATCCGCGCATCAGGAGAACCCGTGTCTGGTTGGACACCGACACCTCCGCCTGACGCTGCCACTGGCCGTCACGCCCGCTGCGGAAGCCCTCGGCGACGAGGTCGGCGAATGCGGCCAGCGCCGGCATCCGGCGTTCCCAGTCGGCAAGCGGCACGCCGATGAGGTCCGCGAGCGGCTGTTGCAGGATCACTGCGGCACTCGGGTTGGCGGTGCGCAAACGGAACGCGTTGTCGAAAGCGAGCACACCTGCGGAGAGATTGGCGAGAACGCTTTCGAGGTAGGCGCGGGTGGTCTCGATCGCCTTTCGGTTCTCCTCCTCCTTCTGCTGCGCTTCTGCAAGCTGCGCCGTCATGGTGTTGAACGATTCGGTGAGTACGCCGAGCTCGTCGCGACTCTGCACCGGGTGCCGGCGGCTGAAATCCCCTTGAGCAACGGCGCGCGTGCCTTCGGCGAGGAGGCCCAGCGGCCGGCTGAATTGTTCCGAAAGCAGGACCGCCAATCCGAGCGCCGACAACAGCGCAAGCAGCAGCGTCAACGTGAGCGTCAGCGCGTAAAGACGCTTCAACGCCGTGCGCGAGAACGAAATCTCCTGGTAGTCGCGATAGCCCGCCTCCACCTTCTCCAGATCCTGCTGCAGCTGCTTCGGGACCGGCTCGATCACTTGCAAGAAGCGCAACGGCTCTAGTGGATCGGCACCGTTGACAGGGACGACGACGCGAAGCACCCGTCCTTGCTCGGGAATCTGCTCGATGGCCGAATAAGTCTGCTGCAACCGCGCCTTGCGCAGCGCCTGAGCGGGTGGCGGCTCCGGCGTCAGTGTCGACCCGGAGATACCGGCAACCGCCAGCACCCCGCCGGAGGACGAGAACAGCGTGGCCTCGTAGATGCCGGCCTGCTCGCTGGCGCGGTTCAAGCGGGACGATACGCTGGCCGGCTCCGCCTCTTGGAGAGTCAGCGCGAGTTGGGTCGCCTTGTTCGTCACTTCCTTGAGCGGATAGTCCAGTGCGCCACGGGCGAGGTTCAGGCCTCCCTCCAGCGCGCGATCGACTCGGACGTCGAACCACGACTCGATGCTGTTGCCCAGGAACTGCCACGAAACGATATACAGCAAAGCACCAGGCAGCACCGCGATGAGCGCGAAGAACAGGACCAGCCGCGCGGCCAGCCGCGAGCCGAAGACTCCGGCCTTGTGCTGCTTGCGCAACCGTAGCAGCTGGTAGCCGACCAATCCCATCAGCACCGCGACCATGGTGAAATTGAGGACGAGCAGCAGGTTGTAGCTCCGCGCGAAGAGCGCCGTATTGGCGCTTGCGGTCGCGAGCAAGAACAGGAAGATCACGCCCAGGCATGCGCAGGCCACGAGCACATAGCGAATCACCCGCGGAGCGCGAACGCCGTTCACGGTGTGAAGCTCCAGCGATACCACTCCGATTGCATCGACCAATCACGCGAGGCGAGGGCATTGATCTGGAACGGCTTGGGCAGCTGGGTAACGTCGAGGCGAAGGCGCACCGCGGCTTCGTAGCGTGCGCCTTTGGTCAGCACGTCGACTGCGATGACCGGGCGCGAGACGACGCGCGAGAGTAAGTGCTCGACCTCCTCGAGCGAGTCAAACTGCTGGCTCAAGAGGCCTGTGGCCACACGGTACTGCCGCGTCAGCGGGGAATGGCTGATTCGATATTGGACAGCCTGCTGAATGAGTTTTTCGTCGAGCCAGTACCAGCGCGGACGCGAAAGCTCGAATTCCAGCACTAAATACAGCGACACGCCTTTCTGCAGCGCCTCCTCCAACGTGGGATTGAACGCAACGTCGAATTGGGCATTGAGAACGTAGCTCTCGTCTTCGATCCGCAACTCCGCCGACTTGACCGGAATCGTGTCGGCGTGCGCAGCGAGCGCCCAGGACATCAGGGGCAGGCACAGCGACGCGGTCAGCCACAACAGGCCGAGAGAGCGGTTCGTTGGCGACATGCCACGGGCGGCGGCGAGCCGCGCGATCCGGGAGGGTCAGCTCTTCTGCAGGAGGGCGTAGAAAAACCCGTCGTGATTGTGCTCTGCGCCGACCTCCGCTGGCAAGAGTTGCCCGTCTACGGCCGCAAACGAATCGGGCAGCTCGAGCGGAACACGCGAAGCGTCGGGATGGCGAGCGACGAAGGTTTCAATCTGCTCCGCGTTCTCGGCCCGGAAAATCGAGCATGTCGAGTAAAGGAGCCTGCCGCCTCCCGCCAGCGTCGGCCACAATGCATCGAGCAATCGCCGCTGCTGTTCGACAAAGCCGGCGACGTCGCTCTCGCGCCGCAGCCATTTTGCATCGGGGTGACGGCGCACGACGCCCGAGGCCGTGCATGGCGCGTCGAGCAGGATGCGATCGAACGGCACGCCGCTCCACCATGCGGCCGGATCCGTCGCGTCCCCGGCGACAAGACGCGCCGACAAACCGAGGCGCGCGAGGTTTTCGCCGACGCGCTCGAGTCTGTGTGCATCGACATCGATGGCGGTCAGGTCGGCA
>Ga0075425_100003165_pt1 | contig 16691 bp, 36 predicted proteins | sample SoiMethybrSBSTD4_FD_75300 | JGI IMG/M metagenome (GOLD analysis project Ga0075425, IMG submission 75300) | Bulk soil microbial communities from a Populus tree surrounding site in Tennessee, USA - Soil MetaG P. TD hybrid SBSTD4 | ecosystem: Environmental > Terrestrial > Soil > Tree plantation... | reverse complement strand
CGAGCTGGACACGATCGATGCCGCGAAGGAAATGTACGCGGCGATTCCCAAGGCAAAGCGCGGCGAGTTCATCGGACACCTGAATATGATTTTTCTCGCGATCGATCGCGCGAAGAGCGTTGCGGAGCAGGACGCGCTCGATTGGGTGGCGTCAGTGCTTCGCGGTTCGATGGACACCAGCGCATGCGACGGCAACTGTCCCGCGTGCGGCGGCGATCTGACTCATGCCGAGACCGACCATGCGTGCCCGCTGGGCGCCTTCTCGATTGCGGTGCAGAAGTGACCCGCGGTCTCTTCCTCCTCGCCCTCCTCGCCTCCGGCTGCGCCGCGAGCACCCCCATCACCGATTTTACGCCGGACGAAGCCCAAGCCTGCCTCGACACTCAGGCAGCGTACGCTGGAGCCGCGCGCCGCCTCGGGTGCCCGAATCGCACGGAGGTCTGCCCCATCGCGCGAGTGTACGTGACCGATGCGATCCGGTGCGTGGCCGAGCGCTCGGGCGCGACAAGCTGCGAGCAGCTCGACGCGGCGGCCGTGTCTGATTACTGCTACTTCACGATGCCGGTCGTTCGATGAAAGAAGAATCGAAAAGGATGATCGCGCTTCTGGCGGAAGACATCGCGCGCGTCCTTCGCCGCGACGCTGCGCGGTCGGCACGCGTCGGAATCATGGCGCGCGATATTCTGAAAGCGATGGAGGTGGAGGGAGTCCAGATCGGCGACGGGATGGCAGCGTTCGCCGTGGCGCTACATGCGTTTCATACTTTCCAGCGCGCCGATACACCGATCGAAGAGACTGTAGGGCTCATTGCCGCGCTCGTTACTCGTCAGGATGAGATTACGAAAGCAGCGCTGGTCCAATGCGACGATCCGGACTGCCCGCTACACGGGAAACGTCACCTTCACTGACTCGAATCATGTCACTGCAACTGAACGCAACGCTTCTCGGTTACGAAACGAAAGGGATCGATACGAACATGGACATCAAACTCGACTTCAAGGGCAAGCGCTACGAAGGTGGGAAGACGCTCGACGCGTTGCTGGACGCGTACGTAGCGCACGAGCGCGAGAACGCGGCGGACGGCGAGCCGAAGCCGTCGCGCAACGAGGTCATCGCGGAGTTGTGCGAGGCGGGGCTTCGTCGGCGCGCGGCAGTGGCGAGGGAGCAGGCGCGGAAGAAGGGGGAGACGTCGTGGGCGGGCATGTCGGACGTGAACGCGCCGTCGCCGAACAAGAAAGGGAAGGGGAAGCACAAGGCGAAGGGATCGAAGCCCAGCAAGCCGGCGAAGAAGGCGCCGAAGCGCAAGGCGAAGAAGTCGAAGAAGGCGGAAGGGGTGACGGTCGCGACGAATCCCGGAGCGGCGTGAAAGAGCTTCGCCGGTACGCCGCCGCGTATGTCTATCTGATGATCTGCCGTCGGATAGTCGAGCGCGGCGGCGAGCAACTGAGACTCGCGCGCGAGCTGCTGCCGAAGCTGGAGATTCGAGCGGCGGACGCGTGGAGCCAACTCCCCGACGCGGATAAGCGACGCGTCGGGTATTTGGCGCCCGAGGCGGTCGTTGCGATGTACGCCGACGTACCGGCAATGACGGCATGGATGGCGGTATTCATGCCGTTGCAGTCGATCCGCCCCGGAGACTGGTGCCTTCACGATCGCCACTGGCTGGGCAACTGCCCGGCGTGCGGAAGGATCGTCGAATGACGTTCAAGCAGCTAGTGGCTGCCGTTCACCAAACGGAGTGCGACGGCCGCGGGTGTAGCACCACACGCCCGGAGGGCCAGCGCCCCGTGGGATGGGCCCGCATTCAACTCACGCAATACGACGGCGATGCCATGGGTATGGTGAAAGTGCGAGAGGAATGGCTCGATCTCTGCCCGACGTGCCGCGAGAAGCTCCACGACTTGCTATGAGCCGGAAGCGAGACAGGATCTGGTTGACGCGCTGTCCGGATTTCGACGAGTCGACTCCGTATCCGCTCATGTCGGACACGCCGCCAAGCAACACATGCCGCAAGTGCATCGTAGATCGATACGTATTCGAAGAAAGAGAAAAGGAGCCGACCATGCCCGGAGTAACGAAAGCGAAAGTCGAAAAGGCGAAAGCTGCCTACTACAAGCAGCAGGCAGCAGCAAACCAGGCGGACATGGTCCTCGCGAGCGCCGTGAGGCGCGGTGCGCCGCCGGAGGAGATCGAGAAACTCAGGAAGGAAGCCGACGAAGCGCAGCAGCAAGCGGCGGCGACGCTGCGGGCCATGAGCCACTTCGGGATCAAGGTATGAGCGGCGGCCCCTATCCCTCGTGCCTCGCGCACGAAGCCCACAAAAGGAGAGAATCTATGCGGACGTAACGCGAAAGCGTCCTATGGAGATCTAGAACGCCCGGCCGCCTCCCCCGACGCGCCGGGCGTTCGTTTATATGGTCACGTAGTGTCACCTATCGTCACGTAGTGCGACACTACACGACGCTATATGACACCACGCGATTTCTGTTGTCACGTCGCGAGCGCCGTGGGAGAAGGGAACGTGCTCTCGAAGAGCCAACAGGACGTGCGGTCGCGTGCTGGCGCGATCTTCGAACGGAATGGCCGACCGGCTCCGTGCACACGTACGGTCGGAAGTCGCGGGGCTCTATCGGCGGCCCGTCGCCGGACAGCCCCCGCCCTTCTACGCGCTAGCCAACCCTAGCGCTTAGTGAAAGCGAGAGATCAGACAATGAGCGAAGAATACGAGTTCGAATCCGAGCCGGTGCAGTCGTCCCTCCCCACGCCGTGGCAGCCCGACAGCAAGGGGCAGTATGTCGACGTCGAGTTCATGGGCGAGGAGGAGATCCCCGCCCCCGACCGCGGCAAGGGAAAGAAGGGGGAGGGGGAGACGTTCACCTCGTATCGCGGCGCGCTCGTGCACGCGTGCACGGGGATGTTCGGCGCGCCGGATCCCGAAGAGAAAACGCTCGTGAAGGGCGACATGGTCTCGTTTTCCGGGGCGTTCCTCGGTTCGCTCCTGAATCAATTCGAGCGGGGAGACGTGCTCAGGATCCGATACGACGGCACGCGCAAAGTCAAAAACGGGAACGCCAAGCAGTTTTCGGTGTTTCCGGCGAAGGGCGTCAAGCCGAAGAATCCCTACGCGAAGACCCGCGACTAGTCCGTGGCGAAGAAGCGCGCCGCCAGCTCCGCAGACCGATCGCGCGCCGCCCGGCTACGGGCGCGGGCCGCGAAGGGTCGAGAGTTGTCGGCGCGCGATTCGCGTTGGCTTGACCGATATGAGTTTCGCTACGGTCGCTACGCGAAGCCGGAAGCGGCGAAGAAGCTCAGCGCGCGCGACGAAGCGCTACGCGTGGTCAGGTGGGTCGTTTCGTATCTCGGCGCGAGGCGGGTTCGCTACAGCTCGAAGTGGGGGAGGAAGTCGAAGCCGGGACATCCCGGCTACGCGCGCGCGGCGGCGCATTGGAAGAAGCCTGTTCTACCGCCCGAGGACCTCCCGAGCGCGATACCGGTCGGCAACTATCACGATCGGTTGCTGAACGTGCGCGTGCGGCTATACGTGGACGGTCGGCTGCAATGGGTCCCCATCCTTGCCATGACGTCGAAGTGGCATAACGTGCCTGTGGATCTCCACGACAAGTTCCGCACCGAATACTTTACAAAGTATTTGCGCAACGAGGCGGATGACGAGGAAGACGATCGCACCATCGGTATCGTCGGCGTCTCTGTTCAGGTGAGCCCCCAGAGGAGGAAGCATGGGAAGCAAGCCCGCTCTCACTCTACGCGTCACAAGAAAAAGCGATAAGGCGCGCTACTCGATCTTCACATTCTGGGCCTCCACCCGCATGGAGGGTAGTTTCTACGGGGGCCCGAGCCGGAGCTACAACGGGTCAGCGACGGTCGCGAAAATCGTCATGTCGGACGGGGCCGAGATCGACATGACACCGGAGCCCGACGGGGAATCGCGCGTGTGGTGCGATCTCCTCCCTCCCTACGACCAAAAAGCCATCGATGCGCGCAAGCTCGCGCAAAAGGACGCTGTCACGATGGCCAAGATCAACTGTCCGGATTGCCACAATGCGCTCGCGTTGTGCGCGTGCGCGATGGAGGACGACCGTGGCGAGCCCCCCTTCTGAGTGGTCCGATGGCTGGCGCGATATGACTCTGGCCGAGTGTCGACAGGAGCTGGGCGAGTTCGAGATCCCACCCCCGATGCGCTGCCGCCACGTTCTATCGCCCATGGCGCTATGTGCCGTGAACGTTTCGTTCAATCTTCGATGGTGGGGGCCGTGGGGGCGTCCGTGGCTTTGGAAGCCGGGGGGCTGGCATGCCTCCTGACCATCCGCTCAACCAACGGAGATCGTGGGCACACTGGATCTACGCCTACTGTCCTGAGTGGCGCGCGCGGCAACACGCCCCGGCGACCGGCTGGCGATACGTAAACGTGCTTCGTGACAACGGGTCATACGACGAAGGCGTACCGATCCACGCCATGGCGGGGCGCGGTTACTTCTCCTATATGAGCGGGTCCTATGATTGGATCGAGCGCGTGTCTTTCATCATCGGAACGACGTCCTAATGCTCTGGGCCTTCGACATCGAGTGCGAAAAGTGGGACAAGCTCGTCGTCGCGTGCGCCATAGCTCAGGACGGCCGCGAGCTGACTTTCTGGAACGACGACGATGTCGCGACGTGGTACGAGGAGCTTCCGAAGGATGATGAGGTGCTGTCGCATTTTGGGGGGAGCTACGATTTTCTCTACCTGATCTCCATCACCCCCCATCTGAAATGGAACGGCGGCCTCGCGGGTTCCAATCTTGTCTCGTGCCGAGCCGTCGGCCATGCGCGATGCCGAGACACGTTTAGGCTGTTCCCGCTGGCCCTGGCGAAGTGGACGCGATCGAAGGGCGAGGTGGGCCTCGATTGCGAGTGTGGGAACAAGTGCCCGGGGTATTGCGCGATCAAACGGTCTCTGCCGCGCGCCAAGCTCATGCGCATCCGCGACTATTGCCTCAACGACTGTCGCGTTCTCTTGCGTACGTATATTGCGGACGTGCAACACCTGATCTCCGACGGCTTGCTCGCGGAGAACAGCCGCGGTGTCGTGCGCTCGACTATCGGCGGGGTGGCGTGGCATACGGCAGCGTCCATGGCGGAAATGTCGCCTTCCGCGATCATCGATTGGGACGATTATGAGGCGGGGCGCCGCGCGTACTACGGTGGACGGTGCGAGGTGGGCAGGGTGCGCGCGGATGCCGGACATCGGTACGACGTGCATGCGATGTACCCGTGGGCGCTCACTCAGGACGTGCCGCACGGCCACCGGCTCGCGCACATGGGCCCCGACGCGTCTCGTGTCTTCGATCGCAACGAGCTGGGCATATTCCATGCAGTCGTGACGGTGCCCGAGACGCCGCTACCTCCTCTGCCGCACCGTTACGAGGGCGACAACCGAGGCCGCCTGATCAAAGACCGCCTCCTGTGGTGTACCGGCGAGTTTTCCGGATACTGGACGGGTATCGAGCTGCGGCACGCGGTCGAGCGGGGCGCGAGGATTGAGAAGATCGTATCCGCTAACACGTGGAGCGAGGCCTCGCCGCTATTCGCGGAGTACGTCGAGCACGTCTATGCGTGTCGGCGCCGCGCGATCGACTCGGGTGACGAGCGCTGGGGCGCCGTGCTCAAGTGGTTCGCTAACTCGTTGAGCGGGAAACTGGCACAGAGATCTGACGTCGCCTCGCTCGTCGTCCTCGGCCCGGACGAGGACCCCGAGGAGGGATGGGAGCAGCACGGACCGCCTGACTCGCGCGTCTACTCCATCACGACGAGTCGCACGCCGTCGAGCGGCCTTACATGGGTCGCCGCTACGCTGACCTCGCGTGCGCGGGTGAAGCTGGGGGAGCGGTTGGCGAGGCACGAAGATCGGTGGCTGTACTGCGACACTGACTCGACCTACCTACTCGACCGAGATGACCGCGGCGTACACGAGTCGAAGCTCGGCACCTTCGGCTACGAAGGGGAAGCGAACGAGTGGTGCGCGCTGGCGCCGAAGCTCTATCGCTACCGCGACGAAGCGGGTGACTGGCACGTGCGTGCGCGCGGGGTGCCTCGCGCTACGTACGAAGCGTTCGAATCGCTACGGAAGGGCCGTAGCGTTTCAGCCGACGGCGGTGTGGAGCGCATCAAGAGTAGCGGCGGGCGTTTCGTTGCACGCGTGGTAACGCGCTCGCATCTAGACCACGGGACGAATCGCTGCGGGACTCGTTTCATCAACCGCGACGGCTCCACGCGACCGTTGCACGCTACGCGCGACGGGCGCTACACCTGAACCGCTACGAGGCGTACGCCCGCGGCGAGTGGTAACCATCGTAGCGTGGCGCGTTCCACCCGCGCTCGCGATCTCTGACGAAGTGCTCGCGCCAGTGATCTGCCACATAGCGCAGAAACCACAGGGGATAGCGCGCGCGGTTCATTCCTCCGGCCGCTCCCCCGCCCTCAATCGCTCTGCCACCTTGCGGTTGACGTAATAGCACTTGCCAAGCCGCGCGCCTTTGATCACGCCCTCCTCTACCCACTTGTTCATGGTGCGCGCGTCGACGCCGACCCACCGCGCCACGATCGACGCGGCGACGAATGAGCCTTCCCGCTTGCGCCCCTGAGACACCATCACCCCGTCACCACGTCGCGATGGATTTGAAACGGCGGCCGGCGAACGAGTCCCATCTTCACGTACCAACCGGGCTGGCCTGCTGCGAGCCGCGCCGCACATTCGTCAGCGGCGCGCACGATTTCGTAGCCCCAGAGGGATTGCATCATCTTGAGATCGGCCGGGCCGACGGTGGCGTAGATTTTGGTATCGTAGACGGCTTGCGAAACGGCCGTCGTCCAAAGTTCGGCGAAGCGCTGGGTATCGATCCACATCTCAATACCGTAGTGGCGCCATTGCGTGATAGCGCGTGTCGTCCACTTCGGGTGAATGCGCTTGTTCGGCATCACCTCGTGTGCCTCGGCGCACGCGACGCCGCACGGGCCGGGCGTACGACAAGCCCATTCGCAGGCACGGTCCCATGCGGCGATCGGGTCGCCAACCGGGCGAACCACAGCGAACCGCGTCGCGCCGGATTGCAGGTCGCGAATCGCGGCGTTGACGTCGGTATACGGAGCGGGCCGGAAGCGGGCAGGGGCGCCCGTCCAGTCCTCGCGGCATTCGAGGATGAGGAAGGGGATGCCGCGGTCGGCGTCGGCGAAGATCCCTTCCTTTAACCCGAAAGTTTTGCCGCTGCCGCTCGTACCGACGTGTAGGTGGATCATGTGGGAACCGTCGAATGCTTCCTCTGTCGACGTCGGCGGCGCCATCTCCCGTGGTAGAAGATGAACATTCCGTCGGCCTTCATCTGCTCGGCACACGCGGTGCAAAGGACAAGCTTCATAAGATCTTCCAGCGCCAATACGCAGCGTTTTCCGCCGGGCTTGCGGCAGCGTTCGCAAATCACGGAACGCGCTCGACGCACTGATACCACGCGCCGGAGACGACGAGCGCGCCGCCCCGGTCGTCGCAGTCGTACCAGGCGGCAGCGTACGCGATCGCCGCGACACCGATGGCGATGAGCAGAACGATCGTGGTGAACTCGCCGTTCCTCATTCGCATCCCTCACATTCGGTGTAAGGCCTTCCGCAGATCTTACACATCCCCATCTCCGCCAGAAACTCGCGGTGACGCATGACGTCCTCGTCCGATTCCTCGTCCGGCCGCACGAACTTCCGCGCGAGCCCCGCAGCTCCGAGGAGTAGCGACAGTAGCCACAGCGCGAAGATGACTTTGATGGCCGTCATTTGATCAGCTTGTCCAGCTCATCGCGAAGGAAGCGCGCCTCCGTCGCGTCGAGCGCGAAGACGCGCACGCCGAGTGTGGGGTCTTTGAATCCGATCCCCCCTACCGCTTCCTTCGTCATGGCAGGATTTGCCGCGAGAACTTCGCCCATGCCGGCGACACCGACGCCGCTCGTCCGCGCCTCATCGAAGTAGAGAATCTTCACGCTGCTGCCTTCAACGGCTGCTGCGCGGGCGCCGCCTGTTCCTTCTTCTCAGCCGGCATTGACGCCGCGCGGTGGATGAACATGCCGAGAGCTGCGACGACGAGCAGGATGTCCGAGACAGAGCCGATCGCATTGAAGCGGCGATACGTCATATCTTGGAGTCCTTTGGCGAACGAATTGATCTCCTCGTCCGTGGCGCGCACTACACGCTTATCCTCACGGAAGATGGACACGAGCCACGAAATCCCTTGCATGATCATCTTGGCAAGACCCGTCGCCGCCTTGATGTCCATCGGGTCCCACACTGTCACGCCCGTCACGGTGCAGACACGGCCGCCCTTGCGCTGGACGCACGCGATACAGTTGGGATCTGAACAGACCGCGAGCGGCGCGCCGGGGACATGCACCATCGCTGCCGGTCCGGGCGTTCCCCCGAGCGTCGGCCCCGGCGGCGCTCCGAACATCCCCCCACCCGGCTCCGGAGGAAAGTTCAGCGCTACATGATCTTTCGGTAGCGACTTGTCTGTCACCGCCACGAACGGTGCGCCCGGAGGCGCGGGCGCGGGCGCGCCCGGGCCTGAGCCCGAGGGCGGGGGCGCGGGCGGCGCGGCGGGGTTCCGAGGCGTGGGTTCGATCCACCCCGGACGTCTGCCTCGCGGCGAGCTGCTTGCTTCGTGCGATGCGACGAGCGCCGCGTCCCCTTCTCGTGCGCGGCCTTGACGAATGCGCGCACGGGCTCGCGCGACCTTCACACGATCTCCACTCGCGTGCGCCATCACTCGCTCTTCGGTTCGGGCTCGGGCGCGGGGGTCGCGATCCCGCTCTTACACGCGGCTTGAAGATGCGCGACGAGCGCGTCACGCGCCTCCGCGAACGTCGGCGCGTTCAGGTGGAAGAGCGGTTGCGGCTTGAACCCCAAGTTCGCCGTCGTCGGCGTCGCTTCGGAGTAGATGCCGATGGAATGAATGCGCCTTCCGCCATCGATCCATGCGACGAGATATGCCTGTTTCATGTTCAGTCCGTGATTCGGAGGTTGACGATGCACTCGCCGTTGACGATCACCTGAACGGCGTTGGCGCCGTTCGCGAGCGAGGAAACCTTGTTCACCAGCTCCGGCGGCGCGTCGGGCGCCGCCATCGACAACATCATGGGAGCCGCCCCGAGGAAGCCGTCGATTTCGCTACGCGGAATCTCGCGGGCCTCCGGTAGCGGGCTGTTCAGCGGGAGGGAGTGTTTCGCTTCGGTCATGTCCAACGTATTAGCAGGCCTGCCAATATATTGCAACTCGCATCGTTTCGATACATTTCGCGACATAGGCACGGTGGCGTACCAGGCGTACCACCGTTACATGCACGCACCGAACATCCCTCTTCGGCGCATCGAGCGCTCGCACACGGTCGGCGATACGACCCTCTCGGTTCCCACCCCGTCGGTGGGCGGCGCCGTCCACTTCCTGGTGGGGCTCGCCGTGTTCATGATCTTCTTCATCCTCGCGTCGGCGCTGCTCGTCGGGCTGCGCGCGAGGGGAATCGACCCGGTCGGATCGATCGCGTCGGTATTCGTTCCCGCGGAACAAGGGGGCACGTCGTGATCACCTTTCTGATTCTCACTTCGGTTCTCGTCGTCTTCGGCATCGCGGCAACGGCGATCATGCGAGCCCGCACACTCGACTCGATCGAGCACGCCCCGCGCGGCGACCACGCACCCGACGGCGGGCACATGCCGGCGCAAGTGACGCACGGGGCGCTGTTCGACAACCAGGGAGGGGCGAACGGTCATGCGGATGGGCGCTACACCGTCTACGCGACGAACGCGCCACTCGCTCCGTGGTCGCCGGGCATCGCGCATCCACACGTCGTGGGCGACTGCGTGGGCAACGTGCCGCCGAACGGCATCGGATGGACTGCTCCTCTCTGTTCGGGCGGCTGCATGCCTCGCCCGCCGTCGCAGATGTGGTTGCGGACAGATCAGATCGCCGTCACGCGCCTCGCCGCCGGCTCTCAGGTCAACGTCAATCTCGACACGATTCCGGCGCGTGACGCTCAGGGCCGCTACGCGCACGTGGCTGGGATTCGCATGTTCGGCACGTACCGCTTCGTTCTGGCGGACGCGTCGACCTCGGCCTACTCGGGCTACCAGCAGCTCACGGCTTTCCAGAACATCATCTTGGAAGACGCGAGCGGGTGGCAGTATTGGGCGGGTCTCGACGGTCGGCAGATCTACGACGACGCGTGGATTCGTCGCCGCCGCACGCCGGTCGCCACGGGCGCGCTCGCGGCGGACATCGCGGCGAACGCGGGCGCTGGCAACGTCGACCACGTCATCTTCCTCGACGCGCCGCTGTCGCACGACCCGTGGGCGAAGGGTGCCAAGGCCCTCATGGGCGCGGTTCCGCTCGCGCTTCTCCAGGCGCGTGGCGCTTCGGCGCTCACGTTCGTGGTGTCGGGCGCCTCGCTCATCGGCGCGCCCACCGACGTCTCGGGCGGCGGGTTCGTCACGAACTCGCTCGAAGTGTGGCTCAACATCATCTACGCCGACAAGATGTATCTCACGCGGCCGTGGCAGTTGGAGACGTACCTGCTCACGGATCTGAACGGCAACCTGAACCGGAACGATCGCGACACCGACTACGCGATGATCTACGCGCTGCCGGAGGACAACGGCGGACAGTACCTGAACGACTACGGCGCGACGACCATCGCCGTGGCAGGTACGACCGTCGCGAGCGCGTACACCATGGCGGCGTCCGGCGAGATGTGGTTCCGCGCGTACGCGATGTTCCTGGACGATCCCGGCTGGCAGGATACGTCCCCGTCGGTGAACTCCAACGGCTCGCTGCGCATCATGCCGCTCGTGTACCGCGAGAAGGACCAGATGGGGCTCGCGTCGGGAGTGATCTCCTATCAGTACGCCTCGCGCACGCGCACGTCCTCGCGCTACCTCCATCGCACCATCGCATGTCAGACCGCCCAGCGCTTCACCATGACGTGCGGCTCGAACGGCCAGATGGTGGGCGTCGACGCGAACGGTCAGACCGGCGCACCGTCGAAGGACAAAGACGCGATCATCGTTCAGCACTGAGACCACAATGCCGAAGCCCGCTGAGATCGTAGGAATCGTCATCATCCTCGCCTTGGCGGGCGTCGCAGTGTGGTACGTGCTGAACATGGACAAGGCCGCCGCCGCGGATTCTCCCCTCGCGGCGCGCGTGCCCGGCGTGCCGCTCGGGGACGACCCGACGGCGATTCAGCGCGGCGACGCGTCGGTCGCGGGAATCAAGAATCAGTCAGATCTGCTCACGTTCCTCCGCGCTCACGGCATGATGAGCGGGGCTCGGCTCACATGACACCCAAGACCATGGTCGTCGTCGCAGTGCTGGTAGTGCTCGCCATCGGCGCGGCTGCCTGGTACGTCTACGCGACGCGCTCCAGCATCGCAGGCACTTCGCCCAAGTTTTTCCCGAAAACCGACGGCGCCTCCGGTGCCACCCTCGGTGACCAGATCATCGCGACGATGGATAAAGGAGGCTACGGCGTATGACTTGGTTCTACATCCTGCTCGCGCTCGTCGGCGTGGGGATCGGCGTGTGGTGGATGTCGCAGAAGGCCAAGGCGGCGCCCATCGCCATGAAAGACCGGACGACCGTCGGAGTCGTGAACGCGACTCGGCCGCCCGGCGACTTCACGGTACCGCTCTCGACCGCTCCGGCGCTCGCGACGCTGCCGCACAACGTCACGAACGCGTCCATGCTGGGGCTCTGACATGGACTCCACCATGATCATCGTGCTCGTCCTCGCGCTGCTCGCGGTCGGCGTGGCGGTCTACGCCGCCATCTCGGCCGCCAACGCACAACAGGCCGCGCTCGCGGCACAACAGAACAAGGGCGGCGGGCTCATCGCCTCCCTCCTCCCTCTCCTCTTGGGCATCTAATGTCCACGTGGGCCATCATCGCGCTCGTGATTTTCGGCCTCGGAATCGCCGCGATCTTGGGCCTCGTTCTCTTCCCCGGCTCGGCCGCTGCGATTCCGCCGCCGCCTCCCAAGGGGAAGGGGATCGTGGGCGGGCTGCTGGGCGGACTCTTCTAGGATGGAGAACATGAATACGATCCTCATTCTCGTCATCGTCGCCATGGCGGTCGCCATCGGATGGCTGTTCCTGTCGCGCCCGACGAAAACCGAGGCCGCTGCACTCGGCGGTGGCTCGCGCTCGGGCCCGGGCCTCGATGCCGGCAAGGTGGGGCTCGCCGCTCTCGGCGGTGCGCTCGCCGGAGCCGGGGAAGCGCTCACGGGCTGACCATGCCGTCCCTGCCCTCGAATCCGGTCGTCGCCGTCGGGATTCTCGCGATCTTGATGGTCGCCCTCCTCCTCGGCTACCGACTGGTTTCCCACCTCGCGGACAACCGCGCGCAGCTCGTTCGCGAGGAACGCGCGCGCCAGGACAAGGCGCGAAAGGACGCGCTCGGGGACCCGCTGCTCAACACTCTCAGCGACGTCTTCGATCCCATCGGCCTTTTCCACGGGTGAACCATGGCGACTTCGGACCAGGTCCTCGCAGCTCAGCAAGCCGGCGCCGCCGCTGCTGCCGAAGCTCAGCGCGTCGCCGATCGCGCGAACCCGCGGTCTTTCACGGACTACGTATTCGGCGGTGCGCTCGTCGACGACGTGTTGGACGATGGGCTTCAGCTCGCGCGCGACGCAGCGTCCGCAATCGTGCCCGGCGCCGCCGCCGCGGCGGAAACCGCCAATACGGTGCTCAACGTCATCAAGTGGATCGGAATCACGGCACTCATCATCGTGGGCCTGCTCGCGGTTCTATGGCTGCTCGTCGCCTTCTTCGGGCTCCGCTGGGCGGCGGGGCTTCTCAGTGCCATCGTACCGGCGCTGGCGAAGAATGCCAAGATCGTGGCGCACATCTAGGAGCCTGTGGATCCCGTCGTCTCTCATCTCGCCGCCGCGCTCGTTCCGCTCGCGCTAGCGCTGGCGGCGTATCTGCGCGCGCACACGAAGCGCCATCGCGAGATGACGGGCGTGATGCACGACGTGCGGAACGAGCTGCGCGACTGCGTCAAGGACCGCGCGGCGCAACGTGACGAGCTGTCGGGGCTGCGCGCGGACATCGCGGCCGGACGTTGCCCGGTGTGCGCTCAGCGTGCTCGCGCGGAGGACGCGACGCCGGCGGGCGGGATTCGCACGAAGAAGGAAAGCCTTCCGCGATGATCTCCCTCCTCGGCAATCTGCCCCCGGCCGGCCACGGCGTCTACGCGCGCGGGCAGGGCATCGACTACTTGAAGCGATTCGATTTCGTCGCGGTCAACATCGATCGCGGCGACGCGCGCGCGACCGCCCGCGCCTTGAAGGCCCTCGGTAAGGGAGTGTGGTTCTATCGCACCCCCGGCGGTTGGACTCCCGACCGCGACGACGCCGTGACCATCGCGCTTCACGAGGACGCGGTGGCGGATACCGGCGCCGATGGTTCAATCTGCGACGCCGAAAACGGCTGGCCCGGCGCCGACTCGATTCGCGCGCTCGCTTTGTCGGATGCGCTCAGGGCCTCGATCGAGCGAGGGTTTCGGTGGGGGTTCACGTCGTATCCCGAGTTTCGCCATCGCGAGATTTTCGCACGCTCGGGCGCGTGGGGCTCGCCGCAAGTCTATCGGCCTTCCGATCTCCGGCTTTGGGACAAATGGTCGGCGTCGTTCGGAATGCGCATGTCCATTCCTTCGGTGTCTCTGTGGCCGTCGCCGCAAGATTACCACTTCGATCAAGAGAACTATCGGCCGTACCTCGATGCGATGCCGCTCGCGCGTGGCTCCATCGGGTGGACGACCGGCGAGGGCAACGGGTGGATGGTGTCGGAGTACCTCTCATGGTCGCCGTCGCGCGACCCGGTGACGCGCGCGCTGCTCTTCCTACAGGCGTACGCGCCCACGCCTGTAGGAATCGCCATCATCGCGGCGCTCGTCGTGCTATTCTTTCTGTGGATGCGAATGCGACGCTGAACAATGGCCCACACTCCCTATTGCATCGACCGTTCCGCACTGGCGATCAACCTTCCGCCGCCGCAAGGCTACAACGGAGGTACGATCTTGATCGGTGGCGTCGGAACCGGCTTTCTACCCTTCGAGCTGCGCGCGGGCGAGCGGTTCACGGTTCTCGGGAACCAGGCGGCGCAAATCGTGCTCGTGTTCACGGGTTCGCGCTCCATCACGGTTCCCTACGGCGTCGTCGGTGTCGACGTGACCTACACGATGCCCGAGGACCTTCTTTCTTTCGCGATCGTTCCCGTCGCCGACGCAGCATTCGCATGGTGGAACGCGCGATTCGCCCAGCAAGTCCACCCGTCCTTCGTGGGCGGTTGAAAGGAGATCGAACAAAATGGCAACGACGCGAACGACACGTGCAGCAACGGGGGCAGCTCCGAAGGCCGACGCCGCCACCGACGACAAGCCCACGCGCAGCTTCTTCACCGACAGGCGCGAAGGACGTCGGCAGCAGATTCTCGAGTCCGATCTCCGCGACACCTGCGACACGTGCAGCGGCACCGGACTCCAGGCGCGCGGCGAGGCGTGCATCGCGTGCGACGGGGGCAAGCTGCTCGCGTCCGTCAACGATCTCGGGTGAGGCATGGCCACCGAAGGGCAGATGGTCGTTGCGCCCTTCGGGGCACCCGTCGCATGGACGGCGAATCTCACACTCGTGAACTACGCGATCTCTCACGAACCGCGGCAGTTTACTGGCAACGCTACGGCCAAGACTCCTACCGCCCAAGGCCTTCCGCGGAAGTGGCACACGCTTTGGAACAATGGAAGCGTCGACGTATTCGTCGCATTCGGTATCGCGGCGGCCGACACGATCACGGCCACGGCAAACAGCCTGCGAATCCAGCCCGGCCAACGCTTCGATTTCCTGGCCCAGCCCAACGAGAGCGATCAAGTCGCGGCCTTCTCGGGCGTCGGCTCGGGCGTGAGCCTCTTTCTGTGGATGTCGGAACCGGCGATCGGCACCTAACATGCGCCGGCAAGGAACGCGCGGGCCCGAGCGTCGCGATAGCTCGCGGCTGGGGCAATCGCTCATCCTGGCCGGCATGACGTTTACGCGCGCCGCCACGAAGGTGGCGCTCATCTCCGCGCCGACGACCGGCGCAGTCGCCTTCGTACAGACCTTCGGTTCGGGCGTGCTCGCGAGCGAGAACCGCGGCGATGGCGCTGGGGCGCTCGTACTGCTAGAAGCCGCGTTTACTAACGCCATTTTCCAGTCACGCGATGCTGCGAACGCCGCGTGGTCGGGCGTGATCGGCGCCCCGACAAAGACGGCGAACGCGGGTCCCGGCATCGATGGCGGAACAACGGCGGCGCGCATTCAAGCAACGTCCGCTCAGGCCACCTACCAGGCACGCGCCAGCGGAGTGGGCGTCGGCAATCCGCAAACGTGGTCAGCATGGGTGCGCCGTTTCTCGACCGGCGGTGACATCACGATCCGCGAAGCCGCTGGCACCGACGTCTCAGTGCACGACGCCGCAGCTACTACGACGTACGAACGACTCGCTGCTACAGCCAATAGCTCCGGCGGCGCCGAGAACAGCTTTTCGTGCGACGGGCGCCCGTTCGTCATCGCTCAGGACATGCTCGGGGACTTCTACCAGCTCGAAGCCGGCCGGTACCCGCATTCAGTGATCGCGACCGCTGGCGCTACTGCGACGTGCCCGGCCGACTCTCTTACCGGCGTCGCCCCACAGTGGATGCTCGCGTCGGCATGGACGATCCCCCAAGTCTCGCCCATCTTCGCAAACACAGATCTCGTGTCCGGCGATAAGCGCATTCTCGCTTCGTTCGTCGACGCGACCAACGTTCTGCAAATCTCGCACGATGGTACGGACGTGCGCGTGCGCGCGTTCGTTGGCGGCGTGGAGAAAGCCAAAAGCCAGGCGCTCACCTTCGCAAAGCATGCGCTTCTCGGCCCGGTGCGTGTCGATCCCCTCGCCGGGCTTGTGTATGTGAACGGCACTGCCGGCCCGGCCGGCACCGCGTGGGCTTGGCCGGCTGGAAATCTTCGCGTCGGCGGGCCTTCGGGAGGCTCGGGGAACGAGCTGGATGGCCGGGTGTCAGCGGTGTGGGTCAACCGATGAGAGCCGCGCGAGTCGTGGTGCTCGATGTCACGGGCGGACTGCCGTCCCTGCCAGGCGTGTGGCAGCGGGAGTCCGACAGTTGGTACACGTTACAGGCTCGGGGTTTCAATGCGGCAGCGAACGTGATCGGCGGGGACGGTGCCGGGCACTTCCTCGCCGTCATCGTATGCGATAGTCTGCCGCAGGTAACTACGCTACTCGGAGCGGTAATGCGGTCGTGGGGATCTCTGGCGGCGCTGCTTGCGGATAACACCGCGCCGGCCGTTGCCGTGAAGAAGCGATGGCCTACGTGGCGTGTGACCGGAACGGATGGCGGATCTCCTATCGCAAATGCGCTTCGGACGTTGACCACTCCGATCGCGACGCTTACGCCGCCGTTCACCGATGGGTCGCTTTCGATCACGGCGCTGAATGCGATGGCGTTCCCCAGAACAATCGCGGGGTGGGCGGATGATGTGGACGCCGATACCGGCGGATAGCGTGATCTGCTGTTCACGCTTCTTCGCCGTTTGATCGATTTCATTCGGGATTTGCGTTGGCACTCGGGATG
>Ga0075425_100003164_pt1 | contig 16693 bp, 15 predicted proteins | sample SoiMethybrSBSTD4_FD_75300 | JGI IMG/M metagenome (GOLD analysis project Ga0075425, IMG submission 75300) | Bulk soil microbial communities from a Populus tree surrounding site in Tennessee, USA - Soil MetaG P. TD hybrid SBSTD4 | ecosystem: Environmental > Terrestrial > Soil > Tree plantation... | reverse complement strand
TCCACGCTTCTTTCAGACCCCGCCTCGCGACGACGCCCTTGCGCTTCTCTAACTCTTCACCTCCACCAGGTTGAGTAGGGGACTTTCACCCCCAAGCTGTCGAACATGTTCGGCACACAACAAAAACGCCGGAGCAGGAAGCTCCGGCGTTTGTCTAGCTCGTGCGTTATGCCGACATGGCCCGGCGTTGTCCTCGGCTGCTGCCTTCGCGAATAGAAGACACGCCGCGGCGCAGGTTCAGCCAGCCTTGTTCCTGGAACAGCTTGAAGAGGTCGTATCCGTAGGGAATTTCGCCGGTGATGATTTCTTCTCTGCCCTGGTCGTCGGTCACGGAGAAAGCGACCTGTACGGGCTCATCCGGCGAGTTTTGTTTTGTAAAGTGGACGAGTTTTACGTTGAGCGTTTCCTGCTCTTGATTTTGTAGCGGCATAGTATTTCTCCTCGTCCCTAGTTGGGAACGTGTTCAGTCTAGGTAGCGAGAGCGAAGCCCACAATCCCCCACGGAGGGTAGATTGAGGGTAAGGCTGTGATAATTTCGCGCGGAAATTAACGAACGCGTAATAGATATGTAATAGAAGCAAGCATTCAGCAGTCACCAGTCAGCGAGCAGCATTCAGCGCATGAGATTTTCTCTGCGAACTCTGCGCTACCTCGGTGATCTCTGCGGTTAAAGTCTTTAAGACCCTTAAAAGCCCTTAACCGCAGAGGTCGCAGAGAAGTCGCCGAGACCGCAGAGAACTACAATGAGCTTGGAAACTTTTCGAGATACCGTCGCAGGAACGCTTCGTCAATGGTCCTCGATCCGTAAGTAACAATCACCAGATTCTTTTCGCTAGGCCAGAAGAACCATAAGCGCCCAGTTTCATCAGGGAACCGAAACTGCCGGTCCATAACGATTAGATTGTTGAATTTCTTTACTCTCGTCAGTTCAAGAGTAGGATCTTCATCCTTCAGAAGGTCGGGGCTCGGCGACCATTTGGCAAAGTAGAGAGGCAAGCCTCAGTCGAGAACCGCTGGATTTCCACGCTAGGCGCAGGTGCGTTATCGTCCTTGTTGCCAACATTATCCAGTCGGAATTCCATCCACTCGATTTCCCACTCATCCCTAGACGGACCGGCAAGCGGTCGATGCGAGGCTTTCTCGCCATGGGGCAGGCTGGGAACAAATCCGTCGATTGGTTCTAAGATCGGCGCTTGCTCGATCTTCATCGGCTCGATTGCGGGTAAATTTCCAAACGAAGGAAGGTCGCGCAGTCGTTCCTCGCCCCGATGCCTTCTTGTATCTTCGATTTCGCTACAAGTCGGCAGTGGTTTGATACGTACGTAGAACAAGGCAGCGAACGCGGCCCGCCACCAGAATGGTCAATATCCCGCAGACCAAAGCCAAGCAAAGCGCCTCATGCTGAAATCAGACACCGCTTCGAGATAAAAGCGCCAGTAACCAAAGTAAAGGCATTAAGCCTGAGTGCTGACCCCTGACTGCCCCATGCTATACTTTCCTATCCCACGCCGCTGAACGTGTAACGGAGGTTTTGTATCGACAAAAGATTTATCCGCACAAATGAGCGTATTCGCGCGCGCGAAATTCGCGTGATTGACGATGAAGGCAAACAGATCGGCATCCTGCCACCGTTCGAAGCGCTCAAGATGGCCCGCGAACGTAACCTCGACCTGGTAGAGATTTCCCCCACAGCGCAGCCTCCGGTTTGCCGCATCATGGATTATGGGAAATTCCTGTACCAGCAGGAGAAGAAAGAGCGCGAGGCCAAGAAGCACCAGAAGACGATCACGGTCAAGGAAGTGAAGTTCCGCATCAACGTGGACGATCACGACTACGAGACCAAGAAGAACCACGTGCTTCGTTTTCTGGACGAGGGCGACAAGGTCAAGGCGACGATTTTCTTTCGCGGGCGCGAGATGACGCGCACTGGCCTGGGACGAGGCATTCTGGAACGGCTGATTAAAGATATTGGCGAGCGCGGAATCGTTGAGTTCCGTCCGCGGCAGGAAGGCAACACGCTGCACGCGATCCTGGCGCCGAATGCGAAGAAGCCGGGGGAGAAGCAACCGCCGCAGCAGCGGGCGCAAGCGTAGAAATCAGCACTTGGCATTTGGCGCTTAGCGTTTGGCCGCCTGAGGCCTGTGCTGACCAAATGCTAATTGCCAAATGCTAATTGCCGGAGTTTAGAGAATGCCAAAACTAAAAACACACAAAGGCGCCGCCAAGCGATTCAAGAAGACTGGGACTGGAAAGATCAAGCGCCAGAAAGCGTTTCTGCGCCACATCCTGACGTCGAAGGAAAAGAAGCGGAAGTCGCATCTCGGGACTTCGACGCTGGTCAGCGATGCGGATGCGCCGAAAGTCAAGAGAATGATTCCGTACTAGGGATCTCCTCTGTGAGATTTTCTCTGTGAAACTCTGTGTTCTCTGTGGTAGAGCTTTTGAAAATCCCACCACAGAGGGCACAGGGTCTCACAGAGGAACGCCACAGAGTAAAAGCGAGTGAAGAGGCACATCCTGCCTCCAGCCGCTAACTAGAAAATAAAAGGAGCACAACATGCCTCGTGTAAAACGCGGAACCAAACGCCGCGCCAAACGTAAAAAGATACTTGACCGCGCCAGCGGTTATTACCTGACAAAATCAAAGCTGTACCGGTCGGCGAAGGAGGCCGTAGAGCGCGGCCTGAAGTTTGCCTTCTCCGGGCGCCGCCAGAAGAAGCGCCAGTACCGCTCGCTGTGGATCGTGCGCATCGGCGCGGCAGCCAAGCTGAATGGCATGAGCTACAACCAGTTCATCCACGGATTGAAGACGGCGGGCGTGGAGCTCGACCGCAAAATCCTGGCTGACCTGGCGGTGAACGACGACGCCGCCTTTAAGAGCCTCGCCGAGCAAGCGAAGGCTTCTCTCGGCGGGGCCGCGTAGAACCAGCCTTCAGCTATCAGCCGTCAGCTTTCAGCAAAAACAAACGATCAGCGAGTTCTCTGGGCACTTGCTTCGGAGAACGGACATTCGGGAATCCCGTTATCTGTCGTTCTTTGTCTCGCTTAACCTCGGCAGCTGCAGAAGTAGCGCAGGGGGGCTCTAATGTTCAAAGAGACGCACCCAATTTTGGGTACGCGTGATATCCGGCGGGCGATCGAGTTCTATACTCAGCAGCTTGGTTTCGAGTTCGCCTTTGGAGACAAAGGCGATCCGCCGAACTATGTCGGATTTCGCCGCGACGCGGTAGAGCTTCACATGCAGTTTCAGTTCGAATATGAAATGGGCACGATTCGCCTGCGATTTCTTGTAGAGGATCCGGACGCGCTATTTAAGGAATACCGGCAGCGCGGAGTCGAGTGCACGCCCAATGGTGTTAGTAATACGCCATGGGGAACCCGCGAATTCGCCCTATACGACCTGGACCGCAACGCGCTGACCTTCTACCGGCCTCTCACGAGCAAGGAGAATGCACCGCAGTTTTCGTAGCTCGCGGAAGTTTGGATTGCATCAGGCGGGTGCGCGCCCTGCGATCCTCTATACTTTGTCATTCCGACCGGAGCAGGATCCGTAAAGCGAATGATCCTGCGAAGTCGAGGAACCTGCTGTTTGTTGGGAGCAGTCACTGAATTTGGCATCAGCCTGAACGGCAGACCCTCGACATGATGAGCTTCGCGAAGCGAAGCTCAGACATCGCTCGAGATGAGAAGTTGTATAAGATTCACCAACGATGTGGCGTACACCGTACCCAAACTGAAGGATTTCTCGCCGGCGGCTCTCGACAAGGCGGTCGAAAAACTTCTTTCCGCATTGGAGCAGGAATCCGTGGCGCTACGAAATGGCGATGAGCGCAAAGCGTTCCGCGACCGTTGGCTTGCGCGCAAAGATGGGATTCTTACACAAGTCAACAAGCTTTGGCTGAAGGCCGCCCCAAAAGACGCAAAGCGTGAGGTCGGCCAGCGCGTCAACCAGCTCAAAACCGAAGTTGAAGAACGCGTCGAAACGGCGATCAAGGCTGCGCCGACAGCAACGACTGAGTCTGGAATCGACATCTCCCTCCCCGGCATTCGCCGCGCGATCGGCGCCGAACACCCGATCATCCGCACGCAGAACGAGATCGTCGGCATATTCAAGAATCTCGGCTATTCCGTTGCTGAAGGCCCAGTGATCGAAACCGACTACTACAATTTCGAAGCGCTGAATTTTCCGCCGAATCATCCGGCACGCGACACTCAGGACACGTTGTTCCTCGCCAATCAGGAATCAAAACCGCGACGCGAGCAGTTACTGTTGCGCACGCACACTTCTCCGGTGCAGATTCGCACCATGGAGAAGATGAAACCGCCTCTGCGCATCGTGATTCCCGGCAAAGTTCACCGCAACGACCCTCCGGACGCGAGTCACTCGCCGATGTTTCATCAGATCGAAGGGCTCGCCGTGGATACAAACATTACGTTCGGCGATCTGAAGGGCACGCTCGATCATGCGATGAAGGCGCTGTTCGGCTCCGATGTGAAGACCAGCTTTCGACCATCATTCTTTCCCTTTACCGAGCCGAGCGCGGAGATGTTCGTTTCGTGCTTCATCTGCGGTGGAAGTGGGAAACGGGGTACCGACCCGTGCCGCCCGTGCAAGCAGACGGGATGGATTGAAATCCTCGGCTGCGGAATGGTTGATCCCAATGTTTTCGAATTTGTAAAGCACAACGGCTACGACCCAGAGAAGGTCTCGGGGTTCGCCTTCGGCATGGGGGTGGACCGTATCGCGATGCTGAAGTATGGGTTGGACGATTTGCAGTTGTTCTTTCAGGGGGATGTGCGGTTTTTGGAGCAGTTTGGGTGAGGCGTCGTTCGTCGTACGTCGTTCGTCGTACGTCGTTCGTCGTACGCAAAACCGTAATTACGAAGGTGTCACACTTAGCCACTTTAGCGTTAGGAATCTGGAGTGCGTATTTAGTAAATGAAGCTTTCTCCGCAATGGATTCGTGAATTCGCTGAGGTGCCTGTTGGCGACCGCCAGCTGGCTGAAGATCTGACTTCGATCGGCATTGCAGTCGAAGGCATTTCGGGTGAAGGGACGAGCTCTGTCTTCGAAATGGAGATCGGAACCAATCGGCCCGACGCGATGAACCATTACGGAGTCGCACGTGAGGCGGCGGCTCTATATGGAGTCGGATTCAAGCCGATTGAGACCTCAGCGGCTAAGGCCGCTCATTCTAGTGGCGCTGGCGGTACTCCTGAAGCCGTGCCCTTTCAAAGCAAAACCGATGCAGGACTAACGTCGTCACAGTCCCGCGATTTCGAAATCGAAATCGAGGATGCCGAAGGGTGTGCGAGATATACGGCGCAAATCATTCGCGGCGTTAAGATCAAATCGTCTCCGGAACGAATTGCTAGCCGCCTCGCCCTTGTGGATCAGCGCGCAATCAACAATGCCGCCGATGCTTCGAACTACACGTTGTGGGATATGGGACATCCGACGCACGCGTTCGATCTCGACCTTCTCGAAGGCGGAAAGATCGTAGTCCGCAGAGCAAGACAAGGCGAGCAACTGAGAACTCTCGACGGAATCGACCGCAAGCTCTCTCCCGAAGACCTGATCATCGCCGATGCGAACCGTCCTGTTGCTCTGGCCGGAGTCATGGGCGGCTTCGACACGATGATCACTGACAAAACCAAGAACATTCTGATCGAATCCGCCTGGTTCGATCCTGTTGCTGTGCGCAGAACGGCCAAACGACTTGGCACGCACACAGACGCTTCGCATCGATTTGAGCGCGGGGCGGATTACGGGGCGACAGCTGTCGCATGTGCGCTGGTTACACAGCGAATCATGGAATCGGGTGGAGGCGAGCTGGATGGCAGCCAAATCGACGCGGTGGCGCGGGCAGTTGATCAAGCTCCGGTGGTACTGCGGGCGTCCCAGGTTCGCAGAATTCTGGGCGCGGATATTGAAATCCATGAGATCGTCGGCATTCTCAAGCGGTTGGGATTTGAGCTTGTTCCCGAGCCCGGCGCCCAACCGGAATTCTCTGTCCGTATCCCCAGCTGGCGGCTTGACGTGGAACGCGAGATTGATCTGATTGAAGAAATCGCGCGCCTGCACGGGTACAACAAATTTGCGAATAGGTTGCCGGGATTCTCCGGTGCGGTGGCCGAAAATCCGCAGAGCACAAAACAAGCGAAGCTTCGCTCTTCCCTTCTCTGTCTGGGCTACAACGAAGCCGTTTCGCTGAGCTTCATCTCCCACGAAGACGCGGAGACGTTTTCGTCTTCACCCGTCATCGAATTGGCCAATCCGATCAGCGAAGAAGCTTCGTTGATGCGTGGCTCTCTGGTTCCAGGAATGCTGGACATGCTGGCGTACAACCTGAATCGCGGGACGGAGAAGGTGCGGCTGTTCGAAATGGGAGATGTTTACGAGGGAGCCGATGCAGGGGCGGCTGAGAAAAGCCGCATCTGCGTGGGCGTGACGGTTGTGGCCATCGAGAACGATCTTCCGCAAGGTGCGGCCCTCGATAAGAGCAATGGTTCGACCCTCGATGTCTTCAGGTCGTTGAAAGGAGATGTTGAGAAATTGCTGAGCGCGTTCGAACATCGCTCGCTCGCATTCGATACGAACTCTTCCGATTATTACCAGCCGGGCCGATCAGCGCGGGCGGTGATGGACGGCGAGGTAGTCGCGCAATTCGGAGTATTGCATTCGCAGGTGGCGACAAAGCGCAAATTGAAACAGGAAATATACCTTGCCGAGATATTCGCGGACCGGCTCCTGCAGCGCGGGTTGCGAGAAATTCGCTACGCTCCACTGTCCAAATTTCCTGCAGTCGAGCGCGATTTTTCGTTTATCTTCACCGACGAAGTTACGTTCGACAAAATCGAAACGGAAGTCGAGCGACTCGGAATCGCGGAGCTCCGCAGCTTTTCGCCTGTCGAGATTTTCCGTGGCGGATCCATCGACGCTGGAAAATACTCCGTCCTCTTGGGTGCGAGATTTCAGTCCATGGAGCGCACGCTGCGGGAGGATGAGGTGGCGGAGTGGTCGGGGAAGATCGTTGCAGCGTTGCAGGGCCTGGGCGGATTGCAACGCGCATAGCTCAAACGAAAAACATTAAACCGTAGGGAACGTGGAGTCGCCGCCCACCTCAGTTGGCGGCTAACCAGATACGGGCGTAGTCAGTCGGCGGACCCGCCGCATGGTCGCCCAGTCGTACTCGTAGGCGGTGCCACAGATGACACACACCTGATAGTCGCGTCCGTGAACGCTGTGTGGCCAGGAGAATCGGTGCGGGCAAAGCTTCTGGAGGAAGAGGGAAAGAAATCTCGCCATCGTTTTCGGCTCCGCGATTCAGTTGGTCAGTCGAGGCCAGAGGCGTGGACGATGTGGCGAGAACGCTTTCAAGTTCGACTGTGTTAGTTGGACATTAGCACGGAAGGTTTCGAGGGCGGCTCACACCATAGTCCAATTTAGGACGGGATAATGGCCAATGCCAGCTCAACCGGGCCGCTGGTTCTCTCCCGGAATCGTCCGCCAGGCGAAAACTCCGCTTGCCGCGGCCAAGCCCGCGCAGATCAGGATGACCAGACGTAATCCGGCCACGAACGCCCTGGCTATCGCAGATTGGAGGGCTTTAACTGTGCTCGCATCAAGGCCATGGGGCAGTGTGAGAGCTGCAAGCCTTGTCTCGCTCGCCTGAATCTGCTGCAACTTGTCGGCCGGAATGGAAATCTTCGCGAGGCTCTGATTCAAGTGAGAACTAAACGATGTCACCAGAACCACTCCAAACACCGCAATGGCCAGCACTCCAGCCACCCTTGCAACAGCATTATTGATTCCCGATGCGGTTCCGGCATGGTCCTGGTCGACCGAACTCATCACCACCGTGGTGAGGGGCGCGACCGTGATCGCCATTCCAAGCCCGAGCACCACAAATGCAGGAAAAAACGTCTTCCAGTAACTGCCGCCGACCGATGCCGAGGCGAAAAGGGCGAAACCTGCCGCTGCAATGAGAGGCCCAACGACCAGCGGAATTCGCGCGCCATAGCGATCCACCAGCCCGCCCGACCATCGAGACAGCGACGACATCAGCAAAATCATCGGCAGAGCGGCGGTGGCGGCTTGGGTTGAAGAAAATCCATGGACCTGAATCAGGCTCATGGGAAAAACGAAAAAGAAAATCCCCAATGCCGCATACAAAAAAAAGGTAAGCAAGTTCGCGCCGCTAAAGCTCGGCGAACGGAACAGCGCGAGCGGCACCATGGGCGAGTCGACTCGCATTTCAACAAACAAAAAAAGCATTAAGCACGCGAAGCCGCCGATCAAACTTGCCACCACCAGTGGGTGCGACCACCCTAAGTTGGGCGATTCCACAAATCCGTTTACGACCCCACCCAGCCCGGCAATCACAACGGCGGCACCCAGCCAATCCACGCGCTTCACGCTGGCGCTGCGGGTCTCCGGCATATGACGAATCGAAATCAGGAACACCGCTGCCGCAAGGGGGAGATTGACGAAAAACGCCCAGCGCCAGGAGGCGTGCTGGATGAGCCATCCCCCGGCAACCGGACCAAGCGCAGCGGTGATGGCCGTAAAACCGGACCAGGTTCCAATCGCTTTCCCGCGCGACTTCTCGTCGAACGTCGCGCTGATAATCGCAAGGCTTCCCGGAACCAGCAGCGCCGCGCCAATGCCTTGGATCGAACGGGCAATGATCAATTGGCGAATGCTGAGAGAAAAACCGCACGCCACAGAAGCCGCAGCAAACAAGGTCAGACCAGCCAGAAAGACCCGACGCCGGCCGTAGCGATCGCCCAACACTCCGCCTACCAGAATCAATGCAGAGAGAAAGAGCGCATAAGCCTCCACCACCCATTGCACGTCAACGATGTTCGCTTGAAATGTGGCCTGGAGCGCAGGAATGGCGACGTTCACAACGGTGCTGTCGATGAACGCCATGCTGGAAGCGAGAATTGTTGCGGCGAGAATCCAGGGTTGCGCTTCTTCTGCACATCGACCGCCATCACCACCTGAATGGAGGGCCAGCTCCTCGCAGGGTGTTTTCATTGAGCTATGGATGCTTTGAGCAAGGGCAAGGTTCCGCGTAGTCAGTTCCTTGTTGCGAATCCCTCAGGTCACTGCGCTCATCTGTTCCCATAAATGAGAACTCTCGGCATGATCGGCGGCCTTGGGCCCGAGTCCAGCATCGAGTACTACCGCTCGATTCTTGCCAGATATCGCTCCCGCACACACAACCGGGGATACCCGCAAATCATTATCAATAGTCTCGACGTCGACAAGGGCATCGCGATGCTCGACGCCAACCGTCTCGACGACTTGGCAGACTACCTTGCCACTGGGGTCGAAGCCCTGATACGTGCCGGTGCTGATCTTGGATTCATCGCAGCCAACACGCCGCATCTCGTCTTTGGCGAAGTGCAACGCCGGTCAGCGATACCACTACTCAGCATCGTCCGCGCCACCGCCGACCGCGCCAAGACGCTCGGGCTGAAAAAGGTCGGAATGTTTGGAACCGGTTTTACCATGCGCGCTGCGTTCTATCCGAAGGAGTTCGAGCGCGCGGGAATTTCGGTGGTAACTCCGCGAGAACCGGAACGTGAGTACATTCACGACAAGTACATTGGGGAACTGCTGAAAAATCAATTTCTGCCTGAAACCAGCGACGAGATCGTGCGCATCGCTCACCGGATGAAAACCGAAGAAGGAGTAGAAGCGATCGTGCTTGCTGGTACCGAGCTGCCACTGCTGTTGCGCGGTGTCGGCGCCGAGGTTAAGTTCCTCGACACAACCGTCATTCACGTAGACGCTATCGTTGACGAGCTCTTGGGTTAAGTAATCCGGGATTTTAACGCTCTATTAACAATCGAGATGATGCTTGAAGCAAATCAGACCAGCGTTGTATTCTCTCCATCACCCACTCCGTCCATGCGTCCTTTTACTTGAATCCGGCTCTCCTAAACCCCCGGCGGCGGTTTTCGCACCAGAATCACTGACTAGAAAAATCGACTTTCCGGACGGCCCATCAATTTCCGAGGAGAATTCATGAATCGCCGACACTTTCTGCAATCGAGCGGAGCGGTTTGCGCTGGTCTCGCCGTTACAAAATCAGCTTCACTTTTTGCCGACACGGCCTCAACTGGCTGGCGCAGCTTCGAGGTCACCACGCGTGTCGAAGTTCTAAAGCCCGCTGGCGTGACCCGCATCTGGCTGCCTGCGGCCCTCATCAGCAACACGCCGTATCAGCGAACGATGTCGAACAAGTTCGTCGCTGAGGGCGGCAGCGCAAAATTGACCAAGGACAAGCCGAGCGCGCTCGGCTTGGTGTCAGCCAGTTATCCGGCGAATGCAAAGCCCGTACTGACACTCACCAGCCGAGTCTCGCTGCGAAACTATGCCGTTGATCTCTCGAAACCCCAGCGTCCGCATGTCTCGCAGGCCGAACTCGACTACCGCCTCAGGCCCAGCAAATATGTGCCGACTGACGGCATCGTGAAGGAAACTGCGCTCAAGGCCACTGCCGGTGCGAATAGCGACATCGAGAAAGCCCGCGCGGTGTACGAATGGGTAGTTGAGAACACTTTCCGCAATCCCAAAGTTCGCGGCTGTGGACGCGGCGATATTCGCGCCATGCTCGAAACCGGCGATATGGGCGGCAAGTGCGCCGATCTGAATGCCCTCTACGTCGGTCTTGCGCGATCGGTGGGCCTGCCCGCTCGTCATATCTATGGCCTCCGCATCGCCAAATCCGAGCAAGGTTACAAGAGCCTTGGCCTTGCAACTGACAAAGCGACCAAGGGCCAGCACTGCCGCGTAGAAGTCTATCTTCGCGAGCATGGATGGGTCCCGGTCGATCCCGCCGACGTGCGCAAGGTTGTTCTCGAAGAGCCACCCGGAAATCTGGCTCTCACCAGCGACATGGTCTCTCGCGCGCGCCAGCGCCTTTTTGGCTCCTGGGAAATGAACTGGATGGCCTACAACTACGCTCACGATGTCGAACTGCCCGGCTCAGCCAAGCAGCCGGTTGTCTATTTCATGTATCCGCAAGCGGAAACATCAGAAGGGCGCATTGATCCGTTCGATCCGGACAACTTCAAATATGAGATTTCAGTCAAGGAGTTGACCTAAAGATAGAGGAACGGGTACGCCCTAAATTCCTGCGTGCCGAATCATTTCGCAATGCTGAATGGGGTCCACGGATACGCATCCAGATTCCGCTGCAGCGGTTTTTCCCAGCTGTATTCTGGATGCGCCTGCATGTGTTCGGCGGTTTTGGCGCTATGGCCACAGGCGTGACCGGCAGCCGCGGTAAAGCTCATATTCGCGATCATGCCGGCATCTGCGGCCTTGTTCTGAACTGCACCGGCCATGGCGTACGGCCCGACCCAGCCGCTCGATCCTCGGGAAGACAAATCGATGTGTCCGTCCAGTGTCCGTTCGTCCGCATCTTCCTTCTTTTCGATCATGTCGTAATGGTCCGCCAAGAAATGCTGCGCGGCAGGGACATCAATTTTTCCCTTATTTTCAGCCATCAACTGTTCCCAGCGTGCGTGACGTGCGACTGAGCTCTGGCCGAGATCACTAGGATTGAAGTCAGTCTCTTCGGCGATGAGTTTCTCGTTAATCGGAAAATTCGATCCGACAAAATAACCATCAGTCGAGCGGGCCAGGTTCACATTCTTTAGTCCAAGCTCCAGCCGCCCGATTTCGTTTTTGTGTGTGTCCGCTACGAGCCAGGTATTCGCGTATCCACCGTTGTTGCCATCCTGCATGATTCGCGCAAAGTCGTCGATCGAAGCGGAATACTGGGCTGCCTTGCGCGCGCGCACGAACTCAGGAATCGCATTGGTGTCGTATCCGGCGAAGTGGCTGATCGTGGTTTCGGTAATCGCCATTCCCGCCGCGTTGACCAGGAAATCGTCCGCGCTGTGAATGACCCCAGGCAGGCCATCCATCAGCATGCGATATCCCTTTGCGGGAGCGATGTCGTAAATGATCGTCCAGCGCTCGCCTTCAAGATAGGTAGACCAGTTGTTGTGCGCAATCACCACCTTGCCATCTTTCGTATAACTGCCGGTCGCGACAAACGCGCTGCAATGCTCAGGAACGGAACTGGTTGCAGTCTGAATGCCATGTTCTTTGTTGTACTGCTTGTTGTAGTAACTCCACTCGGTGAGGGCGTTCAGGCCGGTCACGTCCCAGACGTCCAGCTTCACACCGTGGGCATTTGCGCCGTCTGCGATCCCCTGCAGTTCTTCGCGGTATTCCTGCTCAATGTGCGGCCACATCATGTTTTGTGCGGCGTCGCGAAAAAACGACCACGGCTTCTTGTAATCATGCTCAGCTTCGAGCTTGACCACATTCAGCGCGTCTTCAACTTCCGGCGCTAACAGATAGCCATTTTGAAGTCCTATTTGGTGCGGTGTGCCTTGCAGGTGAACGAACGTCCACCCGTTCTTTTGTGGAAGGCGAAAAGCGCCATGCAATTCATCGGATGCGGCATGAGTGAAGTCGGGAAACAGAAGCAGGCTCACCAGGGCTATCAAGATTGGGTAAAGAAAAAGGGTTCGGCGCACTTGCTTCTCCGGAATAAAGCGAATTCTAGCAGAGCCTTGCCACGGGTGTACTCTGATTACGGATGCTTGCCTTCGTCACCGGCGCAACCGGGTTTCTCGGCAGCCACGTGGCACGTGCCCTCGCCGAAGAGGGCGCCCATCTGCGGCTGCTGGTCCGCGCAAACAGCAATACAAAGAACTTGGACGGCCTTAACGCCGACCGTGTTGTGGGCGATCTGCGGGATCCGGCATCTCTGGAGAAAGGGATCGCCGGATGCGACGTCGCCTTCCATGTGGCGGCAGACTATCGCCTCTGGGCGCGCGATCCCGACGAAATGTATCGTTCGAACGTCGACGGCACGCGCGCGATACTCTCGGCAGCACGCAAGAACAATGTTCGACGCGTGGTTTACACATCCAGTGTAGCGACCATGGGATTCACTGCGAATGGCCAACCGGCCGATGAGAACTCTCCGGTCTCTCTCGCCAATATGATCGGCCCCTACAAACGCTCAAAATTCATGGCCGAGCAGGTCGCGATCGAAGCAGCACGTGTTGGACAACACGTGGTAATCGTGAACCCCACAACACCTGTTGGCGAGCGGGACATCAAGCCAACCCCGACCGGTCGAATCGTTGTCGATTTTCTCAAGCGAAAGTTCCCGGCGTATGTCGACACCGGCTTGAATCTAGTTGACGCGACCGAATGCGCGCGCGGCCACATTGTCGCGCTCGAAACAGGAAGAAGCGGCGAAAGGTACATCCTTGGGGGCGAAAATCTCACGCTGAAGCAGATTCTTGACAAGCTCGCGGCCATCACTGGACTTCCTTCTCCGAAAATCCGCGTCCCCTACGTGATGGCACTCGCAACGGGGGTTGTAGATGAAGTAATAACGGGCCGGATACGCGGGAAAGAGCCGCGAGCGAACATTGACGCAGTGCGCATGGGGCGAAAGAAGATGTTTGTGTCGTCTGCCAAGGCTGAAGCTGAACTGGGTTGGAAATGCATGCCAGTGGAGGACGCACTCCGCCGCGCAGTGGAGTGGTTTCGCACGAAAGGCTACGCGTGACCAACTTCCTGTCGACCACTGGTAATGAGTACTCGCCTTTGTAATCCGTGTTTATCCGCGTTAATCTGCGGAACTGAAGCTCAAACAGCTTGCCCAAAATCGCCATCATCGCTGCTCTCGAACGCGAGCTATCGCCCCTTGTAAAGACTTGGCGTAAGACTGCGGTCCAGCACGAGGTCCGCACCTTCACCTTTTACGAATCCACTTACGCGATCGCGGTCTGCGGCGGTATCGGAGCCGAATCCGCACGTCGCGCCGCGGAAGCATTAGTCAAGTACTACTCTCCAGATATTCTCATCTCCGCCGGAGTCGCCGGCGCACTCACTGCCGAACTCCATGTGGCTGAAACCATCTTTCCGGCAGTCGTCATCGACACAACTGACGGCAGCCGCCACGAAACGACAATCGCCAACGCTCCGGTCGCCCGGACAGCGCTTGGACGCACGATTCTCGCAAGTTTCCCTGCGGTTGCGACGACCGCACAAAAGCATCAGCTTGCGAAGTCTTACGGCGCTCACGCGGTTGACATGGAAGCCGCAGCCGTCGTGCGCGCCGCCGAGAAATACAATCTGCGCTTCGTTGCTGTGAAGGCTATCTCCGACGAATTGGAGTTCGAAATCCCTGGGCTGGCACGGTTCGTTCAAAACGGCCAATTCCGGACAGGTGCCTTCGTTGCCTACATCATCGTTCGCCCCTGGCTGTGGCTCGCGGTCTTTCGCCTGGCCCGAAACACGAAGCTCGCCTCGGAAAACCTCTGCGCGTGGCTGCGCGAAAGCGCTCTGACCAATACAATAGTGGCGGAAGGTTCCGCACGGGCTGGGACGCCCGTACCTCCAAGCATCTAAAATAAAGTGAATCTACGGATCCTCCTGCGGGCTCCGAGTCGTTGATGGCCACAGCCGAACAACTGACGTCAGATCAGATTTCTGGAAAAATTCCCGCCACCATGCTGGCCGCGGTCTATCGCGGCAAGAACGATGTGCGGCTCGAAACCGTTCCCGTGCCAGAAATTGGGACTGGCGAGATCCTGATCAAGGTCCACACGTGCGGGATTTGCGGTACTGACCTGAAGAAGATCGCGACCGGCTCGCATTCTGCCCCCCGGATTTTTGGTCACGAAACCTCAGGCACCGTTGCCAAAGTGTCGGCGAAGGTTTCGCGGTGGAAGCTTGGCGACCGTGTAATGGTCTTCCACCATATTCCTTGTGGACAGTGCTATTACTGCCGGCACAAAACTTTTGCCCAATGTGAAACGTACAAGAAAGTGGGCTGCACGGCGGGATTTGAACCCTCGGGCGGCGGCTTCGCCGAATACGTTCGTGTCATGGATTGGATCGTGGAAAAGGGGATCGTCCGCATTCCGCCGGAGGCAAGTTTCGAGCAAGCCTGCTTCGTCGAGCCGGTCAATACCTGCATGAAGGGCATCGAGCGAATGTCCCTGCAGACTGGAGAAACCGTTCTAGTGATCGGTCAGGGGCCTATCGGTATCGTATTGAGTACATTGGCTAAACGTGCAGGAGCGAGCGTAATCACTTCCGATTTGTACGAGCAGAGGCTTACAATATCTAAAGGTTTCGGACTCGACAACGCAATCAATGCTTCGCACTCGGACATCGTCGCCGAAGTGCGAAAACGAACCGAAGGCCGTGGGGCTGATGCCGCCATTTTGGCAGTGGGAAGCAATGCCCTGATTCGGGCTGCCATGGACGCAGTGCGTGCCGGCGGTCGGGTTTTGCTGTTTGCTCAGACGCAGCATGGAGACGCGGCATTCGATCCGGCAGCAGTTTGCGTTGACGAAAAAACATTGGTCGGCTCTTACAGCGCATCTATTGACTTACAGCAAGAGTCGGTCAGGTTTGTCATGGGGCAGGAGATGGCGTTGGAGCGTCTTATTAGCCATCGCTTTGCACTGACTGAAGCCGTTGAGGCGTTACGGCTTGCGGCCAATCCGCAGCCCGGATCGATGAAGATCGTGATTCAGCCCGGCAGCGAAAGGTAAAAGTGAACGGGAAGATGACAGCAGCCGTCCTCTACGGCAAAGAGGACGTGAAGATCGAAAAAGTCCCCATCCCAGAGGTGGAAGCAGGGGAAGTTCTCGTCAAAGTGCAGGTGGCCCTCACCTGCGGGACTGATCTCAAGGTTTATCAACGCGGCTATCATGCCCGAATGATTGTTCCGCCGGCCCTTTTCGGTCACGAATTGGCTGGCGTCATTGAAGAAGTTGGTCCGGGAGTCCGCGGATTCAAGAAAGGCACGCGCGTGGTTGCCTTAAATTCGGCTCCTTGCCAGACCTGCTTCTACTGCTCTCGCCATCAAGAAAATCTCTGCGAAAATCTGCTCTTCAATAACGGGGCTTATGCAGAGTACATTCGCATTCCGCGCCGCATTGTTGATATCAACATGCTCGCGATTCCTCCTCTCGTGAGCTTCGAGGAGGCCGCCATGGTCGAACCCCTGGCCTGCGTGTTGCGCGGATTGCACGAAACTCGGGTTGAAATCGGCGATACCGTGGCCGTGATCGGCGCCGGCCCCATTGGCCTGATGTTCGTTCACGTTGCGCAAGCGATGGGGTGTAACGTCATCTCTGTGGTCAAGCGTGAAGCTCAGATCGAAGCTGCCCGCCGCATGGGGGCGCACGATGTGGTGCATTTAGGCGGGGTGAGGGATCCAGTGCAGGCGGTACGCGCACTTTCTCCCGCTGGACGCGGCGCCGACGTTGTAATCGAAGCTGTCGGTAGGCCCGAGGCCTGGATTTGGGCTACCGAGATGGTCCGCAAGGGCGGCACCGTAAACTTCTTCGGTGGCTGCGCCAAGGGAAGCAAAGTTGAACTCGACACCAACCGCCTGCACTATTCCGAGGTGACCCTGAAAGCCACGTTCCACCACACGCCCGATAGTGTCCGCAAAGCCTTTGCCTTAATCGCCGAAAAGAAGATTCGCCCGACCGACTACATCACTGGAGAAGCGCCACTCTCTCGCTTGCAGCAAGTGTTGCAGCACATGATGAATCGCAACGGGGACATCAAGACTGCGATTATTCCAGGACAGTGACAAGCATTCAGCCATCAGCACTC
>Ga0075425_100003163_pt1 | contig 16693 bp, 9 predicted proteins | sample SoiMethybrSBSTD4_FD_75300 | JGI IMG/M metagenome (GOLD analysis project Ga0075425, IMG submission 75300) | Bulk soil microbial communities from a Populus tree surrounding site in Tennessee, USA - Soil MetaG P. TD hybrid SBSTD4 | ecosystem: Environmental > Terrestrial > Soil > Tree plantation... | reverse complement strand
CGCTGCGTGATCTTGCCGCGGCGGCTGGTGAAGCGCGGCTGTCCCCAGGGCGTGCTCAGCGAAGTGAGGTCCATGGCCGAGGAGGCGGGACCCGAGGTGGTGAGGTTCGCCGGCCCCGCGACCGTGCCGTGGCAGTCGATGCAGTCGATCTCCACCGCCGCCCGCGGCTCGCCGTAGAGCTTGCTGTTGCCGTGCACGTCCTGCTTGAAGTGGCAGTCCACGCAGTGCATCCCCTTCTCCAGGTGGATGTCCTTCATGTGGACGGCCTTCTTGAACTTGGCGGCGTCGTTCTCCTCGATCGTCTTGCCCGCCTCGTCCAGCAGGCGGCCTTCGCGGTCGCGCTTGTACACGGCCCGGAAGACCCAGCCGTGGCCGTGGAAGTCCGCGAACTGCGTCTTCTCCGCCTTGTCGTTGAGGGCCGAGACCTCGGTCAGGAAGTTGCGGTCGGACCAGAGCCCCTTGAGCGCGGCCCCCTCCGGGTTGTCCTGCTCGATGCGCGCGCGCTCGGAGGCGGAGAGCTTCTTCGGCTCCTTGGGGTACATGAGCTGGCCGTCGGCCTCGTTGTCCCACCACGTGTAGCCCATGTACGTGGCCACCATGCTGGTGCCCGGGTGCATGTGGCAGGTCATGCACTGGCTGGAGGGGATGGAGCGCGTGAAGGTGTGCTTGAGGGGATGGCCGGGCTCGTCACGCGGGATGGTCGCGTCCACGGACTGGGTGAGGCCGCGGTTGCCGAACTGGGCGTAGGGCCCGCTGTTCGCGGGGGAGCGGTCGTTCGCGTACACCACGTGGCAGGCCGTGCAGCCGCTGGAGCGGAAGTCGCCCGGGTGATCGTTCGTGCCCAGCATGGAGAGGAGCGGATCGAGGAGACGCGTCTTCTGCGCGCCGAGGATGACGGGGTCGATGCGGTTCAGGGTGCCGAAGCCGCGGGGCGAGAGGCCCTTGTCCGGCTTGCCCGGCTCCTCGAACGGATCGGGATTGCCGATCTCCAGGCGCCGGCGCCCGCCGCGCTCGAACACGCGGAACGGGTTGCCGGGCATGCCCAGCTCCCAGTTGACGAGCGGCACCAGCGCCTCCAGCACGCCTTTCTTGAGGGTCTCCTCCGCCGTCGGAGGCGGGATCGTCTTCAGGATGCGGGGCTGGCCGTCCGGTCCGTAGCTCTCGCCGATGATCGTGTCCTTGCCGGGAAGGACGCCGTTGTTGTAGGTGGCCGCCCCGTAGAGGAACCCGCCGTGCGTCATCAGGCTCTTGGAGACGTTCTTGACCTCGCTGGCGTGGCAGGGGCCGCAGGACTGCGGGGCCGCGCGCAGGTCGCCGGGATTGATGAAGCGCACGAACGCGAGGTCTTCGTCCAGGATCGCCGTGTAGGCGCGCTCGGGGTTGGCCGACGTCTTCCAGATCGCGCGGTTGGCCGGCTGCACGTGCGCCTTCTGCTGCGCCGCCTTGTACTCTCCGGAGCCGGGAGCGCCCGCCACCTTCACGCTGGAGTCCCCGCCGTGGCAGTCCGTGCATCCCAGGCGCACGGACGTGGAGACGTGCATCGACTTCTGGTCCGTCTTGGTGTGGCAGCTCATGCAGCCGGCGCTCTTGGCGTCGGCCTGCTCCTGGCTCTGCGAGGAGAGGCTGGGCGGACCCTGGGCGAGGCCCGGGCGCACCACCACCGCCCCCGCGGCCAGCGCGAGCGCGGCCGCGAAGAGCGCCGTCGAGCGTGGGGTCAATCTCTCCGCCATCCGGCTCCCTCCGTCAGTAGGTCAGCTTGATGACCGCGAACGCGTTCCACAGCTTCTTGTTCCCCGCTCCGCACACGCCCGTCGCGCAGGTCGATGTGAAGATGTCCTCGAAGCCGGAGCCGGGAATGAGGCCGGTCACGCCGGCGGTGATCACGATGTTCTCGTTCAGCAGCGGACGGTAGAGGACCCCTGCGCCCAGGTCGAGGCCGATGTTCTTGCGGATGCCGGGCTGGAAGAGCAGCAGGTCCAGGTTCCCCGTCTTGTCGAAGCGCAGGTAGTTCGCGTTGACGATGCCGCGCAGCTTCGGCGTGAGGTCCGCGTCCAGGCCCAGGCCGGCGATCATGATCCCGGGGTTCACGAAGTTGGCCTGGCCCTCGAACTTGTTCGAGCGCAGGTCGGGCAGGAGGCTCCCGGGCGCCTTCAGCAGCACCGCGGTCTGGGTGAGGGCGATGCCCGAGCGCACCCAGAAGCTGAAGGGCCCGCCCGCGAAGTTGCTCGAATCGTAGATGGAGTCGAAGCCGTTGGCCTTGCCGTCCAGCGGGTCGTCGTCGCCGCTCGCGTAGACGAAGGTGGCCTTGAAGCGCGTCCAGTCCTTGTCGATCGAGGCTTCCAGCGCGCCGAAGCCGGCGCGGATGTCCTGGTGCCCGCCCACGCCGTGGTCCTCGTCCGTGCCGAAGGCGTAATAGGCGGCGTGGGAGACGTTGATCTTCCCGAGATGGCCGTCCCCGGCCAGTCCCACGTAGTTCGCGGTGACCTCGTGCAGGCGCGGCGATCCGATGCGCGCCGGCCGCACCAGGAACCCGTTCTTGTCGAAGTGGAACTCCTCCGCCGCGCGGTCCTCGCTGCGGTGGTAGCTGAGCGAGAGCGTGTAGCCGTGGGTGAAGGTGTCCTGGTGGAACACGTTCGCGATGTAGACGCGCTGCTCGCGCTTCTCGAAGGTGTTGAGGTCGCTGTTGGTGTCCTTCTCGAGGAGGTCGAAGCCGACGAGGTTGTATTGCCAGCGGTTGTTGGACGCGTTGCCGAAGAGGCGCGCGCCCAGGTTCGTGTCGCTGAAGATGAGGCCGCGGAAGTCGGACACGAAGGGCTGGATGCCCGCGCGCACGGACACGACGTCGTAGTTCGGCGAGAGGTCCGCGAGCTTGACCTCCGCGAACGCCTCCTCCAAAGAGGCGTCCTCGCGCCGGCGCGTCTTGCCCTCGCGCGGGTCGATGTGCACGACGTTGCGCTCGGAGGCGCGCAGGTAGTTCACGTTGAAGACGCCGGTGGCCTTGAGGGCGAAGGTCTTGGGCTTGAACGCGGTCTGGCCCTTGAAGACCTCCGCGGACACCGTGGCCCGCGGGCTCGTGAAGAACTGGCCGTATTGCCCGAAGAACTCCTGGCTGCCCGCGCGCTCCGCGCTCACGCCGCTGCCCACGGGAAGGTTCCGGCCCTCGAACGGCGACTCGAGCACGCCCGTGAGCACGAGGAACATCGAATTGCCCGCGAACGGCTTGTCGCCCTTCAGGACGTTCTGGTTGTAGGGATCGACCAGCCGGCCCCGCGGCCACCGCGGGTCGGCGGGGAAGGGCAGCTCCCAGCGCGAGCGGACGGGCACGAAATCGGGCTCCGGCAGCTTGGTTCCGGGCGGCACCGGTGGCGCAGGCGTGGCCTCCGGAACGGGTGGAGTCTCGGGTGTCGGCGGTGGAGTCGGCGTCGCCGTGGGGCCGGGCGTCGCGTCGAGCGAGGGGATCGTCTCGATCGGGGGCGTGACGACCTGGTCCTCCGGTACCGAGAAGCCCTCGCCGCGCGTCGTCTGGAAGAGGACCTGGCCGCCGCGGCGGGCCAGCCTCAACACCTGGATGCGGCGGCCGTCCTTGAGGACGAGGGTCTGCTCGCGCACCTGATCCGCGGGAGCGGTGCCGCCCACGACGGGAATGGACTCGAGGGGCGGCGAGACGACCTGGTCCTCGCGCACGGAGAAGGCTTCGCCGCGCGTCGTCTCGAAGAGCACGAGGCCGTCGCGTCTCCCGAGCCTTCGCACCTGGATGCGCCTTCCGTCCTTGAGCACGAGGGTCTGCTCGGTGGCCACGGGCTCCGCCGGCGGCGCGTCCGCCAGCGGGATCGAGTCCAGCGGGGGCGAGACGACCTGGCTCTCGGGCACGGAGAAGCGCTCGCCCTTCGTGGTCTCGAAGAGGACCTGCCCGTCGCGACGCGCGAGCCGCCGCACCGCGATGCGCCGGCCGTCCTTGAGGACCAGCGTGTCGTCGGCGCGGACGAGGGCCGCCATCGCGAAGAGGACGAGGAGCGCCGACACGACCCGGAGTGCGCGCGCCATGCTCAGAGCTCCGGGTGCCGCGGCAGCTTGACGTAGGGCAAGCGCACGCCGCGGATCATGAGCTGGTCAGAGCGGCGCTCGGGAGGGGCTTCGAAGCCCACTGAGCCCGCGGTCGCGATGAGGTCGTCCTGGTCCACGCCGTCGCCGCTGATGCCGAGGGCGCCCGCCAGCCGCCCACCCTTATATAGCGGAACCCCGCCCGGGAAGATCGTGATCCCGTTGCGGAGGCGCGGCTCGCCGGGCACGCAGTTCGAGGTCAGCAGGCCCCCCTTGATGAGGTCGAGCTGCAGGCCGGTGTTGAAGACGCTCCACGTCCCGATCGGCTGCGAGAACGCCCCCTCCGTGGTGTCCGGGATGCCGGGCGGGAAGAAGGGCTGGGACAGGAACCCCACCGCCCGCGAGGAGAAGGCGACGCTGCCGTCGAGGGGCACGCCGTCGCGCAGGTACCGGCCGAGGCCGAGGCGGCCCAGCACCGTGCCCGCGTCGGGGCTGCTGAAGAAGAGCGCGGTGCGGCCCTTCTGCGCGGAGACGTCGATCCCGAACCGGGGCGCGTCCGCGTTCCGGAAGAATCCGATCACGTCGCCGTTGAGGTCGACCACCGAGATGGAGACGCGCGCGAAGCTGCCCAGGGGCTGCCGGATGGCGGCGCGCGTGCGCACCGTCTGCTGGGCGGCCTGGGTCAGGATGGTGTTCACGTCGGCGGCGGTGAGCACCTGGCCCGCGCGCGTGGGGTAGCGCGGGTCGGCTTCTCCGGAGACGCCGCCCAGGGTCAAGTCCGTCCGCGGCGCCTGACCGCCGGCGCGCGGGCCGTCCACGATCAGCCCGGGGCGCCCGGTCCCGGCCGCGGGGGCATCCGTGTCGGTGTAGGCGAGGCGGATTCCGTCGGCCAGGATCTGGTCGCCGCGGATGAGCTCCGGCGGCTCGAAGCCGCGCTGGCCGGCCCGCGCCGCCTGCTCCTCGCGCGGGACGTCCAGGAGGTCGGGCCGGCGATCGAGCGAGTAGGAGCCGTCGCCTTCCACTCCGATGCCGCCCACGACGCGGCCGTTCTTGTAGAGCGGAAATCCGCCGGGATCGGCGGCCAGGCCCAGCGGCGACACGTGGTTGACGTCGCTGCAGGCCAGGCTCGAGAACTGCACGCCGAAGAGCGGCCCGCCGCCCGTGAAGTCGATGCCGGGCGGGAAGTGCTCCTGCACGATGAAGCTGGCCGTGCGCGTCGAGAACGCGTTCCCGCCGCTGGACAGGAGCGCGCCGGTGGACGCCTTGGCAAAGGCGGCGACGCCGGAGTCGACGGTCTCGAGGCCGAGGCCGTTCGCGCCTTCGACGGGCTGGAAGCGCGTCAGGGCCGGCGCCCCGTCCATGCGCAGGAGGCCGAGCGAGCGTCCCTCCGCGTCGACGACGGAGATGGTCGCGGACAGGCCCACGCCGGCCGCGCCCGCCGCCGCCTGCGACAGGATGCGCGAGACCTCGTCCGCGGTGAGCGTCTCGTCGGCCGCACCCGCCCGCGGCGAGGCGAGCAGGGCGGCGACGCCGGCAAGCAGCAGGGCCCGCCGCCGGAAAGCGTGGTGACGACTCTCTCGGGGGATCGCAGCCTCCGTTGTGTTGGGTGCGGCGCGGACTCTAGCCGTTCTGCCCGCGCGCCGTCAACCGTGGCGCTCACACCCGTTCGTCCACGATCGAAGGGGGCAGGTTGCAGTTGACACGGATACGGCCTTGAACGAGAGTTTCGACTCTTCATGCCCTCTTCGCGCACCGTCGTCGTGATCGGCGCGCTCACGCTTGCGACGGCAGCCACGGCGCGCGCCCAGACCGTGGTGGGACCGTCGAAGTGCACCGCCTGCCACGACCACGACCGCCAGTCCGCGAAGTGGCAGAAGGAAGAGCCGCTCCAGTACAAGGACAAGGCGCACTACAACACGCGCAAGCAGCTCGACGGCGCCAAGGCCGGCACCTACGCCAAGGCCATCGGTCTCGCCGATCCCTACGACGTGAAGGGATCCTGCGTGACCTGTCACGCCACGGTGTTCCGCGGCGACGCCAACGCGGGCGTCTCCTGCGAGAGCTGCCACGGGCCGGCCAGCGGCTACCTCGATCCGCATCAGGTGAAGGGCTCCTACGCCAAGGCCGTGAGCACGGGGCTGCGCGACCTGAAGAGCAAGCCGCCCGGCATCGCCAAGGCCTGCGTGGCCTGCCACCTCACCACGGACAAACGGCTGATCGCGGCCGGCCATCCTTCGGGCGCGGAGTTCGACGTCGGAGCCGGCTTGAAGAAGATCGTGCACTGGGACACCGCCTACGACTTCGCGGCCGTTTCCGCCGCCGGGAAGGCGGCCATGGGCCCGGGCGCCGCGCGCGCCGCGGCCGCGCCTCCGCCTCCGCCCGGTGGAGGGGCCCCGGCCGCTCCCGCGGGCGCTGCGCCGCTGCCGGGCAAGGCGGGAGGACGCGCGCCGGCCGCGGCGCCGGCCGCACCCACCGCCGCGTCCGCACCCTGGGACTGGAACGCGCCGATCCGCGCCCTGCCCGAGGACTACAAGCCGGAGCCCGCGGAGCCCGCGGAGCCGGCGGCGGGCGGTACGGCCGCTCCCGCGGCTCCACGTCCCGCGCGCCCGGCTCCACCGCCCCGCGTGGCCCCCGCCCCTTCCCTGGCGGAGGACCTTCCCGTCGCCCCTGCTATCGTGGCCACGGACGCGGCCGCTCTGGCTCCGCCGCCCCCCGCGGCGGCCCCCTCCGGGCCGCGCTCGGCCACGGCGCGGGTCGCGGAAGCGCGGGGTGGGGCGGCGCTCGTTCTCGCTCGTGTGCTGCGCGGCGGTGCGAAGGTGCCCGCCCTGCCGCCGGCCTCGCCTCCTCGGGAGTTCAAGGGCCCCGACGGCGAGCTCCTGCGCCTCCAGGACGAGGCAATCGCTCTGGCGCTGGAGGCGCTGCGACGGCCATGAGCAACGTGGTGGATCGTATCCAACTGCAGCAGCGCTACGAGCGCCGCATGCAGCTCATGGTTCCGGCCGAGCCGGAGCTCCTGGCCCAGCAGTCGCTGTTCGCCGGCATCCCCGAGAAGGCGCGGCCCAAGGTCATCGACAAGGTGCGCCGCTACATCCACCTCGTGCGCTACGAGGCGGGCGACCTCGTCCTGCGCGAAGGCGAATACAGCGACTCCGCGTACTTCGTGGTGGACGGGGCGGCGGAGGTCGTGCTCACGGGCGAGAGCGAGCTGCGGCCGTCCGTGCGCGGGGGCGCGCACGTGCCCGCCTCCCAGCGTCCGAACGCGCGGCCGGACGTGGCGCCCTACATCGGCCGCGGTTCGGCCGGTCTGAGCGGCACCGTGATCCTCTCCGCCCTGCCCGCCAACATCGGGCCCGGCCGCGGCAACCTCACCCTCGGCCCCGGCGAGGTCTTCGGCGAGATCGGCGCCCTGTCGCGTTACGCGGTGTCGGCCACGGTGAAGGCGGCCACGCCGCTGACCGTGCTCCAGATCCGCCTGCCCGGCCTGCGCATGCTCCTGGCCTCCTCCAAGGAGTTCAAGAAGAGCGTCGAGGAGCGCTATCGCGAACGCATCCTGGCCCGGCAGCTTCGCATGGTGCCGCTCTTCTCGCGCATGGACGATTCCTTCGTCGAGGACATCAAGCGGCGGGCCGAGCTGATCTCGTACGAGCCCGGACAGGTCATCGTCGAGGAGGGCTCGCCCGCGGACGCGCTCCTGCTCGTCATCGGCGGCTACGTCAAGGTGTCGGTGCACGCGGGAGCGACGGACCTGGCCCTGACCTACCTCCGCAAGGGCGACCACGCGGGGGAGTCGGCGCTGCTCCTCGAGGACACCTGGCCGGTGACCCTGCAGGCCCTGGAGCACGTCGAGATCGTCAAGCTCTCGCGCGAGATCTTCCGCGCCGTCACCGCCGCCTACCCGGACGTCGAGGACGAGCTGTGGGAGGAATCGGTGAAGCGCCTCAAGGCCCGGGGCGCGGTCAAGCGCCAGCCCACCTCCTCGGAATACGTGCAGATGGCCATGGAGACCGGGCTCATCCACGGCGAGAGCGTGCTCCTCATCGACCTCTCCACCTGCACGCGCTGCGACGAGTGCGTGCGCGGCTGCGCGGACGCCCACGGCGGGGAGCCGCGCTTCATGCGCGAGGGGACGAAGTACCGCCGCTGGCTGGTGCCCACCGCCTGCTACCAGTGCACCGACCCCGTCTGCATGATCGACTGCCCGACGGGCGCCATCACGCGCCAGGTGGGGACGCTGGAAGTGACCATCGATCCGCCCACGTGCATCGGATGCGGCAACTGCGCGAACCGCTGCCCCTGGGGCAACATCACGATGGTCGAGAAGGACGAGAAGCGGCCGGACGGCAAGAACGTCGAGATCGCGACCAAGTGCGACCTCTGCCTGACGCGCCCGGAGGGACCGGCCTGCGTGCAGATGTGCCCGCACGGCTCGGCCGTCCGGATCTCGTTCAAGGACCTCGACCGCGTGACTTCGACTCTCACGTGAGGCGGCCATAGCTCTCAAGGGGGCGTTGCGGCCCAAGCAGCCGCTCAACCTGATGATCGCCGGCGCCGCCGGCCTGGTGATGGTCCTCGTGTACGCGCTGGCGGCCTGGCTCGGGCCCTGGAGCCCGAAGCGCGGCCTCGGCCTCGCCTTCGGCATCGTGGCCTCGCTCATCTTCGTCTTCGAGATGGCCTACCCGTATCGCCGGTCGCGGGCGCGTCCGTTCGGCACCGCGCGCCGCTGGCTGCAGCTCCACGTCTACCTGGGCGCGCTCGCCTTCCTGGCCGTGCTCATACACACGGGCTTCCACTGGCCGGGCGGGTTCATGGGCTGGGCCCTCCTGCTCCTCTCCGCCTGGACGACCCTCACCGGGCTCGTCGGCGTCTGGCTGCAGAAGTGGCTGCCCGTGGTGATGGCGGAAGGGTTGCGCGTCGAGGCCCTCTACGAGCGCATCCCGGCCCTCATCGACCACCTCGTGAAGGAAGCGGACGCCCTCGTCGTGAACGCGAGCGAGGTCCTCGAGCGGTTCTACCTGGCCGAGGTCCGGACGCGCCTGGCCGTGGTGGAGCCGTCGTGGTCTTACCTGCTCGACGTGCGCTCCGGCCGTGAGCGGGCCCTCGAGCCGTTCCGCCGCATGAGCTCCTTCGTGGATCCGGCCGAGAAGGAGATCGTGAACGACCTCATGACCATCCGCATGGAGAAGATGGACCTCGACGTCCATTACAGCCTGCAGGGGATCCTGCGGAGCTGGCTCGTCGTGCACGTGCCGCCGGCGGCCCTGCTCATGGCGCTCCTCGTCGTGCACATCCTGGCCTGGGCCCTCTACTGATGCCGAGAAAACCCACCTGGGGAACGCCGACCCGCTCGGAGCATCACCCTCCGCTGCGCAAGCGCTGGCAGTTCCTCTATCCCTCCGCGATCGCGGCGGCGGTGGTGGCCGTGGTCCTCTTCGGCGGGCACCTGGTCGGCCTTCGTGGCACGCTGTCTCCGGGCACCGTGACCGGTGCCCACGGCAGCATCGACGCCAGCTGCGAGCAGTGCCACACCACCGGCCACGGCGTCTCCAACGTGCGGTGCCAGCGCTGCCACGATCCCGCTTCCGGGGGGCGCCTCACCGCCAGCGCGCACGTGCTCTTCGGCAGCGCCGATCCCCGCAAGGCGGCGGCCGCCCCCGACCTCGCCTGCGCCACCTGCCACGTGGAGCACAAGGGCCGGCGCGCGTCGATCAGCGCGGTGCCGGACATCCAGTGCGCGCAATGCCACTTCGGCAGCCTGCGCCGCCATCCCGAGTTCGCGGTGCTGCGCGCCTCCACCGCGGAAGCGCCGGGCATGAACTTCGGCCACAAGAAGCACATCGAAGACGTGATGAAGGAGCAGGGCCTGACCGCGGCCGCGCAGACCTGCGCCACCTGCCACACGAAGAGCAAGCCCCGGCGCGACTTCGAGCCCATCAACTTCGACCAGCACTGCGCGAGCTGCCACAGCAAGCAGGGATCGGTGGGCGTCGTGGACCCGGTGCCCCTCACGGACGTCGTGGACCTCGAAGGCCTGAAGGCGCGCGGCCTGACCGCGGCCGTGGCCGCGCTCAAGCCGGAAGACTTCGAGGTCGCCCGGGGCAAGATCTCCCGCCCGTCCCTCCGCCATCGCGACGCCTGGGTCATCTTCAACCTGGCCAAGCTGCGCGCGGAAGGCGATCCCGAGGCCTTCGCGGGCGAGCGCGCGCGCGTCGAGGCGCGGATCGCGTCCCTGGAGCGCCGGCTGGCCGCGGCCACGCCCTTCGCCGCCCTCGACAAGGCCTCGTTGCAGGACCGCGCGACCGCGCTGCAGCGCGAGCGTGAGGGGGCGGCGGCGCGCCTCGCCGCCCAGGCCGCCGCGGGTGACGCCAGCACGGGGGTGGCGCGGCTGCAGGAGATCGAGACGGGGCTGAGAGGGGCCGATGCGGCGGCCGCGGACGAGGTCTCGAAGCTGCGGACGGCCGCCTCCGAAAAGGGCGCCGGACCCGCCCCCCTGCCCACCGCGGACTTCGAAGCGCGGCGCCAGGAAGTGCTCGCGCTGCTGGAAGCGGTGGAGGCGGCCGATCCGGCCCTCAAGCCCCGCACCGCCGACCTGCGCCGGCGCATCGTCGCCCTCGTGCCCGGCGAGAACGCGGCCGACCTCCTGGCCCGCGTGCGCGACCAGCGCCAAGCCTCGCTCGATCGCTTGAAGGACGAGATCAAGCTCCGCGACCAGGGTATCGCCCCGCCCCGGGCCTCCCTGCTCGACGCGGAGCGGCGCGACCTGCAACGTGCGCTCGATGAGGCGCGCGCCCAGCTCGCCGCCCTCGCCTCCGCCGCCACCACGTCCACCCTCACCGACGCGGAGAGGGAGAAGAAGCGCGAGACGGCGACGGTGCTGGCCGCCGCCTGCACGAAGTGCCACATCCTCAAGGCGGGCGCCTTCGCGCCCGTGCGGGCCGCGCGCCCGGTGCTCGCGCGCGCACGGTTCATCCACGAGCCGCACCTCATCCAGGCGGACTGCGCGAAGTGCCATCCCGGCATCGAGGCCAGCAAGGTGTCGAAGGACCTGAACTTCAAGGGAATCCAGAGCTGCCGCGAGTGCCACAAGGCGTTCCAGGCCAGACAGGACTGCCGCGAGTGCCATCTTTTCCATCCGAAGGCGGTGCCGTGATGGCGGAGCCCACTCCTCCCGGCGACAAGCCGGCGCCCAAGCCCGAAGCGGCCAAGGCCGAAGCGGCCAAGCCGGCCGCCGCCGCCGAGAAGCCGGCGGCCGCGGCCGAGAAGCCGGCGGCCGCGGCCGAGAAGCCGGCGGCGGCGGCGAAGCCCACTCCGGCGGCGAAGCCGGCTCCGGCCAAGGCCGGGGCCAAGCCCGCGGCGGGCGCGAAAGGGGCCGCCCCCGCCGCGCCGGTGGCGCCCGCGGCCCCGACCATGAAGGCGGAGATCCGCGCCCGCGTGCGCAAGGGGCGCCCGGGGCGCTTCGACGTCAAGCCGGACGGGTCGGTGCTCGGACGCGACGACGCGGCCGGGGTGCCGATCCTCCTGGACGGCGTCTCCCGCGAGCATGCCCGCATCAAGTGGGATGGCAAGGGCTGGTGGCTCGAGGACCTCAAGAGCACGAACGGCACCTTCGTCAACGGCGAGAAGGTGCTGCGCGAGAGGCTCCAGCACCTCGACGTGATCAGCCTCGGGCGCAAGGCGGACGTCGTGTTCATGCTGCGCGGCATGGACGCGGAGGTGCCGGCCACGCGCCCGGGCGTCGTGCGCGCCGCCCTGGTCGAAGCCGACGACGGCACGGTGTACGAGATCCCGGTGGGCGAGTTCACGCTCGGCCGCTCCTCGGCCTGCAACGTGGTGGCGAACGAGAACGCGGTGTCGAAGGTCCACGCGCGCATCGAGCGCGCGGCGGACCAGGTGGTCCTCGAGGACCTGTCGTCGTCGAACGGCACGTTCGTGAACGGCACGCGGGTGCGCACGGCGGTGTTGCGCGACACGGACACCCTCGAGCTGGCCAACGTCGCCAAGTTCAAGGTCGTGATCGAGCTGGGTGAGGTCGGGGCGACCGGTCTCTACCGCGCGCCGACCTTTGCCGCCAAGAAGGACGAGCAGCCGAAGTTCTCCGGGGAATGGAAGACGCGCTACGAATGGGATCCGGCAGAGCTGGCCGCCATTGCCGCCGCCGCCGCCGGCCAGCGGCCGCCGGAGCTCGACAAGAAGGGCCAGGCGGAGCCGCCGGCCGGCCCCAAACACGTCGTGCAGGGCGAGGCCAAGAAGGCCCCACCCGCGGCCGCGCCCGCCGTCGCGCCCAAGCCCGCGGCCGCCGCGCCGAAGGTCGCGCCGGCCCCGGCCGCGGCCAAGCCCGCGACCCCGGCCAGCGAGAAGGCCGTGCCCCGGCCGGTCAAGACCGAAGCGCCCGCGGACGATCGTCCCAAGGGCACGCCGCCTCCGGCGCGACCGTCGACGCCCGCCGGGACTGATCCCGCCTCGACGCCGAGCGCGCCCGCTCTCGACCCGCGTCCGGCGGCGGCTCCTCCCTCGCCGATCGTTCCGGCCGTCGCGCCGGCCGCCGCCCCCGCGGCCGTGGCCGCGGCGCCGAAGCCCGCGATCCCGTCTCCGCGCACCGTCGCTCCGCCGCCGCCGCGACCGGCCGCGGCCGCGCCGCCCGAAGATTTCGTCGCCGGCTCCACGGTCGTGGACACGCCCGCGCCGTCGATCCCGTCCAGCCCGCCTCCGGAGACGCCGGTCAAGATCGCGACCGCGCGCTTCGCGGGCGAGAAGTTCACGTTCGACGTCACCGCGACCGGACGCTTCGAGGTCGGTCGCTCCGCGTCCACGGCCTTCCGAGTCGATCACACCACCGTGTCGCGCCGGCACGCCGCCCTCACCTTGAGCGAGGACCGCGCCCATCTCGTCGTCGAGGACCTCGGGGCGGCGAACGGCACCCGCGTCAACGGCCGCGAGATCAAGGGCACGCAGGAGCTCCAGGACCGCGACGTGCTCGAGCTGGGCGAGGTCCGCTTCATGGTCCGGTTCGAGCGGGCCTGACCCGCCGTCCGCACGGCTCGAAGGAGGCCGCCATGACCATTCGCCTGACCTCTCGTCCGGAGCGCTTTCGCCGGTCTCGCCCCGCCGTCCTGCTTCTGGCCGTCCTGGCCACGCTGTCCGCCCCGGGCGCCCGCGGCGCCGCTCCGGCCGCTCCTCCCGCGCCCGACCTCCGCACCGCGCGCGTGGTGGACCTCACCCATCCCTTCGACGAGCGCACGCCCTACTGGCCCACCGCCACCACCGGCTTCAAGCTCGAGCGCGTGCACTACGGCAAGACGGACGCCGGGTATTTCTATTCCGCGTATTCCTTCTGCGCCCCCGAGCACGGAGGGACCCATCTCGACGCCCCGATCCACTTCGGCGAGGGCCGCTGGACGGCGGACCAGATCCCGGTCGATCGCCTCGTCCGTCCCGCGGCCGTCATCGACGTGGCCGCGGCGTCCGCCGCCGACCCGGACCATCGCCTCACCGTCGAGGAGCTGACGGCGTGGGAAGCGCGCCATGGCCGCATCGCGGAGGGGACCATCGTCCTCCTGCGCACGGGCTGGAGCGCGCGCTGGCCGGAAAAGAAGCGCTACCTCGGCGACGACACTCCGGGCGAGGCCTCGCGCCTGCACTTCCCGTCCTTCGGGCCGGAAGCGGCGCGGGTCCTGGTGGCGGACCGCAAGGTGGCCGCGCTCGGCGTCGACACCGCGAGCATCGACCCCGGCTCGGCGAAGGACTTTCCCGTGCACCAGATCGTGGCCGCCGCGAACGTGCCCGGGTTCGAGAACCTGGCCGGCCTCGACGCCTTGCCTCCCACCGGGGCCTGGGTGGTGGCCCTGCCGATGAAGATCGCGGGCGGGTCCGGCGGCCCCCTGCGCGCCATCGCCCTCGTGCCCTGAAGCGCGTCCGTCGATTCCCTCCAACCAAACGTCTTCACTTGGCGTCCTAATACAGGAGCAAGGGAGGCGACCCTTTGTCCGCGCTCCGATGGCTGGACGATGCACGATGTGATCTCGCGTATGCCGCGCGCACCCTCCGCCGTGCTCCCGGCTTCACGGCCGCCGTCGTCTTGACCCTGGCCCTGGGCATCGGCGCGAACACGGCGGTGTTCAGCGTGATCAGCGGGGTCGTCCTCAAGCCGCTCGGCTACCCCGAAGGGCCGCGCATCGTCGCCGTCCTCAACCGATGGACGGACACCGGCCGGATCACCCAGTCCCTGGCCGGCGGCGACGTCACCGACCTCGCGGCCAGCCCCGCCTTCGACGCCTTCGCCTACTACTCGGGCTGGGAGACGAACGTCGAAGTGGGCGGTCGGGCCGCGTTCGTGGAGACGGCGTTCGTGCATCCGGACTTCTTCCGCGTCTTCGGCCTCTCGCCGGTGGCGGGACGGACGCTCGCACGGGAGGACGCCGAGCAGTCCGCGCTCGTCGGCCTCGGCTTCGCCCAGCGCCAGTTCGGCAGCGCGAGCGGCGCGCTGGGGAAGTCCGTCATGATCGGCACGAAGCCCTACCAGATCATCGGCGTGATGCCGGCGGCGATGCAGTTCCCCGCCCGCACCGAGGTGTGGGCGGCGGCACCGCTCCAGCCGGCGAACCGCAACCGCTCGGGCCACAACTACCGCGCGGTGGCCCGTCTCGCTCCCGGGATGTCGGTCGAGGCCGCCGGCGCCCAGGTCGATGCCCTCGGCGCGCGCCTGGCCCGTGCCTTCCCCGACAGCAACGGGCACAAGTCGTTCGTGGCCGTCCCGCTGCGGGACAACCTCGTGCGCGAGGTCCGCGCGACCCTCTTCATCATGATGGGCGCGGTGGCCCTCGTCCTCCTCATCGCCTGCGCCAACGCCGCCAACCTGATCCTGGCGCGGGCGTCCGGCCGCGCGCGTGAGCTGGCGGTGCGCGCGGCGCTGGGAGCGGGGCGCCGGCACATCGTGGGCCAGCTCCTCACCGAGAGCCTGGTGCTGGCCCTGGCCGCGGGAGCGGTCGGTCTCCTCCTCGCCCGCCTCGGCACGCAAGCGCTCCTGGGGGTCGGCGCGCGCTACGTTCCGCTGCCGCGGCTGGACGAAGTGGGCCTCGACGGACGCGTCCTCTCGTTCACCGCCGTCGTGTCCGTCCTGACCGCGGTCGCCTTCGGGCTCGCGCCCGCGCTCCGCGCCTCGCGCGCGGGCGCCCGCGAGGCCATCCGCCAGAGCGGCAGTCGCGGCAGCCTGGGCGCGGGCTCGACCCGCCTCCGCAACGGGCTCGTGGTCGCGCAGATCGCGCTGTCGTTCGTGCTCGCCATCGACGCCGGCCTCCTCCTCCGCTCCTTCGCCGCCCTGCTGGAGACGCCCCTCGGCTTCCGGACGGAAGGACTGCTCGTCGCCTACGCGCAGGCGCCGGCGCGCGGGTCGATCTTCGACAAGTCCGGCCTCGACGACCACATCCGCGTCGGCCAGCTCTTCGACGACGTCGTCGCGCGCGTGCGCGCCCTGCCCGGAGTCGTCTCCGCCGGTGCGGCGATGGGCCTGCCCACGGGCGCCTACGACTCGAACGGCTCCTACGCGGTCGAGGGCCAGCAGACCTTCGGCGGGGACTTCCGCAAGCTCCCTTCCGCGGGGTTCCGCCTGGCCGGGCCCGGCTACTTCCGCACCCTGGCCATCCCGGTTCTCAAGGGCCGCGAGTTCGAGGCGGGCGACGTGTACGAACGGCCCTTCGTGGCCGTCATCAGCGAATCGATGGCGCGGCAGAGCTTCGGAAGCGGCGATCCCATCGGCCATCGGATCCAGTGCGGCTTCGACTCGCCCAACTGGATGACGATCGTGGGAGTGGTCGGGGACGTGCGCCAGGCCTCGCCCGCCTCCGCTCCCGGGCCGGAGCTGTACATGCCCCTGCGTCAGCATCCCTACACCGCGACGCGAGTGCAGATCGCGGTGCGGACGAGCGTGGATCCCGGGTCGCTCATCGGCGCCGTGCGCGACGTGGTGCGTGCGGCCAACCCGGAGGTGGCCACGAGGTTCACCACGATGGAAGCGTCGGTGAGCGACTCGATCGCCGCCCCGCGCTTCCGGATGGTGCTGGTGTCCGTCTTCGCTGCTCTCGCCCTGCTCCTGGCCGTGGCCGGGATGTACGCGATGATGAGCTACGTGACCGCCCAGCGCACGTCGGAGTTCGGCCTGCGGGTGGCGCTCGGCGCGCGGAGCGCGGACGTCGTGACCCTGGTGCTGCGAGGCGCGGCCCGCCTCGTGGCCATCGGAGTCGCGTTCGGGCTGCTCCTCGCCCTCGCCACCAGCCGTGTGATCACAGCCATGCTCTTCGGCGTCCACCCGATCGACGCACGGGCCTACGCGGGCGTGCTCGTCCTCGCCATTCCGTTCGTCGTCCTTGCGGCCATGGTGCCCGCGCTGCGCGCCGCGCGCGTGGATCCCATGACCGCGCTGCGCGAACCCTGATCCGCCGGCTCAGGCGCGGGCGGGAGCCCAGCGCTCCAGCAGGCGCGCGAGTCCCGGGCCGTCCACCTCGAGACTCACCAGCCCGCCGGTCGGGATGGGGCTGCGATGCAGCTCGCGGAGGTCGCCGCCGGTGAGGGCGAGGATGCCCGCCTTCAGGGGATCGCCGTGGCTCACGGCCACGACCTGCTGTCCCGGATGCGCGGCCGCCATCGCCCGCAGCGCTGTTTC
>Ga0075425_100003162_pt1 | contig 16694 bp, 22 predicted proteins | sample SoiMethybrSBSTD4_FD_75300 | JGI IMG/M metagenome (GOLD analysis project Ga0075425, IMG submission 75300) | Bulk soil microbial communities from a Populus tree surrounding site in Tennessee, USA - Soil MetaG P. TD hybrid SBSTD4 | ecosystem: Environmental > Terrestrial > Soil > Tree plantation... | reverse complement strand
GGTCAGTCTGCAGACAAGGGAACTAACCGCTTGTTTATACCACGAGAAATGAAAGTGCCGGTAGTAACTAAGGACAGATGACTTCTATATTCTTATTTCCTACGATGATGAAGAAAAGATAGAGTTATAGAACATTGCCGGCAACTAAATGCTAAGTGCTAGGTTTATCGTCACTAATTATTCAGGTATTATAGACTACATCCACAATATGACTGAAATACATTAGATGATAACTGCCGGCGAGAACTAATATACAAATACGTCATTTGTAATATCCCACTTGGTCAAAGTAGAGGTGTGAACTGATAATCTCTCAATGTCTTAATTGTCTGTTGTGGTGGCATTCCATTAGCGAAAACTAACCATGCTAGGTCTAATGCAGTCATATTGAGTGCTAGTTTAGACACTGGCAGAAACCACAACTAGGTCTCATGTCATCAACTAACCATGTATTCTCGGCGTGATTATTTAGTATAATCAACTATAATAGTAATAATAATAATGACTCAATACTGTTGTAAAGAGTTTGAAAAAGCCGTTGACTACGACGACTTTTGTTACTATAAGGCCAATGAAGACGCCTATCATTCAATTACAAAAGACGGTTGGTATGTACGCGACGCTCAGTTTGATAGACCGATAGCGTTGCTAGAACCGTTCAAACATTGTCCCTGGTGTTCTGCGAAGATAAGCTGGTAGATAGGCAAGTAGGTAGGTACAATACGGTATTATCACTAACGATATCTCGCAGATCATAAATAATAGATTGTCCATAATAGACAATCCGTAGGAGCGGATTAGACGAAAAAAATACGTGTGGTTGCTGGCGGCGTTCGAGCCCTAATCAAGTCCCGACTAGTTACTGCTAGCCGTCTTTGAGTCAACTTGATTACTACCAGCAATCGAATTTTGATATTTATTTATGCCTGATAGAAAAACTTCTCGACTAATCCCTAGGTGAGTCGTCCTATCTGTTTTTAGCCTGTGTTATGGATGCTTTAGCATCCCTTTCTACTTCCAGAGGAAATACTGCTTCTTACTGGTAACGTTTGCCTGCGTTTGAATCGCTAGTGATTAGCTACAAAAAATGTAGCTTTTACAGAGTATGTAAAGGATTACATTTCCAAACGTCGAAGTTGTCAGCTCTACAGGTTTCTCTGCAAACTTAGTCATGAACGGAGTCGCTCATTACATTATCGACTCCAACGGTGAAGTCAAAGTAGCATTCGGTCAGTTAGAAGCCCGCTGCGCATAAATCGTCTAGAAATTATGAAGCCGGCATTAAAGGCCACTGCTGTAGTTGCTACCACATGATTTGGGGATAGGAAAAATCCCGAGAAGGTGGTGCAAAGCTATTACCAGTTAACGAAATTTCGCTAACAACTATCGGCATATTTCAACTCAAAATATCGGTAAAGTGTTAGCGAATTAATATTAATTGGTATATCTTCATCGAATAAGAGTAAAGATGCCGCTCAGAACCAAGATACGACGTTTAGTTTCATTCTCAAATGAACTTTCGAGGACGATAACTGAAAATAATATGGATTTTCCAGAAATGTTTGAGGATTACGAAGAGTATCATGCTAATGTAAATACTGGTAAAGTTTTACGATATGAGCTAATCAAAGATTGGATTATGCCTTATTCAACTATTTTGGATATAGGAGTGGGTGACGGTCTTATATCTGAGATTTGTGTGAAAGATAAAAACGCAATCCTCTCAGGTATTGATATCTCAAATACCGCATGTAAAAAGGCCATGCAAAGAGGTATATCTGTAATGGTAAGGGACATCAATTACGGCCTAGAGCTCAAATCGGATGAATATTACGATTATATTTTATTAATGGAAGTAATTGAACACACTATTTATCCTCAGAAAATCCTTCTTGAAGCGGTATCTCACTCTAGAAAAGGAGTAATCGTGACGATTCCTAATAGTGCATATATAAGGTGGAGAATTCAATTGTTGAGAGGTTATTCTCCCAGACAATCGTTTTCACATTTACATTACTGGTCAATAAAGGACTTTGAATTATTCTGCAAAAAATTGGATGTTCAAATACTAGAATTCAAAACAGACCTACCATCGTGGTTATTAAAACTTAAGAATTTACTAGGATGGCAGCAATGCTGGCTAATTGCTCCTAAAGATAAAAGACAAAATTCATTTTGTTGAAGAGGTAATTCCTGTTGCGAGCTCACTCAAAATCCAAAACCTTAAGATTTTCTTATACATCGAATAAATTGAAATTTTCCAATGTAAATCTTAACCCTTTTTCTATATCTGTTTGTGGTTTCCAATCAAATGCATTTGTAACCCGTGTGATATCAGCTACCATTTCGAGTACGTCGTTTGGTCTAATAGATATATCATAATGAACATTTATTTCGCGATTTAATATTTTTTCGATAATCTTTATAATTTCTTCCAGATCAATACTTTTTCCGTAACCTACATTGTATACATTGTATCCTTCAGGGAAATTATTTAATATTCTTAATATGAGACTCTTAAAATCATCGATGAAAAGAAAATCTCTTTTTGTATTTTCTTGACTTAAAAATACTCTTCCATTTTTTTTAATTTGTCGAATCATTATTGGTATAAAAGAATGAGAGTTGGATAAAGGACCATAAATATAAAATGGTCTTAAAGTTACTATATTTATACCATAATCATGAGAGTAATACTCGCAAAGATTTTCTGAAATGATTTTGCTTTTATTATATGGAGTATGAGGGTTTGTTGGATGTCTCTCATCAATTGGGAGATATAATGGTTTTCCATATACATACGTACTAATATTGATAATTCTTTTAACTTTTCTCTTTCGAGCAAAATCTAGAATATTGAGTGTTCCACATATATTGGTATAATAGGTTTCATAAGGATTATTCATCGAGCTTGTAGCAGATGTTTTAGCAGCCAGATGTATTATTGTATCTACTTTTTCAATATGCTGCAACTGTTCTTTTTCTAGAATGTTAATTCTCTTATTTTGATACTCATTAACAATTATATCTTTATTTTGAAAAGTTTTAGTTAGGCTGCTTCCAATAAATCCTTTATCTCCGGTAACAAATATTTTCAATTTACCAAATTCTTTCAATAAAGCCATAATTCGGATTTGTAATTCTTATACCAATCTATTAATAATGAAATGCCTTTTTCAAATTCAATTTGGGGTTTAAATTCCAAGATTTTTTTTGCTTTGGATATGTCTGCAAATAGCCTTTGAACTTCAGTAGGCCGTGGATCAACATGAATTGCTTTCAAGCTTTTATTTGCGCCAGTAAGTTTCAATATCAATTCTGCGATCTCATTAATGGATTTTTCTATACCGCTTCCAAAATTAATACCATTTTTTCCTGGATTATTTGTTGACATTAAAACTTTATCATAAGCCTCTATGGCATCGTATATGTACATATAGTCCCTGGTTTGATTACCTTGTCCATAAATAATAGGGGATTTATTTTGTAATATCCTATTAATAAATATCGCAATAACTCCTCCATATCCTGAATCCTTTTGCCTTGGACCAAATAAGTTGAAACATCTAACAATATCTATTCCCAGATCATAAGTCTCATTATAACTGTAACACAATCTATCGGCTGCGATTTTGCTTACTCCATAAGGATGTTGTGCTGATAACGGATGTTCTTCATCCATAGGCGCGTATTTAGCTGAACCATATATCTCACTCGTAGACGAAAAAAGGATTTTTCCAATATCATTCATTCTGGCGAATTCTAAAATTTTCATTGTGCCATCGACATTTATATTAAAAGTTTCTTTCGGATTTATAATAGAACGATCCACATGAATTTGGGCAGCTAAATGTATTATAGCATCTAAATCAGTAGGAATCTTATGATATAACTCTAGGTGTAGTACATCATCATGAATAAATTTAAAATTCTTTCTGTGTAATAGAGTACGAATGTTGTTTAGATTTCCATTAAGCAGATTATCCACTGCATAGATTACATGACCCTCATTAACATATTTCTCAGATAGATGACTGCCTAAGAAACCGGCTGCTCCTGTTACTAATATTTTCATATATTGTTATTCATGATAACTATTGTATGAAGGTTTTCAATTTAATATTCATGACTTGGTACTAACTACACACATATTTCTGCATCATTTTTTCATAGTCATTACATCTGAAAGATAAGTATACACCCTTTGTCTCAGGGTTCATTTAAACAAGCCATTATTACACTTGTAAAAGTTGAGACGTAGGAAACTGATGTTATCGCTTTCCCTAATTCTTATCAGGATATTATGAGCTGTGAGTATTATGAATTTACGGGCATCGAAGATTCATTTGGTTACATATGTGATTAATATGAAATAGTGGACCTGTTCACTTAACAGATAGACCTATAGTGGAAAACTTCCTAGATTCTGATGATGGCTATATCCAAAGATGGAAGTAGGACTTCATCAAAGTATGTTGATTACGCTTTATAGTTGTACGTTTCAGCCCTATCATTTCGAAAAAGATCACAAGGGCTATCTCAATTTATCAGAAGAAATCATGTTCCCATTTGGAACTGAATCCTGCCTTACAAACTGAAAAAGATATTGCAAACGAGATGCAAAGTTTCTGAATTTATCATAGATGAAACATTGATTAAAAGTGGCTTGTTAGTGATCATATACGGTTATGGGTTGCTATTGAGCTAACTGATATGACCCATCTTAGGTATCCGCGTCTCCATTGAAAGGAACACATTATTGGCTGAACAGTTTATACAATCTCATTAGAAATATGGAAGCCACATTATTTCTACAGATGGTGGTACATGGTATCCACAAGCATGTGCTTTATAGAAAGAACGATCCAATACATAAAGATAGAACCGAGTGTTTTGATGATTATTTCCCCTGTAGAAAAGATAATGATTGTAAGCCTAAGCATGTCATGAATTGGTTGAGTTTATTTGTAGATATGCACAATAGAAAGATTATTGGAAAGATTGTTAAGTGAAGTGCTAAAACGGGTACACCACATCTATTAAAATAACATATATAACGTATATTATTTTAAATAGAGCGTTATTAGATGCGTATTGCACATATTGGGAACACTGCAGGAATAGGCTCGATGTTATCTAAAGAACAACAAAAAAAAGGTCATAATACGAATGTGTTCGTATTTGATGATTTAACACAACACAGATTTGGCGGAATTAAAATAAATTTTAACTCTTTTTTTGAAAAAACTCTATTTTATACCCGGCTAAAATTTTATGATATATGGCATTATCATTATCCTCATGGTAGTTTACATGTTTATTTAAAGAAAAATTCAAAAAAAAAATATTATTAAAACATTATCATGGCAGTGACCTGAGGATGGCTAATGAAAAAGATCTAGGTTTTTGTCTAATATCTACTCCCGATCTTTTGAAATTTGCACCAAATGGTAAATGGCTGCCAATACCAGTTGATTTAAAAAACATAGAAAAATTCAAAACTGAGTCAAGTAATAATAATAAACCCCTAAATATTGCTCACTATCCTTACTATTTAAGTAATAGATCGGAATGGGATTATTTTACTGCTACGTTTAATTATATAGAGAAAGAAAACAAAGCTAAGATTATTAAAGTTATTAATTTAGATCATGATCAATCATTGACAGCAATTGGTAAAAGTGATTTATATGTCGGGAAAATAATACCTGAAATGGGTTGGTTTGGGACAGCTGAAACAGAAGCAATGGCTCTTGGAAAGCCAGTTATTGCCCATATTTCCGACGAATTATATGATCTTTATAGACCTCCTATTTTTAGAACTACCAGAGAAACTTTCAGAAAAGACCTTTTAGATCTAATTAATGATGAATCAGAACGTAGGAAGCTTTCTGAATCTGGACCTCAGTATGTTAAAAAATATCATGATTTATCAATTGTTTCAAATAAAGTCTTAGAATATTATGACTACTGTAAAATTATCTAAATACTTATAGGCTACGCTAAATGATATCTGATTTTCGTGCAATTCATTAGTCTAGGTATGAGGGATATTTTGGCTTTTTCAGTAAAGGTTTGCTAGCATATCTGATACGCATGAAAGATGTTTTTCTCATCGTTTTCCCAAATTAGATTACCTCGAGCAAATTCAAATATCTTTAATCTCTTTTTGTGGATCTCACATAGATTATCTCTAAAATACTCCAATTGTGTTGCCAAATCTCTCTAGTCTTCAAAGGCTGTGCAATTCTCTTTCAAAGTTTGAAATACAGGTTTCATAGAAGACGTACACGTATCAAAAAGACCTGCATGTGCGTATTCATATGCTTTGTTAGGGCTTATGAATACATGCGACCAGTGCTTTTTTCAGGGTATTAATCCTCTATTCTTTATTAAAGTAGAATCTTGACTTTTGAACTAATACCACTTCAGAAACCTCTTGGCCCAAATTAATCTTGTCCATTTATTTGGGGCCCCATTTGGATGATGGTTTCAATTGTCTGAAATCCATCGAACAATATACTATGTCATCTTTTGTTTACACTCTGAAGGCAGCGGATACAAAGACAATACCTTGGAAGATTTGGATCTTAGATTTTTTGAGTTATGAAGGCGCACTAGAAGATCAAGCTAGACTGTTTCATAACACGAGCTAGACAAAATGTGCAGTGGGCGCTAGGCAGTCAAAGCGAGTGTTAATTTTTTATTGTTTTTCTTACACCTATAGAAGTTATTTTGTCGAGAAAATAACTAGTGAAAAAAACAGGAAATCTTTTAATCTTATTTTTCAACTGATTTATTTGACACATTCTTATATAATCTCTCAGTTCTTTTTGGTAAAGGCTGTTGTATCCATAGTTATTAGGCTTGTAGGTCAAATAGTGATATAGTATTGAAATTGTTCCAACTCTTCCAACAGGTTTGTTCTTCATAAAATCAATCAGGAATCTTTCTAACACAAATAATGGGTGGTATCCTAAAGCTTTCATACTTTGACCCCAGTCGGAAAAACGATGGTCTTGTCCTAGTTCTCTTATATGTCTAAATTTGGCATCAGAGACCATTTCGTAATCATATCCATCCTTTCTTGCTCTATGAAGTATAAATGATTCATATCCAATTTTTTCTGGATAGAATCTATTGTTTTTTTCAAAGAACTTGTTATTCACAAATCTTCCGGCACCATGTGGTGTAACATACCTATTGTCATCATAATTTCCGGATGCTATTACAATATGAGGATTGTCTTTTATAAATGCCAATATTTTTTCAGCATATTTTACTTCATAGACTGTATCGTCAGTTGCAATCAGATGAAAGTCGGTTTTTTCAAGATTCATCTCATACGTCAGTTTAATGGCCTTATTCCAATTGCTAACGACTCTATCTATATCATACCCTAAATCTGGATTAGTAATTATGTGTAAATTAGAAATTTTTTCTTTTAGTTGGGATAAAATAGACAATGTCTTATCGGTAGACCCATCGTTTATTATAATTATGTATTTGGGCTTGATAGACTGGTTAGTAATGGATAAGACTGCATCTTCAATATTGTTTTCAGAATTACGACAGGTCATAATTGCATAATAAGAATACATATATGAAAGGGAAAAAGTTTGCTTATAACGGTTGATTCACAAAATATTGTACTTAATACCTAGAAAATTTTGAAAGGTAATTATTATGAAGAATAATCAAGTTTAATATGAAATTCTTACATTGAATAGATAAACTAAAACGTTAAAAAATTATGTGTCACCAGACTTACGTTGTTAGAGTTAATTCCTCAAAATAGTATATCTAAGAATAATCTATCCTTAGTCATTATGGTGAAAGTCTATGTTTTTGGGTGCCTGCGAAAACTCACCAATTTATATCAAAATTATTAATAATGTCATACATACTTCGTAGCAGAAAAAATTTCCTCTACATTAACGACATAAAATTCAATCTAATCTAGATATATCAATATTTTTAAAAATCATTAGTCGTATGACTCTAATTCATGGCTTGAGAATGAGAAATGAAAAAGATGCTGATACCTTATCCCGACTTGAAACAATTAGAGAATGCACATCCTTGCTAGAAAGATTGGACGAGGGGATCTACTCGATGGGTTGGTATGGCCCTCTACCAAGTTTAGACAATTACGATGAGTATGATACTGGAATAATGGAAATTGTTGTACAAAATAGGTTCAAAATCCAAAGAATATTTCAGGTAAAAAAACAGGGTGCTACAAAAAAGATTAAGATTTGGAATAATAATATTAAATGTATAGAGTCGTGGACTACGGAAGAAATTACTCAACTTAATTTTAGACTGAAAGATATACTCAACGGAACTTTTTATTGTTAATTGTGTGTTTAGTCATTTGCTAGCATGAAAATATAGTTATGGCCTTCCTGTTCACCATTCTTTTACTGAGATTAATAATCATGCTAGACCGTTAACCAAATCACAGTCAGATGTTGAATTCAAAGATTAGTCATAAGTTGAGTGGAAAATTTTGATTATCTGTATTTGCTTTCTTTTTTTCCATAACACTAAAAACATGTGAAAAATAGTCCCGTTCTGGAATAAGAATATCTGGTTTGTTGTTGTATTAAGGATAATGTGCAATACGAATAGGAGATGGAAAAGATTTATTATTGAATGTTTTTATGAGTTTATGGATCTTCGTTAAGTTTATTGTAGGCTTTCCAATTATCAATCAAACAATCATTAACGATTCACCCATAAACAAACGATTTATTTAACTTATCTTTCAGGCCTTGTGAGTTTGACAAATTATTTGAATCTTATAGAGTCCTTTTCGTGAGACATGTCGATGAATTCCATACTCAACAGGCCTTGTATGATTCAAATATATTCTTTTCAAATTTTTCCCATAATAGATTATTTCTAGCAAACCGGTAAACATTTAGTCGTTTTGAGTAAAGTTCGTCCAGATCATTGCTCAAATTATATAGTTTTCTTGTTAAGTCTTCATAGTTCTCAAATTGTATACAATGTTCCCTAAGATTCGCAGTTATAGAGATTAAATCAGAGGTGTTCATTACCAAAAGACCAGCATGAGCGTATTCATAAGCCTTATTAGGACTACTAAACGGATGGAACCAATGTTTCTTAAAAGGAATCAACCCAATGGAATTCTTTTGCATTTCGATGTACATTTGAATCCTATTTAAATATCCACGAAATATGATATTAGAGGTAGAAATGCCATTCCATCCAAGAACAAATAATTTTCCGATATTATTTCGTTCAAAGAGATTAAAGAATCCCTCCAAATCCATATGTTTAGGTTTAATTGGACTTTTCATCTGATTCCCTGCATAGACTGATGATAAAGTATCATGATATGCTGGTTCTGGAATGTTCTCAATCTCAGTGGTACCAGGAAAATTCGGCACCAAATAGATTCTGTTACTAAACTTAATGAATTCATCTATTATAGGCTTTGAAACTGTAATTGTGGGATTGTTTGTTACTATGTCTTTTTCTGATTTTGACCAGATTTTTGCTAGTCGTTTGTTAATGAGATCAAGTACAAATTTTTTACCCCAATCTTTTATATTTAGGAATCCTCCCTTTTTATTACTCCAATAATAGAAATAGGCTTCTAGCTTAATTTTAGCAAACATTGACCAATATTCATGGTCATCATAAACGAGCGGATAATCCCCTATTTCGGTTACCATTTTAGCAGACAAAATATTATGTGCGTGTATAATATCAGGCCTTAATTCTATAATAGTATCTAACATCTGCTTTTTTACGGATTTCCAATGAAACGGAAATCTATTTCTTGATCTAGATGTCCACGAGATGTCATAAACTTTATCGAAGATCGAATTGTAACTAGAATTTCTTGGCCCCCCAAAGTAAACTGAGTCATCTTTTCTTTTTGAACTCAACGCAGATTTTTCTATTCGCCAATCAGGTAGGGAAGTATCTGAAAGATGTAAGATCTTCATAAATCTATCATCATTTTATGGTTTCATTTGATTGTTGAATGGTAAGAACCCACATCCACATCTACAAGACAAGCTAAACAGATTTAAAGATTAATATATCGAGATTAGTAAAAATAAAACATGTATTTGTATTATGTTTATGTATTCAATATTCGTTCAATTATTTTTCTAAATTCAATTCGTCAGTGATATTCATCCAAGTTAGATCCTCTGAGCATGCTATGAGTAATTGTACTAGACAAAGAGGTCACAAGCTATGATGATATTTTAGATGCGTAACGTCCATGATCTGCTTTAAATGATTGCACCTTATTATCTATAAGATAGAAACTAGGGGTTTCGATCTCCCTTTTGATAATCATTTTACGGACTCGCTCATATGCATTTAGGATAGCTGGGAATGCTTCCTCTGCTATTCTTAGTTTATAGACTAGAGCCTTGGACCTTAATTCGGAGAGTATTCCTTCAATTGTTTTAGGCTCAATTTTAAGTATCTGTCCTCTCGGTGTCTCAAATTCTATTTCATACTTTGTCTCAATTGAAGAATATTTGTTTGCTGTAGGATAATGCTGCAATTAGCATTTTACTTCCTTCATTTTTTGTATTCATTCTATTAGCGTGACCTGCCTCGACCTTGACGGTAATGGTATGTACTCTTAAGACAATCGTGTGGTTCGTCTGTTGCCACCTCGATGGGAATTATTTTCCCGCTGTCGCTTCTATATTCGTCGTCAAAATATAGCAACCAAGTTAAACCTAGGCTTAGGAGATGATCAAAATGACTAGATTCGAAACATGGGAACAGGAAAAGGACAGACGAAAGCTAGAAGGTAAAGACGGCGGCTGGCGGCTAGAATATGACACAGATATTAAGACACCGGGCATACCCAACATGAAACAATCGCATCAGCAGAAGCGAGAGGATATCAATATTGATGATGTCCCAATTAGACCAGAAAAGATCGGACCGATACTTCGTGATACTGGCAATGATAGAGTGATCAGGTCGCGGCATATGTCTACCAGAGCTACAAGAAGATTAAGGAAGGAGCTGGAGGAAGAATAGACATGAATACACATACTAACATCAAAGAGGGTATCTGTCACCAGCAACAGAAGATAATAGCTTCATTACGTAAAGAGAATAAAGAGCTAACCCAACGTGTCGAATTGCTCGAAGAAATACGAGAAGAACTCTTACAATTAAAGTCGGCGTTCGCTAGTAACGGCAACCTAACATACTTCCCAATGTAGATACTAATGAAGGTGAATAAAAGTGTCGAACAAAATAATCGTAACGGTTGGAATTCTGGCTGTAGTAATGCTAGTAATGACAGTCCCAATAGTAAGAGCGCAAGAAGTTAACTACGTCAAAATCTGGAAACAGACACTAGCAGCAGCGGCACCATACCAGCGCCAACAAATGTATAAAGATCCGAAACTAGCAAGTGATCCCACTTTCCAAGCAGCAAAGAAATCATTCGAGTTGGATCAACTCCTAGAAAACACGAGCCAAAAAGTATTAGGGCATTCGTTCAGACTCACTAACTAACTTTTTTATATCTTTCAATAGTTCTCTTAATCTATGACGATCGAATGCGGAAAATTGAACGAGAATACGCAGCATTAGGTTACGTCTATGTGTTGGATAGAGACGAAAAAGAAGCTTTAGAGTTCGAAAGATGGAAGCAGAAATTCAAAAGCACTTATAGCTATTTCCTACAGAATGCTTTTCGCATTAAGCATCGTAATGAAGTTTCTAGTATATCGTGTAAACGAGGAAGTAATAGACAATAACAATCGAGTGATAGGCAGGTTGGTTGGCGTACTTCACCTATCGCAGAAACAACAAGCGTCGACGAATTCGGTGAGGCAAAAGACCTTAGAATCTTAGGACGTAAACTAATATACGAGATTGGGCCTACGAGACCTAATAGAGAAGAGCAAAGAACCACCAATGAATACATGCGTCGGACGTGGTAATGATTCCTCTCCTGATATCATGAACAGTAACCCGCATACCGTGTTTAATATAGAGGAAATCATTGAAACGCAACAGGCAAATTAATAGACAAAACCTCTAAGAGAAGATACTGCCATCAAAAATGAACGTGTTATAAAGCACATAGACGACTCGCTTGTACGATATGACAACATGAATATTACACCTGTTAATTTCGGTACATGTCACAGAGATATGTTATTCCATGTTGACCAACTATTAAACAGACATTTGATAAGAATCCATCCTACATTTAACAAATTGATTACTTCGCTACGAACTGCGCAGATTGAAGAGAACTGGTCGCTAGATAAAGAGGCTACGTTATATGATGATATCCTGGATGCTTTTCGTCTGAGTTTGCTGAATTATAGGTTGGGTCCACGAAAGTAGATAGTTATTATATATGCTCAATATGATTTATATAAGATTCTCCACTTTTGTTAAGTCGGATTATATTCGAGACATTTATTCATTCCGTAATCATTCGTTAAGGTCCAGTGTCCTCCTCCCTCATATTCATTCATTTCACATTCTTCGCAAAAACTGCTTTCGTCACCCATAATAATCAGTATTTCATCGATTGGCTTATTACACTGCAAACAGTGCTTTTTAATATACTTTACACCTATCATTAATAGGCCGTATGTATTTTTAATAAGTGCGAATAAATACTATTAAAAATTCTGAATGTACATTTTATCTCTATTATTATAGCTTCCTTTTATAGTAATTATAGCTCAAATAAGGGAAAATTAGATTCTGAGTTATTATATAGAACTATGGTACAATACAGTATAAATATCCCATATCCATTGTGGAAAGGTCCTATTGTTATCCTTAAGTTCAAATGGCCTTGGTTGGTGGAATTATTAGCCAGTATATTTTAAATTAAGATTTTGACTGACCCCTTCACCTCAGTATCTGCTAGTTCTATGAATGGTACGTTACTCGACTATGCTTATTATCGTAGATCGTTATTAGTAATAGGTAAAGCAAAAAGAACAGTTACTCGTTGACATCCAAATATAGAGTATAATTCTTAACCTACAGAAATGTAGCCTATAGTTTCCTATCCAATAAATTTTGAATGTGCAGATTTGCTTTCACTGAAAATGATAAACGATACAACATTGGCAATAATTGCCATAGTAGCAGCAGTAGGATTGCTAGGATTGGTAGTTGTAGAGACTATCAACATACCTCAACAACAAGCAGAAGCTCGATCAATTGTAGGTCAATGTGCTAGCACTATCAAAAATGCTTCAGCTTCTCTTTGTCATACACTCAGGTGAACAGTACTACAACTTTATTTTTTATTATATGCCTGAGTAATACAAACTACCAACTGAGGATTCGCCAGAGCTATGAATTGTGTAGTACCCAGTAAGTCGTCGCCTTCTGTATATTCTTTGATTAGATGCTTAACTGCGCTCTGATTAGGTGAGTGTGAAAATGAAGCGTACTCATAGGCTTTGACTTGATCGAGGCAATAGAACTCTTCTGCCTTTTCTAGCATCATATTCCTACCAGCTTCAGCTTTAGCTTTGGCTGCGTTGAACTGTTCAGTTATGCGAGGATTGGCTTCTAGTATCTGCTTCTTTTTATCTTCCTCTGCGTCTGCCTGTCTTGCTTCATAGTCTACTTTATGCCGCTGTGCTTCAATAGCTCGCGTCTTATTTCATTCTTGAAATAGATACTGGTTAGCCTGTTGTGTACTCATGCCTTGGCTTGTTAGTATCTTCATGGTTTTGTATTCTTTTAACTGGTCTTCGAGATAGTCTACGCGTTTGAGTAATGCTTGTTTCTCTTCTCGTAGTAAAGCGATTATACCCTGCTGCTGTTGAACGATATCTTCCTTGATGTTATTTTCAGTATCTGGCTTAGCTAAATTAGTTTGTTAATATATATTCACATATCAATCAGTCAAGAGGTTTGAAGTCGTTGGTAAATCTGGCTTTCTCTCCTGTTATCATATCGATTGATGTTATTGTACCATCTGCATGTATTATCGTCTTTATCTGCTTGAACCTTTCGTATCTCTGTTTCAACCAATCACGATAGGCTTGTTTACATTGTTGTGCGTACTCTGCCATTTCCTCTTTAGGATTGGCTAAGCCGGCCTTTGTTGCGTTGTCTACTACTATCGCTGTCATGTCTTCATACTCCTTGATTCTTTGTTAGCGTCGTCTTCCATGCTTGAGTAATCCTTTGGATAACGTTCTAGGTCTATGCGTCGTACGTTGGGCAGGTAGTTAGTTACTATGTCTATACAATTCTCGTAGATTTCTGTTAGCCTACCTATATCGAGTACCTTCTGCTTTTGCTGTAGTTGCTGCTGATCATTATTGCTGCTGGTATTATTACTGGCATCTGTAGATATTCCTACTATCGCCTTTGCTTTGGCTAGGATGCCAGCCGCGTCATCAATAGCTCGTTTTAAATTAGAGTTGGTATTCATGTCTGCTGCTGTTTCTCCAATAATATGTTAAGCTGTTCCTGTATGCCTTTGACTGACATGATTACCTCGCCTTGGCTGAGTAATTCATACCGTGCTATGTCTGCCTGTAGTATTGTACGCAGCGCTTGCAGCCGGTCTTTAGTTGTTATCTTTTTGTTTCTGCTACCTTTACCATTACCAAAGAATGAAGTACTATCGTCGTCGTTGCTGCTGTCGACATGGTATAACTTCCAGCACTCGCCTCTTACATGGTCTATATCGGCTATGGTTTGCTGATAGAAGAATGCTAGATCTTGCTTGGCTAGGTTGTATACGAACTGTGTCGCTTGCTGCTTTAGTACTTTAACGTCTCTGCTGATGGTAGATAGGTCTACTCCTAACTGTCTAGCTATTTCCGTCTCTGTGTTATTTTGCTGTAGGAGTTGAGCTATCTGTCTACGCCGATCTTCTCTTGCAATAATATTTTTAGCTTGCATGGTTGAACACGATTATTTCTTATTATTCCATCGTGGATTTATGACTTCATGTAATTTTTGAATACAATAATGCCTATGACTGTTGGAATAGCAATCGTATGCGAATAATGTATTATTGCCGCCGTATTTCAATTCGAAAGACTTGAGGTATATTGGAGCATGGCACTTGAAGCAACGCGAGGCGTATACTTCTATCTCTGGCTCTTTAACTCTGACTAGCATGTTTTAGCCCACTTGGGTATCTCGCTGCTATCTTCGTAATGATCCCAGTCCCATTGTGCTCGATTGAACTTATGTAAATGTTTGCTGCCGTCTAGATTACAAACGCTGGTCTCTCTTTTGCCGAATGTAGACAATACTATTATCTCCTGTTTGGGATATCCTTGCCGGGCACATTCAGGACAGTAGCGCTTGGGTTGGTCTGGAGCTATACAGAACATGGCTAGCTAGTCAGAGCTCCTTATCGTCGTTATCAGCTGCCGCTTACGTACTACCCTTGTCTTCTTTAATGCCTTACCTATCTCACTTTGTAATTTTGAATTGTAGAATCTGTTTATTCTACCGTCTGTCGTCATGTGACATTTCCGACATATGTATCGGTAATCGTTGATATTCCTTGTATACTCGCCGCTTGGATGGCAATTCGCAAGGTCTAATCGTGTTATCTTATAACATATTTCGCACGCTGCTGGCTTGGGTTTATGTCGTCTAATGAAAGCATGTATACCGGGATATCCAACCTTATCGCCTTTCCAAATAGGGTTCTTATTGCCTAGTTTAGCCTTTGCTATGTTTGCCTTTGCTATCTGGTTCATAGTTGGATGCTTCTCGGTCTCCCTCGTTTCTTGCCCTTGGCCTTGGTCTTGGTAACAAATAGCTCTAATGGCTCTCGCTCAGTGGTTTCCAGCGGGTCAAAATTCATTGCTGACTTCTGTATTCTGGCTATCGTTGCGTTATCCTTCAGACGGTTTAGCTTGTGGTTCTCGTTTAAGTAATCTTGAAACGGTCTTATGTCTGTACTTGTCATAGTTTACTATATTGTGATATACGTTAGCGCTCGATAAATCTATATCGATTTGTTAGTTAGTTACGTTTAGTTATCTAGATATAAGTTAAGATAACTGGTTTATGTCCTGTCCGTTTAACGTTGCTGTGTTCAAGGAGCTGCGCAAGTACTGGACGAAGCTTGATGTTTGTCTTGGTAAGGTAGTTAGTCCCTATATAACTAGAGACCTCCTGGTTTCGTTGACAAGCTTCGCGTACCAGAGCCTCGAAGGTTAGCGATTGCTTCTCCCGTAGGATAGTGAGGCATTCGTTTACCGTTGTGTGTCTAGGGCTATCACTGCTGGGACTAGACCGACGCTGTGGATTTCCCTCCTTTGACAAACTAAGCCATTGGCTGTAATCGCTGCTCGGTCACCCTTGGTTTAGCAATCCAGTGATAAACAAGATTTGTCTGTCTGTTCTCTTAGCCATATAAAAGATAAAGATCAAGCGACTATGGATCAAGTCGGATGGCTATGATAAGATGGGCTCTTGGCGATCATTTTAATTCTGAGCATGGTTGGCGTAAAGATACTATTAACTTACATAACTTAGTTATTAATTAACTCTAAAGACGATTCAAAATTATTAAGAATCAGAACTTACAATTGATCTATTTGTAGCTCAACTTTATAGCCCTTAGCTGTGAGCCTTTTTACTATGCTTTTTTAGCCTATCCTTGTCTTCAAACTCCATATCGCAATGTTTGCATTTATAGGTCTTAGCCT
>Ga0075425_100003159_pt1 | contig 16697 bp, 12 predicted proteins | sample SoiMethybrSBSTD4_FD_75300 | JGI IMG/M metagenome (GOLD analysis project Ga0075425, IMG submission 75300) | Bulk soil microbial communities from a Populus tree surrounding site in Tennessee, USA - Soil MetaG P. TD hybrid SBSTD4 | ecosystem: Environmental > Terrestrial > Soil > Tree plantation... | reverse complement strand
CTCCCAGCAGGTTCGAGAGAAACCAGTCCATGCGAACCATATTGTCGTCGGCTAGAACGCAATCGAGGCCCATGGCTTCGAGCTTTCCTTTAGCCAGGAGCGCTTCAGGAATGTCGCGGAAGCGGCGCAGCATCACCAGATTCCTCTTCTCCAGTGCGCTGATCTGCGGTGGAGCTTCGGGCTCAGGGAGCTCCAAATCCCGACGAGCGCATTCATCTTCGAGAGCTTCCCAGGCAGGTTCGCTCAATGCCCAAGGCTCACGAGCGAGCTTGAGCAGCTCGGCATCGCTCATCGAGCGATAGCGCTGAGCGAAGTTTGCCGAGCTCTCGAAGTCATCGCCAGCCATTTCGTTGCCAATCACCTCGAAAAATTTCCTGCTCACCGATAGTAGCGCGAATGGCCGCCACAAAGAGAACGGCCCGCAAGCTGTTAACCTGCGGGCCGTCCGGTGGACTGTTTGGGTTTAACCAAGAGGTGGTCACTCTAAGCATCCCCAGCAGGGGACTCTCATGAAGCGCCACTTCGGCGAACTCCGGGCCCCGGCACGACCTATGCCAGGGTGGTAATCCAAACTCACCGGTCGAGTTGCGAAGCACTCAGAGCGACCGCTCTAAGTCTCAGCCACCTCACCTGGTCTATGGATACATCTACTGCCACTATCAGAACTTGTCATCCGACCACCTCCTTTCCGGTGTAGTTCGAGAATAGTACACAACGAACTCGCGATCAAGAGGGATGAACCAGGGAGTAGAATGGCTGCACTTCTCTGGCCTGGGATATGGAAGCATCCGAATCTTCGCCTCGCGCCACCACACTTTCCGGGACCATCGCCGGCCGATTTGTCATTCTGAAACTGCTCGGCGCCGGCGGCATGGGCCAGGTATATCAGGCGCAGGACACCAAGCTTAAGCGGGTTGTCGCTATCAAGCGAATGTCGCCACGTCTCCAGCAGGATGAGAGCGACCGTCGGCGCTTTTTGCGAGAAGCCCAGCAGGCTTCAGCGCTGAATCATCCCAACGTTGCCGGAATTTACGACGTCATTGAAGAAGGTGGCGAAACTTTCCTGGTCATGGAATTTGTTGAGGGCACGCCGCTGCGCACCACCATGCAGGGTCACAAAAGTCTGAGCAACGAGGATTTCTTCCGCATCGCCGCCCAAGGACTGGAAGGCCTGAGTGCCGCGCACGAAAAGGGCATCCTGCATGGCGACATCAAGCCGGAAAACATCATGATCACCCCGGAGGGGCGGGTGAAGGTGCTCGACTTCGGAGTGGCGAGGCGATTCTCTATGGGTACGGCTGATGAGGCGACAATGACCGCCGGGACTCTGAACTCGCTCAGCGGCACGCCGGCTTACATGGCGCCCGAAGTCTTAACACAGAAACCTTACGACGGGCGGGCGGATGTGTTCTCTCTCGGACTCGTCTGTTACGAGATGCTCGGTGGCAAGCAGCCCTTCGAAACCGACAGCCTCGCCGGAACCATGGCCTCGGTGCTGCACACCGATCCCCCGCCGATCGAAGAGATCAATCCCAAGGTGTCGGCTTCGGTTTCGAGCGTGATCCGGACCATGCTCGCGAAAGACCCGGCGCAGCGCTACTCGAGTGCCAGAGATGTACTGGTTGACTTGCGGCGAGTGCAACTGGGGGAAGCGCCGGTGTTTGCCCATGGCGCGACCGCTCAGAAAACGAATGCCCTTCCGAGGAAGGCAATTGTAGTTGTGGCTGTTCTGGCTCTCCTACTTGCTGCCGGACTTTTTTCCAGCAAGATATTTCGGAATGCTGCTCGGGGAACAGCTCCAACTCCCACCCAAACTGCGTCTGAGGGACCAACCACCTTAGCGGTGCTTCCCTTCGCGCCGATCGAAGGCAATCCTAAGCTGACTGCCCTTGGTGAAGGCTTGGTTGAAAGTGTTTCCGTCAAGCTCAGTCGTTTGATGCAGGACCGCCCCCTGGAAGTCATCGGCGCCCGCAATCTGCAGGAACGAAAAATTACTTCGCTCGCTGAAGCGCGCTCCCAATTCGGCGCGACCGTGGGTTTGATCGCAACTTTGGAGCAATCCGGGCAGTTAGTACGGATCACTTATTCACTGGTCAACACACAGAGCGGCGCGATTCTGGGAGGTGATTCGATCACAGTCCCTGACAAGGACGCCTTCGGCGTCGAAGACGATGTGGCGCAGGGCGCGGTGAAAACGCTGCAACTCAAGCTGCGGCCTGAGGAACAGGCTGCCCTGAGGGTCCATGGAACCGATAAGTCCGAGGCTTACAAATACTACTTGCAGGCGCAGGGCTATCTCCTCGAGTACACCAAGGCGGAAAACGTTGAGAATGCGATTGTCATGGTCGGCGAGGCCCTCAAGCTCGATCCCAATTTCGGACAAGCTAAAGCAGCCCTCGGTGAAGCCTACTGGCGAAAGTATTGGCTCACCAAGCAGAAGCACTGGACCCAGCTAGCGAAAACTCAATGCGAGAGTGCAGTGGCGCTGGGCAACGCTGGTGTGGCCGGACATCTCTGCCTGGGGCTCGTCAACGATGGGACGGGACAGTATGGCGAGGCAGCAACCGAGTTCCAGCGCGCTATCGACCTGGAGCCGACCAATGAGGACGCTTACGTCGGTCTGGCGCTTGCCTTCGAGCATCAGGGTGCGATTGACGCAACCGAGAAAACCTACGAGCGTGCAATTGCGCTTCGCCCAAACAGCACCTTTGCCCACAATTCGCTAGGCACTTTTTATCTTCGGCGCAACGAATATGACAAAGCGCTGCTGATGTTTCAAAAAGTAATTTCTCTCGCCCCCGAAGGCTATGGAGCCTATGTCAATCTCGGCGCTACTTACACGGACATGGGCCGCTACGCGGACGCCATCGAGCCTCTGAAGAAATCAATCTCGATACGGCCTTCGTATGCCGGCTACGACAATCTTGGAACCGCCTATATCGGGCTCGACCGCTCCGCAGATGCAGCCCGCTCCTACGAGCAAGCGATCAAGCTGAATCCGCAGCAGCATGTTACCTGGGGAAACCTCGGCGATGCCCGAAAATATCTCGGCCAGAAAACTGAAGCAGCTTCTGCCTATCGAAAAGCTGTTGAGTTAGCGAGCGAAGAACTCAAAGTCAATCCTCACGATCCCGATGTGCTTAGCAGTCTGGCAACGTATTACTCAAATCTGGGGGAGCGTGAACAGGCTATGAGGTATCTGCAGCAATCTTTGCAATATGGAAACAATGATAAGGACATCCTGCTGGACGCGGCGGCTGTGTACAACAATCTGGACGACGCTGGAGTTGCGGTCGAATGGCTGGGGAAGGCAGTGCAGGCCGGTTATGCGGCGAACAGGATTGACGACCTTCCCGAGTTTCGCAATTTGCGCGGCAATCCGGGATACCAGCAACTGGTGGCGCGGTCGCAGGCGCAGAAGTGAAGAGCTTCCCCCAACGAGTCGAATTGACGTTGTAAGGAGAGAATATGGCAGACCACACCGAAGACGTATGCAACGATTGGCACGGCGGACAAGGTGATAAGGTGACGTTTATCAACAACACGGGAATGTCGTGCACGATCAAGCAAGAAAAGGGTTCAACGTGGCCTTTTAAGGATGGGCCTCCGCTTCCTACCATCGCGACGGGACAGTCAATCAGCACGCATTTGAAGAATCCGCTGAAGAACGGCAACTATCCTTACTCGGTTGATTGCTGCAAAGACAAAGTTCCCAAGGTTGTTACTGTTCCCTAATTTGGAGACGTGTCGGTAAGACAAATTTGCGTGAGGAGAGAATATGGCAGACCACACTATCAATGTTTGTGATGATTGGAACGGCAGTCAGGGAAACAAGGTCACTTTCGTGAACGATACTGATGGCCCCTGTGTCATAAGCCAGGACGACAGCAATACCTGGCCATTCAAAGATGGCCCCCCGCTGCCTGCGACTGGATCGATAGCACCCAACGGCGGCACACTTATAACTCACTTAAAGAACCCTCTGGCGAACGACACCTACACGTACGAGGTGAGTTGCTGTGACGACCAGGTGCCAAAAACCGTAACCGTTCCGTAGCGCATTGTGTGCGGCGCCGGTGCATCGCCTTTACTGACGCCGCACGTTATCATTGATAGTTGCTTGACGCTTTCATCCTCGGCATCGAGTCTTCTTGCGACGAGACGGCGGCGGCAGTGGTGCGCTCAGGCGAGCAGGTGATTTCGAACGTTGTCGCCTCGCAGATTGCGACACACCAGCCTTATGGAGGGGTTGTTCCTGAACTCGCGTCCCGCGAGCATCTGCGCGCGATTGTGCCCGTGGTTCGGCAGGCGCTGGCTGAAGCAGGGAAAACCTACGAATCTATTGACGCACTTGCTGTGACGCAGGGGCCTGGCCTTGCGGGAGCGTTGCTGGTCGGCATCAGCTACGCCAAGGCATTGGCGTTTGCACTAGAGAAGCCGCTGATCGCCGTCAATCATCTCGAAGGCCATATTCACGCCGTACTGCTGGAAGAGCGGCAGAAAGGCAATCGCGAGCAGCGCTTTCCCGTGCTGGCGCTGGTGGTTTCCGGCGGGCACACTCATTTGTATTTGGCTGGCCAGCAGGGCGAAAGCTGGTCGTACGAAAATATCGGCCACACTCGTGACGACGCTGCCGGTGAGGCCTTTGACAAAGTCGCAAAGCTGCTCGGACTGGGATACCCCGGTGGCCCGATCATTGATCGGTTGGCGAAGCATGGGGACGCACGCGCGGTGAAGTTTGCCATTTCGCAGATCAAACATCCCGACCGGCGGACAGCGTCGAAAAATTCCGCGGGTGCCCCACCCTTCGCGGTTTTCGAAGGGTGGGAAAAAACATTACGTAATGCTCATCCGCGTTTCGATTTTTCTTACAGCGGGATCAAGACGGCGGTGTTGCGCTACGTCGAGACACAGGGGATGGCAGGGTTCATTGAGGCGCGCAGGCGCGCATTGGGTGAAATCGCAAAACCTACGCTGGACGATTACCTGGCGAACTGTGATCAGCAGGCCCTCGATCTTATCGCGTCTTTCCAGAGAGCGATGGTTGGAGACCTGGTCAGTAAGACGTTGGCTGCGGCTCGCGAGTATGGTGTCGCGACTCTTTTTGTGACCGGAGGCGTAGCGGCCAACAACGAGCTTCGGGAAACATTCGAGCGTGAAGCGCCCGAGCACGGCATTCCCGTCTACTTCCCTTCCCGACCGCTATCGACGGATAACGCCGCGATGATCGCTGCGGCGGCTTATCCTAAATTTATCGCACGACAGTTTGCCGTGATGGATTTTTCCGCAGAGGCCGGGATGGCGTTGCAGTAGGCCATCAGTGTCTGCAAATATTGAGGAACCGACAGCCACTACCCTTCTTTCAACTTGGTCTCTTCAATATCCATGTCTTTGAATTCGCTGGATTCGAAGACGTCGCCGCACTCCAGGCATTCGACGAATTCGGCGTCGTCTTCGCGGGCGACGATTTTCACGCGCGGGTGCTTGCATTGTGTGACTTGGCTGCTCATAGAGGAAGTTGGGCGGGAGTGGGTAGATTCATAGCTTCCGGCCTGGGTTTTGCCGGGCGAAACAGCCCAGACGATTTCCCGGAATTGGCGGTATTTTTAGCCGGAAGAGCGCGGTTGTCAAGCACGAAATGCAGCGCATGGGTGCGTTCTGTAAAATTCAGTTGATAGGATATTTACTAATGAGCACAACTTCCCTGCCGAACAAAGAACTGGCAGCGCACAGCGGCTTGAAATTCCCAGTCTACGTGGACAATCACGCAACCACGCCGGTGGATCCGCTTGTACTCGAGGCGATGCTGCCCTACTTCAATGAACAGTTCGGCAATTCAGCCAGCCGGAGTCACTCGTTGGGATGGAAGGCCAACGAAGCTGTGGAAAGCGCACGAGCGCAGGTTGCCAACCTGATCGGCGCGAAAGCCGATGAGATTATTTTTACTTCAGGGGCCACCGAAAGCGACAATATCGCGATTAAGGGCGTGGCTGAAGCGAATCGCGAAAAAGGCAACCACATCGTAACCTGCTTTACCGAACACAAGGCCGTAGTCGACAGCTGCAAGCGGCTGCAGAGTTACGGCTTCCAGGTGACGTACCTGCCTGTCCAGAAGAATGGATTGATTGATCTTGATGATCTGCTTCGAGCAATTTCGGATAAGACGATCCTGGTGTCGATCATGGCGGCAAACAATGAAACCGGAGTGCTGCAGCCGATCGCAGAAATAGGAAGTCTATGCCGAAAGCGAAACATTGCCTTCCTTACCGATGCCGCTCAGGCGGCTGGGAAGATTCCGATAGATGTGGATGCACAGAACGTTGATCTGCTTTCAATTTCCGCGCATAAACTCTATGGGCCAAAGGGCGTCGGGGTGCTCTATGTTCGGAGCAACGGGCCGCCGCTAACGGCTTTGATCGATGGTGGCGGCCATGAACGTGGGCTGCGCTCGGGCACCCTGAATGTTCCAGGAATTGTTGGCCTGGGCAAAGCCAGCGAAATTTGCAGGAATGAGATGCCACAGGAATCCCACCGTATTGGAGGACTGCGAGACCGTTTGCGCGAAAGGATTTTCTCGAACCTGAGTGGAGTTGCCATTAACGGTTCGGTCGAACATCGTCTTCCTGGTAACCTCAATCTCAGTTTTTCTGGTGTAAACGGTGAGGACCTGCTGACTGCGCTTGACGATATTGCTCTCTCCAGCGGAGCGGCGTGTACTTCGGCGCATATCGAGCCGTCATATGTTCTGAAAGCAATGGGGGTTTCGGATGAACTGGCGCAGGCGTCGCTGCGTTTTGGGATTGGAAGGTTCAATACTGAACCGGAAATCGACTACGTTGCAGGTCGGGTGATTGAAACTGTGCAGCAGTTACGTGAGCTGGGCTGACGTATGATGCGGCCTGGCTCCTCAGCAACACCACAAACCCATAGACCATGTCGTTCCGAACAACTTTAGTGGTGAGGAATCTGCTGTTCTCTCGAGCCAGGAAAAGCAGGTTCCTCGGGCGGAACGCCCTTCGGGATGACAGATGCAGTGGGACTGCATAACCCGGCTTGCTTTTTACCAACGCCACAAACTAATAACCATGTCATTCCGGGCCGATTTAGTGGTGAGGAATCTGCTGCTCTCCCAAGCCAAGAAAAGCAGGTTCCTCGGGCGAAACGCCCTTCGGAATGACAGATGCAATGGGATTGCATAACCCGGCTTGCTTTTCAGCGCCACCACAAACCAATAACCATGTCATTCCGAACCACTTCAGTGGTGAGGAATCTGCTGTTCTCTCAATCCAGAAAAAGCAGGTTCCTCGGGCGAAACGCCCTTCGGAATGACAAGTTTGTAGAGAGGGAGTTTATCTAGCGTTATCCGACGCTGGTCGCAGCCGGCTCTTCCACAGTTGCAGCTCGTAGAAACTTCGCCGCCTCTTCCGGCGGAGTGGGATTGATGTAAAACCCAGTTCCCCACTCGAATCCGCCCGTACGCGTGAGCTTGGGCACGTATTCGATGTGCCAGTGGTAGTGATCGGTGGCGGCATCTTGGGTTGGCGAACTGTGGATGACGAGGTTGTACGCAGGATTATCGAGTACCTGGTCGGCCTTGTTCAGGAGCACGCGAATCGACTTCGCCAAATTCTCGAACATGTGCGACGACGAATTCTCGAAGGCCGACTCATGCTGCTTGGGAAGAATCCAGGTCTCAAACGGAAACCGCGGCGCGTACGGCGCAAGCGTGATAAAGTCTTCGTTCTCCGCCACAACGCGATCGCCGGCCTCGCTTTCCTGCTGCACAATATCGCAGAAAACGCAGCGCTCTTTATAGATGTAATACTGCTTGGCGCCTTCAATTTCCTCGGCAACGTAAATGGGCACGACGGGCAGCGCAATCAGCTGCGAATGGGCGTGCTCCATCGATGCACCGGCCGAGTCGCCGTGATTCTTGAAAATCAAAATATATTTGAAACGCCGGTCTTTTTTTAGATCGAGAATGCGGTCGCGAAACGTCCACAGCACGTCTTCAATTCTTTTCACGGGCATGGAGGAGAGCGTGGCGCTATGGTCGTTGGTCTCAATAATGACTTCGTGGGCGCCGATGCCGTTCATCTTGTCGAACATGCCTTCGGCCTGGCGATTCAGATTGCCTTCGATTCCCAGCGCCGGGAATTTGTTCGGCACCACGCGCACTGTCCAACCTGGAGCATCACGTTGGGGCGGTGGACCACCGTTCTGGTTAGGGCGGTAAGCCTGAATTTCAGGAGGAGTCTTCGCCTCGTTTCCATAGCAGAAGGGGCAGAAGCCTCCCTTCATCTTCACGGCATCGCGAGCAAAGTCAGTCGGGCGTTTAGCGCGGTCGGTGGAGATAATGACCCAGCGGCCAACAATCGGATCTTTTCTGAGTTCGGGCAATTTAGTTGACTTCCTCCGGCCGGTTGCGAATCGGGTAAATGTATTTTACGACGAGAGCGCAGCATTCCGAAACAGCTCAAACATGGGACGCGGCTGCTGCTTTCCGTAGTACACGGTAACCACGTCGAAGCGCCACTGCGGCATTTCAGGAAAGTGCCGCTCCGGAAGCGAGCGCAAGTAATCGCGAATTACTACGCGAAGGGCCCGTCGCTTCGCGCGATCAACAGCTGCAGCAGCGGGCTTCACGTCGCGCGTAGTACGGGTTTTGACTTCGATGAAACAGAGCATGTCTTTGTCCCAGCCAATCAGATCAATTTCCCCGTGATGCCGTGCGGTCCGAAAATTGCGCGCGATCATGACGTAGCCGCAGCGCCGGAGGTAGAAATACGCGTCTTCCTCGCCGCGCCGGCCGGTTTGGCGATGGGCCGCGACCTGTTGGTCTGCCTTGTGTAGTGGGGGAATTCGATTCAGCAGATGAAGAATGCCGTGCGTCAGTCGGCCAGAAAGCATGCAGTCATCTTAGAACCGTCACAGATTCAGGCGATGTGATGAACGTCACAGGACAGGCTGGAATTTGGTGTTTTTCTCTGTGACACTCCGTGTACTGTCAGGGTTGAAAAATCCTTAACCGGCTCAGGCACAGAGGAGAACAGAGTTATATCGCATGTGCCTGGTCAGGCTGGAAGGGCTTTATACGGGCGATTTCGTGCCTGCGTTCTACCTTCACCACGCTCACTTCGTAGGCCGCCTGCAAACTAAGCCAGAACTGCTCAGAGGTTCCGAAGAACTTCGCCAATCGCACTGCTGTATCCGCCGTGATCCCGCGCTTCTGCAAGACGATGTCATTCACGCGCGGAGCGGGAACGTGAAGCTGCTTCGCCAATTGATAGACACTCATCTTCATCGGCTTGAGAAATTCGTTTCGCAGAATCTCTCCCGGATGAACTCTCCAATTCGACGTCCCTTTTCTCGCGATGCTCATGGTGTGCCTGTTTGATAATACCCGCTCTCACTGTTGTGCGTCGTCGCAGATTGTCCTCACGAATGGCTCTGTGCGACAATCTTGTGAGCAGTAAATCCCTTATCGGCCGCGGTCCGTGAATACCGCATGGAGGCCATGCATGAGAAAAAATACCCACTAGTTAGCCAAAATCGTGATTCCCGCTTCGTCACTCTGCGCTTCCTCCAAACTCCTCAAGGCAGGTCCCGTTCCGGCCTTTATCTGATCGAAGGTATTCGCCACGTTGCTCGCGCGGCCGAACAGCACGCGGGCGTTGAATCCGTCTTCGTCGATCCGTGCCTTTTGTCCAACCCATTCGGACAGAAGCTTGCTCGGCAACTTCAGAAATCCGGCGTACCTGGAATACGGCTCGCGCCACATCTTTATCGCGAATTGACTTTGGCGTCTGAGCCGCAAGGAATCGGGGCAGTCGTCCGCCAAAAATGGACGCCATTGACCAATCTCCAGCCAACGAAACATTCGCTATGGTTGGCCGTGGAATCGATCGCATCTGCAGGCAACCTCGGAACCATCATCCGAACCGCAGAAGCCGCTGGGGTTTCCGGCATCTTCATCCTGGATTCGGAGTCTGATCCTTACGATCCTGCTGCGGTCCGTGCGAGCATGGGGTCGCTTTTTTCGCAGAAGCTGATCAGGTGCTCTATTCGGGAATTGACGATATGGGCAAAAAACTTGGCTGTGGCAATTGTAAGTTCATCGCCGGCGGGACTGCTGGACTATAAAGCCCTGCGCTGCCGCTGGCCAGTCGTGCTGGTCGTCGGGAACGAAAGGCAGGGAATTTCCGATAGTCTCGTCGAGGTGTCAGATTTCACAGTGCGCATACCGATGCGGGGCAGAGGTGATTCCATTAACGTAGCAGTTGCAGCTGGCGTGCTCCTGTTCGAAATGGCCAGCCAGTGTCCTCGTTGAGGTACGCCGCACCCACTCACGAATCTTCATTCTTCTTTTGCAGTTCCTGCCAGAGCTTGTCGAGTACAGCATCCCGCTCGGCGCCATGCAGTTCGCAGTGAAGCTCCTGAAGAGCGGCGGCGATGACGTGGTAATGGTGCGCACCGGCAAAGCGCGGGTCCGAAGTCACCTCAAGCCAGATCTGGTGCAGGAGATCGAGGTCCTGATTGCGCAGCCGGGGAGTATGGGGGCCGAGGTAATACTCACGTGAGACGCCATTCGGCATCCGCACTTCCAACACCAGCCGCGGCTTCGGGTCCGGCAGTCGCTCCCATGCGTCTCCCGTAAGTTTGGCTTGCTCGTCCGGGCTCAGCTTGTTGGAGAGACCGCACACGATGCGACTGGATTCCAGGCGATGCGCCGTCACCACGATCGCATCGAAGACGTCGCTCGCCGGCACTACCAGCAGTGAAACCGGTTTACCCTCTTTCTCGGCGACGGCGACAGCTGCGGTAAACAGTTCCTGCTCGTAGTGGTCGAATACCTGGCTGGCCTCAAACATGGTATTGCCGCTGAAGGAGTGCTCGCGATGATAGAGGCGCGCAGTCATGACAACTACATCCTGTTTGTTGATGTCAGTGCGGCGTAGTACCTCCTGCAGGTAATACAGATTCTTTGGGTCACGCACGGCGACCACGACATTTCCGGGACGCACGCCCAGCGTCTCAGTTTCCGGCTGCTCATTCCCGTAAACCCGGAACTGATCGAGGTTCGCAGTTCTACCTTGGCGTTCCTTGGTAACCCGTCTTTCGGAATACGTGAAAAGCACGAAAAACACGGCGCTGAACAGCACGCCGGCGCGGGTGGCCTCATACTTTGTGAAAAAATTCGCCAGCGCGGTTAGAAAAAGCACGATCGCAATCAGAATCACGCCGACCGGCAACTCGCGCCCTTTGCCTATGGGAATGTTGCCCGGCACCTTCCATTCGCGCCTGGTGGGCTCCGTAAATCGGAGTACCAGCACCGACAGCGACATCATGGCGAAGCTCCAGATAACGCCGAAGGCATACAGATCAGCCAGCGCGAATACGTTTCCTCGGGTCAGGATGATGGTCAGCAACTGCATTCCGACGACCAGATTGACGATTCGATAGCTGGTGCCAAAACGCGGGTGCGGCTTCTGGAATGCGTCGGTCAATACGCCATCCTCGGCAACGCGGTTCAGGACGCCGTTGGCGCCAACAATTGATGTGTTCTGCGCTCCCGAGAGAATCAAAACCCCGACCAGAACCACAAACCCATGAAAGATCAGCCGCGCCCATTGTGGCCCTGCCAGGTACATGGCAATGCCGCCGATAAGATTTCCATAAAATTCCGGGCGCACCTTATCGGGCAGAATCATCACCGCAAAGAACGAAACCAAAGAAGTGAACAACAGGCTGTAAATAAAAATCACCAGCCCGGTCTTTTCCAGGTTTTTCAGCTTAGGGTGGGCGATTTCGCGGTTTACCTGCGCCAGTGTTTCTTCACCGCTCATGGCCAGCACTGAATGCCCGAAACCCACGAAAGCAATGAACCACGTCAAGTGGGTAAGCCACGAGCCCCGCAGTGGGTAAAGCCAGCCGAGAGACTCCTTGTTGAGCAGAATTCCATACTTAAAAGGGTTGGGCGGAATCTGGATCGGGACGCGGAAAACCGTATATGTACACCAAATGATCAGGATAACCACCATGACCGTGGTGATGGCCATGATCTGAACCGCCTTTTTGCTGGACTCGTGAATTCCCTGAGTATTCTTCCACCAGAAGTAAAAGGTAACGAGAACGCCGAAGAATGCAGAAAATCCGTTCTCCGGAAACGAGCGAAGCGGGCGGCCAAGATAGCGGGCAATGTCTTCAATGAATCCGGCGAGATACTGGCCGGCAACGACCGAACTGATGGGACCGGTCAGAACATAGTCGAACAGCAGAGCTGAAACAGAAAACTTGGCCAGGGTTCCACCCATGGCCTTCTTGACCACGCGATACACCCCACCGCGGACAAACATGCTGGTGGATTCGATATACAGCGCCCGAACCGCATAACTGAACAGCATGACCGCCAGAATGAACCAGGGAGCGCTCTTGCCAATGACCTTTTCCGAATCGCCGCCGGCGTAATAGGCGGAGGACGCGAGATCGGAAAGCACAATCGCCGCCGCCCGCCAAAAGGAAATAAAGCTGAGCAGGACGGTCGTGGCGACGAATACTTTGACCGCTGGACGGTTTGGATTTTGGGTGAATGTCGCCATGCACAAGAACTGCGGGCAGTCTCAGCAATTTAACACATTTTAGGACGATGAATTGCTTTAACGGGACCGCTGCGGAGCCAAGTGGGTACGTGTGATGCGATCGTGCCAGGAGAGTTGGTCTTCATCCAGAAAACACCATGCATATCCCAGGCCGAGGGAAAACGCCGAAAGGAGCGAAGCCAGCACACGCCAACGCCTCAGGTTCCTGGGTGCGGGAGTGCCGTCAAATCGTTGCACTTCGAGCTTTGCCAGGCGCAAGCCCGGAGTAGTTTCCGAAAACACGAGAAATGCGTATTCGTACGCCGGCCAAAACAGGGCCAGTAAAGTTGCACCTATTTTCCACGATGTCTGCCACGGCAGCGTAGCGCCAGTTATGCGCACGAAGCAATATGCGAACACTGCCAGTGCGATTGCGATCAGCAGGCCGTCAATTGCTCCGGCCCATATCCTTCGCGAGAGCGGAGCCGACTGCAGCGGCACATCGAACCCTGGACGGCGCTCCGGTTCGGGATCGCTTGGCGTTTCCATCATGATCCCGCCCATGGCAGGCGGAGGTGGCAGAAGTTCAGGAGCTTCGACGATTCTTGGCCGGTCAAGAATGGGGTCAGCCAGCACATCCGGATCCACCGGGACCGGGATTGGACGAGGGAACTCCAGCACACGAGCGGTTGCCTCGAGAGAGATCCGCGGCGGCTCCGATTCGGCTACCGGCCGCAATGCCACAATCTCGGCTGCGATTGATTCGCTGAAAGAAAGTGCAGCTCTGGGTGCATTCTCGTGTTTGGGGTAGTAAGGACCTGGTTCGAATGGAAGCTGCAGAGAGGGATACCTCACCTTGTGGCGACTCTGCGACTTATATTTGTTCACTTTAGCGCTGACTTGTTCACGCCAATCGGAGTCGCGCTCCGGAGTTGCCTGTTCGTCCTCTCCCAGTTCGTCCGTTCCTAGTTCGCTCTCACCTGGCGCCGCATTTTTATCCAATTCCGCGGAACTGTCGCCGGCGATGAGCGTCTCCTCCGTCCGCGTTCGCGGGATTTCGGGCTCATCCACGACAAATTGCGGCCGCTCACCCGTACTCTCCAAGCTGGCCGAGAATTCCTGCTCGCTGGTATCGGATGCTTCCGGATCGAAATAACTCCCGCTGGGAGTGAATCCTGATGGAGGGCGGGGCGAGCTCATGCCTGACATCCTTGAAAAATGGGCGGACGCGAATTTTGCCTCGAGAGTCCCTGCCGTGCTACCTTCACGCAAAGTCGGCAATTCCGATCAGAATGCACACACGCTCCTGATGCTTGCTCCTACTCAATGGTTTATCACGGCGGGGCTGTTTTGCTGTCTGTTACTCGCTCCACGGTTAGTTACCAGCCAGTTGCTTCCCGGTTCCACAGTCGAGGAGAGGCACCCCAAGGCATCGCCTGCAGGCCGCGACGTAGATGTCACCATTCGGGCGCAGCAGCAGGAAAAAGACGGGCCGGTTTACAAGCTCACCGGCAACGTGGAGATCGACTACGGCGCCTACACCATTTCCGGCGACCAGGTCACATACAACTCTGATTCAGGAGATGTCGAAGCTGAAGGCCATCTAGTTCTTGACGGCGGCCCCAACGACGAACATATCGAAGCGACTCGCGGAAGTTACAACGTCCAAACCGAGAGAGGCAGATTTGAGCACGTCACTGGAAGCATAGGTCTGAAGGTCCGGAAGAGCCGTACCATTCTTAGCAGCTCCAATCCCTTTTTTTTTACCGGAAAAATCGTTGAGAAGGCTGGCCCGGACCACTACATTGTGACCGACGGCACGGTGACGACCTGTCAACTTCCCCGGCCAAAATGGCAGTTCTACTCGCATAAAGTAGATGTCGAGGTCGCAGGCACCGCGAAAATCTACAACACCGATTTCCGGATCGAGGGTATCCCACTTCTATATCTGCCGTTCGCAACCCATCCGGTACAGAAAACCCCGCGTCAATCCGGATTCTTGATTCCCAACATAGGCCGCTCTTCTACACGGGGCTACAGTTTCGGCGAATCGGTGTTCTGGGCGATCAATCGCAGTATGGACCTGCTTGTAGGGACCGAATACTTCTCGCGGCGTGGATGGGCCCCTGACGGTGAGTTTCGCGCTCGGCCGACGGAGAATTCTTTCGCCGACCTTACCTTCTTCAGCGTCCTTGATCGTGGCGTAAGCGGTGTAAAGCAGGGTGGAACGGAAGCGCACCTCAATGCCGAGACCGAGTTCGCGCACAACTTTCGCGGCGTTGCCGACATTGATTATCTGAGTTCATATGTTTTTCGGCTGGTCTTCAGTGACGTGTTCACCCAGGTCGTCAACTCGGAAGTAAAGTCCGAAGCTTTTCTGTCGAATACCACCGGCGGGTTCTTCTTGAACGCCACCACCCGGCGATACCAGGATTTCCAGAGCGGCACCAATACTCACGATGTAATCACTATTCTGCACGCACCCGGACTGGAGGCTTCCGGCGTTGACCGGCAGCTTGGGAGTTCGCCATTTCATGGCAGCTTCGATTTTTCCGCAGAAGGGCTTTCGCGCAGTGAGCCGGGTTTCAGCACCGCACCTTTGCTCGGTCGACTTGACCTCAGCCCAGCAGTGTCGGTTCCCTTGCTGTTCGAAGGCTGGAGTTTTCGCCCGCAACTCTCCCTTCGCGATACTACTTACACCCAGCAACTGGCGGCCAGCATGGTTGCCAATTCGAACGGAGTCGGCACGGTGCTTTCGCATGCCTTAAATCGGAAGTCGCTCGAAGGATCAGTCGAAGTCCGTCCGCCAGCACTCGACCGCGTGTTCGATCGTGAGTTCCTCGGCCGGGAATGGAAGCACGTGATCGAACCTCGCATTGTCTATGACTATGTCACCGGGGTCGATAATTTCTCTCGCATTCTGCGGTTTGATGACCGGGACATTCTCAGCGACACCCACGAAGTTCAGTACGCGATCGTGAACCGCCTGTTTGCGAAGCGTACTTCGGCAGAAGCCGAGAATTGCGGGCCTGAGGGCATGCCCGCCCTAATTGTAGGTGCGGCGCCACGGTCGAGCCATGTCCCCTGGGAACGTACTGCCCGGACAGCAGATCAGCCTTGCCCGCCGCAACCCAGCACCCGCGAGGTTGTGACCTGGGAGTTGACGCAAAAGTATTTTCTCGACCCGACATTTGGGGGCGCGCTGGTGCCCGGCAAGCGCAACGTTTTCACCAGCACCGTCGACCTAACCGGAATCGCCTTTCTGACCGAGCCAACTCACCTATCGCCGCTGATTTCACGGCTGCGAGTTTCCACAGGCGCCAGCAACGACCTGGAGTGGGACGCCGATTACGATTTCAAGGCCGGGCGCGTGAATACCAGCGTTGTGCTCTTTAGTCAGCATTTTGGCCGGTTCACAGTGGGCGCCGGCAATGCTTTCTTGCATGCTCCGGGGCAATTTCCTGCCACAACCGGCAACGCTTTTTCTGCCGAGAAATTCGATCAGTTCCGGGCAATGCTCGGTTACGGAGGCCTCAACAAGCGTGGATTCAGCGGGGCTCTCACCCTTGGGATCGACGCCAATCTCAATCAGGTGCAATACGCATCTACCCAGCTCGCCTACAACTGGGATTGCTGCGGGGTGAATCTTGAATATCGCCGCTTTGCTCTGGCGAACGTGCGCAATGAAAATCAATTTCGCTTTACTTTTTCCCTGGCGAATGTGGGAGCGTTCGGAAATCTGCGGCGTACCGAGCGGCTCTTCTGACGCAAATACAAGCTCTCGCGGTTTCGGCATAAGATAGTGCTTATGAACCTGTCGCTGGAATTGGCCGCAAAGCGCGATGCACTGCGTGAGCGTCTCTGCGCTCTTGGGCCAATGCTGGTGGCCTATTCAGGCGGCACGGACTCCGCATTTCTCGCCTTTGCCGCACATCAGGCACTGGGCAGCCGCATGATGGCGGTCATTGCTGATTCGGCCAGTCTGGCCCGTTTCCAACTGGCGGATGCGATTGCTTTCGCGCAGGAACAGAACATACCTCTTGAAGTTGTTCACACCGACGAGCTCGAGCGGGAGGAGTATGTCCGTAACGATTCTTCACGCTGTTTTCATTGCAAGGA
>Ga0075425_100003157_pt1 | contig 16698 bp, 15 predicted proteins | sample SoiMethybrSBSTD4_FD_75300 | JGI IMG/M metagenome (GOLD analysis project Ga0075425, IMG submission 75300) | Bulk soil microbial communities from a Populus tree surrounding site in Tennessee, USA - Soil MetaG P. TD hybrid SBSTD4 | ecosystem: Environmental > Terrestrial > Soil > Tree plantation... | reverse complement strand
GCCTTCCGCCGGGACCTCGGCCGCTTTGCCCGGGCGCTGGCCGCGCTCGACATCGCCAGGACCGATGCCATTCGTGAGGAATGGCAAAGCTTCCACTTCCATCTGCACGGTCATCACGAAGCCGAGGACCAGGGGGTGTTCCCGGGCATCGTCGCCGAGGCCGCGTCCCTTGCCAAGACGATCGACAAGCTGTCCGCCGATCACCGCCGGATCGATCCGCTGCTCGAACGCGGTGACCGCGCGTTCGCCGACCTACCGGGCGCGGTCGACGCCGCCGCCGCAGTCGTGCGCGAGCTCCAGGCTCTGCTCGACCCGCATTTGGCAACGGAGGAAGCGGAGCTGATTCCATTTCTGCGCGCCGCGAAAGTATTCCCCGCGCCTTCTACCGACGCAGAGGCCGATCTTTATGCAGAGGGGTTCGCGTGGGCGATGCAAGGCGTCGCGCCCGACGTGCTCGACCAACTTTACGCAATGCTGCCGAACGTCTTGCTCACGAAGCTTCCGGCCGCGCGCGCCGCCTTCCAAGTCCGCTGCGAGCGCGTCTGGGGCAGCTTCACCGTCGGCGCTGCTCGGACGCCGATTCCCAACGCGTGAAGCTCGTCAAACAATGACGCGCCCCTGGACTTGGCTGTGCAGGCCCTTCTGTGGCCTTCAACGTGATGCCGCAGCGGCACCGACGTCGAGCGAGTCCTCACGCTCGAGGGCTCGGCGCTCGCCGTTCGATTGGAACAGCGGTGCGTACCGTGCGCGCTCGGTCCACGCGAGGTACGCCCCGAGCGCGACTGCGACGAGCGGAATCCCGATCGAGCGCGGCTCGAGGAACAGATGGAAAGCCACGATGTTGACGACGACGGGCGCGAGGAGCGTCAGCGCGAACGCGACGTAGCGCCCGGCGAGAAGCAGCGCGCCGGCGATCACCTCGACCGCTTTGATCAGGGGAAACATGTAACCGGTCGCGCCAAGCGCTCCCAAGAACGCGCCGGCCGGACCCTCGTGCTGCCCCATCGGAAGAAAATGCAAAAACCCGTTCAGGCCAAAGACGAAGAACATCAGGCCAAGGACGATGCGCGCGGCCGTCCCCCGGCGGGGACTTCCCAGGGTCGTTTTGGCTTTCGAGTTGTGCGTGGTGGACTTCGAGTCGTGCGTGGTGGACATGGTCGAACCTCCTCGTCCCCCCAATCTAATTGTTGTCCAGCGATCAACTAGACCATTGCGCATGAACAGTCCGTTGCTATTCTAGCAACAATGGATCTGAACCTGGTCACCGCATTCGTTCGCGTGGTCGAAGCACAAAGCTTTACTTTGGCTGCGAAATCGCTCCGGTTGCCCAAGTCGTCGGTGAGCCGTCGCGTGACGGAGCTCGAGAACGAGCTCGGCGTCCGACTGCTCAAGCGGACCACGCGCAAGCTGTCGCTCACCGAGGCCGGGCGCTCGTACTTCGAGCAAGCCGAGCGTGCGCTCGTGGGGCTCGAAGCAGCTGCCGACGCAGCCGCCGGGATCGACGCCGATCCGCGCGGCATCGTGCGCGTCACGGCTCCCGTCGATCTCGGTGCGCTCGCGCTCGCTGAGGTCCTCGCCGAGTTCGCAGAGAAGTATCCCGAGATCCACGTCGAGCTCTCGCTCAACTCGCGCATCGTGAACCTCGTCGAGGAAGGGTTCGACCTCGCGATTCGGGCCGGCCGCACGCACGACGCGTCGCTCGTCGCGCGTCGCATCGGCAGCGCCGACCTCGGCATCTATGCCTCGCGCGGTTACCTCGAACGGCGCGGGCGGCCGAAAACGCTCTCCGATCTGGCGCGCCACGACTGCGTACTGTTTCACGGCGCGCACGGAAAGGCGATCTGGCGGCTTCACGGGCCGAAAGACGAGATCTCGACGGTGGAGGTGCGTGGCCCGGTCGGCACCGACGAGTTGCTCTTCGTATTCCGGGCCGTGGAGAGCGGGATCGGTATCGGCCTATTGCCAATCGTCGCCACAAGCGCGTGCACCGAGCACAATAAGCTCGACGTCGAGCGCATCCTTTCCGAGTACAGCGTCCGCGGCAACGACGTGAAGATCTTGACGCCAGCCGGCGCCAAGCGGCCGCGCCGCGTCACGCTGTTGCGCGATTTCTTGATCGAGAAATTGACGCTACGTTGTGCCGGATGAACGTTCGAACCCGACGCCGGTTCGGAGGCCGTCACGGAACGTCGATCGCGCCTCGCGACCGCGCATGAATCGCGCGGACAGTCTCGATCGTATCGCTGTCCGCGGCCGTCTTGTCGTCGCGATATCGGATGACTCGTGCGAATCTGAGCGCCATCCCGCCGGGGTATCGCGACGACGCCTGCAGGCCGTCGAACGCGATCTCGACGACTTGCTCGGGCCGCACCTTCACTACGTAGCCGTCCGAGGGTCCGTCTGCGAGTTCGAGGAAGCGCCGCGTCTGCCATTCGAGCATCGCGTCGGTCATTCCCTTGAATGTCTTGCCGAGCATGACGAAGCCACCGCTCGCCGGATCGCGCGCGCCGAGGTGGATGTTGGATAGCTTGCCCCGGCGCCTGCCCGAGCCCCACTCGACGGCAAGCACCACTAGGTCGAGCGTGAGGACGGGCTTGATCTTACGCCAGCTCGCGCCGCGGCGGCCGGACTCGTAGGGCGCGGACAGCGACTTCGCGACCACCCCCTCGTAGCCGAGCTGGATCATCCGATCGAGAAACGCCTGCGCCTCGCGCGCGTCTCCGGTGACGATGCGGTCGACGAGCTTTGCAGAGGGGGCGAGACTCTCGAGCGCTGCACGACGCTCGGCGTTCGGCTGGTCGATCAGATCGACGCCGTTCACGTGGAGCACATCGAAGAGTAGGATCGCCGGCTGCTCCGCCCCGGGCGACGGCACGCTCTCGCTCCGCGCGAAACGCGATGCTGTTTCCTGGAACGGCACCGGGCGCGCGCTCTTCTCCTCGCCCGTGAAGGCGAACCACAACATCTCCCCGTCGGCCACGAGCGATGGCACGGGCCAGCGCGCAACCTCGGAGGCAACGTGCCCGAGACGCGCGGTAACGTCGTCGAGCGACCGCGTGAAGAGGCGCACCTCCGTCCCGCGCTTGTGAATCTGAATGCGTGCACCGTCCAGCTTCGCCTCGAAGGCCGCCGGCGCACCGAGATCCTCGAGTGCCTCCTTGACCGAGCTCGCCGTCTGCGCCAGCATCGGAGCGAGCGCGCAGCCGACGTCGAGCCGAAACGCGGCGAGTGCGGCGGAGCCTCCGCCCATCGCGGCTGCCGCGACCGCTGGCAGATCCCCGCGAAGCATCGTCGCACGACGGACCTCGCTCGCCGCGACGCCGGCCGCGGTCGCGATCGCGTCGGACATCAAGCCTGCGAGCGCTCCCTGCCGCAGGTTGCCCGCGAGCAAGGCCCGCAAGAAGCGTTGCTCGACTTCGGTCGACTTCGACAGTAGCTCCAAGAGCAACGCCGAGCGCCGCGTCTGCGAACCAGGGCCGGACGCCTCGGCCATTTCGGAGAATGCGCGATTGACTGCCGCCACCGTGAACGAAGGCGCGGATGCCGCCGGCGGGATCGTCGAGAGCGCGGCCCAGCCGACGCCGACACGGCGCTGCAGGAGCCCGCCCGAGAGCCACGCCACGATGACGGGCACGTCCTCGGTGTCTGCCGCGCGCAGAACCGCGGCGAGCCGCGTCGTCTTCGCCGATCGCGCTCCCATCGTGGCAATCTCCGCGGACGCCTCGGCCACATCCGCCAGGCGGGTCATCGCTCGTCCTCGCTTCGCACCATCGGATGCGAGATTGGCGCGACCGTGGGCTGCCGACAAGGAACGAGCAGCTCATCGCGAACTCAGCGCGCAGCTGAGCGGTTTTTTCGACCAAGTCCCTTCGCGCTCGCCGAACGAGTCCGGGAAATGAAGCCTACCAACCGAGACGAACGACGAGCCAAAGCAAGCCGAGGAGAGCGGCCGCGATCGCGAACATCCAGGCGATGCTCGACACGAAGTACGTGTAGACGAGGAGCACGAAGCCGATGGCGAGCTGCGGGACGCGGCCCTGCTTTTTGCCGTAAAGGAACGTGACGAGGCCGATCGAGCTGATGAACATCGACGCGAGGAGCCCGTTCGGATCCATGACTCTCGAACGATAGCGCCGAAACGATGGGACCCTCCGCGACACTTGGGGGCCCCTCCTGTTTTTTGCGAACAGGAGGGGCCACAATGAAGACGAATCAGCCGCCGTTTCCGCTGTCCCCGGGATTGCCGCTGTCCCCGGGATTGCCGCTGTCGCCTCCCGGAGTCCCGCCGTCCGGCACGGTGCCCCAGCAGTTGGCGAGCCCAAAAACCGTATCTTTCGATGTCACGCCCGTTTGTGCGACATCGCTGATCAAGTTAACGCCGGTATCGGTGTATCCGGACACCCTCGTCCCATTCTGGACGAAGTCGACGACGGCATCCACGCCGAGGGAAGCCATCTTGAGCGGGTACTGCTGCGACGTGGCCGCGATCTTGCCGGCCTTTACGTCTGCCACGCCAGCACAGCCACCGTCGACCGAAACGATGATGACGCCCCTCGGATCGACGCCCCCAGCGACCAAGGAGGCGTAAGCTCCGGCAGCCACCGGCTCGTTCACCGTGTAGATGATGTTGACGTCTCTCGACATGGCGAGGCAAGCGTCCATCGCCGCCTGGCCCGTCGCTTGGCTGCCCATCGTCGGCTTCTGGCAGACGATACTCGGACCTCCATCGGGTATGCCGAACCCCTCCGTGAACCCGGCGTGCCGTAGATCGCTGACGGTGAGGCCGACCGGCCCATCGAGCGTCACGATCTTCGGCGCGCCCGCGTCCTTCGCGGCCAGGGCTGCTTTGGCATACTGACCAATGAGCTTACCTGCTTGCCGGTTGTCGGTTGCGAAAAGGGCGTCGGTCGCATCTTGCGGATCGGTCGGCGTATCGAGCGCGATGACGAGCGCCGTCTTGCGCGCTTCCGTGATGGTCGGAACGATCGCCGTGGTGTCGGCGGCCACGATGAGGATGCCCTTGGTTCCCGCAGCGAGGGCGGTGGTGATCGCCGTGACCTGCTCTGCGTTGGTGGTCGCGGTGGTGGCGTTCACGGTGGCGCCTTTCAACATGGCTTCGCTCTGGGCGCCTTCGATCATTTTGGCGAAAAACGGATTGCCGGCTTCCTTCGTGATCAAGGAGACCTTGACGGCGCCGCCGTCCGGCGTCCCGCTCGTGCCGCCCGTGCTACCGCCCGTCCCGCCGCCCGTTCCGGCGGCACCGCCGCCAGTCGATGTACTACCGCCCGTGCCGGCGGGTTCGGCCGGCGTCGAAGAATCGCTGCAAGCGATCATGAAAAGCGCACCCGCTACAAGTACGGTAGTCGGAATCACCACTGAATTTCGCATGGGACTTACCTCCAAGGTTGAGCAGATCAGTTCTCCAAGCTGCCGAGAGCGGGCGGACCCTATCACCTCTCGTTGTCAATGGGGAAAAAGAACCAGCCGCTACGGCGTCACGACGCTTCGCGGCGTTGGCCCGACGCAGAAAATGGCGACGCCAGAAGAAGGCAGCCGCTTCTTCTAGGCTCGATTGCCCACACTTCGCTCTTGTGAGCCTTGGGAGACCCCGAAACGTTTCCGAAACACCAGGCCGAGATCGGCGCACCCATTGAAGGCGCAGCGGCGATGCCCATGCCGCCTATTTTTCAAGCTCACGAATCTGTCGATGTCACGAGGATGTCAAGATTGTAAAGAGCGGATGCCGTGGTCATAATTGTCAATCTTTTACGTTCCTCGGAGCTTTCCCTCTTCTGGTCTCACCATGCCGTTAGGAATCGATCAAACGGGAATACGACATGATCAATGGGGCTCGATGCCCACGCACACGAATTGGTTCACGCCGCAGCCGGTCTCCGGCCCTAGCACCCGCCCGTATTGGACGGCAAAGTAGCGGGGGGAAGGACAGCTATAGCTGCCAGTCAGCGGGTTGACGCGGCTGTCGCCGAAGCAGTCGTCCTTCTGATACTGGCCGCCCCATCGCAGTGTGTTGAGGCCGCAGTCGATGCCCTGGGTCACGGTGTGGCCGCCCGGTTCGTTGGTACGGGCGGCGCAGAGGTATTGCCACGCGCCGCAGCCGCTCTCGGGCGCTTTGACGCGGCCGATGCGACGCGGCAAAAAGCCGCCCGTGCAGCTGGTAGCGCCGTTGTTGTAAGCATTGCCGATGGTGTTCGCGCCGCAGTCGTCGACTTGGTACATTCCACCGAACTTCAACGAATTGAAGAAGCTGAACGCGCTTTGCTCGCAGAGATACTGCCAGCCGCCGCAGCCGGTCTCGGGCATCATTGCGCGACCTTCCGGGATGGGGGTGGTGAACGGGCAGGTATAACCGGAGGGCCAGGCGTCGTTCGCAAAGTCGTCGGACCAGAAGTTCCGGCAGTCGTCCCGCTGAAACTGGCCTTGAAAGCTCCATCGAGGATCCGTGCTGTTGAGAAGCACGATGAAGGAGCCTTGCGAGATTTCGCCGGTCGGTTCGGGCGTCGAAGGATCGGCGCCGTCGGGCGCGCCGCCACAGCCTGCTAGAAAGAGGAGGCATGCCAGAGACGTCGTCGAATGTCGCATTGGTAGATCCTTTCTCGTGAACGGATGGTGGCGGCCGAACGGCCGGCAACCGCGCGCACCCACATAGCCGTGACCACAGCTCGTGGCACGAGCCGCGACGTGGGTCCACTCCTTCAACTTAACAATCGGCGGACGTTACGCCCGATTATGCTTTTGTGCCGTTTGTTAACTTTTTTTGCTTGCGCGCGATCAAAGCTGCACGCCCGTCGGGTTTTTCCTACGGCTCAGGCAGCGGCTTGCGATGCTCCCATAGCCAATCGAGCGCGGCGCCCATCGTTTTTTCGGGAGTCGGCCCCATCGTGCCGTGCGTGGCTTGGGGAATGAGCATGAAGGTGGCGGGAATCGACGCCGCGCTCAGCACGCGGGCGCTCGCCTCCATGAGATCGCGTCGGTCCCGCTCGCCCGCCATGGCGATGGCGCCGCGGAGCGACGAGAGCCCGCGCGGGGCCGCGATCGTGGGCCCGGCCATCAGGATGAGCTGCGTGTAACGCTTCGGCCATTTGCGGGCGAGCGCCTCCGCGCGCAACGCGCCTTGGGAATAGCCGATGACCAGTATGTCGTCGATCGGATCGTGATGACCGAGCGCGCGAAACGTCGCGACGATGCGCGCGTCGAGCGCGTCGAGGTCGCCGGACCACGTCGACCACGGTCCGCCGCACGATCGGTCCCCCTGCGGCGCGATGAGCGTCCCTTTCTTCGCCGCGTTCCATTGGAACGCCTGCGCGTACCCGAGCGCGTGACCGCACATGCCGTGGAGGAACACCATGCGCGCCGGCCCGCGCGGACCTCCGCGCATCACGAACGTCGGCACCGAATCCTTCGGATCGAGCGCCTCCATGCGGATCGGCCCTTGGTCCACCGCGCTGGCCTCGGACACGAACGCAAGCACCGCGAAAAGAACGATCAAAGGTCGCATCGAATAGGGAGTTTAGCGGCTTCGAAACGGGTGCGCAGCCCCCCTTCGGGGCCTGAAGGGGGCGGCAACATGTTATGGTTCGAACCTCATGCCTGTAAACTCCTCATGCCTGTAAACTCCTCGGCCATGACGATCCTGAACGGCGATCAAGGGCGACCGAAGCCCCGTGCGTTTTTGAACCGGCTCGCGGCACTCATGTTCGGGCTCACAGTGTCGGCATGTGCGGGTGGGGGAACGCCGGCCAAGTCGGCCGAGACCGTCCAGCCGGCGCCCGCGCAAAGCACCGCGCCGCTCCCCTCCACCGCCCCCGAGGCGCCGGAGGCTGCGCGGGCCGAGCCAGGCAAACCGTCGTCCGAGCCTCAAGTCGTCGCCGAGACCGCTGGCGGCGAGCCAAAGGTAACGCTCGTCTCGCCCGGCAAAGATCCGAAGGGCGAGCTTCGTTACACGCCGAAGGTCAACCAGACCGACACCCTGACCATGACCATCGAGATGGGGGTCGTGATGAAACTCGGAGGGCAGAGCGCGCCCAGCGTGAATTTGCCCAAGATGGCCTCGGAGCTCGTGACCCGCGTGACGTCGATTGCGCCGGACGGAGCCATCTCTTACGACTTCGAGGTGAAGACGGCCAAAGCGCTCGCTAGCAAGGACGTCAAACCCGATGTCCTGAAGAAGATCGATTCGGAGTTTGCCAAGATCGCGGGGATCAAGGGACGTGCGGTCGTGGACGCGCGCGGAATCACGCGCGATCTTCAGATGGACATTCCTGCGGGTGTCGACCCCTCCGTCGAGCAGGTGATCGGCTCGTTGCGACAGAGCATGCGCCACATGTCCAATCCGCTGCCCATCGAGCCCGTCGGGATCGGAGCGAAGTGGGATGCCGAGCAGACCTTCGGCAGCCAAGGAATCCAGCTCAAGCAGCTGACCCACTCGACGCTCCTTTCGCACAAGGGGAGCAAGATCACGCTCGCGATCGAGTTCGAACAGCACGCCGACCCCCAGTCGTTGCACCTTCCGACGCTCCCTCCGGGCACGCAAGCCAAGCTCGCCGTCATGACCGGTCATGGCAAGGGGGACCTGCAGAGCGACCTCACTCGGCTCGCACCGGTGAAGTCCACTGCCGCGGTCGAGTCGCACAGCGAGATCGAGGCGAGCCAAGGCGCCCAGTCGAGTCGTCTCGTGACCGACCTCCTCATGAAAATAGATTTCAAATCGCGTTAGCCCGAACGATCAATCCCGCGCGTAGCAGGCCAAACTTCCCTGAATGCAATTCGGTACGCGATACGAGAAGCTCGTCGCGGACAGGTCGGCCGGGTAGCACGTTCCTGCGGCCCCCATGCAGCCTCCAGGTCCCTGATCGACGCACACGTTCCTCGCGGCGCAGTCCACGGTCACGTCGGTCGTCCCGCTGACGACGAGCGTCACCTTGATCGAGCAACCCTTCGCGGTCGTCGCGGTGATCGTGCCCGTGCCAGATTCGGTATCGACACCAACGCATGACAGATTTTTCGAGGTGCAGAACGCAAGGCAGGCCGGATCGGGCGCGCGTTCGGCGTCCTCGGGGCCGCCGTCCCCTTGGACTGCTGGTCCAGCGAGCTCGGTGGACCCGCCACATCCCGAAAGCGCCAAGCAAGAGCCCAAACCGAGCCATCCGAACCGACGCAGCGCCCATGTGATCATCCGTTTGTCTCCTCGCCGACCGATTGGCCCACATCATTCATCATTCCTCCTTTAGCAAGCGTTGGGCCAATGCGCCGCCGCTTGCAAACGCTGCTCGCCGAGAGGGTGGCTCGCGATGCGGTCTAGATCCCCTGATCGCGGCTGCGCCACCGTGGTGGCACAAACTCCGCTCGGTATCGGCTATGTTGTCGCCATGAACGGCCGCGCGTTCGTGATCTGCACGTGGGCGCTCGGGGCGTGCACGCCGTCACGACAAGAGACGCCCGCCCCGACGACGTCGCAGTCGGCGGCGCAACCGCCCGCTGCGCAACCGGCCGCCACGCAACCGCTCGCCGCGCGACCGGCGCCCGCTCCGCAGGAGGCGGCTTGCAGCACCGACCACGACTGCCGCGCGTTCTCCCACTACTGCGACGGGTGCTTCTGCGTGCCGCTCGCGAAAAGCTCGGCCGATTTGAAATGCCGCGGCGCGCCCACGTCTTGCTTCGTCGATCCTTGTCGGGCAAAGAAGGCCGTTTGCCGCAAGGGAACCTGCACCCTCGTCGGCGAGGCTGACAAGTAGCGTTCAGCGGGGCTCTCGGTCCGACTCGCCAGTCCACGCCACAACCCAACGAGAGAGGCACGTGCCAGGAAAAATGCCAATGCATCGAACCCCAATCTCTCGTCCCATCACAATCGGCATTCTCGCCTTGAGCGCGATCTTGATCCATTGCGGTTCGGACCAAGCGGTCAATTGCGACGGACAAACGTGTGCGGCTGGGCAAATTTGCCAGGAGTGGGGCGACATCGCGGGGCGGATCCGTCATTCTTGCGAATTTCCCTGCCAGCCCGATGCGTCGGATTGTGCCGACGGCACCGTCTGCACGTCGCTCAGCGATGGCCCGCAGAACGTGTGCCGATGAGCGCGACAATGCCGGGCGGTCCGTAGTCGGTCAAAGCGTCTGCCTGCGATCCATCCCAGCCCCCGTAACTCGGAAGCTTGGCTAGCCCGGGAAAAAGCGCGGTCTCGCGTCACGCGCTTTTTGATGAACCGGTTCAGCCTTCATCTGTGACTGCTTAGGGATTCGCCGTGACCACGACCATCAACCCGCCGCTGACGACCCTGGGAAGTCCCCGGCGGGGGAGAGCATGGTTTCTGGCTCTGCTCCTCTTTCTGATCGCTTGCGCTGACACGAGCTCGACCCCACCCCATACGGGCACGGCGAATTGCACGGTCGGTACGACCACGCCGTGCGCATGCGACGACGGACGCTTGGGCGCGCAGACTTGTCTAGTCAATCACACCCTAGGCGAATGCGTGTGCGCCGGCGTGTCCGTCGGGGATAGCGGCGGCATGCAGCCTGGCCAAGACGGCAGCGGTATGCAGCGAGAACTCGACAGCGGCGCAGCGGTGCGCGACAGCTCAACGCGTGACGCCGTAGTCGACGTCGCGAATGCCGGCGATGCCTCCACCCCCTCGACCGTCGTGCCCGATCCTCGCGACGCCGTCATCTACCAGGTGAATCTGCGCGCCTTCAGCGACAGGGGCTTCCAGGGCGTCATCGATCGCCTCGACCAGATCCAGGCGCTGGGGGTCAACGTCGTCTACCTGATGCCCGTCACCCCCGTCGGCGTCCTCAAGAGCGCCAACTCGCCTTACTGCGTGCGCAACTACAAAGAAGTAAACCCCGATTTTGGGACCCTCGACGATCTACGCGCGCTGATCGCAGGAGCGCATCAACGCGGCATGGCGGTGATCCTCGATTGGGTGGCCAACCATACCGCCTGGGACAATCCCTGGATCACGGAACATCCTGACTGGTACGAGAGGGACGCGAACGGGGTCATCCAGCCCGGCAAGGTGGGCACCTTCGTGTATCCCGACGTGGCCAAGCTCAACTTCGCCAACCAGGACATGCGCTTGGCCATGATCGATGCCTTGCGATACTGGATCTTCACGGTCAACAACGATGGCTACCGCTACGACTTGACCGACGTGCCGCCCATCGATTTCTGGATCCAGGCCAACGGCAACCTGCGCTCCATCACCGGCCGCAAGCTCATCCTCTACGCCGAAGGGGGGCGCCTCGATAACTACAAGGCCTTCGACTATAACCACGGTTTCTCCTTCTACGACGCCCTCAAGCAGATGTTCGGCGGCGCCCAGGCCCCCGCCACGCGCGTAGAAAGCGAGAACGCCGCCCAATACGTAGGAGCGGGCGAATCCAACCGGCTGGTGCGCTACATCACCAACCACGACGTGAACGGCTGGGACGGTCCGCCCCAGAACATCTTAGGAGGCCAGGCCGGGGCGATCGCTGCCTTCGTGCTCGCAGCCTACAACCGGGCCGTCCCATTCATCTACAACGGCCAGGAGATCGCCTTGAGCTACGCGCTGACCTTCCCGTTCACGATGCAGAAGATCAACTGGGCTCCCAACAAGCCCGTGACGGACGAATACATCAAGCTGATCAAATTCTATAAACAGAGCGAAGCCATCCGCCGGGGCATGCCGACTTCCTATAGCAACAACGACGTCAGCGCATTCGTGAAGCAAAGCACGAACGACAAGGTGCTGGTCATGGTGAATATCCGTAACCGCACGGTGACCTTCAACCTGCCGGCGGCTTTGGCGAACACCACCTGGTACGACGGCTTCGACAAGACCCAGGTCAAGTTAGGAACCAACGTCAATCTGGCGCCCTACCAGTACATGGCCATGACAGCGGCGCCGTAAAGCAACAAGCGGTTGTAGCGTTCAATCGATTCAGAGGATCCAATGTTTGGCGCGCGCGGCCATTGCGGGTCGCGATTCGCGCGTGGCACCGAACTAAACGTTCATGGTGGCGAAAATGCGACATTCAAAAATTCAAATGGCTCCGAAAATGAGGATCGTTTGGCTCTTTTCCGCCGGTGTCTTGGCGAGCGCCGCGTGCTCTTTGGACGATGCGGTCGTGAAGACCATGGCCGGCGGGGGCGCCGGCGCAGCCGGCACTCGGGTCCAAGGCGCCAGTAGTTCGACGACGGCCGGTTCGTCGGTTACGACCGTTGCCGCCGCGGGCACGGGTGGCTCGAGCACAGGCGGCAATGGTGGCGCGAACGTCGGGGGCGCGGGCACGGGTGACGCGGACGCGAGCATGGGGGGCGGGGGCATGGGCGGTTCGGACATCGGCGGCAATGGTGGCGCGGGCGGCGCCGGAGGCGTCGTCGTGCCTCCCAGCATCTGTGACGGCGTGGCGACGCGCATCCTCACGAACTCCAAGACCGATGCCAAGGTCGAGGACTTCGAAGCGGCGGCGATTTCTGCACGTTGGTCTTGGTTCAGCGACGTCATGCCGGTGCCGAACTCGTTCAGGTTGGTGCAAGTGACCACGGACGGCGCCGCGACCACCACGAGGTCCGGCCGCTACCAAGGCACAGGAGCGAGGAATCTGGCCGCAGGTGGCTACGGACTGGGAATCGTTTACAACGTCGCCATCGACACACTGAGAGGAGTCTACTGCGTCGATATCTCCGCGTTCGACGGCGTTTCCTTTTGGGCGAAGGCCGGAACGGACGGTGCCCAAGTCGAGGTCAATTTCGTGATCCCCGAAACGAACGCAACGCAGGACCACGGAGACTGCACGATTGGCTGCTTCAATCATCCGCGCGCACCCGTGACGCTGACCACGACGTGGACGCAATACACCGTGGCGTTCACCGACATCACGATGGGGGCGGCCGCTGTTAAAAATCGCATCCAGGAGCTCGGATGGCTCAGCCCCGACGCCACGGACTGGGACTTCTCGATCGACGAGATCGCCTTCTACAAAGGCACCCCCCCCATCGGCCCGGTGGGCGTCACGGACCAGTAAGACCCTCCCGGCTCGCCTTCGAAGGGTCCTGCCAAACTTGACGGCTGACATCCTCTAATTTGGCGGCACAGAGGAGGTGCACGAAACTTAAACCACGTTTTAGTTTCGTGCATCCCGGATAGCCTCGCGCGCGAGCACACCTCGTGCTGCCAACTATTTGGAAACCGATCGAGGACTCACCACACTAGCGACCGCCGAACATCTCGACGTCGATGCCGACGATCAGCGAGGGCCGACCCCATGTGGCCAGGTAACGATCGACGAACAACACGCGGGGAGCGTTGATCGCCACCAGAGCGCCGAGCTCGAGCCGAACCTTCATGAACGATGTCATCGCGAGCGCAGGGCTCGCGTGCAAATAGGGCCCGAAAGCCCACATCGCATTCGATTCAGCGATGATCGGGTCAACAACGTCCTGTCCTTGAACTTTGACGCGAGAAGCGAACATCCCGAGGCCTATGCGGAAGCTCGCAAGAGATGCCGCGGGCTGCCAGTCGAAAGTCGGGCCCGCTCCGAGGAGCACACTCGAGACGGTGGCACGCGCCGGCGACTGCTCGACCGTCGCCGGCACGACGGTGAGTGCCCCGAGCGCTTCCAAGCCGAAACCGCCGGCGCTTTGCCAACCAAGGGTCGCGGGCGCGAGCATGGAAGGCTGCCACTGACGAAGACTGAAATCGGCGCGGGCCCCGAGCGCGAACCAGAAGTTGGACCGTCGAACGGCAGGCGGGCTCGGTCGCTCGGCTCGCGCGCCCCTTCGCATGTTCACTTCCTGGAGGCTGGCGCGAAGGAGCTCGGCAACCCCAACCGCGATGGAGTCGTCGGCTCGATCGCGTGTATCGGCGCCGATCACGATTTCACGGAAGAAGGTCTTGTTGGTCATGAGATCGGCGATAAAGAGCTCCGCGGTCGTTCCTTTGTCGACGACGCGAACGGCGGCGATCGCGCTTTCGTTGCGCGCCATCTGCTCGAGCGGGGCTTGCGACTCCCCGGCGGAAGCGCGAAGCGAGACGATGACGTCGAATCCCAGGCTTCGAAGCTCGGCCTCGAGGCGTTGCGAGGTGGTGGGCGAACCGTCCGTCACGGCGAGCACCACTCGTTCGGGCTGGCCTGCGTTGGCCGCGAAAGCCGCGAGCATGACGAGGGCCGTTATCGCCCCTCGCACCATTTTCGAGTGGTTAGTTCGCCAGGACTCGCTTCGCGAGCTGGGCATGTGGTCCGTCAGGGTACCTGAGCAGGTAGTGTTTTGCAGCATCGCGAGCGGCTTTGACGTCGCCGGCCGCCTCGTTGGCCTCGATGAGCCGACCCGACGCTTCGATCGCCAAGGCGCCGTTTGGCTGCTCTGTCAAGTATGCGGAAAACCACTTCACGGCCGCGGCTGGCGGAGCAGTTCGCCCGAGAAGATACGCAGCCATCGCCGCGTCTCGTGTGCCCGGAAATCGCCTTCGACAGCTCGAGAGCGCCCCCGTGCTCACGTCTTGACGGCCGACGTACCGAGCCGCTCGAGCGAGGCTCATCAGATCGTCAGACTCCGCTGAATCGTAGATGCCGTCGATGCCCGCCCGCTCTGCCGCTCGGAGCGCCGCATCGAACTGCCCCGTGCGCTCGAGCTCTCGCCAACTAGCGCCGTCGGACGCGCGTCCGCCCGCTGAGGCGTGCCGCGGATCTCGCTTCACTCGCACGTCGAATCGGCGTTCGATCGGAGCGCTCGACGGCATCGGCTCGCTCGACGGCATGGGCTCGACCGGGAGCGGAGACAACGAGACCTGCGGAGTTGCCGATGACGAAGACGGTGCGGGATTTCCAGCGGTCGGTGTGTCGGTAGCCTCGCCAATTCCGCGGAGCTCGATGCGCTGCAGAGCGACGTCGACCGAGCACCGTGTGCCCGCTCGGATGGCGCGCCCCGATTCGACCATGGGTCCCTTGACGAAGATCACGCCCCTTTCGACGCTCACCGAGAATTGCTGCGTGTTCGGACGCCAGACGACCTGGAATGCCGTTCCGAGAACGCTGATGTCGAAGGGACCCGCTTTGACTTCCCATCTCGCTTCGGCGTGCTTGGCGATATCGACGTCGATGGTGCCGGTGTGAACTTCGACGACGGCCCCGCGCCGGTCGATGTCGGTCACGGCGAGCCGCGAGTCGCGAGCCAGGACGATCGTGCTCCCCTCGGAGAAGCGGAGCACCTCTGCCGCAGTATCGGCCGCGACGTGAGCTCCGACCGAAGCTGGCTTGCCGTCGACGGTGAACGTATGGGGGGTCGAACCGACCCGCCAAAAAAGAACGACCGCGAGCCCAGCGATCGTCAGCGTGGCCGCAACGAGCCATTTCCATTCGGAAACGCTCCCCGCTCGGCGCCGGCGCGACGACGCTGCGAAGTCCCTGGCGAGGGAGAGCTCCCTCTGCGCGGCGAGAAGGCGCTCCTGACTCTGCTGCATGTCGATCGGCGGCAGTGCCGCGTCGGACGCGCGCCTCCATCGGTCGGCCAGTCGATCCAACTTCAGTTGCTCACCCGGCATGACTCCCCTCCCGCGAGATCCTTCCCTCTGCAATCCATTCTTCGAGCGCAGGCTCGTGAGCGGCCATCGCCCGAAACTTCTTTTCTCCACGCGCGAGCCTCCGCTTGAAGGTCGAGAGCGACAGGCCGCACGCGGCGGCCGCTTCGGGCAGGGTCATTCTCTCGACGAGGCGCAACGTCACCGCAATGCGTTCGTCGGTCTGCAGCTTTCGCAAAATAGAATAAATGGAGCGAAGGGCATCGATCGCTTCGGGTGCCGGGTCGAAGGTCGCTTGCTCCGATATCTCTGCAGGCGGCTGAAACAAGAGCCAGCGGCGACGGGCTCGGACCTGCATTCGCCTCTTGGCCGTGAACACCGCGACGCCGGTGAGCCATGAACCGAGCAACTCCGGATCGCGCAAGCGGTGAATGGATTCGAGGGCCTGAACAAACGTGTCGTGGACGACGTCCTCGAGCTCGGAATCCGGGCCGAGTAGGCGGAATAGCACGCGGCTCAATTGCGGCGCGAAACGAGCATGAAGATGCGCCGCAGCCCCCGGGTGACCGTTGCACAACGCCTCGACCAGCCTACTTTCGTCGCCTTGGAAGGGGAGCGAGCTCAGCACCCGGGCACTTTCGAACCGGTGCAGCGCGAGCTTTTTGCTGGTTTGAGCCTCCGCCATCGTCGGACCTTTAGATAGTCACACCTGAAACCCCGATCGGGTCAGCCAAATGAGGCAACCCCGTCATGACCGGGTTCTAGCTTGCTTGACCGACTGTTGCTCGAATCGGCGGCGTGTACCAGCATGTGGGCCGTGGCGAAGCAAAGAGAGAGACATTCTCGTTTCGGCGCTTGGGTCGTCCTCGCCGTTGGCCTCGCCCTCGGATGCCAGGAAGATCTTTCGGCTGCTCGAATCCCAGGTGACATGACGACGTCCAGCACGACCGGTTCGGGGGGCGGCGGCCCGACCTTGGGTGCCTATGAAGCCGAAGACGCATTCCACGCCGGGACCGCGACGTTTGGATCTTCATTGGCCGGGTTTTCCGGCACCGGTTATCTGGATGCGCTGGGACAGGCAAATGATCGCGTCGTATTTGCCGTTCATAGTGCGTTAACCGGAACCGCGAACGTATCGTTGCACTTCGCGAACCGCGGTGCCGTCGCTAAAAAGACAGGCATT
>Ga0075425_100003156_pt1 | contig 16699 bp, 8 predicted proteins | sample SoiMethybrSBSTD4_FD_75300 | JGI IMG/M metagenome (GOLD analysis project Ga0075425, IMG submission 75300) | Bulk soil microbial communities from a Populus tree surrounding site in Tennessee, USA - Soil MetaG P. TD hybrid SBSTD4 | ecosystem: Environmental > Terrestrial > Soil > Tree plantation... | reverse complement strand
GCAGATCCTGGTGATAGCAATAATGAGGGATCTCAATGCCATGGTCCCCGGCGGCCTGAATGATCGTCTGCCCGTTCTTCGCTTCGATTTCTTGTCCGTTTAGAGTGAATTTCGGCATCGGTCTTTGGTCAGTAAACGTGCTGGTATTATTCCTTACACAACGCTTCAAACTCGCTTCGGTATTTTGTTACAAAGCTTCTTATCGGCATCACGTCGGCATCGGCCAGCGGGCAAATGGTCTTTCCTTCCATCATATCCGCAATTTTCAAAAGCAGATCCATATCGGCCTTTTTCCCTTTGCCGGCCACGATATTCTTCAATATTTTTGCTGCCCAACCGGTACCTTCACGACACGGCGTACACTGCCCGCAAGACTCGTGAGCGTAGAAGTCAGCAATCACCGAAAGGGTCTCCGGCATGCTCGTTGTATCGTCAAGAACAATCATTCCGCCAGAACCGAGCATCGAACCCGCCTTCAGCAGAGATTCATAATCGAGCAACACGCCTTCACATTCCGCGGCAGTCATCACAGGAACCGATGAGCCTCCGGGAATAACCGCTTTGAGTTTCCTCCCGTTCGCGATTCCTCCAGCCTCCTGGTTGATGAAATCCAACAGTGGATACCCGAGGTCGACTTCGTAAACTCCCGGTTTGGCAACGTGCCCCGAAACCGAAAAGAGCTTGGTGCCTTTGCTCTTCTCAGTTCCGATCGCCGAATAAGCCGCGGCGCCGTTCTGAATAATCCAAGGTAGCGCCGCGAGAGTCTCGACATTGTTTACCACGGTAGGCGAGGCGAGGAATCCGTGAGTTGCGGGAAACGGCGGCTTGATCCGAGGGTATCCGCGATTCCCTTCCAGAGACTCGATCAGCGAAGTCTCTTCACCGCAGATATACGCGCCCTGCCCAAGATGAATATAGATATCCAGAGGGAAGTCCTTGCCCATCAGAGAAGGTCCGAGAATCTTCGCGTCATAAGCTTCATCGAGCGCCTTCTGCTGAGCATTGGCTACGAACTCATACTCCCCACGGATGTAAATGTAAGATAGATGACAATTCAGCGCATAGCATGCGATCGCCATTCCTTCGATCAACGCGTGCGGATCGCGCTCCATCAGGATCCGATCTTTGAAAGTGCCGGGCTCGCTCTCATCAGCATTGCACAGAAGATAGGTGGCCTTGTTGGTGTTTCGGGGAACAAAGCTCCACTTCATTCCGGTTGGGAAGCCGGCGCCTCCACGTCCTCGAAGCCCGCTGGCCTTCACCTCATCGATGACCGCGGTTTGCTCCATCGCAAGTGCTTTTTGGAGAGCCCTGTAGCCGCCTCGTTCCCGATACTTATTGATATTCGCCTGATCGGGTTTATCTATGTTTGCGAGTAGGATCTTTGTCATCTGTATCGAGCTAACGCGCTACTGATATTCTTAGCTACTTCGAAGAGTCTCGATTATTTCCGCGATTTTCGCCGGCGTGAGATTTTCGTAATAACGATCTCCGACCTGCATCGCCGGCGCTGTTCCGCAAGAACCGAGACATTCGGTCAGGTCCCAACTAAACTTTCCATCAGCCGTGACTTCTCTTCTTTCGACCCCGAGTTGCTTTTTGAGCTCATCCACGCACGGATTAACGCCCATCAACCAACAGCTCACGTTCTTGCAGATATCGATGTGATATTTTCCGGCGGGCTTTTTGTGCAGCATCGTATAGAACGTCGCAACGCTCAGCACATCCGACGGAGGATAGCCCATCAATCCGCCCACGTATTCCGCCACTTCCTCTGAAATCCAACCGAACTCTCGCTGCGCAAGTGTGAGCACCGGCAACAGCGCCGCTCTCTTTTCAGGATAGTGACTCAGGATCGTGTGATACCGTCGTTTACCTTCTTCGCTAAATTCGATCATCGGCCGTCCCTGTTCTAACCCTGGGATCTGTCAGCCTGGCATTTTATTCGTGATGCCAGGAATCATCCGTTATCTATCGAGTTCGCCAGCAATAATATTCAAGCTGCTGAGCGTCGCAATCGCGTCGGCAACCAGGCTGCCTTCAATCAACCTCGAGTACGCGGAAAAGATCGGGAAACACGGTCCACGCGCGTGACACCGCCACGGACGCAGAGACCCGTCGCTAACGATGTAGAATCCGACCTCCCCGTTTCCTCCCTCGCTGTAGCCGTACACCTCTCCCGGAGGAGCCTGAATACCATGCATCACGAGTTTGAAATGGTTCATCAGGTCTTCGATATTTGTATAGACGCCCTGCTTTGGAGGTAGTGTGATACGGCGATCGTCTACCTGATAAGGTCCTTCCGGGAGATTCTCCAACGCCTGCTCGATGATGCGGATGCTTTGGCGCATTTCTTCCATTCGTACAAGGTATCGGTCGTATACGTCTCCTCGATTGCCGATCGGTACTTCAAAATCGAAATCCTCGTAGCTCGAGTAAGGATGGTTCTGCCTGATGTCGTAAGGCACGCCGGCAGCTCGCAACATCGGACCAGTCATTCCCCAGTCGATCGCTTCCTTCGCCGAGATTGCCGAAATCCCGCTCGTCCGCTGTTTGAAGATCGGGTTGTTGGTGTTCAGACGGTCCAGGTCATTTATGTACTTAGGGAGCCGCTTGAGCAGCTCGCGACATCGCGGGACAAAATCATCCGGCAAATCTGCCGACAGTCCGCCGACCCGCACATAACTGACCATCATCCGCTGACCCGCGGTCATCTCGAGCAGATCGTAAATCTCTTCTCGAGGTTCAAACGAATACCAGAAATTTGTGATTGCGCCGAGATCGACCAGCGCGGCGCCAATGCAGACCATGTGATCCATGATCCGGGACAACTCGCCTAACAACACGCGAATGTATTGAACGCGTTTTGGCACCTCGATTCCTAATAGCTTCTCGACCGCGTTTGCGTATCCAACATTGTTTAGGAATGACGAGCAATAGTTCAGCCGATCAGTGTATGGAATGACTCCATTCCATTGATGGGTCTCGGCCATTTTTTCGAAACAGCGATGCAGATATCCAATCTCTGTGTCGGCTTCGACGATCGATTCACCATCGAGACGACAAACAATTCTCAAAGCTCCGTGAGTCGCCGGGTGCGACGGCCCAATGTTGATGATCGTAGGCTCGGGGCTCAATCGATCGGTCTCATGACCCTCCCACTGAGTCTTGTATTCAAGTGGAAGTTTGTAGTCGTGAGTCAGAATCGTGCGTCCGCCAGGCTCGTGATCCTTACGCAGCGCGTGCCCCTGGAACTCCTCGTGACAGAGTATTCGTCGCAGATCGGGGTGATTTCGGAAGCGAATGCCAAATAGATCGAACGTCTCCCGTTCCCACCAATTCGCGGTCTTCCATACAGATGTCACGGAATCGACTTCTGGAGCCGATTCCGGGACAGGCACCTTCAAACGAACTCGATGCCCGTGGTCGATCGAATACATGTGATAGACCACGTTGAACCGGTCATCCCGTTCTTTGTTCGGATACCCCTTGTAGTCGAGCCCGGTGATCGTGCTTAGAAGATCGAGCTTTGTCGATGGGTCTTCCTTTAGAGCTCCGCAGATCTCGGTGATCTTATCCGGTCTTATGGTTATCGAAAGATCGCCGCGAAAATCATTTACATCCAGGACTTGATCGCCGAAACGCTGCTGAACAAGCCCGCTAATCGGGTTCTGAGGCTCCGCCGGTTCTCTGGTGATTTGAACGAGACGTGTCGCCGCCCGACTTTGCTCCTCGGCGATCAGCAAAGACTTTGGTGAAGTCTCGGTTACTTCCTTCTTCATTCGCTCGCGCAACTCGCGGCGAGCGTCGGCGTCGACGAAATTCTCTTTCTCGATCAGTTGTCTGATCATCAACACCGCCTGCAAAACCGCTTCAGGAGTCGGAGGACAACCGGGAATGTAAACGTCAACCGGGATGATTTCGTCGATCCCCTGCATCACGTGATACGCCCGGTAGAACCCACCCGATGTGGCGCAGGCTCCCATGCAGAGGACCCACTTTGGATCGGGCATCTGCTCGTAGATTCGCTTCAGGACCGGGCCCATCTTGTCGGTGATGGTCCCCATAACCATCAGCAGATCAGATTGTCGGGGAGAGAAACGAACCACCTCGGCGCCGAAGCGGGCAACGTCGTAATGAGCCGAGACCACCGACATGTACTCGATCGCACAACAGGCAGTACCAAAGGGCAAGGGCCACAGGGAGTTCTTACGGGCCCAGTTCGCAAGCTCACTGACTCTCGTGGTGAAAAAACTCTCTCCAACCGCAGACTCGGTAGCCATGCTCTAATCTTTCTCCGGTTTTGCTGCTGTGTTAGGTCGGAATCGCTTAGCGAAGCTCATCGCGGTTATCCACGTTAGATGAGAATCTTATCCCGCGAAAATAGGTCAGTCAAATTTCAACGTTGTTTATTCAATTAGAACGCTAGATCGGTCTTACTTTTAGGTCGATATCAGTCGCCGCGGCGGCACTGGTGATCACGTCCACCTCGATCAAATCCGCTCCGGCTGCAGCGTATTCGCTCACGTTCTCGAGAGTAATTCCCTTCGCCACAGCAATTGTGATACCCGGGGCTTCATCGCGAATCACCTTTATTGCCTCCGAAACATCGTTTGGGCTCATATCGATCAGCTTGATCACGTCTGCGCGCACCGCTATCGACTCGCGAAGTTGTTGTTGGTTGGCAATTTCGATCTCGATTTTCATTGTGTGAGGTGCGCCGCGACGTGCGAGCTCAACGGCTCGCTTTACGCCGCCAGCGAGCGGGATGTGGCCATCAGTAATCAAGATGCCATCATCAAGGCCGAAGCGATTGTTGCAACCGCCACCGACCGAGACGGCGTACTTCTCGAGAAAGCGCAGGCCGGGTGTGGTATTCCGCGTATCGACGATTCGAGCACCCGAGCCTTCGATTTGATCGACGAAAGCCTTAGTCAGCGTCGCCACTCCGGAAAGTCTTTGCATTATGTTGAGCGCCGTACGCTCTCCGGTAAGCAAAGCAGTCGCGGGCCCCTCGATTCGTGCAAACTCGGCGCCGGCTGCAATCTGTTCGCCATCGTAGACACGAGACTCGAGCACAATCGTGTTATCAAGAGTCGCGAAAACCGCCTCGGCTATTTCAAGCCCGCAAAGGACGAACTCCTTGTTCGCGATAAATCTTCCTCGGGCTTTCGCGCCGCCTCGTATCACCGTCTGAGTGGTGACGTCGCCTCGCCCAAGATCTTCCTTGAGCAAGTCAGCAGCGAAGGCATAAATGATTCCAGAGTCGAGTTCCATTCAGTTGAGTAGCCTGACGTCGGCCGGTCTCTAATTCGTGAGTTACAAAATGTTGATACAGCCCACTGTTGGATACAAACAGAGGTAACAGTTAATTAGGAGTGCGGAACGACGATTAATTTCCACCAAGCGAGTTGAGTGTCGTTCTCATCTTTTCAATCTCAGCCACCAGTTCTTCGTGACGCCCTCTCGTCTCCTGAACTACCTCCCGCGGTGCTCGCTCCATGAACGAAACGTTGTCCAACCTCCCCGCCAGGCCCCGGGCTTCTGCTTCCTTTTTTGTTATCTCCTTCACCATTCGATCTCTCTCTTTGTCGAGGTCGATCAGCCCTCCAAGCGGAACCGCAATTTCAATCCCGGCTACGATATCACGCGCCGCCGATTCGAGATTCGGAAGTGTATCGTAGATTGTTATCTCTTCGGCTCGAGCCAGACGCTTTATTTGATCAGAGTTGTCCAGAACCAGGTTACGCGTCTGGCCGTCTGTTGTCGCGATCAACAACTTCAGTCGGCTCTGCATCGGAACATTCATCTCCGAGCGAATGTTCCTCACTTTGGTTATCAGCGCGATGAGTGTTTCCATTTGGCTACGAGCCGCGGCGTCATCTCGTTCCGCAGCAGCCTCGGGCCAGCGAGCAACCATTATCGATTCGCCTTCGTGTGGAAGCTGTTGCCAGATCTCCTCGGTAATATGCGGCATCAGTGGATGCAGCAGTCTCAAGCTCGTCTCGAGTACGTAGACGATCCGGCATCTCGCCGCTTTCACTTCGTCGGTCGATTCCGAGGAGGTCACCTGAGACTTAGTCAGCTCGATGTACCAGTCACAAAACGAATCCCAGAAGAAGTGGTACATCGTCTGCGCCGCTTCGTTGAGCCGATATTCCGCCAGCGCGCTGGTGACCTCTTCGATCGCCGAATTGAGCTCAGCGAGAATCCACCGATCAGCAAGCGCATCCGACGGAACCCATTTCGCTTCAATGTCGCCCCGGTCGCGGATGTTCATCAAAACGAAACGCGAGGCGTTCCAAATTTTGTTGGCAAAATTGCGAGCCTCCTCGACCTGAGGCTGTCGATCCTTTTCGATCTTGGCGAACCGAATGTCCTGCCCGCGAGCTGCCCTCACGAGGAGCGAGAATCGCAGCGCGTCCGCTCCATACCTACGTATTACATCCAGCGGATCGACACCCGTCCCGAGCGACTTGCTTTGTCGTCTGCCCTGCTCATCCAGCACCGTCGCATAAATGTAAACATCATCAAACGGAATCTCGTGTAGAAAATGGAGACCCGACATGATCATTCGCGACACCCACAAATAGATTATGTCGCGCGCGGTGCACAGAACCGACGTGGGATAAAATGTGTCGAGATCGTCGGTCTTTTCAGGCCACCCGAGTACTGCCTGAGGCCAGAGTCCCGACGAAAACCAGGTGTCGAGAACGTCCTCGTCCTGGGTGATCGTTTTTCCGCCGGCTTTCTCGCGAGCCTCGGTTTCCGACCGCGCCACTATGTATTCGCCATCTTCGGTCGTCCAAACCGGTATTCGATGACCCCACCACAATTGCCGCGAAATCGTCCAGTCACGAATGTTCTCCATCCAATCCAGATAAGTCTTCTCGTATCGATCTGGAATGAACTTCACCTTTCCCTGCTTGACGACGTCGATCGCCGGCTGCGCAAGTTCTTTCATTCGCACGAACCATTGCTCTGATAGCAGCGGTTCGATAACGGTGTGACATCTATCACAAGTAGCTTCGGGAAGATTGTAGTCCTCGATCTTCTCGATCAAACCTTGCTCGGTCAGATCTTCCAACACTCGCTTTCGAGCCTCGAAGCGATCCAGACCGGCATAACGTTCGCCGGCTTCCGCAGTCATTTTCCCTTGCTCATCGATCACCATAATCTGCGCAAGGTTGTGTCGCATCCCGACTTCAAAATCGTTCAGATCGTGTGCAGGAGTGATCTTCACCGCCCCGCTTCCAAACTCTGCCTTCGCATAGTGGTCAGCCAAAAGCGGGATGTGACGCCCCACAAGCGGCAACACAATCGTTTTGCCGATGAGATCCACGTAACGCGCATCGGACGGATTTACAGCAACGGCCGTGTCTCCCAACATCGTCTCCGGCCGCGTCGTTGCTACGACAACCTGCCCCGAATCATCTTCAAACGGATATCGAATGTGATAAAGCTTACCCGGTCGATCTTCGTGGTTTACCTCGATATCCGAGATCGCCGTTAGACAACGCGGGCACCAGTTGATCACTCGCTTGCCGCGATAGATCAACCCCTGCTCCCACCAGCGTACGAAGCACTCCATCACCGCATCGACGTACGCCTGATCCATCGTGAATCGAGTGCGATCCCAATCGAATGAGCATCCAAGCCTTTGAAGCTGAGAAATGATCACTCCGCCATACTGGTTTACCCACGACCACAATCGCGCGAGGAACTTCTCTCTGCCGAGCTCATGACGACTGAGGCCTTCCTTCTTCAGCTGCTTCTCGAGAACATTTTGAGTCGCGATGCCGGCATGGTCCGTCCCAGGCACACATAGCGCGTTGTAGCCCTGCATTCGCTTCCATCTGATCAACACGTCCTGGATGGAATAACAAAGCGCATGGCCGATATGGAGTGAGCCGGTGACGTTTGGCGGTGGAATCGTTATGCAATAAATAGGACCGTTTCCCTGAGGTTTGAAATAACCTCGCGAGTTCCAGGTCCGATACCACTTCTCCTCTACACTGTGAGGCTCGTATGCTTTCGATAGTTCAGTCATAGGACAATTATCTAGTTGGAAGAGCAATCAACAATTAAAAGGGATAGAGCGGAGATGGTCAACCTCTCTATCCCTGGCAGGTTTGTTTGAAATTGTTTGAAGGGATCTAGCTGCGCTTCTCGAGCGATTCTTTGGTAAGTTGATCGACAACTCGTTCGACGCAATCCGGCACAACTTCCCACGCGATCTCGCGCACGACAGACTCACTCATCTCAGCTATGACGCGACGGACGATTTCGTCGATTGCCTCGGGTGACAACGTAACCGTCGTTGTCATTTCGGTCGGGACCGCGCTTTCAACGACCGGTACAGCTGGCGCCTCCGAAGCTTCGCTCATCAGTGGAGCGGGCTCGCTTACCACCGCAGGCTCGCTTACGGCCTGAGGCTGCTCTTCGACGACCGGCGCGCTCACTTGCGAGACCGGCTCTTCTACCGGAAGTGTAGAAAATGCAAACCCAGTTTCCACCGGAGCCTTTTCTTCGAGTGCGGCATCTTCAACGGCAACCGCTTCGATATCTATTGGAGTGAACCGAGTCTCTTCTTCGGTCCACATCGGCTTGAAAGCAGTCTCATCGCTCTCAGTTGCAGGTTCCTCAGCGACGTGAGCCTTTTCGGGAATGTATTCGCCGGCCCCGATCGGCATCACAACCGAATCGAGTTGAGCCGTCGAAAACGAACCGGCGTGCGGAGAAGTCCAATCCAAAGCGCTGTGTTCGTGCGGGTCGCTCGATTCACTCGAAGCTGAGTGCTCGAATGTCGCCGTTTCTTCTCGTGCGGATTCGCCGTGAGACTCGGGAGAATCCAGGGCAATCGCGGGCTCGCTCGAAACTTCGAATGACGTCGAAACCTGCGAATCCACCTCGGCTGACGAGGTCTCCCTCGATTCTTCAACAGAAACGAATTCGTGACCGGGTTCGGAAGTATCCGGCGCGTGCATTTCGACTGCCGGCGTCTCGTCGACTATCGCGGTGTGTTGTTCAACGGCTGGAGAACCTTCGAGGACTGAACTTTCGTTAATCTCAAACGAGTGCTCAGGCGCGGAATCCACTTTGCTCTCCACGAGATCAAATTGAGAGCCAGCATCGGCAACTGGCGCTTCCATCTCGGGCTCCACCAGTTCGAGACCGGGCGAATCGTGAGCTTCCTCAGCAGCATACGACAAACCGCTCATCGTTTCGGATTCGTCAAAAAGCACATCGCCCAGCGGCTCATCAACGGCAAGCAGTGTAGCCACCGCGGTCTCGGACGACTCCGGAGCGAACGTCGGCGATTGAAATCCAGCCAGAGATCCGCTCGGAGAAGAGTGCCATGCAGCACCATCGCTCGAAGCGTCCGATTTGGTATTAGCGAAACCGGCGCTTCCAAACCAATCCTGCCCATCGTTAGCGTTTGAGTGGTGATCCGAGCCGCTGTCCCGCTCGGTTTCAAATGAAATCGGTTCGGCTGAAGTTGCATCACCAAACGGCTCGGTGGTGTCAAAGTCCTGCACCATATCTGCGCTATTGTGTCCAAAAGATGAATCGCCGTTCGACGAGAACACCATCGGTTCTAAAGGCTGGTCGGATTCGCTGTGAACTGTGGCGTGCACACTATCGACCGCCATCGTGTCCGAAAACCCAAGATCTAAGATATCGCCCTGCGCATCGGGCATAGGTGATGCCAACTCTCCGGTATTCCTTTGTGGCGTTGCATGAGGAGCGTCGACGGGCTCGGGCATCATTGCCGAAAAATCGAGCTTGCCGGGAAGAGATGGCGGCATCGAAGAAGCCGCCGCCGCCGGAGACGGCGCCGGGGACACTCGCGGGCTCTCGGCGGGAACCGGAGCTGCAAGAGGTCCTGAAGCCGATTGAGGAGTTGCGCTGATAAGCCTTCGGACAGTCTCAACCAGGGTCCGCGATTCGAAAGGTTTGGTCAGATGGGCATCCGCCTTTACGCGTTTCGCTTCGGTTTGATCAAAGGGTTCAAAAGCACCAACCAGCAAAACAACCGGCACGTTTCGAAATTGCGAATTTTCCTTGATGGCCTCGCAGAGTTCGTAACCATTCTTACCGGGCATGAAAATGTCTGCCAGGACCAGGTCGGGTCGAACTTCAGTAAGACGACGCTCGGCCAGATCACCGTTACTCACAGCGACAACCTCGATGCCTTCATCGGCGAAAGTTAGATTGACCACCTTTTGAATGGTGATGCTGTCGTCGGCCAGTAGGATTCTGCTTGCCATCTGATTCTCCCTCAGCACGCGACCTCACGCGTGAACGAATGCCGGACGTGGCTCAGTCTACAATCAAATTCTTCGTGTGTCTTCGGGGGTCAAAGTCTCGCTGATAGTGCGGTACGAGTGCGCCGCAAGTGCCGCGTCTCTTAAACTTCTAAACCTGTTCGGGGGGCTTTCAATTGAAGAGAGGGTGATCTCGTTATTTTTTGAGCCGAGACCATATTGCTATCCCAGGCCGAAATGTTAGCACAAAAGTGTGTACCTGTCTCTAGTTAAGAATTGATTTTAATAGTTTATCGGACGCCGGCCCATTTTGGGTTATAAACCAATTGGTTCGGGGTTTAAGGTTTAGGGTTTCGAGTTCAGAATTCAAAGGCGATGCGTCAGCAATGAACACACACACACATAAACCAGAAACCTTAAGCCGGAAACCCCGAACCCGAAGTTTCCCTACTCGATCCGATTTACTCCTCGTTTAGGTAGTGACCCTCTCCTAGCGTTCGTCGTCGCCGCGGGCGGAGGATCCTCGGAGGCCGCAGCCTGAGTCTGACCACAGGTATACATCACCGCAGTCATCTGGATGTCATCGATGAACCAACCTGTATAACCATCCAGAATTCCTGCCGCGTTATCGAAGCCGGCACGGAATCTTAGCTTAACCCGCTTCCCTGCCAGATCGCTTAGATCTACAACCACCTGGCTGAAAACTCCTGGCTTGCCGCGCGATGTCCATGCAGCTCGGGTCCCTAACGGATTGTTCGAGGTTTCAGTCAGCACACCGTCGTAGCCGCCAACGATCACCCTGGAACCGAGATCCTGATAGGTTTCGCCTTCGTCGGTTGAGAACTCGAGGATGCCACCGTCGAATCCCGGTTCAAAGTTAAAAATGTGGAAGAACGACAGCCGCACCTGCCCGGCATTGTCCGGAATCGTAACGACCTTCTTCATGAACAGCATTGAGAGCTGACTGTCGTTGCGAGCCCTTCCGGGATCCTCGGCGTGATACGACATCGTACCGCTCGTCGCCGGTCCCGAGACTGAATCGAACCCGCCCTTTCGTTTCCACTTGACGCTTAAGTTGTCGACATCGTCAAACAGAAGCCGTTCCGCCGGGCCTCCAGCTGCAGCAAATCGCCCAACCTGAACTCGTACCGGAAGCACAAAGCGACCGATTGTTGTGTCAGCTTGGAGCTGCAAAGTGGCAACCGATCCGCATCGAAGCCCCGCTGGCACTTGAATCTGGAACGCGGTCGAATTGGTGCCCGTTTGACCAGCCGCGATTGGATTGAACGTGCTCGTGCTTTGGCTGCCCGCGAGTGAGAGGCTGGCTCCCTGAATCGTGGCTCCAGTGATCTGCGATAGATTTCGCAAGGTCACTGTAATGCTTGCAAGCTCGCCGCCAATCAGCGACGAGTCGTTCTTTCCGTCCTGGTGATGGACCGTGACTCCAGCCGCGACGTCTCCGGCCGAATCGATCGAAAGAACCGGAATCGCAGTCTCAGTCGCATTAGTAGCAACAAGCGCGAAATCCTGATCCAGCGGGGCGAAGTTTTGAGGAACTCCGTCGCCAGCAATGATAGTTGGTCGAACGCGGATGACTATCGGGCCAGTGGTTCCAGCAGGAAGCCGAACACCCTGCGTGTTGTTGAGGAAATCTTTCTGGCCGCCAGCAGTCGAATACTGGCCGGTGAAATTGTTGCCATTGTAGACGACTCCGTTAACGACCACCTCGAGATTCAATTGGTTCACGTACGGCGCATTCGTGGCCGCATTCCCCGGAGGATCGGTCCAAACGAGCATGACTCGAACTTCTTTCGATGAATCCGTGATGAGCCCGGTCGTTTCAAAAGGCGCGCCGCCGCTTACGGTGAACGTGCGATCAGGCGACTCGTCGTAGATGATGCGGTTAGTGCTCTCAAACATCCGCCCGATATTGAGTAAGCCCCACCCCTGGTGCGCTCCGGGCAGGTTATCTCCGGCGAATCCCCCAGTCATATAACTGGTTGAATTCAGGAGAAGAGCTTTTACAAGCGCAGGGCTTGGCTCTGCACCCAGCCTTGTCTTCAACCATTGAAATGCCAGCGCTGCGGCGCCCGTTACAACTGGTGTGGAGTGACTTGTTCCGGACGACCAGGTGTACAGCGTTTGTCCGACGGGGAAATACTTATTGCAAACACCGCTTCCGTCGTAGAGCTTGTCCTGTGACGCAGCGCCCTGCATATGAGAGCCGGGCGCTACGAGATCCGGTTTTGCACGCCCGTCGACGACCGGGCCATAACCCGAGAAGAACACCACGTCCTGCGCATTATCGGCTTCGCGCTCTCGCAAACCGCATCCGTCGGTCTCGGTACCCCGAACGTTCTCGCTGATGCCGACCGTGATTACGTTCTTTGCTGTTCCAGGAATCGAGACAGTAGGAATGTTCTGGTCGCCGTCGTTTCCCGAGGCGAACAGAACCGACATGCTCTGGTTGCCGGGGGTGTCCGGATCGGCGTCCCGCACTAACGCGTCAAAAATCTGAGTGTCGTCAGAGTAGAAGTTGCAAAAATCAGCATCGCAACCACCCCAGCTGTTGTTCGAGAGTCGAGCACCGGCTCGATAAGCTGCGGAAATAAAGTCGACATACGAAAAATTCGATGCGCTATTGCTGTCCGGGAACAGCTTGGATATACCGATCCGCGCGAAGGGTGCAATGCCAAGTCCGTATTGAAAACCTTGCGCATCCGTGAAAGCGCTCCCGGATTTGTTGTTGAATCCAGCTATGATGGAGGCATTTATAGTTCCGTGACCTAATTTATCGTGCGTGGGTAGAATTGACGGATCCTCCGGATGCGAATCATGCGAGAAGTCGTGTAGATAGGCTACTCGCGATCCACCGGCAGCATTCAAGAAATCGGGGTGAACTCTGGCAGCATCCGCCGATCCAACGTCAAATCCGGTGTCGCCAACGTCCACCAAAAAATCAAAGTCGGTGTTGAACCCGGCTGTGGTGAGAAACGAAAGATAACCAGGGCCACTCGGGTGGCTGACCTGGATATTGTTCACGGTATCGAACAGCAGTGCGCCCGCGACAATCTGATCCGCCCTTTCGTCCATCAACCTCATCGGACTCCACGGCTCAATCGAAAGCACATCGGCCCTCTGCGCAAATTCTTTTAGACGAGCGGACTCAGCAAGAACCTTTATTCGAACCGCACCCGCGGCTCGAAACTCCGGCTGCAGCACTTTCGTTGCGGTCGATTTTATGAATGACACCGTGTTGTCGGCATCTGCGGTATCGAGAATGGAAATCGCAGTTGAAACCTGCTCGGCAGAATCCACTTTGATGTGAGAGTCAAGTTTGTATGCCGGGTGAAACGGTCCGTCCCACTGAACCAGGCTCGAACCGTCGGCGCTCTGTCGAAGGGCATGAAGCCTGCTCCGTTGCTCACGACTCGTCCACATCAGATACGCGTTGTTGGGAATGTAACCAACGACCTTTGCTCCGGTAGCCTTGAGCGCATCGAGAGTGCGAGGCGTCGGCGGGCCAAAGAGCTGCACAAGGTGGAGCTCGCTCAACCCGGTCTCTCGCTGCTTGAGATCTTCTCGAACCACAGGGGCCGGCGCCGTCGTATCAAGCTGACCGGGCTTGAGCATCATCACATTCAAGTCATCTCTGACCGTCACCCGATCGAGCGTCGAAGAATCGAGCGAGCTCAACTCTGACTCGCTAACTTCAACGACCGAATACCCCTGATACTTTTTCGCTTTGCGCGCGGAACGCATCGACATCAATCGGTTTTCGATATCTGTATCCTGAGCGCCAAGCATCAACTTGTGATTCGCGCCTGGGCTTCGATATGACAGCTGCTTTGCACCGGGGTGGACAGGCCCCTTGATCGAGCGGTCCTCAGATTTTTGATCAAATTGAGCCTTGCGGTTGTCCGAGCGAGTCGGCAACGCGCCAATCAGCGCGATGAGCATCAGCATCGATGCTGCAATCGAAACCCTGAGGGTCAAACTTTTCATTACAACTTCTCCTTAAAGCGAGCGGAATCACATTAACAAACGGCCCAGTCAAAACACGCGGGGATGTAATCGGGGGCACCTCAGAACTCAACTCTCAAACGCAGGAACGCTGGGTGAGTTGCGTAAATCGTATTGGACACCTGCGGCCGACACGGGAACAAAGGGAGCATTAACTTTATCGAATCCTGTGTGTCTGTCAAGATTGTATCTTGTGATTTGGCCAAAACTTATGTGCCACAGCGGCGTTGGTTTGAATCCCTGGGTCCTGTAAAATGTGCGATTACTGCAGACCCGAGGTCGCTGCCTGACAGGAGAGAGGTAATCACAACGTGGAGCCAAGAATTCCGTTCAACAAGCCTTTCATCACCGGAAAGGAAATTGAGTACATCGCTCAGGCCATTTCAAGCGGTGCCGTCGCCGCAGATGGGTACTTTACAAAGAGATGCGCAGAACTCCTTGCGGATCGTTTTTCGATAAACAAGGTGTTGATGACGCCATCGTGCACTTCAGCGCTCGAAATTGCCGCGATGCTCTGTGATCTGAAACCCGGCGACGAAGTTCTCATGCCGTCGTTTACCTTTGTCTCGACCGCCAACGCAGTAATGAGATGCGGCGCTACGCCGGTTTTTGTGGATGTCCAGAGCGACACATTGAACATCGATCCCGATCTGATCGAACGAACGATTACCGGCAAAACGAAAGCTATCTTTGTGGTTCACTACGCTGGCGTCTCGTGTGATATGGATCGCATTGCGGCGATCTCGAAAAAACGAAATCTGATAGTGGTCGAAGACGCGGCGCAAGGTGTAAATGCAACCTACAAGGGTCGAGCTCTTGGATCGATTGGGGACCTTGGAGCATACAGCTTTCACGATACAAAAAATTATGTATCCGGTGAGGGCGGAGCTCTGTGCGTCAACTCTCCCGAGTTCGTCGAGCGAGCCGAGATTATTCGCGACAAGGGCACAAATCGAAGTCAATTCTTCCGCGGCGAGGTCGACAAGTACACCTGGGTGGATGTCGGTTCGTCCTTTGTTCCGGCCGAGATCACGTGTGCGTTTCTGCTGGCTCAGCTCGAAGCGATGGATGAGATCACGTCCCGACGCCGCGAGGTCTATCAGTTCTATCTTGAGAATCTTTCGTTTCTGGAGGAGCGCGAGCTGCTGGGAATTCCGCGGGTGCCCGAGGGCTGTGCAACGAACTACCACATGTTTCATGTCCTTCTCGGGGACGGAAAAACCAGAGACGGTCTGATGGGACATCTGAAACGACACGGCATAAGCGCGGTTTTCCACTACGTACCTCTGCACACGTCCCGGATGGGAGAGCGGCTTGGATATAGAGGAGGAGAGCTTCCCCTCACCGAAAACCTGAGCGCGCGGCTGCTGCGTTTGCCGTTTTATGCAGACATCACCCGGGACGAACAGATGCGAGTAGTGAGATCTATCTCGGAGTATTTGGGTAACCCGCTCGCAGCCTCGCCCGGTCGACAACTCTAATGACTGTGTCTATCATCGACGACATGCTCACCGGCGATCAGCCGCTTCGTCCTGATTTGTCGATAGTCGTTCCGGTCTACCGGAGCGAAGACTGCCTCGAAGCGTTGGTCGAGGCCATCTCGCAGAGCCTCGACAATACAAATCGCGACTATGAAGTAGTGCTGGTGAACGACGGATCGCCCGACAACTCCTGGGGCGTTATCGAGTCGATCTGCGCTAAGAATCGGCGCGTCGTCGGCATAGATCTGCGACGCAACTTCGGCCAGGACAACGCGATCATCACCGGGCTTCGTTTAGCTCGCGGAAGCTACGTTTCGATAATGGATGACGATCTGCAGCACAATCCCGGAGATCTCCCCGCGCTGCTCGACAAGATCGAAGAGGGTCCCGATGTCGTCTATGCGCAGTTTGTCGTCAAGAAACAGAAGCTCTGGAAGAACCTTGGCAGCTGGTTCAACGGCAAGTTCGCCGAATGGGTCATCCATAAGCCTAAAAATGTTTATCTCTCACCATACAAAATCGTAAGGCGTGAGGTGGTCGAAGCGATTTGCAAGTATGACGGCCCGGATCCCTACATCGATGGACTGCTGTTTCAAGTGACATCCAGAATCGCTCAGATTCCAGTTGAACATCATCCTCGTTACGCCGGTCGAAGCAATTACACCATTTGGAAGTCTTTGAGAGTCTGGGCGCGGCTCGCATTTTCATTTTCAACAAGACCGATGAGGTTGGTGAGCTGGTTTGGTTTCGGATTCGCAACACTCGGTCTACTGCTTGCGATTGTCGTCGTCCTGTACAGAATTCTTTATCCGGAAGATTTCTCACCAAACGCAGTTGGTTGGGCATCTCTGATGGTGACGCTCTTGGTGCTCAGCGGTATACAGATGCTGTTCTTTGGAATTCTCGGTGAATACACAGGTCGTACCT
>Ga0075425_100003155_pt1 | contig 16700 bp, 14 predicted proteins | sample SoiMethybrSBSTD4_FD_75300 | JGI IMG/M metagenome (GOLD analysis project Ga0075425, IMG submission 75300) | Bulk soil microbial communities from a Populus tree surrounding site in Tennessee, USA - Soil MetaG P. TD hybrid SBSTD4 | ecosystem: Environmental > Terrestrial > Soil > Tree plantation... | reverse complement strand
CGACGATCTGTCGATGGCCTACACGCCGGGCGTGGCGCGAGTGTGCATGGCCATCCACCACGATCCGGAGAAAGCCTACGCGCTCACGATCAAGCAGAACACGGTGGCCGTCGTCACCGACGGCTCGGCCGTGCTCGGCCTCGGCGACATCGGCCCCAACGGGGCGCAGCCGGTGATGGAGGGCAAGGCGCTCATTTTCAAGGAATTCGCCGGCGTCGACGCCTTTCCCATCTGTCTCGCCACGAAGGACGTGGACGAGATCGTGATGATCGTCAAGGCCCTGGCACCCGTCTTCGGCGGCATCAACCTCGAGGACATCTCGGCGCCGCGCTGCTTCGAGATCGAGGAGCGCCTGCAGCGCGACCTTGACATCCCCGTCTTCCACGACGACCAGCACGGCACGGCCGTCGTCGTCCTCGCCGCCCTCGTCAACGCGCTGAAGATCGTCAAGAAGCGGCTGGCCGACGCGCGCATCGTGTTCACGGGAGCCGGCGCCTCGGGCATCGCCACCGCCAAGCTCCTCATGAAGGCGGGCGCCAAGCAGATCATCGGCTGTGACCGGGCCGGCGCGATCTACAAGGGCCGCAAGGAGAACATGAACTCGATGAAGGAGTGGTTCGCCGAGCACACGAACCCGCGCCGGATCCGCGGCTCCGCGGGCGAGGCGCTGGCGGGCGCCGACGTGTTCATCGGGCTCTCCGGTCCCGGCGTGGTGTCGCTCAAGGACATCAAGGCGATGAACCGCGATCCCATCGTCTTTGCCATGGCCAATCCGATCCCGGAGATCCTCCCCGAGGAGGCCGGCCCGTACGTGCGGGTGATGGCGACGGGTCGCTCGGACTACCCGAACCAGATCAACAACTCCTGCTGCTTCCCCGGCTTCTTCCGCGGGATGCTCGACGTCCGGGCTCGCCGCGTGAACGACGAGATGAAGCTCGCCGCCGCCCAGGCCATCGCCGCGATCGTGGCCAAGAGCGAGCTGTCCGAGGAATACATCACGCCGTCGATGTTCGACGCGCGGCTCGTGCCCGCCGTGTCCGCGGCGGTGGCCGAGGCCGCCATCAAGACGGGTGTGGCGCGGCGGCGTCCGCGCGGGGCGGCAGGCGCACGAGCGGCCGGCGGCTGAGCAGCCCGCCGGGGCAACCAAGTAGATTCGCGTTCTCCAATCTGATATAACCCCGTGCCTAACGGCCGAGCAGTTCGGATCCTCTAGCCAGGGGGGCTGGGGGCTCCAGTCACGCCCAGACAACCCAACAACAGGGGAGGGCCATGCCGGCACCGCACGTAGAGCCCAAAGAGCTTCGCCGCGTCGTCATCGCGGCGTCCGTCGGCAACATCATCGAGTGGTACGACTTCTACATCTTCGGTAGCCTCGCCGCGATCCTCGCGGTGAAGTTCTTCCAGAAGGGCCACCCGGTGGCGGCCTTCCTCAGCACGGTGGCGATCTTCTCCGTCGGCTTCCTGATCCGGCCGCTGGGGGCGTTCGTCTTCGGCTGGCTCGGCGACAGGGTGGGCCGGAAATACACCTTCATCGTCACTCTGACCGGCATGGGCGTAGCCACGGCTCTCATCGGGTTCGTTCCGACCTATCAGTCCATCGGTCTCGCCGCGGCCTTCATCCTGTTCGGCCTCCGTCTCATCCAGGGACTCTGCCTGGGCGGCGAGTACGGCGGCGCCATTACCTACGTGGCCGAACACATCGAGGACGAGCATCGCGGGTATTACACCGGCTGGCTGCAGACGTCGCCCACGCTCGGCATCGTCGTGTCGCTGGCCGTCATCATCGGCATTCGGACCTATCTGGGCAACGAGGCCTTCAACGACTGGGGCTGGCGGCTGCCCTTCATCATCTCGCTCCTTCTCGTCGGCATCGCCATCTGGATCCGGCTCTCGCTCGGCGAGACGCCGATCTTCCAGGAGATCAAGCGCAAGGGCGGGCTCACGAGGAATCCCTGGCGCGAGGCCTTCATGAGCGGCAACTTCAAGTACGTGGTCATCGCCAGCGTGGTCGTGCTCGGACAGGGCTGCGTCTGGTACAGCGGGCAGTTCTGGGCGCTCTACTTCCTGCAGACGGTCAAGAAGCTCGACGTGCTGACCTCCAGCTACATCGTCGGCATCGCGCTCTTGATCGCGACCCCGACGCTGATCTTCTGGGGCTGGCTGTCCGACAAGGTCGGGCGCAAGCCGATCATCCTGGGCGGCATGGCCCTGGCGTCGCTCACCTACTACCCGCTCTACTCGGCCCTCGGCACGTATGCCGATCCGAAGAACGTCAACTACCCGATGGCGATCCTCATCGTCGTCGTCCTGGTCAACTACGTCGGCATGACCTACGGCCCGATCGGCGCGTTCCTGGCGGAGTTCTTCCCCGGGCGCATCCGCTACACGTCCGTCTCGGTGCCCTATCACATCGGTAACGGCTGGGGCGGCGGACTGGTCCCGATCGTCACGACCTCGATGTACCTGTCCACGGGCAGCGTGGGCTACGCACTGATCTATCCGATCGTGGTCCCGGCGGTGATGTTCCTGATCGCCGTCTTCGTCATGCCGGAGACGCGCAAGCACAGCATCTGGGAGGAAGGCGCCATCGAGGCGAGTCGCGCGCGCGCGTAGTCGCCCAGCAGGCCTTCAGGGTCTCGATACCAAGTCCCCTGGTATCGAGACCCTCATCCCGACGGGGGCTCGATCTTTCGGGCCTCTTCGTCCTTCAACTTCCATCCCGACGAATCGATCGACGGTGCCCACCGCTATCCTCAGATCGCGCCGTCCGACGATCGCCTCGACTCCCGCGTGAGCTCCGTGCGAACTCGCCGCCGGCGGTCGCTGCCGGCCGGCCAGTACATGGCGATGTGAATCTCGCACCCGTCGCGCGGCGTGCGCACCGTCACCGACCTGTTCTGGCCCGAGAGCCGCGCTGTCGTGCGCTGATCGCGAATGCGTCAGCGCCCCAGTCTCGGGCACCGCGTGTCAGCTCGTTCGGGCATTCTGCCCGAAGGTTTGACCGGCGGTCCGGGGATCGCCCCCGCCATTTGCGCCCTGCTTTCAATGAATTAACGCCGCCCTTCGTTCGTCGGATAGATCGCTCCATGGTTGGGCACGGGCGTTGCATCCCCCGTCGCCCCCAGGACAAAGGGAGGACAGCGATGAACGGGATCCAGGAGCGCTTGGAGAAGGAGTTGTGGGGAGCGATGAGCCGGCTTCGCCGCATGGACGGCGCGGTGGCCCTGGAAGAGATGCCGGGCGTCATCGGAGACAACTCGCCGTTCGCGGACGAGGTCGACGAGATCCAGGCCAACGAGGGCCGCGAGATCGGGTTCGCGACGCGGACGTTGCTGGTGGAGCGCGTGCACAAGCTGCGCACCGCGCTCGATCATCTGCGGGAGGGCGACTACGGGACGTGCGTGGAGTGCGGCGAGCCCATCGCCCCCGCGCGGCTGCGCGCGATGCCGGAGGTCGAGACGTGCGTGCGCTGTCAGGATCGCATCGAGCGCTACGGCCGACAGCTCGAAACGGTCGAGGTCGAGGTCGGCGCCAGCGACGAGGACGAGTAAGACAGAGTAACGGTGTCGAGGGGCGCCTCGGCTCTGCCGGGGCGCCCCGAGCGGCTGGGGGCTTGGGGGCCATGTCGGGGCCCCCCATGTAAGTCAACCGGGCCGGAGCGATCCGGCCCCGTTTTTTTGTACTCTAGCCGCCGTGCGAACTCCCGTGCTCGACGTGTTCCGACCGGGCGTGCGCGGTCTCGCCCGGATCTATTTGGGCCTGCGGCTCGCGGGGACGGAGTACATCCCGGCCGAGGGCGCCGTCCTCATCGTTCCCAACCATCAGACGTATGCCGATCCGGTGCTGGTGACGATCCCGGTTCGGCGCCCGGTCTACTACATGGCATGGAGCCGCCTGTTCGAGATCCGCGGCCTCGGTCGGCTGATCCGCCGGCTCCGCGCGTTTCCCGTCCAGCTCGAGTCGCGCGATCCGCGCGCCACCCGCGAGGCCGTGCGCCTGCTGCAAGCGGGTGAGGCGGTGATGATCTTTCCGGAGGGCGAACGCTCCGCCGACGGGACCGTGGGGCGCTTCAAGCTCGGGGCGTTCCGGCTCGCCGTCTCGCTGGGCGTGCCTGTCCTGCCGGTGGCGATCGCGGGCGGTCACGCCTCGTGGCCGTGCGGTCGCCTGCTCCCGAGGCCGGGACGGATGACGATCACCTATCACCCGCTCGTGCATCCGGAGACCGGTGGCGATCCGCGGGAGGCCGCACGCGATCTCGCCGACCGCACGCGCGGCGCGATCGTGCGATCGCTGGCCGACCACCACGCCGGCCACACGGTTCCGCCCGGCGGCTGACGCTTCAGCGCGTCGGGGCGATCCGCCGCTCTTCCACGCGGTAGCCGCCGGCCTCGAGGCGCCCCAGTAGCTCCGTGACGTGCTCGCGCCCCGCGGTCTCGAGCGTCAGCTCGACCTCGGTCTCGCCGATCCCGGCCCAGCGCGCGAACGCGCGATCGTGCGCGATGTGCACGATGTTGGCGCGCGCCTCGGCGATGAGCGCGGTGAGCCGCGCGAGCTCTCCTGGACGATCGCGCAGGAGGACGCCGAGGCGAACCAGCCGGCCGTCCTTGACGAGCCCGCGCTCGATGATGCGCGCGAGCATCGTGACGTCGATGTTGCCGCCGGAGAGCACCAGCGCGACGTGCGCGCCGGCCAGACCGAGCGGCCGGTTGACGAGCGCCGCCAGCGCGGCCGCGCCGGCGCCCTCGACGACCGTCTTTTCCATCTCCAGGAGCAGCAGGATCGCGTTGGCCAGCTCCTCCTCGCTGACGGTCACGACCTCATCGACGTGACGAGCGGCGACGGCGAGCGTCTGCCCGCCGACCTGGCGGACCGCGATGCCGTCGGCGATCGTCGCGGCCGCGGGGAGCGTGATCCGGTGGCCCGCGGCGAGCGCGGCGCGCATCCCCGCGATCACCGCGGCCTGGACTCCGACGACGCGCGTCCGCGGCCGGCGAGCCTTGATGGCCGTCGCCATGCCGGCGATCAGGCCGCCGCCACCCACGGGGACCAGGACCGCATCGACGTCGGGCACCTGATCGAGGACCTCGAGGCCGGCCGTGCCCTGGCCGGCGATGACGCGGGGGTCGTCGAAGGGATGCACGAAGACCAGATCGCGCGCGTCCGCCACCTCGCACGCCCGCGCGTAGGCCTCGTCGAAGTTCCCGCCGTGGAGGATGACCTCCGCCTTGTACCGCCGCGCCGAGGTGACCTTGATGAGCGGCGCCCACTCCGGCATGACGATCGTGGCCGCGATGCCGAGCCGGTGCGCGTGGAAGGCCACGGCCAGCCCGTGATTGCCCGCGCTGGCCGCCACCACGCCGCGCGCGCGCTCGGCCGGATCGAGCTGTAGCAGCAGGTTCGCCGCCCCGCGCTCCTTGAACGAGCCCGTCGCCTGCAAGTTCTCGAGCTTGAGGAAGCACCGCGTCCCCGTCAGCTCGGAGAGCGGCTGCGAGAGCGCGCAGGGGGTCTCGTGGACGGCCCCGGCCAGCCGCACGCGGGCGGCCTCGATCGCCGCGACGTCCACCATCGTCTAGAACGGCGTCCGAGGCGCGGGCAGCGACGGGTTCATCCACGCCACGGGCATGAACGGCGTGGACTGCGCGTAGGCGGTGCGACCGCGCCAGTCGACCAGGATGAGGCCGCCACCGCCGCGTCCCTCGGCGACCAACAGGTCGACGGCGACCTGGGCCGCGTACTGCGGATCGCCCGCGTCCTTGAGATAGTCCAGCGCGCGTCGCGCCAGCACCACGCGGATGATCGCCTCGCCGTCGCCTGTCGCCGACACCGCGCCGAGCGAGCTGTCCGCGTACGTCCCGCAGCCGATGAGCGCGCTGTCGCCGACGCGGCCGGGGAGCTTGCCGTGGGTGCCGCCGGTGGACGTCGCCGCGGCGGAGGTGCCGTGGCGGTCGAGGGCGACCGCGCCCACGGTTCCCTTGAGCGCGGCATCCGCCGCGGGGCGGGCGGCGTTCCACCGGCGCAGCTGCCGTTCCGTGACGAGCGTCCGGGGATCGCATTCGGGCATGCCGGCCGCGCGCGCGAAGGTGAGCGCACCGTCGGCCACGAGCAGGACGTGACGGCCGTCCGCGAGCACGCGCCGCGCGAGCGCGACCGGATTGGCGATCCGCGTGACCGCCGCCACCGCGCCGCAGTCGAGCCGGTCGCCGTCCATGATGGACGCGTCCATCTCGACGGCGCCCGCGCTGTTCAGCACCGAGCCGCGACCGGCGTTGAAGCGCGGAAGGTCCTCGAGCGTCCGCACCGCAGACTCGACGGCGTCGAGCGCGTGGCCTCCGGCGCTGAGAATCCACCATCCCGCCTCGGCCGCCGCGCGCACGCCGTCCCGCAGCTCGTCGACGCCGTCGGTGGGATCGGCGCCGGCGCCGCCGTGCACGATGATCGAAGGTACGCGCGCCATGGTTTCACCGTGGCACAATCCGTTGGTGTTGCACAATCCCTCGACCCGGCTCGATCGACTGAATCGCCGCATCGTCGCGTGCACGCTGTGCCCGCGCCTGGTGAGTCATCGCGAGGCGAGCGCGGCGACACCGCCCCGGCGCTATCGCGGCGAGCGGTACTGGGCGCGGCCGCTCCCGGGCTTCGGCGATCCGCGCGCCGAGCTCCTGCTCGTGGGGCTCGCTCCCGCGGCGAACGGCGGCAACCGGACCGGACGCATCTTCACCGGCGACGAGAGCGGCAACTGGCTCTTCCGCGCGCTCTGGGAGGCGGGCTTCGCCAACCAGCCGACGTCGATCCACCGCGACGACGGCCTCGAGCTTTCGAACGCCTACATCACGGCCACGATCCGGTGCGCGCCGCCGGCCAACAAGCCGCTGCTGGAGGAGATCACGCGCTGCCAGCCGTACCTGCTGGAGGAGCTGGCGCTGCTCGATCGCGTGCGCGTGGTCGTCGGCCTCGGACGTATCGGCTGGCAGGCGTATCTGCGCGTCCGGAAGGCGACCGGCGCGGCTCCGCCGCTCGCGCGCCCGGAGTTCGGCCACGGCTCGCTCACCCGCTTCGCCGACGGCGTGACCTTGATGGGCTGCTACCACCCGAGCCAGCAGAACACGTTCACGGGCAAGCTCACGCGTCCGATGCTGCGCGCGGTGTTCAGGAAGGCACGGACGCTCCTCGACTCCGAGCGCGTCGACGCGAGGCGCTGAAGGGAGCGACGATGGACATCGGCTGTCATCTCCCCACGACCCAGCCCCCGGCCACCGCGCGCGACGCGCTCGTCACGTTCGCCCGCGAGGCGGAGGCGCGCGGGATCGCCTCGCTGTGGGTCAGCGATCACGTCGTCGTCCCGCGGACGACGTCGGGCTACGGCCGCGGCGGGAGCTTTCCGCATCCGCCCGACAAGCCGTATCTCGATCCGCTGGCCGTCCTCACCGCAGCCGCGATGTGCACGTCGCGGGCGCGGCTCGGCTCCTCGGTGTTCATCCTGGGGCATCGGCATCCCGTGCCCATGGCCAAGGCGCTGGCGACGATCGACGCGCTCTCCCGGGGACGGTTGATCGTCGGTGTGGGCGTCGGCTGGTGGAAGGAAGAGCTGGAAATCCTCGGCGTGCCCTTCGGCGAGCGCGGCCGCCGGGCCGACGAGGCGCTGCGCGTCTTCAAGGCCCTGTGGACGGAGGACAACCCGGCGTTCGAGGGAAAGTTCTTCCGGTTCCGCGACATCGGCTTCGCGCCCAAGCCGACGCAGCGGCCGCATCCGCCGCTGTGGGTCGGCGGCAACAGTCCGGGCGCCTTCCGTCGTGTGGTCGCGCTCGGCGACGGCTGGCACGCCTCGCCGCGCACCGTCGCCGACTTCCGCGAGGGGCTCGGCAAGCTGCGCGCGACGGCGGAGGCCGCGCGTCGGCCGTGGGAGACGATCGAGATCTCCCTCCGCTTCGGTCTCACCGACGCGGCGCTGAGGGAGGGCCCGCAGGCGGCGATCGATCAGCTCGCCGAGTACAAGCGCCTCGGCGTCCGGCATGCGCTCGTCGAGTTCCGTCGCGACGATCTGGGCCGCATGCTCGAGCTCCTGGACCTCGTCGCGAAGACGATTCGACCGGCCGTCGACGCCGCCTGATCGTCGCGGGTATGATGACGGCGCCGCGGCCGCCGCGGCGCGACGGAGGTGTCGATGAAGCTCAAGAAGGGATTTCGCCAGCTGGTCGACGAGGCGAAGGCACGGATCAAGACCATCGGCCTCGACGAGGCGCGCGGCCGGCTCGGCCGGGACGACGTCGTCTTCGTCGATTTGCGCGACGTCAGGGAGCTGGACCGGGAAGGCATGATCCCGGGCGCGTTCCATTGCCCGCGCGGGATGCTGGAGTTCTGGATCGACCCGGAGAGCCCCTACTACAAAGACGTGTTCGCGCCGGGCAAGGAATTCGTCTTCTACTGCAACGGCGCGTGGAGGTCGGCGCTGGCGTGCGACACCGCCCAGCAGATGGGACTCGAGGCCGTGTGCGAGATGGACGGCGGCTTCACGGCCTGGAAGAGCGCCGGCCATCCCGTCGCCCAGCGCCCGAAGAAGACGTCGTGATCGCGGAGGTGTGTCCCTCATGAAGGTCGGCATCTTCCTGACCAACCAGAATCCGGTCGGCGCCGACATGGTCTCCGCGCTCGAGGAGCAGTACGTCATGACTCGGCTGGCGCGCGACCGCGGCTGGGACGCCGTGGCCACGGGCCAGCACTACCTCAGCGAGGGCACGAGCCAGCTGCAGCTCGTGCCGTTCCTGGCCCGGCTGGCCGCGGAGGCCGGCCACATGACGGGGGTGGCCGGCGTGCTGCTGCTGACCCTGCACAATCCCGTGGAGGTCGCCGAGTGCGTCGCCTCGCTCGACGTCATCTGGCGGGGCAACTTCGTGTTCGGCATCGGGCTCGGCTATCGCGACGTCGAGTTCGACGCGTTCAGGGTGCCGCGCGGGCAGCGCGTCCGCCGCTTCGAGGAAGGTCTCGAGATCGTCAAGCGGCTCTGGACCGAGGACAAGGTCACCGTCGACACCGACGTGTGCACGCTGAGTGGCGTGACCGCGACGTGCCGCCCCGTGCAGCGCCCGCACCCGCCGATCTGGATCGCCGCAAACAACGACAACGCCGTCCGCCGTGCCGCGCGCCTGGCGGATGCGTGGTTCGTGAACCCCCACACCACGATGGCGGAGATCCGCCGGCAGATGGCGCTCTATCACGACGAGCTCGCGCGTCTCGGCAAGCCGCGGCCGCCGGTCGTCCCGGTGATCAAGGAGGTCTACTGCGCGAGGAACCGGGCGACCGCACTGGAGATGGCCGGTCCGTATCTCGCGGCGAAGTACAAGACCTATGCGGCCTGGGGCCAGGACGCCGTGCTGCCGGGCGGCGACACGTTCCGGCAGCCGTTCGAGTCGCTGCTGGCCGATCGGTTCGTGCTGGGCAGCCCCGACGACTGCTACGAGCAGCTCCGTCCCTGCTGGGAGGAGCTCGGCGCCAACTTCCTGTTCATCCGCACGCAGTGGAGCGGCATGCCGCTGTCCTCGGCGCTCGGCAGCATGCGGCTCATGAGCGACGAGCTGCTGCCGGCGCTCCATCGTCTGCCGGCCCTTTCCGCGTGAGCGGGCCGGTTCCCGCCCGAGTCCTGGTCAAGCCGAAGACGCTCGAGGCCCGGGAGTTCGCGCGCCCGAGCATCGGCGCCGACGACGCGCTGCTGCGCATCGAGGCGTGCGGGATCTGCGGCAGCGACTACGAGCAGTACGAGGGCGCCCAGCCCGTGCACGAGGACTACACGCCGTACCCGGTGATCCCCGGCCACGAGCCGCTCGGCATCATCGAGGAGATCGGCGCCGGCGCCCGCGCCCGCTGGGGCGTCCGCGAGGGCGATCGGGTGGCGGTGCGCTCGGGCTACGGCTGCGGCCGCTGCGAGGCGTGCGCCCGCTGGGAGCCGCGCGCGTGTCCCACGCGGGGCGGGACGTACGGCTATACCGACGTCGGTAAGCCGCCGCACCTCTGGGGCGGCTACGCCGAGCGCATGTATCTCTCGCCCTATTCCGTCGTCAAGAAGATGGACCCGCGAATCCCAGCCGGCGTGGCGGTGATGTTCAACCCGCTGGCCGCGGGGCTCTCGTGGGCCGCGTCGATCCCCCGGACGGCCCCGACTGACCGGGTCGTCATCCTCGGCGCAGGGCAGCGCGGGCTCTGCTCCGTCATCGCCGCGCGCGCGGCCGGCGCCCGGCAGGTCGTCATCACCGGTCTCGGCCGCGACGCCGACAAGCTCGCGCTCGCCCGCCAGCTCGGCGCCGACGCGACCGTCAATGCGGAGACGGAGGACGTGGTCGCCCGAGTGCGCGAGATCACGGGCGGCGGCGCCGAGGTCGTCGTCGACACCACGCCCTATGCGCCGCAGTCGCTGAACCACGCGATCGCGATCGCCGTCCGGAAGGGACGGATCGTCGTCGCCGGTCTCAAGGGATTGCGACCGGCACGCGAGCTGCCCGTCGACGACGTCATCTACAAGGAGCTGACGATCCGGGGCGTGCTCAGCATGCCGGTGGACGAGACGTTCCGGGCCATCGACCTCATCGAGTCCGGCCGCTATCCGTTCGAGAAGATGCACACCATGTCGCTGCCGCTCGAGCAGGCCGAGGACGCGATCCACGCGCTGGCCGGCCACGTCCGCGGTCTCAATCCCATCCATCTGGCGATCGTTCCCGGCGCGCCGCGCGTCGCCTTGCCCGCGTGACGTCCGTCGACTGGTTCGACAAGACGCCGATCGGTGCGCTGCCGGAGCGCGCGGCTCGCCGCTGGGGCACGCGCGAGGCACTCTGCTTTCGCGACCGGCGGCGGACGTTCGGCGACGTGGCGGCGGGGATCGATCGCGTCGCGCGAGGCCTGATCGCGCTCGGGGTCGAGGCCGGTGACAAGGTCGCCCTGTGGATGCTCAACCGGCCGGAGTGGATCGAGACGGCCTTCGCGGTGCTGAAGATCGGCGCCGTGCTGGTGCCGATCAACACGCGTCTGAGGACCGAGGACGTCGCCTACATCCTCGATCAGTCCGACTCGACGACCCTCGTGCTCGCCGAGCGATCGGGGCCGGTCGACTATCTCGCGATGGTGCGCGAGCTCCAGCCGGCGGGCGTGGCCCGCGCGACGACGCGGCTGCCGAAGCTCGCGCGCATCGTGCTGGTCGACGAGCCGGCGCGCCCGGGCACCGTCGGCTGGCCGGAGCTGGTCGCCCGCGCGTCGGATGTCGAGCAGGCGAGGCTGGTCGACCGTGCGTCGGCGGTGGATCCCGACGGGCTCGCGTTGCTCATGTACACCTCGGGCACCACGGGGTTTCCCAAGGGCGTGATGCACACGCACAGCCTGGTCCGCAACGTCACCGACCGCGCGTACCGGCTCGCCATCGGGGCCGGGGACGTCATCATGATGTACCTGCCGCTCTTCCACGCCTTCGGCTTCTCCGAGGGCATGCTCACCTCGATGGTGATCGGCGCGCGCCAGGTCCTCACCGAGACCTTCGACGGCGACGAGAGCCTCGCGCTCATCGCCCGCGAGCGCGCCACCGTCGTCCACGGGTTCGACACCCACTTCAAGGCGCTCTGCGAGGCGTACGAGCGGCAGCCGGTCGACGTCGGCAGCGTCCGCACGGGCATTCTCGCGGCGGGCATGTCGAGCTCGACGCCGATCGCCCGGCAGGCGCGCAAGGTCTTCGGACGACTCGTGTCGGGCTACGGGATGAGCGAGTTCGGGGTCGGGGTGGCGGTCGGCGCGCTCGATTCGACGGAGGAGCAGTCGTGCGAGGCCTCCGGCTACCCGGCGCCCGGCTACGAGATCCGTGTGGTCGACGCGACCACCGGGCGCGACCAGCCGCCGGGGACGCCGGGCGAGATCCTGGTGCGCGGCTATAGCCTCATGCGCGGCTACTACAACAAGCCCGAGGCGACGGCGGCCGCCATCGACGCCGACGGCTGGATGCACACCGGCGACATGGGCGTGTTCCGCGCCGACGGCCATCTGCGCTTCATCGGCCGGTACAAGGACATGCTGAAGATCGGCGGCGAGAACGTCGATCCGATGGAGGTCGAGGCCTACCTCATGGCCGTGCCCGGTGTCGACGTCGCTGCGGTCGTGAGCTATCCCGACGAGCGGCTCGGCGAGGTCCCTGTGGCGTTCGTGCGCCGCCGGCCGGACACCGCGCTCACCGAGGAGGACGTGCTGGCGCCGTGCCGGGGCCGCATCGCCAGCTTCAAGATTCCCCGCCACGTCGTGTTCGTGGACGACTTCCCGATGACGAGCTCGGGAAAGATCCAGAAGGTGAAGCTGCGCGACGAGGCGTTGCGCCGGCTCGGTGTCGGGCGCGGCGTTGTCGCCTACTCCTAGAGTCCCGGTCCCGCCTCCAGCCCCTTGGTGGTGAACACGCGGCCGGCCGCAGGCGTCGTGAGGAACTGCAGGAACTCTTTCGCCGTCGCCGCGTCCCGAGCCTGGGTCCCCACGCCGCCGACGAGCACGATGTAGTTCTGGACCTCCGCCGGCAGCGGGCCGACGAGCTCGACGCCGCGCACGGAGATCAGCTCCGTGATGAGCTGCACGGCCATGTCGGCTTCGCCGCCGGCGACCAGCTCGGCGACGTTGCCCTCTCCGAGCTTCGTCTTGGCGCGGACGGCCTCCGCGATGCCGAGCCGCTCGAGCAGCCCGGCGAAGTAGATGCCGCTGCCGCCTTCCTTGGCGTACGTGATGGACTTCGCCTCCAGCACCGCGCGCTTGAGCGCGTCGACCGTGGCGATGTCCGGCTTGGCGGCGCCCGCGCGGACCGCCACGCCGATCCCGCCGCGGGCGATGTTCGTGCGCGTGGAGGCGACGAGCTTGCCCTGCTTGATGAGGTCGTCCGCCACCGCGGCGGTCATGATGGCGACGTCGAACGCCTCGCCGGCCTCGATCTGCCGCTTGAGCACGTTGGCGACACCGAAGGTGATGTTCAGTCGGTGCCCCGTGCGCCGCTCGAAGTACGGTGTCAGCTCCTCCACCGCTGACTTCACGCCGATCGTGCTCAGCACCTTGATCTCCGCGGTGTGCGCCGACGCCACCGTGGCGGCAGCCGCCGCGACGAGGGCGATCAGTCCCAGGCGGACGACGACGTGTACGGATCGCATGACGCCTCCTTCACGGTGTCACCTGGTGAACTTCGGCATGACTTCCTCTTTCCATGGGGGCCCCGAAATGGCCCCCAAACCCCCCGACGCTCGTCGCGCCCCGGCGCCGCCGTGGCGCTCCTCGACCTACACGAACTTCGGCATGACTTCCTTGGCGAACCAGCGGAGCTGCTCGAGCATGACGGCTTGCGGCGTGCCCATGCTGTTGCTCACGTTGACGTGGGCGAGGCCGGGGAAACGCGACTGCAAATCCTCGAGGTAGGCGACGAGGTCCTCGGGCGGACCGGCGAACCAGGCGCCCGTCTTCATGTAGTGCTCGACGGTCGCAACGCCGGCCGCGCCCCAGCCGCCGCGGCGCGTGCTCGCCTCGAGCTGGGCCGGCGTGATGCCCGGCACGAATCCCAGCGGCCCGAACATCTTCACGTGCTCCTCGTAGAACGGTGTGATCTCGCGGATCGCCTGCTCGCGGCTGTCGGCGAGGTGGAAGAAGATCCCGAGGCAGAGGTCCTCGCCGAGGGCCAGGTTCCGGCCGGCGCGCGCGGCGGCCTCGCGGTAGCCGTGGATCGGCCCTTCCGCCATGGTCGCCGCGCCGCCGCCGATGACGCCTTTGATGCCGTGGCGCACCATGAAGTCGAGCCCGCGCGCGCTCGCGCTGACGATGGGCTGCCAGCACTCCACGGGCCGGCGCAACGGGCGGGGCACCAGCGTCAGCTCGCGCAGCTCGTAGCCGCGGTACGGGACGGCCGGCGGCAGCGTGTACCGCTTGCCGTGATGCGCGAAGGACTCCTCGTTGAACGCCTTGAGGATGATCTCGACCTGCTCCTCGAAGAGCTCGCGGTTCGCCTCGGCGTCGAGCATCGGCGCGCCGAAGGTCTCCACCTCGCGGGTGTGATAGCCGCGGCCCACGCCGAAGATCGTGCGGCCGCCGGTCAGGATGTCGGCGGTCGCGTAGTCCTCGGCCAGCCGGAGCGGATGCCACATGGGTGTGATGTTGAAGCCGCAGCCGATGCGGATCTGCCGTGTGACGTGGGCGAGATGGACGGCGACCATGAGGATGTTGGGCAGGCACTCGTAGCCCTCGTGCTGGAAATGGTGCTCGGCCAGCCAGATCGCGTGGTAGCCGCACTCGTCCATGGTCTTCGCGACGGCGTCCGTCTTGGCGAAGACCGTCGCCAGATGCTCGTTCGGATATCGTCGCTCGTTGGCGGGCGTGGCCCGCTGGCCCATGTCGGGCAGGTCCACGTGGCCGGCGTACACGGTGGCGAACTTGGTGATCATGGCCGCTCTCCTCCGCGTCGGGATACGGGTCGACCCTAGCACACACGGGAATCGACTAAGATGGGCCCGAGCTCCCGACTCTCGCACATCCGGAGATCACGATGAATCGCCTGAACCTGGACCGCCCGCTGCCCGTCACCTCGCCTGGACCTCACCGAGATGTGCCAGGCGGCGCTCGACATCCGCGCCGTCGCGACGCGAGCGTAGCGTGTTGAACGTCCTCGTCACGATGAAGTTCCCGGAGCCGCTCCTGGCCCGGATGCGCGCGGTGTCGCCGCAGATCCGGGTGACGCGCGACGACCCGGAGCGCGCGGATTACTCGCAGATCGACGTGCTCTACGCGGTCTCGATTCCCCGGCACGTCGCGCACGCTCCGCGGCTTCAGTGGGTGCAGCTCCACATGGCGGGGCCGGACTCGCTCCACGAGCATCCGATCTACACCGACACCACGGTGCCGCTCACCACCACGAGCGGCGTGCACGCGGCCACGATCGCGGAGTATGCGATCACGGTGCTGCTGGCGCTCGCGCATCGGGTGCCGCGCATGGTCGAGTGGAAAGCCCGCGGCGGCTGGCCGCCGGACGAGCAGCGCTGGCCGCTCTTCGTGCCGACCGAGGTGAGGGGAGCGACGCTCGGGCTGATCGGCTACGGAAGCATCGGTCGCGAGCTCGCGCGGATCGCCAAGACAGCGTTCGCGATGACGGTGCTGACGAGCAAGCGCGACCCATCGCAGCGACGGGATCCGGGATACTGCCGGCCGGGAACGGGTGATCCGGACGGCGTGCTGCCCGACGGATGGTTCGGCCCCGACGGGCTTCACGAGCTGCTCGCCAGGTCCGACGTTGTCGTCATGTGCGCGCCGCTGACCCCCGAGACCCGCCGCCTGTTCGACGCGAAGGCGTTCGGCGCGATGAAGCCGTCGGCCTACTTCATCAACGTCGGCCGCGGCGGCTCGGTGGACGAGACCGCGCTCGTGCAGGCGCTGGCCGACGGGCGAATCGCCGGCGCCGCCATCGACGTGTTCGCCCAGGAGCCGCCCCCGAAAGGCCATCCCCTGTACGCGCTCGACAACGTCATCGTGTCACCCCACGTCTCCGGCTTCCTGCCGACGTACGACGACCACTGCACCGACCTCTTCACCGAAAACCTCCGCCGCCACCTCACCGGCGCCCCGCTCCTGAACGTCGTCAACCGTTCTCTCGGCTATTAGAGCGGGGCGCGATCCCGGACGGGTGGCGCGGGGGAGACGGGGCCGGAAGCGAGCCGGGGGACCCCACACCGGGCGGGGTGGCTCGCTTCCGGCCCCGTCTCCCCCGCGACAGGACCCGTCCGCCGCAACGGGTGACGTTCCGAGCTATAGCTTGTAGAACTCGCGAGCGTTGTCGCAGGTGATCTTGCGGACGACGTCGGCCGGCAGGTGGCCGAACTGCTCCTCGATGTACTTCGACGACTCCGGCCACACGCCGTCGGGGTGGGGATAATCCGAGCCCCACATGATCGTCTCGACGCCGATGTCGTCGATGATCTTCGTCCCGATCCGGTCGAACTGGAACGTCGCCTTGCACTGACGTCGCCAGTAGTCGCTCGGCTTCATCTTGAGACCGAGGTCGCGGAAGCGGTCCTCCCACTCGAAGTCCATGCGGTCGAGCGCGTAGGGCAGCCAGCCGATTCCGCTCTCGCCGAACGAGATGCGGATGTTCGGATAGCGCTCCAGCACGGCCGCGCCGATGACCGCGGCCAGGATGTTCACGAGGTTCATCTGGAAGCCCGCGACGCTCGTGAACTGAGCCGCGCGGCGGGTGAGCCCGGTCTGACGGTCGCGGACGGCCTGCGGCAGCGAGGGGAAGGTATGGAAGTGCAGCGGCAAATTGACCTCGTTCACAGCCTGCCACAGCGGCTCCCACATGGGATGCCACATGGGCTCCATGTCCCACGAGCACGAGAGCTCGACGCCGCGCAGCCCGAGCTTGGCCACGCGATGAATCTCGCTGACCGCGGCGCCGATGTCGCCGTAGGGCAGGCACGCGAGACCGATGTTGCGCTCCGGATACCTCTTGCAGAAGCCGACGAGCCAGTCGTTGTAGATCCGGAACATTTCGCCGGTGACCTCGTGATCGCCGAGACGGGAGGCCGCGCCCAGGATCCCGAACATCACCTCGGCGTCCACGCCGTCACGTTCCATGTCGGCGCGGCGCAAGTCGGGGTCCGCCGGCCGTCGGATGCCTCGCTTGCCGTCGTCGAACAGTCCGGTCGAGGCCATGACGTCGACCCGATAGT
>Ga0075425_100003154_pt1 | contig 16708 bp, 6 predicted proteins | sample SoiMethybrSBSTD4_FD_75300 | JGI IMG/M metagenome (GOLD analysis project Ga0075425, IMG submission 75300) | Bulk soil microbial communities from a Populus tree surrounding site in Tennessee, USA - Soil MetaG P. TD hybrid SBSTD4 | ecosystem: Environmental > Terrestrial > Soil > Tree plantation... | reverse complement strand
TAGCTTTTGGCGCTTTTCGAAAAACGCTGTGGGAGGAACTGGGCGGCTACAATGAAAATCTGTTAACAAACGAGGATTATGACTTTCATTACCGTGTTCGTCGGCGTGATGGTCGGATCTTCTTGGACACATCCTGCTACTGTGACTACTTTGCTCGTCCTACTATCAGAAGCCTGATAGCGCAATATTTTCGTTATGGTCAATGGAAAGCGCAGATGATCAAACTACACCCACGCTCGATTAGATGGCGACACGTTGTACCACCTTTGTTCGTTGCCTCACTCATTTTGTCATTGGGACTCAGCTATTGGGAACCGTTGACTTTATTGGCCTTTGTAATAATTGTGATTTCGTATGGATTGCTTTCGTTCTACTTCGCCGTTAAAAGTTCGCTACGAGGTGGCGATTCCCGTTTGATTCTTCCTCTCATTGCTGCTTTTCTTGCAGTACACTTGACATGGGGTAGTAGTTTCCTCTTAGGCATTTTTCATTCGCCGCGGCAGATAAGCAGGAATGATTCGAAGCCGAGCAAGACATGATTCGACACCTGCAAACTGGAATAGGTTTCTTTGGAGCACGCGCGCACGCTTCCTCTCCTTCAACTTTGAAAGAGAAATTAAAAACAGCCGGGCGCTTTGCCTGCGTCGCAATATCGGCATCGACTCTATGGTGGCTTCTGGCGTGGGGAGCGGCTCATGCGCTTATAGTGCGAAGTGACTTGGCGCACGCCGATGCAATTGTCATTCTCTCGGGTTCATCTGCGTACCTCGAGCGCACTCAGAAGGCAGCCAGCTTGTTCCGCGAAAAGCGCGCACCAATGATTATCTTGACAAACGATGCGCTACAAGGTGGTTGGTCACAAGCGCAGCAAAGAAATCCATTATTCGTAGAACGCGAAGAGCAAGAGCTTCTTCTTGCCGGCGTTCCAAGTCATCAAATAGTTGTGCTGCCCCAAGCTGTTTCGAGCACTCACGACGAGGCAATGCTTTTGCGCAATTACGCAACGTTAAATGGTCTCAAGTCGATTTTGGTGGTGACTTCAGCATATCATTCGCGTCGTGCCCTGATGATCATGCGTGATACTTTTTCTGATAGCGGAGTGATTGTTGGAATTGAGGCGGTCTCTCCTGGAGCAGATACTCCGACACCGGCGACATGGTTGTGGGATAAACGCGGATGGAGCACAGTGGGTGGTGAGTATCTAAAAATCGCTTATTACTGGATCAAATATTGAGCGATCCTGTGAGAAAGCGTACTGACCCGATTTGTATGCGAAACAGGCGTGTTTTATGCAGCAAGAACTAAGGCGAGGTAGGCCTATCAGAATTCTATTACTAATAGGTTTCCTCGTACTGGCACTAATCTCTCTTAAATTTGTATTTGCCCACTGGTCTCAATCGACGAATGGACAGACACGTGCGCGTCGCACTTCATCGGGCAGTGAGATTATATTGAAGCGTGGCGGCGACCTGCAGTCAGCCATCAATTCTGCGGAGCCCGGCGACACCATAGTCCTCGAAGCCGGGGCAACGTATACAGGCCCAATCTTGTTGCCCGAAAAGAAAGGCAATGCTTATATCACAATTCGTTCTTCAGAGTTGTCCCACTTGCCTGAGGGTCAGCGTGTCAGTCCGGCGCAAGCCAGTCTGATGCCCAAGATCGTGTCGCCCGGAAAGGGCAGCCCTGCCTTGCAAACTGCTCGCGCAGCGCACCACTATCGTCTCTTCGGGCTTGAGATCATGCCTGCGGACGAGAAGTCGTTTGCTTACACCTTGATTTGGCTTGGGCTTGGGGACAAACAGCAATCAACATTGGACTCGGTACCACATCATTTGACGATTGACCGGTGCTACATTCATGCTTGGCCGAATCAGTCGCTGAAGCGCGGCATCGATTTGAACTCGGCTGAAACGGAAATCACTAACTCTTACATTTCTGACTTTAAATCTACTGACCAGGATGCTCAAACGATTGTTGGTTGGAATGGGCCAGGTCCATTCAAGATCATCAACAACTACCTGGAGGCGTCGGGCGAGAACTTAATGTTTGGCGGATCTGATCCCCAGATTCCAAATCTAATCCCCTCCGACATAGAGATAAGGAGAAATCATTTTCGTAAGCCGCTTTCGTGGCGGGGGGTATGGATGTGCAAAAATATCCTAGAGCTAAAGTTGGGCAGACGTGTAACCATAGAAGGTAACGTGTTTGAGAACAGCTGGGCTAGCGGGCAGGAAGGCTACGCCATAATGTTCACAGTACGAAACCAGGAGGGTACGGCCCCGTGGTCAGTGGTTGAAGATGTCCTGTTCACAAACAACATAGTCCGCCACGCCGCTAGTGGGATCATGATCCTTGGCTCTGATAACCTCTTTCCCAGCGCACAAAGCTCTCGAATTACGATAAGAAACAATCTATTCGAGGACATCGACACCAAGTGGAACCCGAGCGCTACGGCCCGGTTCCTGGTAATTTTTAATATCGACAGTCTAACTGTGTCACACAACACGGTGATAGGCCCAACAACCATTGCCTACATTAATCCGGTTGTAAACAAAAGCATTGTTATAACCGACAATATTATTGCGCATTACAATGGCGGCATCATCAGCGAAGGAATTGGCGCTCCCGACTCCTACCGCCAATATGCTGTTCCCCACACAATAACCGGAAACCTGTTTGTTGGTGCTCTACAGCAATTTTGGAATGCTGATACAAAATATCCGGCAGGCAACCGCTACCCTAATAGTTATGATGATGTAGGATTCATGAACTATAACGGTGGACAAGGCGGAGACTATCGCCTCAAGCCACGCTCGCCTTACAAAGGAAAGGCAAGTGACGGCAAGGACCCTGGTGCAGATATATCGGCCATTGAAGCGGCCGTGACAGGAGTAGTAGCTGGAGGCCAACCCTAGCCGAGCATCTCAGCAGCTATTTATTTTCACGTCGCAAGGCTCCCAGATTATCAATTCTGTTTTGCGGATGGAATGAATTGAAAGATGTGTGGAATCGTCGGAATTTTTAACTTTGATGGAGCTCCCGTCAGCACGCAATCGTTGTTGGACGCAACGACTATCCAACGGCATCGTGGGCCGGATGACGAAGGTTATCTTCTAGCCAACACGTTAAATGGATTGTGCGTCTCAGCTGGCGGCGAGGAGACCTGTCCGGAGTTAAATTTGCCGAATATCGGACAGCTCCGCGATCAAAAGTTTAACTTGGGCTTCGGCTTTCGTCGCTTGTCCATTCAAGATTTATCACCTGCCGGCCATCAGCCGATGGCCAGTCCCGACGGTCGATTCTGGATTGTGTTTAACGGCGAAATCTACAATTACCTCGAACTGCGAGCGGAGTTGAGCAGCTGCGGACATCCGTTTCACACGGGCTCTGACACTGAAGTCATTTTGGCAGCTTATCGAGAATGGGGTTTGTCATGTTTACAACGGTTCAACGGAATGTGGGCCTTCGTAATATGGGACTCCTCGACGAATCACCTTTTCTGCGCTCGGGACAGGTTTGGTGAAAAACCATTTCATTACGTACATACCCCAGGGAAACTCTTCGCCTTTGCATCAGAGATAAAGGCACTCTGGGCATGCGGAGTGGTCACGCGTACCTTACATAAAGAAACGGTGGCTCGTTACGAATGCTACGAAGAATTGGAGACTGGCGACCAGACATTTTACGACGGTGTTTTGCGTCTGCCTCAAGCACACTATTTGGTGGTCAAACCCGACGGCAGCATTCAAAGGCAGCGATACTGGGATATTGATCCAAGGGTTCAGGAGGATGGGAAATCCGACGCTTGGTACTCGGAACAGTTTCGGGAGCTTTTCTTTGATTCGGTGAAGTTGAGGCTTCGATCGGATGTTCCGGTAGGCTCCAGTCTCTCTGGCGGCTTGGACTCAAGTACGGTGGTTTCTGTTATGGATCAATTGCTTCCGCCGGGCGCTGTGCAGAAAACGTTTTCCGCGCGTTTTGATGACCCTGCCAAGGATGAGGGCAAGTGGATACAACATATTACCGAGACTACTCGGGTAGAGCCACATTTCGTCTGGCCGAAGGGCAAAACGTTTTTTACAGAGCTTGAGCGCGTTTTCTGGCATCAAGATGAGCCGTTTGGGTCGACCAGCATCTATGCTCAATGGTGTGTGATGAGATTAAGCAAAGAACGTGGAGTCACCGTTTTGCTTGATGGTCAAGGAGCTGACGAAATGCTCGCGGGATATCATCATTACTTTAATGTTGTCGCTGACGACTTACTTACCACGATGAACTTCCCGGCATACCTAAAATGGAAGAAGACATATGAGAGCCTCCACGGAAGTTCACTAGCCGGTACATTAGGAGTTGGTGGTTTGATCAAGCAGCGGGTACCGAAGGCGGTGAAAAAACCTTTAAAAGCAATTTTAGGTATGGGTACGCCTCCCGCCGTCAAGCCATTCCTTCCTACGTATCCCGATGAATTTAGGAACGTTTCGGCTCTGCGCAAATTTCTCTGGTGGCAAACAACGAGAAGAGGGTTAGTAGAGTTGCTAAGGTATGCGGATCGCAATAGCATGGCACACAGTCGTGAGGTCCGGCTACCCTTCTTAGATCATCGTCTAGTCGAATCGGTATTCCGCGTTCCGGATCGCCTTTTATTGCGAGATGGGTGGACCAAGTGGATATTAAGAGAGGCCTTCAGGGGGACTGTGCCGGAAGCAATCAGTCAGCGCGTCGATAAATTGGGCTATGAACCACCCCAGCAAAGCTGGCTAAAGGGCCGAACCTGGAAAGACATCATGTTGAGTCAGCTTCTCGGATCGCTTAATCATGATTACCATTCAACCACCTCGTAACATTTTCGCGCGCTCTCTCTGTAAAACAGATGAACGGAAATCCATGAGATCTGATGACAACGGCAGATTTAAATAAAACAATTTTCGCACGTCTCTCAGACAAATTGTGTTACGCGATGGCGTTAGCATTTCTGCAGACGCCGTTAAAAAGATTCGGGTTTCGAACGCCGTCAATCACTAGATTTGACTCCACGGACAACTGGGAAGCGGACCGTGTTGCCGATGTCTCAGCTTACCGGAAGCTGTTTACAAGGTTTGCGCAATTCGAAGGAAAGAGGGTATTGGATCTCGGTTGTAATAAAGGATATCTGCTTAACAGTTTCTTACAACACGAGAAGTTTACCGCTATCGGCGCAGATATAGTTACCTCGTACTTGGATTATGGTCGCGCGACATATCCTAACGTAACCTTTATTCAGACAACGCCGAGCTCGATACCGCTTGAGAGTGAAACAATTGACCTGGTTTACACCATTGATACGGTCGAGCATCTGAGTAGGCCGAGGGAGATTTTCTCAGAGGTCTTCCGGGTACTGAAACCGGGAGGACAATTCCTAGTTCACTTCAATCCGTGGCTCAATCCTTATGGATCTCATATGGAAGATATTATCCCTTTCCCATGGCCTCACGTTGTGTTCTCAATGGATACCCTTTTAACGACGGCTGCAAAAGTATATGAGTCGCCTGCATACCCGACAGCTTGTTATTTCATTGACAACGGCAAGAAAGTTTCTAACCCTTTTCTAGATCGCGACAAGTGGGCGGAATACCTGAACAAGATGACCATTACAAGATTCAATCGGTTGTTGAAGACCTTGCCTTTCGCACTGCAACATCAGGAGCGAATTGGTTTTGGGGGGAAGACTTTTAAGTTTTCGAAGGCAGTGAAGGGCCTTTCACAAGTGCGCCTTCTGGACGAATTCTTCACGAATGCGCTGTTCACTGTGCTGGTCAAGCCATCGCACTGGTAAGCTTTGGGATCATTTCTGTCACACAAGTTGGCCTTTCTGCCACACAAGTTGGCATCATTTCTGCCACACAAGATCGATTTTAACTAAAAGCTTATAATCCGAACCCTTTCTTCAATTTAGCCCGATGTTCAATCGTCCATAATAGGGGGGTTGACAAACAAATATAAATCTTGTTAAATCAGCTCGTTTCCCTGTGGTTTTTAGAATGCCGCAGGTTAGATCTTTCGCAGATTCCGATAGCACACGATAAAGGTAAACCTGTTGCGAGGCAGGGACGCAAAGCCGTGAGTCTCGAAGGCCAAGGGGGCCCAGAGATTGTCTGGTTGCCGAAGGCCATCGAGAGAACAACCATCGGCTGGTATCAAGATACCTGGTCTCAAAGCACGGTTTGCCTTTGCCGGTCCGACCGACGCCAGGTCCCGTAGCCGATTCCCTTCCTCGATTAGCTGGCTTCTTTCAATCATTCAATATCCATTCTGTCCCTCGTCGGCTGCTGATTTCCACAGGTCTTAGTTTGCCACGTAGACGCATCCGTCGGAAAAGAATCTTAGAACGATTCTGCAACATTCGACAGGCGATCGATCGTGTAAAAGGTCTCGTCGTTTTACAGCCCTTTCAGCCCACAGGTTTTCCCGACTAAGAATTCAGCATTACCTATGACGGCATCCCTGCAAGCTACAGGTCCGCGAAGCCGTAGTCGCGGGGGCCGACTTACGTTGTCCGATTACCCTTAGTGAGGTCGATTATGAATAATCCGTGCGGGTCTAAGCGACCGATTAACTTTTTCCGAGTAGGTTCTCGGCTCATTTTAGCGTCCATCGCTTTTGTATTCATTCTTGTCAGTACCGAAGGCATTACTCAGGCTGCGACTATCGTGGTACCAGCGGGCGGGGATTTGCAGGCCGCAATCAATGCTGCTGCTCCAGGCGATACAATTGTTGTCGAAGCTGGCGCAACATTCGTCGGACCGATTCTCCTTCTAGTCAAACCTGGCGCGTCCCCTACAGCAAAGATCACCATACAATCGTCGCGATTGTCAGAGCTACCTGCAGGTGTGCGTGTAAGTCCATCACAGAGCTACCTCATGCCGAAGATTGTATCTCCAGGATCTGGATCGGCAGCATTGCAAACCGTTGGAGCGTCAAGTTATTACGATCTAAAAGGTCTTGAGTTTGCACCCGTGAGTGAGGGCGCCATAGTCTACACGCTGGTGTGGCTAGGGACTACTGACGCGTCACAGAACACCTTGGATAAAGTTCCCAAGGACGTTGATATGGATAGATGTTATGTCCATGCATTTAGTGACACTCAAACGCTGAAGCGTGGAATCGGTCTTGATAGCTCAGGGTCAGAAATCACGAATTCCTATATATCGGGCTTCAAATCAACAGGACAAGACACTCAGGCAATCTTAGGTTTCAACGGCCCAGGTCCCTTCAGGATCATCAATAATTATCTTGAAGCGTCGGGCGAGAACCTGATGTTTGGCGGCTCTGATCCGCAAATTCCAAATCTGATCCCATCCGACATAGAGATCCGACGAAACTATTTTGTCAAACCATTGAGGTGGCGGGGCACGTGGGTGTGTAAGAATTTGTTAGAGTTGAAGCTCGGCAGACGCGTCACAATCGAAGGCAATGTGTTTGAGAACAGTTGGGCTAGCGGTCAGATAGGCTACGCGATTATGTTCTCATCGCGAAACCAGGATGGCACGGCGCCGTGGTCCGTGGTCGAAGATGTCTTGTTCACAAACAATATAGTTCGCCATGCCGCAAACGGCGTTTACTTACTTGGTACAGATAACATCTTTCCGAGCGCACAAGGATCACGCATCACTATTCGCAATAATTTATTCGAAGATATCTCCCTGACCTGGAGCACGCCGAACTCGACGAGTCGCTTCTTGGTGATGTTTCAGATGAACGACGTAACGATATCGCATAATACAGTATTGGGTCCAACAACAATTGCCTATCTCGGTGCCGCCCTGGCAGTGAACTTTAACCTAAAGGATAACATCATTGCCCATTACAATGGAGGTATTATTAGCGAAGGACTGGGCCCCCCAGCCTCGTATCAGCAGTACACGAATCCATATTCGATTACTGGCAATCTCTTCGTGGGAGCCGGCTTGCAGTATCCTAACCCTGATCTCCGCTATCCCGCAGGCAATCGGTATCCCGACACATACGACAATGTCGGTTTCGTCAACTACAACGGCGGTCAAGGCGGAGATTATCACCTCAGTGCACAGTCACCATATAAGGCAACGGCTAGTGATGGTACCGATCCGGGATGCAATATTGATGCGCTAAATGCCGCTATAGGTGGTGGAGTAATAACACCCCTACCAACGCCAACTCCCGCGCCAACGCCGGCACCCTCAGCGTCACCGACGCCAACTCCGACGCCTACGCCCGCACCATCACCGACGCCAAATCCAACCCCTGTACCGGATACCGTTTGGGTCGAAGACAGCGTTCCTTCAGGCGCGACTTCCATAGGTCCGTGGAATTTTATCAATTCATCACCGACGGCCTACTCAGGCAATTCGGCTTACGAAGGACCCTCCGGATCTGGATTCAACCAGATCTATTTCTATGACGCTCCGAATCCCCTTACGTTTGCGACCGGCGAAAGAGTTATTGCCTACGTCTATCTTGATCCAAACAACACGCCAACTGAAATAATGTTGCAGTTCAAGGTGGCAGATTGGGAACACCGGGCCTACTGGGGCAGCAACGACATTTTCCTAGGTACTGATGGAACCGCCAGCCTTCGTTCCATGGGGCCGTTGCCCCCGGTCGGGCAGTGGGTCCGGCTCGAAGTGCCTGCCAGCGAAGTTGGTCTGGAAGGTATCTCGATAAATGGCGTGTCGTTTGCAACGTACGGTGGCCGGGCCGTTTGGGATCATATGGGTAAGTCAGCTCAATCCTCACCGAGCCCAACTCCAACGCCGACCCCGAATCCCGGTCAGCCACCATTGCCAGGAGAAACCGTGTGGGTTGAGGACAGTGTCCCCTCCGGAGCTATTGAAAATGGGTTCCACGAGTCTTGGAATTGGGTATCCGCAAATCCAGCGCCGGTAGGCGGAAATTTCGCACACCAATCAAACATATTTGCGGGATACCATCAGCACTATTTCGTTGGAACGACCAATCCTCTGTCGCTGAACACCGGCGAAAGCCTGATAGTGTACGCTTATCTGGATCCAAACAACCTTCCGCGCGAGATCATGTTGCAATGGTTCGAAGCGACTGGCAGATGGGAGCACCGTGCCTATTGGGGAACGAATGATATCGATTTGGGTACCGACGGCACGAATAACCGTCGCTATATGGGGGCTTTACCACCTGCCGGCCAATGGACCAGACTGCAAGTTCCTGCCAGCCTTGTAGGACTGGAGGGAATGGCAGTCAATGGCATGGCGTTCACCCTTTTTGGCGGCCGGGTCACGTGGGATCGTGCAGGTAAATCATCACAATCATCGTCGCCTGCCAATCCAATCGATGATCCCTCCACATTCGTCCGCCAGCACTACCTCGACTTCCTGAATCGCGAGCCGGACCCAGGAGGCTGGGGATACTGGGCCGGTCAGATAACGAGTTGCACGCCCGGTGACGTCGCATGCATACACGCGAGACGAATAGACGTTAGCGCCGCGTTCTTCATTGAATTGGAATTTCAAGAGACTGGAAACTTCGTTTATCGTTTTTACAAATCGTCCCTTGGGCGTCGACCTACGTTTTCCGAGTTCATGCCGGACCGAACGCAAATCGTGCCGGGCGCAAACCTGGAGGCAACCAAACAAGCGTTTGCCGATGCGTGGGTGCAACGCCCCGAGTTCCTGCAGCTATATCCGGCGGACCTGAGTGGTACGCAGTTCATTGACAGTTTACTGCAGCGCGTGTTGCAAAGTTCTGGAATCGATCTCACGGCACAAAAGGACAGGCTGATCGCGGATTGGAATGCCAATGGCAGCCGGGCTCGGATCGTTCGGGCCGTAGCCGACTCACCTGCATTCGCTCAGGCCGAATACAACTCTGCGTTTGTGTTGATGCAGTACTTTGGCTACTTGCGTCGGGATGCAGACCAGGGTGGCTATGATTTCTGGTTGAACATACTGAATAATCGCGTACCAAACAATTATCGGTCGATGGTTTGTGCGTTCATTACGTCCGCCGAGTACCAGCATCGCTTTGGACCAAACGTAACCCACACAAACGCCGAATGTGGACAGTAACTAGTCAAGTCTAAGGAGGGGTAGTCATTGACCGAACGAAGCGGTTGAGGCGTGCACAAGCAATCACACAGGCCGCGCGAGGATCGCACGCTCTGAAGCTTGATGCAGTCTGGTGATGGAAACAAAGCAGACGGCGGTCAATACGTACTACGCAGAAACTTTGCCGGATTCCAACCCCAAACTTCTTTTGGGCTATAGACTATTGGAGCACACTGCCCATTCCGATTAAAGATTCGTCTCTGATTTCAACGCTTCCGTGAATTCGTACCAGAGAGAACAAGACCGACGAATTTTCACTGCTCCCGACACGCACACGCGCCCGTAAACAGGTGTAGGTCGAACATAATCATCATGGCTGAGGGTTCTCCTTGCCTGAAAGTCTCCGCCTGGTTTCAGAGAAACGCCCTCGTCTTGCGGTTAGATAGGGCGATCACTCGGCGCGGAATGGCGGCGTAAGAAAAGTTCAAGCGCACACAGCTTTGCCTCAAAGTAAGTGGCTGGCTTTTGACGGCACGCACTTATGAGGCAAAGCCATCTCATAAGACAAAGCCGCCGCACACTTAGGACATTGCGGCCGTCGTGACACACCTGTGATCTTCAACCGATACCGATTTTCTCACCGGTTAAAATTTTCCATATACTCGTTGGGCTCACAACAAGATTAGTTGAAGTGGCAACCGCAATACCGTTAAATGGGTCTTCAATGAATGGGTATTTAAGCCTTGTCGAGGCTGGAACAGGGGATAATGGCAAATCGCTCTCCGAAAATAGACGAGCCGAATACGAATATTGCTACGATTGCGTCTGTTCACTCAGTGGACCAGCCTAGGAGAATAGCCGTCCTCATCCCGTGCTACAACGAAGGGCTCACCATAGCTCACGTGGTGAGGCAGTTTCGCGCACAGTTGCCAGCTGCTGATATTTACGTCTTCGATAATAACTCAACCGACAGCACGGTTGTCGAAGCCGAGGCGGCCGGCGCTATTGTGGCACGCGAAACACGACAGGGGAAAGGGTATGTGGTCCAATCGATGTTTCAGCAGGTAGATGCTGATGTTTATGTCATCGTCGATGGCGATGGTACGTATCCGGCCTCTGAAGTGCATAAACTTCTTGCTCCGGTGCTGGAGGGCGACGCGGATATGGTGATCGGTTCGCGATTGCATTCGCATTCGCAAAGCCAATTTCATCCTCTCAATCGTTTCGGCAATCGTCTGTTCCTTAGAATTCTCAGCGGCAGCTTTAAAGTTAAAATCACAGATCTACTCTCAGGCTACCGGGCGTTCAGCCGTAGCTTCGTGAAGAGCGTGCCGTTGTTCGGTGGAGGGTTTGAGACTGAAACCGAGTTGACGATCAAAGCGCTCCAGCGTGGATACAGGATTGTCGAAGTACCAGTTGATCTCGGCGTCAGGCCTGAAGGAAGTTTTTCAAAAATCAGAATCGGTCACGACGGATTCCGAATCCTAAATATGTTTCTGGCTTTATTTAGAGACTACAAGCCGCTCACGTTCTTTGGCGCAGTTGGATTGTTTCTGGTTTTACTTGGAGTGCTAGCTGTTGTTCTCGAGTTTTTTCAAATCGGAGTTTTGCGTCCATTGCCGGCGGCTCTGCTCGCGGCAGTTTTAGTGATTGCCGGACTGTTAGGGATTACGATAGGACTTGTTCTACACACGAATGTAAGGCGGTCACAGGAGCTTGATCATCAACTCCGTGTTTTGATGGACGAAATGCGTTACCAGATCAAGCAGGAACTAGAAAAGAAGCGGAGTGAGTAAATTGTCGCGGTTTTTTCTTTGTTGATCCCTTCCTCAGCTTTGCCTCAAGAATTCCTCAAGAAATTCTCAACCCGGCTCCTTAGCCTGTAAGCGTCGTCTTGTATCCGCATCGCGTCTGCCCAGTGCGAAAGGAGCCCGTCTCATGTACCGAAAGCTTCAAGTTTCAGCATTCCTTCAGATTCGAGTAGTTCTCGCAATTATTGCCGGCGGGATTATCCTGGCAGCCTTACTGGCCCCAAGTTCGTTTAGCGCCGCACCTACCGGAGGCACGATATCTGAAAGTAATCCGTTGACAACCTGGAGTGGCCCGATTAAGCCGGCGACTGGATCCTCAAATTGCGGCGGCCCTAATAACGCCGGCTGCGATAACTTTCAGTTAACAATCCAGCCACCATCAGCTGCATTTGGCCCCTACCTGGTTGAGATTAGGCTCCAACCTGAGCTAGCCGGGGACTGGGATATGCAGGTCTACGGACCCGGTGGCAATTTGGTTGACGGTTCGGGAAATAGTCCGGGACAGGGTGAACTGGTAGTGCTCATTAGCCCACCCGCAGGTACGTACACCGTTGCCGCGGCGCCGTTCGCACCTCTCACGAGTACAAACGGCAATAGCTACTCGGCAAGTGCGGAACTCAAACACCATCTTATTAATCCAGCAGCGCAAGGCACTGATACAAACATCAGCTATCACAATTTTGCGGCGACAGGCAGCTTGGGGAATTCAGCAGGTGAGCCAACGATCGGCGTCAATTGGAACACAGGCCGAGCGATGTTTATTGCGCTCAGACAAACTCTGCGAGTCACATTTGATGACTCAACGATTCCTGCACGCGCTACTTGGGAAGACAAGAGTTTTCCATGGACCAATTTGATCACAATGGATCCGATCCTATTTACGGATTCCAAAACTGGCCGAACGATTGTTTCCCAACTCGTCACGCCTGCAGCAGCTAACGGTACGCTCGTGCTTACTGATGGCTGCAGCATGTCGGCTTATACTGACAATGATGGAGATAACTGGGTGGTTGATCAGGGCTGTGGGCTGCCCAGCGGCGCCGACCACCAGTCGATTGGCGGCGGAGCATTTCATCAACCCCTTCCGAGTGATCTGCCACTGCCAGGGCAGGCTGAGGGTTACTCGCATGCCACGTATTACTGCGCACAATCAGGCGTGACTGCTTACTGCTCGCGTAGTGACGACGGTGGAGTCACTTACGGGCCCGGTGTGCCAATCTATACGAGCCAATGCGGCGGATTACATGGACATCCGATGGTAGCTCCGGATGGTACGGTCTACGTTCCAAACAAAGCATGCAGCGGCAGGCAGGGAGTTGTAGTCTCTGAAGACAATGGCATTACCTGGAGAGTTAGCACGGTTCCGAACAGCCTTTCTTCTGCAACAGATCCAGGTGTTGCTATCGGCGCAGGCGGCACAGTCTATTTAGGTTATCAAAACGGCGATGGGCGGCCTTCGGTTGCAGTGTCGACTGATAAAGGGTTGACATGGTCCCAACCGGTGGACGTAGGTACTCCATATGGCATCAACAATTCCGTCTTCCCGCGAGTAATTGCGGGCGATGACGACCGGGCTGCATTCGCTTTCCTCGGTACCCCAACTCAAGGGCCATTTCAGGATGCGAATTTTACCGGCGAATGGCACCTGTACATTGCGCATACATTTGATCGTGGTCAAACATGGACCACTATTGATGCCACACCGACAGATCCTGTGCAGCGCGGATGCATCTGGATGCAGGGTGGAAGCAATCCCTGTCGTAACTTGCTCGACTTCATGGGATCTGCGGTTGATAAAGAGGGACGAGTTTTAATTGGTTATGCAGATGGTTGTATTAATTGTACTGGCCCATCAACTTCAAGAGCCAGCAAGGCGACCATCGCCCGTCAGGTGAATGGGCGACGCCTGTTCAGCGCATACGATCCAAGCGGTAACCCCACGCCAACACCGACAGCGACTGCAACGCCGACACCGACCCCCACTGCATCTCCGACACCAGGGCCAACGCCCGCTCCCTGCGGATCACCTACTACTTATCAAAATGTCGAACCGATTCAGACAAACGACAATGGCCCCGGCACGCCGTATCCTTCTCAGATCAACGTCGCCGGCCTGACGGGGATCGTTACCAAGGTCACCGTCACCCTGCAGAACTTTACCCACACATTTCCCGACGATGTCGACATCCTGTTAGTTGGGCCCCACGGCCAAAATGCGATCATCATGTCGGACGTAGGAGGTGGTGTGCCCGCAAACAGCGTAACGTTGATGTTGGATGACGCTGCGAACGCGCCGCTGCTCGATGCCGGTCCATTGATCTCGGGCACGTTCCAGCCCACGAATGCCGGTGCCGGAGATACTTTTGCCGCACCGGCGCCTGCGCCATCCGGAGGCTCAGCCTTATCAACGTTTAATGGAACCGACCCAAACGGAGCGTGGAGTCTATACGTTCTCGATGACGAAGCTCCCGACACAGGAAGCTTTGGAGGTTGGAATCTGAGCATCACCACAAATTGTGCGAGCGCCACGCCAACTCCGACGCCCGCGCCTACGCCAAGCGATCCGTGTCTGTCAGCATCGACGCAGGTAGTTAGTGATCCTTCCGGCGATCAACAGGATCCATTCCTTCCGCAACCTGGCGCTCAGCAGCTGGATATTCAATCGATATCGGTAGGTGAAGACTACAGATACACGAACTCTCAGAGACTCGCGTTCAAATTGAAGGTCGCAAATCTCAACACAATTCCAGCACGTTCAGTTTGGAAAGTCCGCTTCAACTTCACCCCACCAGGTGGGACATTGACAACGTACTACGTTGCCATGAACTCGGATGCTAATTCGAATGTCAGTTACGACTACGGCACTCAGTCCGGGAATCTGCTCACATCGCTTGGAACGATTGACGAAGGTTCGTATTCAAACGACGGGATAGTAAATCTCACCCTGGCCATGAGCAAAGTTGGTACTTCAACTCAAGGAACTGCCGGGCCGGGATCACTATTAGCTGCCGTCAACGGCGTCACTGAGCAGGCCACCGATGTTGTGGCGGGAACCCTCTTCAGCACTGTGGACGACACGTCCAGTGCCGACTACACAGTTGGACCAATGAATTCCAGCTGTACCCCAATTGCGCCGCCCTTGCCGCCGGGCACTGCGAATTACATCCATGGAGGTATGACTTTCAGTCCGAATTATGCATTGCGCGCATCGGTTGCTACTCGCGATGGTGAACCGAGCTTGCGTGTGGATAAGGTAGGGAACGCTTACGTGGCGGGAATTCGTGGCGTTCCTGCGGGTGTGGACCTGTGGTACTTCGATCTCAATCCGAGCAGTCCAACCTACGATCCATACATGCGAAACCCGATTTACCGCGGTCAGCCTGATCAATTCTCACCGGACGAAGCGAACGAGGTGGGAGCAGATGGCGGAGGCGACGTTGACATGGCGGTAGGCTTTGATCCCGCCGCTCCGGGCCAGCCGCCCTATCTCGCGTTCAGCAGTTTGGTTTTGGCGAATGTTTCGACAGCGCGATCGACTGATCGCGGTACGACGTTCATAAAGAACCCTGCCGGAAGCACGACTGGCGGCATTCCAGTCGATGATCGGCAATGGATGGAGTTCTTTGGCAGGGATAGTGTTTACCTGCTGTACCGGACCTTGTCACCCGTTGTGGCGTACGTCCAGAGGTCCAATGATGGTGGTTTGACTTATGGACCAGCGCGGCCAGTTGGCACGGTTGGTCAGGTCGGCGGAATAGATGTGGACCAACATGACGGCACAGTCTATGTGAGTGGAAGTAATGGAGTCGTTGCTGTCGGCCTTCCGCCCGCCCCGGGACTCGAGCCATTAACTTACACGGTTTACAACGTGGCTGGCTCGGGTAACGCCAACATCTTTTTCACCGTTAAGGTAGCCGATGATGGCACGGCTTATGTCTGTTACTCGAACGGCCGAAGTGTGTTCGTTAAGTACTCGAGGAACAAAGGTCAAACCTGGAGTCCTGCAATTCGCATCAGTGATGGTCCAGAAAGTGCGACAAGCTTACTTCCGTGGATGGAGACTGGACCGGTACCAGGATCAATCGGCGTTGTCTGGTACGGAACGACGGCTACGTCCAACAGTGACAATGCCGACTGGAAGGTTTTCTTCGCACAGAGCCTTGATATTACCGCGGCCAATCCAACAATTCGTCAGGCCGAAGTTAGTAACCACTTTATCCACGGCAGCAATATTTCGCTTTCCGGCTTACCGCTTAATCCGACGCAGCCTTCGGGGAATCGCAACCTGATCGATTACTTCCAGATTGGATTCGACCCGACAGGAGCAGCCGTCATCGCCTTTACAGATGATCACAATGATTTTGATGGTCACACTTACGTGGCTCGGCAGATCAGTGGGCCGGGGGTTAACGGCGGTAACATCCCATCGGCAGTGGAAGGTACAAGTCTGCCTCCGAATACATCCGGGCCGAAGCCCAGCGCTGAAAGCGTTGGTGGAATTCCCGGATCTCAAGTAACTGACTTTCGTCATGACGTTCGCACTAGCAACACGGCGCTGGATGTTGACGATCCGTTCGACATCGTTTCAATCAAGTACTCGACGGAATCGTCCGCGAACGGGCCTGTGGTTGTTGCCAGAATGAAAGTCTCCGACCTGGGTGCAGCTGTCCCGTCGAATGGAACCTGGCGTATTAACTTCACGGCAAATGCGCCAGGTTCACAGCTTAGTCCCACAGGTGACTATAGCTTTGGTCTGTCAGATCGTGGTGATCAGTTCTTCGTGCGCGCAGCCACTGATGCTACTGGCAGCCCATCCTACCTTTATGGCACTGCCCTCAGGCGACACTTTGTTGCGGGTGGTGG
>Ga0075425_100003152_pt1 | contig 16714 bp, 16 predicted proteins | sample SoiMethybrSBSTD4_FD_75300 | JGI IMG/M metagenome (GOLD analysis project Ga0075425, IMG submission 75300) | Bulk soil microbial communities from a Populus tree surrounding site in Tennessee, USA - Soil MetaG P. TD hybrid SBSTD4 | ecosystem: Environmental > Terrestrial > Soil > Tree plantation... | reverse complement strand
GCCTTGAGCTGCTCGATCAGCGCGCGTGCCTCGCGCAGGCGCTCCTGCGGCAGCGTCTCGCCCGGCGCGCGCCGCAGCAGCTGGTCGGCAAGCTCGAGGAACAGCGGGCCCACTGTCTCGCGCCACGACTGTCGGTTGGCGCGCAGCTCGAGGATCAGGTCTTGGCGCACCGCGGCGAGCGCGCTGAGCGAGCGGCGGTAAGCGGCGATCGCCGCTTCCTTGTCGCCGCCCTTCGCCAGCAGGCGCGCCGACTGCCAGCCCCAGCGGTAGAGGCTCTCGTCGGCGTGCGCCTCCTGCGCCGCGAACACCGCGCGGCGCGTGAGCGCCATCGCTTCGGCATCGCGCCGGGCGTCGGCGTAGAGCGCGCCGAGGTGCCCCGCCGCCCAGGACAGCGCGACCAGATCCTTGCGCCGCTCGGCGGAGTCGTAGGCGTCGCGCAGCAGCGCGTGCCGGCGCTCCGCATTGCGGTTGCCCCAGGCTTCGGCGAGGCGGATGCGGGCGAAATCCGTTTCCCTGTTCTGGATTGTCTTGGAAAGAAATTTTTCGGATTCAAGGAGCAACGGCGCAGAAGCGACATTTCCCGCGGCTGCGGCAAAGACCAGCGGCGCATTGGCGCCGCGCGCGAGATCCAGCGCCTCGCTATAGCTCTTCTGCGCCTCATCGCTCTTGCCCGCGAGCGCCTGGAGCCGCCCGCGGTCGTTCATCGCTGCCGCGGTAATCGCCGGCATACGCGCCGCGCGAGAAAGCCTGATCGCCTCGTCGAGCTGCTTGGCGGCGTCTTCCATCCGTCCGGCGCGCAGATAGGCCTGGCCGAGCAGGCCGTGCAGCGCTGCATTGCCCTTGGCGAGGTCGACAGCTTCTTCGAGGTCCGCGAGCGCCTTGTGGCGGAAGCCCAGCGCCAGGTTTTCAGCGGCGCGTGCGGCGAGCGCCCGGGCCTTCTCCTGTGCATCCTGCGCCGCCACCGGCAATGCGGCGGCAATCAGCAGCGCGGCGAGAAACCTCACGCCGGCACCGCTTCTTCGAGCAGGGACCTTGCCGCGGCGCTGAACGCGGCGTCGCAGGCGGAACCGATCTTCACCACCCGCGCTTCGGCAAGCCCGGCGAAGTTTTGCGACGAGGAGCGCCGGTAGGCCGGATCGTAGTGCTCGGTGAGGAGCGCGGCGACGAATTCGGGCCAGGCGCCGCGCCCGGCGAGCGCCTTCCAAGCGGCGATGCGCTCGCGGCCGTGCAGCGCCACCAGGCAATCGAGCTGGCGCCCGAGCGAGTCGCGGTCGGCGAGGAAATGGCGGTAGGCGTCGAGCAGCAGCGCGACGCGCGTGTCGAGCGAGGCTTCGAGGCGCAGGCAGGGCGCAGCGCGCATGCGCGCCATCAGCGCGTCGGGCACCTGCAGCTGGCCGATCTTCTTGGATTCGCCTTCGACGTAAACGACCTTGCTCCGATCAAGATCATCGAGGTGCCGGACCAGGAGGCTTTCAAACCATTTCTGGGTCGGCTGCGGGCGGCCGGGCAGGTTGCCGAGCACCGAGCCGCGGTGCGCGGCGAGGTCCTCGAGGTCGAGTACTTGCGCGCCGGCGCGAGCCAGCGCCTCGAGCAGGCGGCTCTTGCCGCTGCCGGTCGGCCCGTGGACCACGCGGAACTCGAGCGGCACCTCGGAGAGCTGCTCGACGACCCAGCGGCGATACGCCTTGTACCCGCCGGGCAGCGTCTCGGCGTTCCAGCCGATCTCGCGCAGGATGTGCGCCATCGCCGCCGAGCGCTTGCCGCCGCGCCAGCAATAAATCAGCGGTTTCCAATCCCTGGTTTTACCCTTGAAGGTTTTTTCGACGTGAAGCGCGACGTTTTTCGCCACCAGCGCCGCACCGATCTTCTTCGCCTCGAACGGCGACACCTGCTTGTAGAGCGTGCCGACCTGCGCGCGCTCGGCGTCGTCGAGCACCGGCGCCGAAATCGCTCCGGGGATGTGGTCGAGCGCGTATTCCGCGGGCGTGCGCGCGTCGATGATGCTGTCGAATTGCCGCAGATTCACGCGGCAATTCTACGCCGCGCCTCAGGTAGCATAGGCACGGTGAATTCCATTTCCAGACTGCTTTTGGTCGTCGTATTGGTAATTTTCTGTGTAAAGACCAATGCTGCCGAACTCAAGCCGTGGACCGGTGCCGCGACGCCGCCGCTCGCGCTGGAAAGCCTTGGCGGCAAGGCGATCCGTCTCGCCGATTACCGGGGCAAGGTGGTGCTGGTGAATTTCTGGGCCACCTGGTGCGAGCCCTGCCGCGCGGAAATGCCGTCGATGGACGCGCTGCGCCGCTCGCTCGCCGGCCGGCCCTTCGAGGTGCTGGCGGTAAACCTCGCCGAGCCGCGCGCGCGCATCGAGAAGTTCGTCGCCGACGGCAAGCTCGGCTTCCCGATCCTGCTCGACCGCGATGCCGCCGCCTCGAGGGACTGGCGCGCGCGCGGCCTGCCGGCGAGCTACCTCGTCGGGCGCGACGGCCGCATCCGCTACGCGGCGCTCGGCGAAGTCGACTGGATGAGCGCCGACGCGCGCGCCAAGGTGCAGGAGCTCTTGAAGTGAACGCGCCCGAGAAGATCCGCCTGACGCAGTACAGCCACGGCGGCGGCTGCGGCTGCAAGATCGCGCCCGGAATTCTTTCCGATCTTCTGCAGAAGAATTCTTCTTTCAAGATCCCCAAAGACCTTCTCGTCGGCATCGAATCGGCCGACGACGCCGCGGTCTATCGCCTCAACGATCAACAGGCGATCGTCGCCACCACCGACTTCTTCACGCCGATCGTCGACGAGCCCTACGACTTTGGCCGCATCGCCGCGACCAACGCCATTTCTGATGTCTACGCCATGGGCGCGCGGCCGATCCTCGCCCTTGCCGTGGTCGGCATGCCGCTCGACAAGCTGCCGGTGAACGTGATCCGCGCCATCCTCGAAGGCGGCGAAAGCGTGTGCGCCGCGGCCGGCATTCCGGTGGCCGGCGGCCACTCGATCGATGTGCAGGAACCGATCTATGGGTTGGTGGTGCTCGGCCTGGTGCATCCCGACCGGGTGAAGAGAAACAACTCCGCAAAACCCGATGACGTTCTCGTGTTGGGAAAGCCCCTGGGCATCGGCATCCTGTCGGCGGCGCTGAAGAATGGCCAGCTCTCCGGCGCAGGCTACGCGACGATGCTCGACTGGACGACGCGCCTCAATACGGCGGGCCAGGCGCTGGGCGAGCTGGCGGCGGTGCACGCGATGACCGACGTCACCGGCTTCGGCCTCGCCGGGCACTTGCTGGAGATCTGCCGCGGCTCGGGACTGGCGGCGGAAATCGCCTTCGACGACCTGCCGATCATCGAGGATGCGCGCGCGCTCGCGCAGCAAGGCGTGGCGACCGGCGCCTCGGACCGGAACTGGACGGGCTACGGCGGCGAGGTGGCGCTGCCGGACGGCTTCGGCGACTGGAAGCGCAAGCTCCTCAGCGATCCGCAGACCAGCGGCGGGCTGCTGGTCGCCTGCTCGCCGGACGCGGTCGGGGAAGTCCGGAAAATCCTGGGGAATCCCGCAAAAGTGATTGGCCGCCTGACGGCCGGGAAACCTGGCCTGCGCGTTACCTGAGTAGCGGCCGCAGGCTCTTCCACACGCGCTCGAGGATGATCGGCTGCGCGCTTTCCGCCGGGTGGATGCGGTCGGGCAGGAAATGCTCGGCGTTGTCCACCACGTCCTCGATGAAGAACGGCACCAGGCGGACCTGGTGCTGCTTCGCGACTCCGGCGTAGGCGCTCTCGAACTGCCGTGAGTAGTCCGGCCCGTAGTTGGGCGGCATCTTCATGCCGAGGACCAGCACCCGGGCGCCGGCTTTTTTCGATTGCTCCACCATGGCGCCCAGGTTCTTGCGCAGCTGCGCCGGCGGCAGGCCGCGCAGGCCGTCGTTGGCGCCGAGCTCCAGCACCACCACCGCGGGGCGGTGCGTCTCGAGCATTGCCGCGATGCGCGTCGCGCCGCCGCTCGAGGTCTCGCCCGAGATGCTGGCGTTGACGACGATATAATCGAGCCGCTCGCGCTTCAGGCGCTCCGCGAGCAGGGCCACCCAGCCGCGCGCCTGGGAAATCCCGTACGCCGCGGACAAGCTGTCGCCAAACACCAGGATGGATCTCTCCGCCGCCGCCGGCGCGCTGAACGCGAGGACCATGGACAAGAGCAGCGTGCTGACGGCGCGTGGCATCGGCAAGACCGTGAAGAGCGGTGGCTCGGACCTCGTCATTTTGCGCGACATCGAGCTCGAGGTCACGCGCGGCGAGGCGGTGGCGGTGCTCGGGGCTTCCGGCTCGGGCAAGTCGACGCTGCTCGCCATCCTCGCCGGCCTGGATACGCCCACCAGCGGGACGGTGCACCTCGACGGGCAGGACCTGTTCGCCCTGGATGAGGACGCGCGCGCCGAGCTGCGCGGGCGCGCGGTGGGCTTCGTTTTCCAGTCGTTCCAGCTGCTGCCGGCGCTCACCGCGCTGGAGAACGTGATGCTGCCGCTGGAGCTCTCCGGCGTGGCCGACCCCGAGGGCCCGGCGCGCGAAGTCCTGAAGCGCGTCGGCCTCGACGCGCGCCTGCACCACCAGCCCAAGCACCTCTCGGGCGGCGAGCAGCAGCGCGTGGCGCTGGCGCGCGCCTTTGTCGCGCGGCCGAGCCTGCTGCTGGCCGACGAGCCCACCGGCAGCCTCGACGCCGACTCCGGCGCGGCGGTGATCGCGCTGATGTTCGACCTGAACCGCGAGTTCGGCACCACGCTGGTGATGGTGACGCACGACGAGCACCTGGCGGCGCGCTGCGCGCGAGCGGTGCGCCTCGCCGCGGGACGGATCGCGCCGTGAGGCTCGCGCTGCGCATGCTGGTGCGCGACTGGCGCGCGGGGGAGCTGCGCGTGCTCGCAGCCGCTCTGGCGATCGCGGTCGCCTCGGTGACCAGCGTCGGCTTCTTCGCGGACCGCGTCGGCCAGGCGCTGGCGCGCGATGCGCACCAGTTGCTGGGCGCTGACCTGGTGCTGCTTTCAGATCATCCTTGGAAGGATGTTTTTCAAAAGCAATTTCTTGAATTCAATCTGGAGAAGGCAGAAGCAATCAATTTCATCAGCATGGCCTTCGCCGGGGAGCTCAACCAGCTCGCCGGCGTCAAGGCGGTGAGCGGGAACTATCCGCTGCGCGGACGGATGCGCACGGCGCCGGCTCCGGGCGAGCCCGACGCGCAGGCCGAGCGCGGCCCGGCGCGCGGCACCGTGTGGCTGGAGGAGCGCCTGGTGTCGGCGCTCAACGCGCCGGTCGGCGCCACCGTGCGCCTGGGCACCTCGCGCCTCAAGGTCGCTGCGGTGCTGACGCTCGAGCCCGAGCGCAGCGCCAATTTCTTCAACATCGCGCCGCGGCTGATGATGAACCTCGAGGACGTGCCCGCCACCGGCCTGGTGCAGCCGGCGAGCCGCGTCTGGTACTACCTCTATGCCGCAGGCGCGCCGGGCCCGCTGGCGAGCTTCAAGGCCTACGCGCAGGCGCACCTCGAGCGCGGCCAGCGCGTCGACGACCTGGAGTCCGGGCGCCCCGACGTGCGCGCTTCGGTGGACCGCGCGCAGCGCTTTCTCGGGCTGACGGCGCTGCTCGCGGCAATCGTTGCCGGCGTCGCCATCGCGCTCGGCACGCGCCGTTTCGTCGAGCGCCACCTCGACGGCTGCGCCGTGATGCGCTGCCTGGGCGCGACGCAGGGGCGGCTGCTCGGCCTCCATGCGCTGGAATTCGGGCTGCTCGGCATCGCGGCCTGCGCGGTGGGCGCGCTGCTCGGCGTGGCGGCGCAGGCGGCGATTGCCGGCGCGCTGGCCGACCTGTTGCGCGCGGAATTGCCGGCGCCAAGCGCGGCGCCGGCGGTGCAGGGATTCCTCGTCGGGCTGGTGCTGCTGCTCGGCTTCGCGCTGCCGCCGCTGGTGCAGCTCAAGAACGTGCCGGCAGTGCGCGTCATCCGGCGCGAAACGGGCGCCACCAGCCCGGTGACCGCGATCACCTATGCCGCGGGCGCGCTGGCCCTGGCCGGGCTTCTGGTCTGGCAGGCCGGGGACGCGAAGCTCGGCCTCACCGTGGTCGGGGGCTTCGCCGCCGCCGTGGCGGCATTTTTCGTCGTCGCCTGGGTGGCATTGCGGCTGCTCACGCACCGGCGTGTCACGCGGCTGGTGCGCGGGCGCATGCTGCGCTACGGCCTCGCCAACCTGCGGCGCCACGCGCGCGGCAACGCGATCCAGGTGGCGAGCCTCGCGCTGGGGCTGACCGCGGTGCTGCTCCTCACGTTCACGCGCAACGACCTGGTGGAGGCCTGGAGGCGCTCGGCGCCGCCCGACGCGCCCAACCGCTTCGTCATCAACGTGCAGCCCGACCAGGTCGAGCCGGTGCGCCGCTTCCTCGCGCGCGAGGGCGTCGCCGAGGCCGATTTCTATCCGATGGTGCGTGGTCGCCTGACCGGCGTTAACGGCCGGACGGTGAGCGAGGCCGACTACGCCGAGGAGCGCGCCAAGCGCCTGGTGGAGCGGGAATTCAACCTGTCGTACATGGATGCTTTGCCGTCCCACAATTCCATTACTGCAGGAACCTGGTTTTCGAAAGACCAGAATGAACTCTCCGTCGAGGAAGGCATCGCGCAGCGCCTCGGCTGGGTGCTCGGCGACGAGCTGACCTTCACCGTCGGCGGCAAGTCCTTTGCCGCGCGCATCACCTCGCTGCGCAAGCTGCGCTGGGACTCGATGCGCGTGAATTTCTTCGTCGTCGCGCCGCCGAAGCTGATGGCCGGCTTCCCGGCGAGCTTCGTCAGCGCGTTTCGCATCGAGCCGGGCCGCGAGGCGGTGCTGAACCGCCTGTCCGCGCAATTCCCGAATCTCACCGTGGTCGACGTCGCCGCCGCCGTGCGCCAGGCGCAGGGCGTGGTCGACCAGCTGGTCGCGGCGGTGCAGTTCATCTTCCTCTTCGCGCTCGGCGCCGGGCTGCTGGTGCTCTACTCGGCGCTGGTGGCCACCGAGGACGAGCGCCGCCGCGAGGCCGCGGTGATGCGCGTCTACGGCGCCTCGCGCGCCCAGGTCTCCGGCAGCCAGCGCCTGGAATTCCTCGCCATGGGCGCGATCGCCGGCCTGCTCGCCACGCTCGGCGCCGCGGCCATCGGCCAGCTCCTCGCGCGGCGCGTATTCGAGCTCGACCTGCCGCCAAGCCTCGCGCTGTGGGTCGCCGGGCCGCTCGCCGGCCTGCTGCTCCTTTCGCTCAATGCGTGGCTTTCGTCGCGCAAGGTGCTCGGCGCCTCGCCGGCGCTCACGCTGCGCGATTCGGTGTAACGTACAAAAATGAACGAAGTTCTCCTTGCGATCGCCGCAATTGCCGCCGTCGGTGCCGCAGCAATGGTGGGCGTGCTGCTATTGCGCGAGCGCGGCTCGGCGCGGGAGGCGCGCGAGGAGCAGGCACGCGCATTGGCGTCATTCAGCCAGACGATTTCCGCGCAGATGGGCTCGATCGCAGGCGTGCAGAACCAGCAGGCCGAGATTCTGCGGGTTGCGGTGGAGCAGCGGCTGGAGAAGCTCCAGCAGGACAACGCGGCCAAGCTCGAGCAGATGCGCCAGACCGTGGATGAGAAGCTGCACGCGACGCTCGAGCAGCGGCTTTCCCAGTCGTTCAAGCAGGTTTCCGAGCGCTTGGAGCAGGTGCATAAGGGCCTCGGAGAAATGCAGAGCCTCGCGACCGGGGTGGGTGACCTGAAGCGCGTGCTGACGAATGTGAAGTCGCGCGGCACCTGGGGCGAGGTCCAGCTCGGCGCATTGCTCGAGCAGATTCTTTCGCCCGAGCAATATGCGAAGAATGTCGCGACCCGCGCCGGATCGAGCGAGCGGGTCGAGTACGCGATCAAGCTTCCCGGCCGCGAAGGCCAGCAGCAGGTGTGGTTGCCCGTCGACTCGAAATTTCCCACCGAGGATTACGAGAAATTGAGCGCCGCCCAGGATCGCGCGGATCCCGTGGCGTTCGAGGAGGCCGCCAAGGCGCTGGAAACGAGAATCAAGCTGGAGGCGAAGAAGATCCGCGACAAGTACCTCGAGCCTCCGGGCACCACCGATTTCGCGATCATGTTCCTGCCGACCGAGGGCTTGTACGCGGAGGTCGCGCGGCGTTCCGGGCTGGCGGAGTTCGTGCAAAGGGAATACCGCGTCACCGTTGCCGGACCGACCAACCTCACGATGATCGTCAACAGCCTCCAGATGGGTTTTCGCACCCTGGCGATCGAGAAGCGCGCGAGCGAGGTGTGGCAGTTGCTGAGCGGTGTCAAGTCGGAGTTCGCGAAGTTTGCCGACGTGCTCGCCAAGACGAAGGCCCAGCTGCAGACCGTCGCGAACACGATCGATCAGGCCGAGACGCGCACGCGCCAGATCGAGCGCAAGCTGAAGGACGTGGAGACGCTGCCGGAAAGCAATGTCGTGCCGCTGCCCACCGAGGGCCGCGCTTCCTCCACCGATACATGAAGCGCATCGCGGTACTGACCAGCGGCGGCGACGCGCCCGGGATGAACGCGGCGATCCGCGCCGTGACGCGCAGCGCGCTGGCGCGCGGCTGGGAGATCCTCGGCGTCACTAACGGCTACTCTGGCCTGATCGGCGGCCTCTTCACCCCGCTCACCGCGCGCGATGTCGGCGGCGTGGTGCAGAAAGGCGGCACCATGCTCGGCAGCGCGCGCTGCCCGGAGTTCATGAAGCCGGAGGGCCGCGCCAAGGCGCTGGGCGAGCTCAAGGAGCGCGGCATCGAGGCGCTGGTGGTGATCGGCGGCAACGGCTCGCAAAGCGGCGCCGCGGCGCTCGACGAGGCCGGCTACCCGGTGGTCGGCATCGCCTCGACCATCGACAACGACCTGTACGGCACCGACGTCAGCATCGGCGCCGACACCGCGATCAACATCACGCTGGAGGCGATCGACCGGCTGCGCACCACCGCCTCGTCGCACCAGCGCGCGTTTCTCGTCGAGACCATGGGGCGCGAATGCGGCCACATCGCGCTGCTCTCGGGCATCGCCGGCGGCGCCGAGGTGATCGCCATCCCCGAGTCGGACCTCAAGCCGGAGGAGGTGGCGGAGCGCCTGCGCGACGCCTACCGTCGCGGCAAGACGCACGCCATCGCCGTGATCGCCGAGGGCGCGCGCTGCGGCATCAGCGCGCTGATGGCGCACTACGTCAAGAACAAGGATTCGATCGGCTTCGAGCTGCGGGTGACGCGCCTCGGCCACATGGTGCGCGGCGGCACGCCGAGCGCCGCCGACCGGGTGCTGGCCACGCGCACCGGCGCCGACGCGGTGGAGCTGCTGGCCGCGGCGCGCTTCGGCGTGCTCGCCGGCGTGGTCAAGGGCGAGCCGGCGGCGACGCCGCTGGCCGAGGTCGCCGGGCGCATGCGCCCGGCCGACGTGCGCCTGCTCGAGATGGCGCGGGTGATGGCGCTCTAGGAAACGATGCGGTTGATGCCGGTGGTGAGGCGCGCCGCGCCGATGCCGTAGAGGTGCAGCGATACCACGGTCCCGGTTCCGCGGTTGGACACCTGGTGGACGACCTGGCAATTCGGGTCCGGGCGGGCCATGTCGCCGGCGCGCAGCACCAGCCGCGAGTTTTCGGGAAAGTGTTCCTCGGTGAGCTCGCCCTCCGCGACGCCGTAGAGGCACCACACATGGTGGCCGTGCTTCGGGCTGACCTGCCCGGGCAGCCAGGTGATGGCGGTCATGACGAAGGCGTCGTCGGGGTCGACGTAGAGCACGTGCCGCATGTAGCCCGTCGGATCGCCGACGCGGTGCTCGGGGCGCAGCCACTCGCGCCGGCGCAGCGCGACGACGAGCGCGTTCTCCAGCTCCTCGAAATCCTGGCGCCGCGCCGCCCCGGCGAGCGCGGCAAGCGCCGGATGGACCGGGCTCATCCGCCGCGGATCCGTTGCCATGCCTTGCGCAGCGACAGCACGCCGAACGCGCCGAAGACGCCGACGAAAATCCAGTAAAGCGGCGACGAGCGATTGACGACCATGGTGCGGGCCTTGTCGATCGCCAGCTCGCCCGCATAGAGCACGTAGAGCGCGCCGGCGGTGCAAAGACAGCCCAGCACCAGCCAGCGCCAGAGCGGCGTCTGCTCGTCGCTCACGCCAGGCCCTCGAAGAGCTGCACGCTCACCGGCTCGCCCGCCGAGACCGCGCCGCGCTCGTGCTCGAGCACGATGAAGCAGTTGGCCTCCGACATCGAGCGCAGCACGCCCGAACCCTGCTGGCCGGTGACGCGGACTTTCCAGGTCTGGTCCTCGAGAAAAACAATTCCTCTTTGATATTCGGTACGACCGGGGACCTTGCGCAGGTTCTCCGCAGCCGTGGCGCGCAGAAGTGGAACCTCCAGCCCCTCGGCGCGGCCCGAGAGGTGGAGCAGGGCATCGCGCACGATGGCGTAGAAGGTCACCATCACTGCCACCGGGTTGCCGGGCAGCCCGAAAAGATACGCCTTGCCGATTCTGCCGAAGGCCATCGGCCGACCCGGGCGCATGGCGATCTTCCAGAACAGCACCTCGCCGAGCTCGGCCATCAGCTGGCGGATGAAATCGGCCTCGCCAACGGAAACGCCGCCGGTGGTGATGACGACATCGGCCGCTTTCGCCGCTTTTTGAAACGCTTTTTTCAGCAGCGCCGGCTTGTCGCGCACCACGCCGAGGTCAATGATCTCCACGGCGAGCCGCGCAAGCATGCCGTGCAGCGTGTACCGGTTGGAGTCGTAGATCTCGCCGGCCTTCAGGCGGCGTCCGATCGAGGCGAGCTCGTCGCCGGTGGCGAAGAACGCCACGCGCAGTCTTTTCCTGACTTTGACTTTCGCCATTCCCAGGGAAGCGATCAACCCGATTTCCGCCGGCCGCAGGAATTTTCCGGGCGACAGGACCGCCTTGCCGGTTTTCAGGTCCTCGCCCGCATAACGCACGTTCTGTCCGCGTTTTTGATTTTCTGGAATCAATACTTTTTTATTGGCTGCATCGCGTTGAACGATTTCCTGGATCACGACCGTGTCGGTTCCAGGCGGCATCACGGCGCCGGTCATGATCCGCACGCACTGCATCTTTCCGACGGATCCATTGAACGGCTTGCCCGCGAGCGCGGTGCCGATTTCCCTCAAGGAAGTATCGCCCTCCAGCAAATCCGAAAAGCGCACTGCGTACCCGTCCATCGCCGAGTTGTCGTGCGACGGAACATCGATCTTCGGCACGATGTTCTCGGCGAGCACGCGGCCGAGGGCTTTGCGCACCGGCACCGTTTCGGTTTTCCCCAGCGGCGCGAGGCAGGCGCGAATTGCCTCGCGCGCCTTGTCGACGCGCAGCGCGTTCGGGTCGTAGCCGTCAAGGCAGCTGACCGTGTCCAGGATCCCGCTCGCGGGATGGGAGATGCCTTTCATGCGTCCTTCAGCTCTTCGCGCGTATTGATGTTGCGAAAGGCGTCCGCTTCGTCGTCGAAGTTCACCTCGACGACCTTCAGCGACGCGTACCAGGCGTCGATCTTCCGGCCGCCGCCGTTCAGGAATTCCTCCAGGTTTCGCTTCAGGGAGGTTTTCAGCAGGACGAAGACCGGGTGCGCCTGGTCGCCGGTCTTCGCCACGGCGAGATCGTTCCCCTGCAGCGCATTTTGCAGCCGAATCACCAGGTCCGCGGGCAGGAACGGCGAATCGCAGGGAACGCTCGCCGCGAGGGGATAGGTCGCCGCGGCGAGGCCGGCGTGCAGTCCGGCGAGCGGCCCGGCAAAGCCGCCGATCTCGTCGGCCACCACGCGGTAGCCGAACGCGGCGTAGATCTCGCGGTTCTGGTTGGCGTTGATGATGATCTCGTCGACCTGCGGCTTGAGGCGCGCGATCGCCCAGGCGGCCATCGGCTTGCCGCGCAGCGGCTGCAACCCCTTGTCGACGCCGCCCATGCGGCTGCCCTTGCCGCCGGCGAGCACGATGCCGGTCACCTTCACGCGGCGGCCCCGCGAAAGCGCGACGGCGGGGCGCCCAGCTCGCGCCGGAACATGGCGCTGAACGCCGAGGGGCTGTCGTAGCCGAGGTCGATCGCCACCTTGATGATCGGCCGGCCCTCGGCGATCCAGGCGAGCGCGCGCAGCAGGCGCGCGCGGCGGCGCCAGGCGGCGAAGCTCATGCCGGTGTGCCGGCGGAAGTGGCGCGCCAGCGTGCGCGCGCTCATCGCGGCGCGGCGCGCGACCTCGGCGAGCGTCGCCGCTTCGTCCGGCGCGTCGAGCAGCTGCTTGCAGATCGGCGCGAGCGGTGCCGCCTTCGGCATCGGCAGGTGGTAGGGCAGGCGCGGCAGTTCGGCGAGCTCGTCGAGCAGCAGGCGCATGACGCGGCCCGCCGGCCCGTGCTGGTCGTACTCGAGCGGCAGGTCCGTGGCGCGCAGGATCAGCTCGCGCAGCAGGGGCGTGACCTCCAGCACCTCGCAGGTCGCGGGCATGCGCGTCGCGGCGTCGGCCCGCACGTACAGGCTGCGCAGCTGCACCGGGCCCGATGTCGTCAGCCGGTGCGTGATCGCCGGCGGCAGCCACACTGCGCGCTGCGGCGGCACGACCCAGGTCGCGTCGCGCGTGTCGACCTTGAGCACGCCGCGCGCGGCGTAGACCAGCTGGAAGCGCGGGTGGCTGTGCCAGCCGATTTCATGCGCGGGCGGCAGGTCGCTGGCGAGGGCGAAGATCGGGCGCGCCACCGACATGTAGGCGTTGGCGCGGCCGCCCCGGCGCAGGCGGGAATCACTGGCGTGGGCTTGTCCCATTTGCGATAGGGATTGTCCGATAGTCGCAGGACGGACGCAAGGCTCGGGCGTACGATCGTCCCCATGAAACGCGACTATCTCGTGCCGTTCCTCAACCTCGGGCACCTGCTCGACCACCTGGTGATGCTGGTGTTCCCGACCGTGGTGCTGGCGCTGGCGCGCGACTGGGGCCGGCCCTACTCGGAGCTGCTGCCGCTCGCCCTGGGCGGGTTCATCGCGTTCGGCGCGTTCGCCATCCCGGCGGGATGGCTCGCCGATCACTGGAGCCGCTACCGGATGATGGCGGTGTTCTATTTCGGCATCGGCGGCGCGCTGTTCCTCACCGGCTTCGCCAGCTCGCCCTGGCAGATCGCCGCCGGCCTGACGCTCACCGGCGTGTTCGCCGCGATCTACCACCCGGTGGGCATCGCCATGCTGGTGTCCTCGCCGAAGAACCTCGGCATGGCGCTGGGCTGGAACGGCCTGTGGGGCAACCTCGGCCTCGCCTTCGCCGCGATCATCACCGGCGCGCTGATGGACTGGTGGGGCTGGCGCACCGCGTTCTTCGTTCCGGGCGTGCTGTCGATGGCCGCCGGCGTCGCGTTCCTGCTGCTGGTGGCGGATCCCGGGCCGGTGGCGAAGAAGTCGAAATCGATCGGCCTGCACGTCGATGCGCGCACCATGGCGCAGATCTTCGCCATCCTGCTCATCGCCACCGCCTGCGGCGGGGTGATCTTCAATTCGACCACGGTGGCGATGCCGAAGGTGTTCGACGAGCGCCTGCGCGCGCTGACGCAGACCAACGTCGGCATCGGCGCGCTGGTGGCTTTCGTCTACTCGATCGCCGCCTTCGCCCAGGTGCTGATGGGCACGCTGATGAACCGCTTCGAGATGAAGCACCTGATGATCGGCGTCGGCCTGATCCAGGTGCCGCTGCTGGCCGCGGCGGCGACGCTCGACGGCTGGCCGATGCTGGCGGTGGCCCTGCTGATGATGATGGCGATCTTCGGCCAGATCCCGCTTAACGACGGCATCGTCGCCAAGTACGTCGCCGACGAGTACCGCGCGCGCGTGCTCTCGGTGCGCTACGTCGTGTCGCTCGGCGTGGCTTCCATCGCGGTGCCGATGATCGCGGTCCTGCACCGCACCGAGGGCGGATTCCGCAACGTCTTCGCGGTGCTCGCGGTGCTGGCCTGCGCGGTGTTCATCTCGGCGCTGTTCTTCCCGTCGCGCCGCCAGGTGGTGGCGGCTCAGCCCGCCGCTTTGTAGGTATCCAGCTTCAGCCGCTCGCGCTCGAGCGCGGCGGCCACCGGCGCAGACCGGGTTACGTTTTCAGCATATGAAAAATAGGCGGCAAGCGGCTTGGGGTCCACGCCCGCATAACCGCCCCAACGCAGCAGCGTGAACGCGTAAGCGTCGTGGAAAGAGAGCTTCTTGCCGAACCAGAACGGTGCGGCCCTGGCGATCCAGCCCTGGATGCGCTCGAGGATCGCGGCGTACTGCGCGGCGGCGAAGCGCTTGACGTCGGCGCGCGCCGGCTCGCTCTCGGCGAATTTCTCGGTGCGGAAGACGTGGGTGAAGGTGGTGTGGGCGGTGTTGTTCATCCAGGCGAGCTGCGACATCGCCTGCGCGCGCGCCCAGGCCTCGGTCGGCAGCAGGCCAGCCTGCGGAAAGGCGCGGTCGATCCAGTCGCACACCGCCACGATCTGGTGCAGCGGCTTGCCGTCGACCACCAGCACCGGCACCTGGCCGTTGGGATTGAGCGCCAGGTATTCCGGCGTGCGCTGCTCGCCCTTGTGCAGCTTGACGAGCTTCGGCTCGAATTCCTGGCCGGTCGCGGCCTTCACTGCCTCGAGCGCGACGTGCGGCACGAAGGAGCAGGCGCCGGGCGCGAAGTAGAGCTCCAGCTTCATGCGAGGGCGGTGGGTTGCTTCGAGGATTTCACGATTCTCTTTTGCCCGGAAAAAACCAGGTAGTGCTTGCCGCTGGCGCGGCCGAGCATGGTGAGGTCGAGCTTGGTGGCGATGCTGTGGCCCATCTTGGTCAGGCCCGAGCGCGACACCAGGAACGGGATGCGCATCTGCGCGCACTTGATCACCATCTCGGAGGTGAGCCGCCCGGTGGTGTAGAACAGCTTGTCGGTGCCGTCGATGCCGTCGAGCCACATGAAGCCGGCGATGGCGTCCACGGCGTTGTGCCGCCCCACGTCCTCGACGAACATCAGGATCTCGCCGGCGGTGGAGGCGAGCGCGCAGCCGTGCACCGCGCCGGACTGCTTGTAGATGGTCTCGTGCTTGCGCACGCGGTCGAGCAGGAGAAAAAGATTCTCGTCGGTCAGCGCAACGTCCTGGCGCAACTCGATGGCATCGATCTCCTCCATCAGGTCGCCGAACACCGTGCCCTGGCCGCAGCCGCTGGTCACGGTCCTTTTGCCGATGGAAAGCTCTTTTTTCCCGACGGTGGTGACCGCGGCCGAGTCCGTCTCCCAGTCGACCTGCACCGCCTCGATGTCGTCGATCGAGCCGACCAGCCGCTGGTTGCGCAGGTAGCCGATCACCAGCGCCTCGGGTGCGTGGCCGAGCGTCATCAGCGTGACCACTTCGCGCTTGTCGACATAGATCGTCAACGGGTGCTCGCCGGCGATGGCGGTGGGCACCATCTCGCCGCGCTCGTTGAACGCCTCGACCTCGAAGGTCGCCGGGCGCGCCGCGTGGGTGAGGCGCGGTCTAGCCACCGATGTAGGACATCTCTACTTTGGATTTTTTGGACGTAAATTCGGTTCTTACTTCCGAATAATTGTCCGAGCGGCCTCGCCACACCGCCGCAATCTCGTCGCGAATGCGCTCGTCGGACTCGCCGCCGCGCAGCAGCGCCTTGAGGTCGTGCCCGGACTGCGCGAACAGGCAGGTGTAGAGCGAGCCCTCGGTGGACAGGCGCATCCGATTGCAGCTCGCGCAGAAGGCCTGGGTGACCGAGGAAATGACGCCGATTTCGCCCGCGCCGTCGACGTAGCGCCAGCGCTCGGCCACTTCGCCGGCGTAGTTGGCGCCGACCGGCTCGAGTTTCCAGCGCTCGGAAATGCGGCGCACCACCTCGGCCGACGGCACGACGTCGTCCATGCGCCAGCCGTTGGTGCTGCCGACGTCCATGAACTCGATGAAGCGCGGAATGTGCCCGCTGCCGCGCCAGCGCTCGGCGATCCGCAGGATGCCGTCGTCGTTCACGCCGCGCTTGATCACCGAATTGATCTTGATCGGCGCGAGTCCCGCCGCGTGCGCCGCGTCGATGCCCTCGAGCACCTTGGCCACCGGGAAATCCGCGTCGTTCATGGCGCGGAAGGTGGCCTCGTCGAGCGAATCGAGGCTGACGGTGACGCGATTCAGGCCGGCGCGCGCCAGCTTCTCCGCCTGCTTCGCGAGGAGCGAGCCATTCGTCGTCAGGGTGATCTCGACCTTCAATTCCTTCAGCATCGAGATCAGCCGGTGCAGGTCGCGGCGCACCAGCGGCTCGCCGCCGGTAAGGCGGATCTTCTCCACGCCGAGGGCGACGAAGATGCGCGCCAGGCGCGCGATCTCCTCGAAGCTGAGGATCGCCTCATGCGGCAGGAAGCGGTACTTGGCGTCGAACACCTCGCGCGGCATGCAGTAGGTGCAGCGGAAATTGCACCGATCGGTGACCGAGATGCGCAGATCGCGCATCGGCCGGCCGCGCGTGTCGGCGAGCGGGCCGCCGTCGAAGACGGGGGCCGCCGGGCGCCGGGATTGGATGGCAATGACCTTCTTCATCGCGTTGTTTCTCGGGGAAAATTTTAACAGAGGGGGTATAGTCCCGCGGGTGGAAAAACCGCGCTTTCCGATCTCCGTGGTGATGCAATGCCGGCCTTCGACGAGCCGCTGGGCCGACGTGGTCTGGGAGCCCTGGGGCGTGCTGCCCGACGGCGCT
>Ga0075425_100003151_pt1 | contig 16719 bp, 13 predicted proteins | sample SoiMethybrSBSTD4_FD_75300 | JGI IMG/M metagenome (GOLD analysis project Ga0075425, IMG submission 75300) | Bulk soil microbial communities from a Populus tree surrounding site in Tennessee, USA - Soil MetaG P. TD hybrid SBSTD4 | ecosystem: Environmental > Terrestrial > Soil > Tree plantation... | reverse complement strand
TGAGAGCAGCGCTGGTCGGCGACACAAATGCGCTGAGCGCCCTCCTGGATCGTGGAGTTGCGGTGAACAGCAAAGATCGCTACGGGCGTACGCCGCTGATAGAGGCTGTTTTCGGCGGAAATCCTGATACCGTCCGAGAACTCGTTCGTCGCGGAGCCGATGTCAACGCGCAGGATATAGACGGTTGGACGGCGCTCATGGAAGCTGCAACAAAGGCGCGTCCGGAGATCATCAGAATCCTGCTCGAGCACCAGGCAAACCCGTCGATCAAAAATAAAAACGGATCGACAGCCTTACGAATGACCTCGAGACATCACCCCGAAGTGGTCCGACTTCTCAAGGATGCCGGCGCCCACTGATCCCTTTTTCGGCACGGTATTCTCATTAGATCTCCTGACAACGTCTGACTGGGGAATATTTCATGAGCCGCGAACAAGTCACGATTGACGGAAATGAAGCCGCCGCGTACGTAGCGTTCAAAACCAACGAGATCATAGCGATTTATCCGATTACCCCTTCATCTCCGATGGGGGAACTCGCTGACGCCTGGGCGAATTCCAAAGACAAGAACATCTGGGGGGCGACTCCCATCGTACGCGAGATGCAATCTGAAGGCGGCGCCGCAGGCGCTGTGCACGGAACGCTTCAAAGCGGCTCGCTGACTACGACGTTTACAGCGAGCCAAGGCTTGCTGTTGATGATTCCGAACATGTTCAAGATCGCCGGCGAGCTAACAAGCACCGTCTTTCACGTCGCCGCTCGAACCGTTGCAACGCACGCGCTCTCGATCTTCGGAGACCACGGTGACGTGATGACTGCACGCTCCACGGGTTGGGGGATGCTTTTTGCAAACTCGATTCAGGAAGTGATGGACTTTGCGCTAATCTCCCAGGCGTCCAGTCTTAGAGCGAGAGTTCCCTTCCTTCACATCTTCGACGGTTTCCGCACCTCGCACGAGGTAATGAAGATCGAGAAGCTATCGGCCGCCGACATACGCTCGATGATCGATGACGAGCTTGTTCGCGCGCATCGGGCTCGCGCACTTACGCCTGATCGTCCGGTGCTTCGAGGCACCGCACAAAACCCGGATGTGTTCTTTCAAAGTCGCGAGCGAGCAAACCCCTTTTACGAGAAGACTCCGGGCATCGTACAAGACGCTATGGATGAGCTTGCAGCTCTCGTCGGCAGACGCTACCACCTGTTCGATTACGTAGGTGCGAGCGATGCCGAGCGAGTCATTGTGATGATGGGTTCGGGCTGCGAGACCGCCGAAGAGACTGTGCGAGCTCTGAGCGAACGTGGCGAAAAGGTCGGACTGGTCAAAGTAAGACTATATCGTCCCTTCTCAACAGAACACCTCCTTGCAGCGATGCCGGGTTCGGTTCAGAAGATCGCCGTGCTCGATCGGACCAAAGAGCCCGGATCCGCCGGTGAGCCGCTTTATCAAGACGTCGTCACCGCCGTAGCCGAAGCTTTGATGAACGGCTGCTCTCCATTTGGGCAGATACCTAATGTCGTAGGTGGAAGATATGGACTGGCGTCAAAAGAATTCACTCCGGCGATGGTCAAAGGCGTACTTGACGAGCTGAAGAAGAGCCATCCGAAAAACCATTTCAGCATAGGTATAAATGATGACGTGAGCTTTACGAGTCTCAATTATGAGGCGACCTTTGACACCGAACCCAACGACCAGGTGAGAGCGGTATTCTGGGGATTGGGGTCCGATGGAACGGTCAGCGCCAATAAGAATTCGATCAAGATCATCGGTGAACAAACACAAAACTATGCGCAGGGTTACTTTGTTTACGACTCGAAGAAAGCCGGTGAAGTAACAGTTTCTCATTTGCGGTTCGGCCCGAGACCAATTCAGAGCAGCTACTTGATCCAGCGCGCTAACTTTGTCGCCGTGCATCAGTTCAACTTTCTCGAGAGATACGATGTGCTGTCGGTAGCCCAGCCGGGCGCTACACTTTTGTTGAACAGCCCGTTTTCATCCGATGAAGTGTGGGATCACCTGCCACGTTCCGTGCAGGAGGAAGTCATCGAAAAAAGGCTCAGGCTATACGTAATCAACGCCTACAATGTCGCACGGCAAATGGGTATGGGTGTCAGAATAAACACGATCATGCAGACCTGTTTCTTCGCGATCAGCGGCGTCTTGCCAGGCGATGAAGCGATTCAGAAGATAAAGGACTCGATCAAGAAAACCTACGGCAACCGAGGTGAAATCGTTGTCAATCAGAACTATAAAGCCGTCGATGCCGCGCTTCAGCACCTGCACGAAGTGATCGTTCCCGACTCGGCTACCAGTGACTTCGATTTACTGCCGGCGGTTCCGGCAGAGGCTCCGGAGTTCGTCCGCAATGTCACCGCGACCATAATCGCAGGTTGCGGTGATAGTCTGCCGGTGAGCGCTTTTCCGGTAGACGGAACCTACCCGGTCGGCACCGCTCGATGGGAAAAGCGCAACATCGCCAGGGAGGTTCCTGTTTGGGAGAGTGATCTCTGCATCCAATGTGGCAAATGCGTAATGGTATGTCCGCACTCCACTATTCGCGCAAAGGTATTCGATGAGGTTTTGCTGGAGAATGCACCCGAGGAGTTCAAGACAATGCCCGCGAAGTGGCGCGAGCTGGGAGAACAACTCTACACGATTCAGGTCGCAGTGGAAGATTGCACCGGATGCCGCTTGTGCGTCGAAGTGTGTCCGGCTAAAGACAAGAGCAATGTCTCGCGCAAGGCTCTCAACATGGACCCGCAAGAGCCATTGCGCGAGCGCGAGCGCGTGAATTGGGATTATTTTTTGAAGCTCCCGGAGAGACCGAATGGTGGCGTTCTGCGGTACAACACTATTAAGAACACTCAATTACTCCAACCGCTTTTTGAGTTTTCAGGCGCGTGCGCAGGTTGCGGCGAGACGCCGTACATAAAGCTCGTAACACAGCTTTTTGGAGATCGCACGGTCATCGCGAACGCTACAGGTTGCTCGAGCATCTACGGTGGAAACCTGCCGACCACGCCGTACACTGTGAACGGCGAAGGTCGAGGACCCGCGTGGAGCAACTCGTTATTCGAGGATAACGCAGAGTTCGGACTCGGCATGCGGCTGGCGCTCGATCAGCAAGCTGCATACGCGCGTCAGCTCACCGATCAGCTGCGTGCGGTGATCGGCGGCCCGCTGGCGGACTCCCTGCTTGGCGCAAAAACCTCCACTGACGAAGGAATTAGCATCCAGCGCGAGTGCGTGGCTGCACTCAAAGCGAAACTGTCCGACCGACATGAGCCGGAGATTCGCGATCTACTCAGCGTATGTGACGCGCTGGTTAGAAAGAGCGTGTGGATAATCGGCGGCGATGGATGGGCTTACGACATTGGTTACGGTGGTCTTGATCACGTATTGGCGAGCGGCCAGAACGTGAACATTCTTGTCGTTGATACAGAGGTCTATTCCAACACTGGGGGGCAGGCCTCGAAGGCGACGCAACTGGGTGCAGTCGCGAAGTTCGCATCTGGCGGAAAACCCACGCCGAAGAAGGACCTTGGTTTGATGGCGATGCGCTACGGGAATGTCTACGTCGCGCAAGTTGCGATGGGCGCCAATGACAATCAGACGCTCAAGGCTTTCATCGAAGCGGAGGCGCACGACGGGCCATCGTTGATCATCGCTTACAGTCATTGCATCGCGCACGGTATTGATATGTCGAAGGGGATGAATCAGCAGAAGATGGCGGTTGAATCAGGGTACTGGCCGCTATATCGATACGACCCGCGTCTCGCAGCCGAGGGGAAGAATCCTTTTCAACTGGACGCGAAGGAGCCAAGCATTCCCCTTAAGGACTACATCTATACTGAGGGCCGTTTTCGAATACTTCAGCAGAGCGACCCGGCCGCTGCGAAGTACCTGCTTGGTATGGCTCAAACCGCGGTTAGCGAGAAGTGGCGGCACTACAAGCAGCTATCGGAGATTGAGACTCATTCGTGACACAGGATTGTGTTGCGGCCAGGAGAATATCGATGGATATGCGAACGTCTTATCTTGGGATGACGCTCAAGAATCCGATTGTGCCTTCGTCATCACCGCTATCGCACAGCGTCGACAGCATTCGTCGGCTCGAGGATGCGGGTGCTTCCGCGGTGGTTATGTATTCGCTGTTCGAAGAACAGATCACCACTGAGACCTTCTGCCTCGACTACTATCTGAGCCATGGTACCGACAGTTATGCGGAATCGCTGGATTACTTTCCGGAGATGACAACCTATTACATCGGCCCGGATGAATATCTGAATCTGATCCGACGCGCCAAAGAATCCGTAGACATCCCTATCATTGGGAGTTTGAACGGCACGTCGACTGGAGGCTGGATTGACTATGCCTGTAGAATTCAGGAAGCGGGTGCCGACGCACTCGAACTAAACGTCTATTACATACCAACGAGCACCTATCTTTCTGGTTTCGAGGTCGAGTACATCTACACGGATATTCTGCATGAAGTTAAGAACGCAATAGAGATCCCGATTGCGATGAAACTCAGTCCATACTTCAGCTCGACTGCAAACATAGCGGAGCGGCTTGCTGAAGGAGGTACAGACGCGCTTGTGCTGTTCAATCGCTTCTACCAGCCGGATCTCGATTTGGAAAAGCTTGAAGTCGTTCCACGGCTGGTGTTGAGCAGCTCAGACGAGCTGCGGCTGCCTCTGCGTTGGGTTGCTGTTTTGTATGGTCGAGTCAATGTTGATTTTGCAATAACGACGGGGGTGCACACTTATCAAGACGCGTTAAAAGGTCTGATGGCCGGCGCCAAGGTGACGATGATGGCGTCGGAGTTGCTGCAAAACGGGATAAAGCGTATTGGCGAGGTACTCAATGAAATGCAGCGTTGGATGGAAGAGCACGAGTACAGTTCAGTCGAGCAGATGATCGGGAGCATGAGTCAGAAAAACACTGTCGACACCGCCGCGTTCGAACGTGCGAACTATATGAAAGCATTAGCATCTTACAAACCGCTCTGACGGAATTAGTCAGTTATCTCACACCTAACCTCGCGATTCACCAACACAGTTTGGTGAATCTGCATTTTCGACATCTCAAGTGTTGAGCCCAGTCACGGTTAACTTAGTGGGGCTGGTAACCGTGTAGCGGGTGTCCTATCGATAGTTTGCGTAATTGTGGACCCAGGGCCGCTTAGTGGTACCTCGTTGCGTCCATAGCGACATCGACGTCAAGAGGAAACCGCACCGCGAACACGCGATCGACCATCCTCCAGACTATCGATAGGACACCCCCTATGCGGTGGTTCACCAAAGTTGTTGGTAGTTCTGGCGGCGGCGGAGCCGGCTCTGTGATGGCCGTCACAATCGTCAGTGACCCCGATCATAGGACCACTTCATCAACACGCTTATAGTGGCGCTATGGTGATTGGCTCGTCGGAGACAGGCTTCTGCGGCCAGGCATCATCGAAATTACATGATCGGGAGGGAATCATGAAGAGAATGATATTTACTGCATCGATTTTTGCAGCGCTGGTCACAGTGATTGGTGTGGCAGCTGCACGCACTAACCCCGTGCCGAAGGAGAGAGCGACCGTCGAGTTCACTCAAACGGTAAAACTCGGCGCCGCGCTTCTCAAGGGGAATTACTACATAGTTCACGACGACGAGAGGATGGCAAAGGGCGAAGATTGCACTTATGTGTACGACGCCAAGGGAAAATTGGTGGTTTCGTTCCACTGCACTCCGGTAGACCGTCCGAAGTCTAATACATTCAGAGTACTGACTACGCAAAGGAATCTTGCGTATGGTCCGCCCGAGGTTGTCGAGATCCAATTTGCCGGCAGCACCGAAGCTCATCAGGTTCCATCCTTTTAACCCGGCGCGGTGACGGTTCTTCTCACTGGAGTAGGAATGAACACCAAGCGCAAAGTTGGACACCGAGATGGGAGGTAAAGCCATGACTCAGAATAGTCGCGAGGTACTGGAAGTATTGAAGTTGGAACTGAACTTCATTCAGAAGGGCGGCTACGGACGATCGGTAAAGACACCCTGGAAGCCGACATCTATCTTCGAGGACTCGCCAATCTGTCTGAACTATGCGGATCCTGAGAAGCCATCTCCTTGCACCCACTGTTTGCTTATCGATTTTGTTTTACCGGAGGATCGAAAAAAGGCTGTTCCGTGTCATCACATCCCGCTCAACTCCGCCGGTGAAACTGTCGACGCGTTGGATTGGCAACTGGACCAGCATCGGATGGAGGAGGAAGTCGAGCGCTGGCTCTGCTCGACTATTAATCAACTCGAGGGAGATCAGAGAGAGGAACTCACTCCATCGATAACATACCAGAAAACACATCCCGAACCTTCGGCGATCGGGGAATTGGAGTCATAGGTACTCTATTATGGGAAACCGAATACTCGACAAATCCGCGATTGCCGAAGGCATTTTTCGCTTCGTTATCGAAGCTCCCAGAATTGCCAAAAAACAAAAACCCGGCAACTTTGTCATCATCCGCGCGACCGAATACGCAGAGCGCATCCCGCTGACTATCGTAGATTCAGATCCCGCTCGGGGAACGCTGACTATTATCGTTCAGAGCGTCGGTAAGAGTACGCGTTTGCTGAATTCGCTTCATCCTGGCGAAGAACTGCTCGACGTTGTTGGACCGCTTGGACATCCGACACCGATCGACAGTTTTGGAACCATCGTTTGCATCGGAGGAGGCGTCGGCACTGCCGAGGTCTTGCCAATCGCAAGGGCCGCGAAGGCGGCGGATAACGAAGTCATCTCAATTATCGGCGCGCGGACGAGAAATCTTCTGATTTTGGAAGACGAGATGCGCGAGACTAGCGACGAATTGTATGTCGTCACAGACGACGGAAGCTATGGAACCGCTGGGTTGGTTGTCGATCCGCTGGCTGATCTGATTTTTCAAGGTCGGGATATCAACACAATTTATGCCATCGGTCCGATACCGATGATGAAAGCGGTCAGCGATCTTACCGAGCCTTACAACATAAAAACCTATGTCAGCTTGAATCCGGTGATGATTGACGGTACGGGAATGTGCGGAGGATGCCGAGTGGTCGTAGAGGGTAAGACACGTTTCGCTTGCGTTGACGGACCCGAGTTCGACGGTCATTTGGTGGACTTTGACACACTGATACTTCGAAATCGCGCATATGCGCAAGAAGAGAAGACGGCGCTGGAACGGTTCGAAACCGCGGAGACCGTCAGGTTCGAAGGCCTTGTTTGAGGGAGACCGAATTGACGACCGAGCAGATAAGAGTTAAGCGAACCCCGAAGGCGCCACCACAGACAATGCCTTGCCAGCTGCCTTTGGCGCGTCGCAGGAACTTTTGTGAAGTCGCGATAGGCTTCAGTGAGGAACAGGCGCTACTTGAAGCGCGCCGATGCATAGATTGCAAGAACCCGACCTGCATCAGCGGATGTCCGGTGGAGATCAACATTCCTCATTTTATCCGTTCGATTCTGAAACGAGACTATGTCGGCGCGGCGAATATTATTAGGGAAAAGAGCAGTCTGCCCGCAATCTGTGGCCGAGTATGTCAACAGGAAGACCAGTGTGAAGCACGCTGCGTCAACGCTATCAAGGGCACATCAGTTGGCATTGGCCGTCTCGAGCGATTCGTTGCCGACTATCAAATGGCTCGCGGTGCGTTTTCGAGTCCAAACATTGCGGCTCCGACGCGGAAACGCATCGCGCTGGTAGGGTCAGGACCCTCGTCGCTCACTGCGGCAGGAGATCTTGCGAAACTCGGCCACAGGGTCACCGTTTTTGAGGCCCTTCATAAGCTCGGGGGTGTTCTCGCTTATGGTATACCGGAGTTCCGGTTGCCGAGAGCCGTCCTCAACAGTGAAATCCGCCAGCTTGAAAACATAGGTGTCGAATTCATCACAAATTGTGTGATCGGCAAAACTGAAACTGTCGATGAGCTGATGACCGAAGAAGGCTTCGACGCGGTCTTCCTGGCAACCGGAGCTGGGCTGCCTTATTTCTTGAACCTGCCAGGTGAAAACCTCGCAGGAATCTACTCGGCAAACGAATTCCTGACTCGCGTCAATCTGATGCAGGGTAACAAGTTCCCTGAGTATGACACGCCAATCAGGATCGGAAAGAGAGTCGCAGTACTAGGCGCGGGAAACACGGCGATGGACGCCGCCAGAGTCGCGATGAGACTCGGACCCGAGGAGGTCCACATGATCTATCGCCGTACCCGCGCCGAGGTGCCAGCTCGCGCCGAAGAGCTCGACCACGCGGAAGAAGAGGGCATCGAGTTCCAATTCCTGACCAGCCCGACGCAGTTCTTCGGCAATACAAGCGGCTGGGTCACTGGGATGGAAGTAATCAGTATGGAACTGGGTGAGCCCGACAATTCAGGTCGACCCGCGGCGGTTCCGATCAAGGGAAGTGAGCACAGTTTCGATGTAGACACCGTCATAGTCGCGGTCGGTCAAGGCCCCAACCCTCTCGTTCAATCCACTACGCCCGGTCTTACGACTAACAAGTGGGGCAATATAGTCACCGACGACACGGGACTGACGAGCAGACCGGGTTTGTATGCGGGCGGGGATGTAGTTCGTGGTGGGTCGACTGTGATTCTTGCGATGGGAGACGGTAAACGAGCAGCTCGGGCGATTCACCAGTACTTGATGGCAACATGACAACGCTGAACTTCGAATCCCCCGGGCGGTGAGTCGGGATCGTTCATTTCCAGCCTACAGGCGACGAGCCACGTCTTTCACAATCCCCAGGGCCGGGAGGTCGGGGATCGTTCACTTCAACAACAAGCTACGCCGTCCCGACTCTCGCCGAATCCCTCCGCGAATTCTTCCCGGCCGGCAGGCCGAAGGATTCGGGAGCTTGATTCGAATCGCTTTTTGCAGGTTGGAGTGAACGATCTCCGCCTCTCGGCACCTAGAACCGAAGTTAAGTCCTAAACTCCAAATTCAAACCTAGGAACGGGAGCCAGCTCTCGAGACTGTCTCAATCTTTTTTGGCGTTAGGGCCAATGCCATGACGGTTGAGAGCTGGCTCCTTTTAGTGTTCGGTAGTAGTCAAACAGCTGTTGCGTTCGCAATCTGATGTTCTCGTTTCTCGATCGAGACGAAGTTACGCTCCTCAGAACCAAGGTATACTTGGCGCGGCCGCGCGATCTTCTGCTCGCTATCGAGCAGCATCTCTTCCCATTGTGCCAGCCAGCCTGCCGTTCGAGGTATGGCAAAGAGCACCGGAAACATATCCACCGGAAAACCCATTGCCTGGTAGATAATTCCCGAATAGAAGTCCACGTTCGGGTAGAGCCTTCGCGAGACGAAGTAATCATCATCAAGTGCGATGCGCTCCAGCTCGAGCGCTATTTCGAGCACAGGGTTCTTTCCTGTGACGTCGAATACTTCGTCGGCGATTCTCTTGATTATCTTGGCACGTGGATCGTAGTTCTTGTAGACACGATGACCGAAGCCCATGAGCCTGACATCACCAGCCTTAACTCGTTTTACATATTCAGGGACGTGCGCTTTTGATCCTATCTCGTTAAGCATTCGAAGCACGGCTTCGTTGGCGCCACCGTGCAGCGGTCCAAATAGCGCTGCAGCCGCGCCGGCAATGGCTGAATAGGGATCAACGTGTGAACTGCCGATGCTGCGCATTGCGTTCGTGCCACAGTTCTGTTCGTGATCCGCGTGCAGGATGAACAGCACGTCGAGTGCCTTCTCGAGAGCCGGATTCGGGTTGTATGTTACCTCAGTCATTTTGAACATCATGTTCAGGAAATTGCCGGAATAGCCTAAGTCATTGTCCGGATAGCTATAGGGCATCCCTACGCTGTGGCGATACGCAAACGCTGCGAGTGTGGGCATCTTGGCTATTAGCCGGAAGATCTGACTGCTACGGGACTCGGCATTGAAGATATCCCGCGAGTCTTTGTAGAAAGTCGAAAGCGCTCCTACAGTTGCGATAAGCATACCCATAGGGTGCGCATCGTAGTGGAATCCATCCATGAACTTCTTGATCTGTTCGTGAATGAATGTGTGATGGGTTATGTTCTGAGACCAAATCGCGAGTTCAGAGGCCGTCGGCAGTTCGCCGTGCATCAGCAGGTACGCCACTTCGAGATAGCTGCTGCTTTCGGCGAGCTGTTCGATCGGATACCCGCGATAACGCAGGATCCCCTTGTCTCCGTCGATGAATGTTATCGAGCTCTTGCACGAAGCGGTGTTAACAAAACCCGGATCATAACTCATAACTCCGAAGTCATCCGGTGACACCTTTATCTGTCTCAAGTCCAGAGCTCGAATTACCCCATTGTCGACCGGGATCTCATAATGCTTGCCCGTTCGATTATCTATTACCGTGAATGTGTTTGAACTCATTCTTCCTCCTATGAAGTTCGAACTGCTACATTGGAAACGTTCGTACTCGGACCAATCGCCGGCTCATACGGGTCGAACATACCTCGGGTAATGAGGAGTCCACATCTTTTCTTCGATGCGAGACCTCAACTGATCTCGTGTTGATACTTGGGACAGACCCAACCGACTCGCTTCATCGCCGACCGCAAGTGCGACGCAGCGTGATACTCTGCGAACGTGTTCCAGAGCCGGATACAATGACTTGTTGCCGTCCTGGTGTAACGCCGGTGAGAACTCGGCGAGAGCGTGGGCTGCGGCAACGAACAACTCGTTGGTGATGCGTCTGGCGCCGGATGCAATCACGCCGAGACCAACCCCCGGGAAAATGAAAGAATTATTGCACTGACCAATGTTATAGACCTGATGTTCAAAGACTACTGGCGGAAACGGACTGCCGGTGGCGACCAGAGCACGGCCGTCGGTCCAGTTAATCAGGTCAAGCGGCACTGCCTCGCTTTTCATGGTCGGATTCGACAGCGGGAAGATCACCGGGCGCTCCGCATGTTTGGCCATCTCTTGAACGATCTCCCTGGTGAATGCACCTGGCTGTGCGGACGTCCCAATGAGGATAGTCGGTCTTAAATTGCTGACCACGTCCAGGAGGGAAATGCGATCGGGCTGGGCCAGTTTCCACGACCTCAGCCGGTCGAGATCCTGAACGAACCTCTGTTTTAACGGCTCGAGCCCAGTCCTGCCTGAGTGGACGAGTCCCCGGCTGTCCAACAGCCAAAGAGCCGATCTTGCCTCTTCTTGAGTTACGCCCTCTCTGATCATTGCGGTCATTATCTGCTCGCTGATACCTGTGGCCGACGAGCCGGCGCCGAGGATAACCACCTGCTGCCGGCTCAATCTCAGTCCGACTGATTGCATCGCGACCAGCAAACCCGCAAGCGTAACCGCGCCGGTTCCCTGAATATCGTCATTGAAGGTGCACAGCCGGTCGCGATAGCGTTCAAGCAGGCGGCTCGCATTATTTTTCGAGAAGTCTTCCCACTGAAGCACCACGTCCGGGAACCTGGCGACAATCGCTTCGACGAAAGACTCGATAAAATCATCATAGTCCTTCCCACGAATGCGTTTATGCCTTAGACCAAGGTAGAGCGGATCATTTAGAAGTTCCTCGTTGTCGGTGCCGACATCAAGGATAATCGGAAGCGTCCGCCAGGGAGGCACTCCTGCGCATAACGTGTACAGCGCCAGTTTGCCGATCGGAATTCCCATTCCGCCGATTCCAAGATCACCTAGACCAAGAATCCGCTCTCCATCGGTGACGACAACTATGTCAACCTGTTTGTTTGGCGAATTGCGAAGGATTGAATCGATTTCGTTGCGTTGGTTATAGGGTATGTAAAGTCCGCGGGGACGACGATAGATATGACTGTACTGTCTGCAACCCTCGCCTACGCCCGGTGTATAAATGATAGGCATCATCTCCGCGATGTGCTCCCGCAACAACATATAGAAGAGCCGCTCGTTTCTATCCTGTAAGCTCGCGAGGTAGATGTATCGGTCAAGATCTGTCTCTTTTTGCTTGTAGCTCTCGTAGGTTCTAGCGAGTTGCTCTTCCACCGAAGAGACGTGGGGCGGCACCAGTCCCAGCAGCCCTAACTCGCGACGTTCCTCTTCTGAAAATGCGCTGCCTTTGTTGAATAGTGCGTTGTCAAGCAGTGAACGACCCCTCAAAGCTATCTCGATGGTCTCGTGTTGAATCACCGACGATCTGGTTGATGTCATAACCTCTCCTTCGTGAAGGCCGGAGTTCTCTTGTAAAGCAAATGTTGTTGTAAGGAGGCCGCGAACGACGAGGTTCCACTCGCACCACTTGATTCATTGCAGAAAATGACTCCTGTCACTCCTCTCTTGGATCGCTCGCGGCCACTCTAATTCTCGCGCCGCAACGGATCTTCACTCTAGCGCGACGATCACATCTCACGGTGATAGGAGTCACATTGAACACGGTGACGGTTGTCACAACTGCGTGTGACAGCAATCATCGATTTGGCTCGTGCCGCGCCATTACCATGCGTCCAGAGAAGAAAGAGGCTTCCTGTCAAGTACAGAGAAGTGGCCGGAACTGAGGTAACCGGCGCGTGGTTCTTCTCTTAACAGCCATCGGTGGCGTAGGCCTGACCGGAGAGTTGGTGGGCCATCGACGGCGGTGCGATGCGGCGTGCGGGAGGCGGACTTGTACTGAATTGACGAGCTACGACGCACGCGCAGCGCAGTTGAGTATCGTGATCCGTTGCGACCGGCGCCAGGTCAGGGGCGCCAGTCAACGGAAAATTTTATTTATCCTTTATGGCCTGTTAAGAAGGAGGAAGAAAAATGCAACCTGGAACAGCGATGGCTCCGATAAAGAGCCTGCGTAATCTGGTGGCGAACGACCCGTTCTATATGCTTCAGAACCGGTTGAATCGCGTGTTTGATTTTCCATTTGCGCCTTTTGTCGAAGAAACGCTTCCGCTGACGAACTGGGTGCCCGCCTGCGATATTTATGAGACCGGCAAGGAGATTGTCTTGAAGGCGGAACTTCCCGGATTGAAGAAGGAAGACGTTTTCGTCAGCATTGAGAACAACCTGTTGACGATCCGCGGCGAGCGCAAATTTGAGGGCGAGGTGAAGCGAGAAGACTATCATCGCGTGGAACGCATTTACGGCGACTTCCTGCGGAGCTTCACGCTGCCTACGTTCATCGACGCGAGCAAGATCCTTGCAGAGTTCAAGGATGGCCTACTTTGGGTTTTCCTCCCGAAACGGGAAGAAGCCAAACCGAAGCAGATCGAGGTGAAGGTGAAATAGTCGCCGCAAGCCCTGTGACAGTCACAGGGTAAGCAACGGGCTTACAGCCGCAGGTTTAGTTCTCTCCTTCCGCCTGCGGCTGTAGCTCCTTTAAAGTTAAATGACGCCACAGACGACGTAATTTTGGAGCTAGTAAAAGTGACTCATCCACTCCGCACTTTAAAGCATGAGCATCGGGTGATCGAGAGAGTGTTGCGTGCGCTCGACGGCGTATGCACCAGGCTACAGTGGGGAGATCCTGTTCCGCCCGGGGTACTCAAGCAATTAGCGGATTTCATAAGTAAGTTTGCTGATCGGCACCATCATGGAAAGGAAGAGACGTATCTGTTTCCTCTACTGCGACGGCATGGCTTTGTGCAGGATGGTGGACCCCTCGGCGCCATCGCGCGCGAGCACCAGATTGAAAGCGAGTTGAGTGCAGAGATGCGCAGTGCGATCGAGCGCTATAGAGAAGCCGACCCGGTTGCAAGACAACACTTCATCGACTCAGCCAGTAAGTACAGCAAGCATCTTCTCAGCCACATAGACAAGGAGGATGAGATTTTATTGAGACTTGCTCATGAGATGTTTGATGAGCAGGACGTGGCGACCCTGCGCGACGGCTTTAGACAAGCAGAAACCGAGTTGGGCGCGGGAGCGCATGAAAAGTACGAAGTGATTGCATCGGCGCTGGAACGAGAGTGGGCCCTTTGAGCCTGATCTGGGAGATACTCAGCAGGCGAGGTGTCATCATGAAGCGTCACATCTTCATATGCGTCATCGTTATCGCACTATCAGTGACGAACGGCGTCGGCAATCCGGCGGCACAAGTTCGTGAGCCGCGGATTCAGAGCGGAGTTTTCGAATTCACAGAACCCGTAAATCTCCATGGCGTAGTCTTGCAGGGACAATACCTTTTCCTGCATCACCAGGGAATGATGGATCGAGGCAAACCGTGCATTTTCGTGTATCACGCGAACTCCGGAGGGTTTGTCACGTCCTTCCATTGCCGCCCGGTGAAGCGAGATCGAGTCGGACATCTGAGCGTAGTCTTGTCGCGGGCGATCGCCTTCGGCTTACTTGAAATCGAAGAAATTCAATTCGCCGGCAGCACCGAAGGTCATCTGGTGCAGCATTAGTTCGCGCATAGATCTTCACAGCAAATACCCACAACTTCCGTTGTGGGTTCTTTAATTTTCAACCTACGGACGGCGCGGCGCATCCCTCCAATTCAGGTGAAATACCTACAACTTCAAAGTTGTGGGTAGTTACCTCCATCTGTTCTCGGTTCTAGGCAGCTGCACTCGCGATTTGCGTTCCCACGATGTTATGATTTCGCCCGGCCCCATCGTGGCGAAGTCAATTTCACAATTCCATAGCCTCGGTGTCGCGCAATAGATTCTCGTTTGCCTCTTCCGCCTTTTAACCGACATGCCAAAGGAAAAAATTCTTATTGTTGATGACGACCAGATGATCCGTTGGGCGCTGACCGAAGCCTTGCGCAGCTGGGGCTACGGTTACGTTGAAGCCGGGTCGGTAACAAATTGTTTAACTACGTTTGATGCGGAACAACCAGGGGTGGTGTTGTTGGACGTTAACTTACCTGACGGATCAGGGTTGGACGCGTTGCGAGAGATCAAACGCCGTCAGCCCGAAGCCGTTGTAATAATGATGACCGGCAACGTTATGGTCGCGGATACAATCGCCGCACTCCGGGGTGGCGCATACGATTTTGTCGGCAAACCAATCAACTTAGAGGAACTGCAAATCACGATTCGCAACGGCATTGAAGCCCAGGCGTTGCGCAAGGAAGTCCGGACAATTCGACGCGAGCGCGCGAAGCAGTTCAATTTCGATCAAATAATAGGCGAATCGGCCGGCCTCCGAGACGTGTTTGCGCTTGCCCATAAGGTTGCCGAGAGCGAGGTATCCTCGGTACTTCTACAGGGCGAATCCGGAACCGGCAAGGACATGGTCGCTAAGTCCATTCACTACGCCTCCCGTCGATCCGACGCCCCGTTTATCGCAATAAACTGTGCTGCGATACCGGCAAATTTAATCGAGAGCGAATTGTTCGGGTATGAAAAGGGCGCGTTCACCGACGCCAAAGCCCGCAAGGAGGGGCTGTTCGAACAAGCCGAAGGCGGCACTCTGTTTCTCGATGAAATCGGAGAACTCGATCTGAGCGTTCAGGCAAAGCTTCTCAGAGTTCTAGAAGAGGGCGCATTTCGACGCGTTGGTGGACTCAGAGATCTGCCGCTTGATGTTCGCGTGCTGGCGGCCTCGAATCGTGATCTCAAATCTGAGAGCGAGGCCGGACGGTTCCGACTCGATCTCTATTATAGGTTGTCAGTTATCCAAATTGACATACCACCGTTGCGAGAGCGCGGCGACGACGTAATTCTCCTTGCGCAGCATTATATTCGCCAGTTCAATGAGCGACTTCGGAAACGGGTAAGTGGGATTACTACCGAGGTGGCTGAGATCTTTCGGAAGTATCGGTGGCCCGGTAATGTGCGCGAGCTTCGGAACGTGATCGAGAGGGTCATGATTCTCGAAGACGCGGACTTGATTACTACAAAGTATCTGCCGCGCGGGATAGGTGGCGAGGCTGGTGAGACCCGACTTCACGCTCCGAGCTCCGCGATGCAAGCAGATCGAGGCGAATCGCAGAACGATCAGTCGCCGGTGGATGAGCGCACCGATTTTCAGTTTCGGCTTCCGCCCGAAGGCGTTGTCCTCGATGAAGTCGAAATGTCATTGGTTAAGCAGGCGTTGGAACGCAGCAACGGCAATCAAACGCGCGCCGCCGAACTCCTTGGTATCTCCCGCGATCAGCTTCGCTACCGCCTCAAAAAACTCGACGACCCGATCGAATCTGCAAGTCAACGAAGCGGCGGCGAGACTCAGAAGTAGTGAGCTCGCCGCCGCTTTTAGCCTCGCAGTCTGCTACATCGTCAATCTCCCGAGGTCACCCCAATCGGAGTTGGAGCGTTGGACGTTTGGACGGCGGTTTCTACACGGCGTCTTTCGGCGCCCGAGCGGCGGATGAACATATTGAACACGAACCACCCGAGCAATATTGCGCCAACCGCGAACGTTGTGTCACCGAACATTCGCATCCAACGCAATTTGTCCATCAGGCCGGTTTGCAGAAATTCAGCGGAGCGCGCGTACCAGGTTCCGTACTCGACTGACGCCCACGTCTGCATCAGGCCTATCGGCAACAGGCTTATCAACACCATCATCGATAGACCGATATTTATGGTCCAAAACGCTGTGGCAATCGGCCAGGTCTTCCAGGTCTGACCCGGTCGCAACGCGCGCAGACAAAACAGCATCAGTCCGATGCCCAACATCCCGTAAACACCGAAAAGAGCTGTGTGGCCATGTACCGCCGTCGTGTTGAGACCCTGCATGTAGTAGAGCGCGATCGGCGGATTGATCAGAAATCCGAACAACCCGGCGCCAACGAAATTCCAGAATGCGACCGCAACGAAGAAGTTAATCGGCCA
>Ga0075425_100003150_pt1 | contig 16720 bp, 12 predicted proteins | sample SoiMethybrSBSTD4_FD_75300 | JGI IMG/M metagenome (GOLD analysis project Ga0075425, IMG submission 75300) | Bulk soil microbial communities from a Populus tree surrounding site in Tennessee, USA - Soil MetaG P. TD hybrid SBSTD4 | ecosystem: Environmental > Terrestrial > Soil > Tree plantation... | reverse complement strand
TCGCGGTTCCGCGACGGCGCCGAGATGGGTCCGGACTTCTACACGGGAGCGAAGATCATCGCGGCGGCCGGGTTCGGACTCCTTGCGGTGATCGCGCTGATCAAGTGGCTGTTCTAACCGCTCACGCTGAGGCGGCGATGAGTTCCTCCGCCTGACGGATGAAGCGGGTTGCGCCAACCGACCGATAAAACTCGAGGGCGCGCTCGATTTGTTCGACGCCTTCCGACCGCCGGCCATGCTCGATGAGCTCCTCGCCGTATCGCACCCGCGCCTTCGGCTCGTCGATCACGAAGCCCATATCGGCAAACAGGTCGGCGGCGCGGCCCCAGTTGTGATCGAGTACTGCGAGGATCGCTTCTACGGTGGGCGTGCGGTATGGGAGCCTCGTGATCGCATTCCGCAGGATGTCTCCACGGCCCAGCGCGTCTGCCATCCAGGTCATCTCCATATAGCCCGCCGTGGAGTAGCCGTGACCAGCGACCGAGAGTGCGAGGCATTCGTCGATCAATGACGTGGCAACGGCGTCATTCCCCGCTGCGTGTTCGGCCCTTGCCGCATAGGCCAAAGCAGGGATCCGCGCCTGCGGATCCTTCACGTTCTCGATCGCTGCAAGTGTACGTCTCGTTTCCGCCAGCGCACCCGGCAGATCGTCACGCGCGAGCAAGATGTACGCGCGAACGACGCGAGCGATCCACTCATTGTAGTGAGGTGATCTCTCCGATTCGGCGATGAACTCGTTCGCGTGGGTGAGTGCCTCATCCCACTTGCCTTCGTTGAGCTCGTTCCACCCGCGGCTGCCGCGGGTATGGCGTGCGCTTGGACTATCTTCGAAACTCTTTTCCATCTCGGATGCTTGCCAAAAGAACTGGGCGCCCTTCCGGAAATCGCCGTAGGCGGCCCACATGACGGCGAGATTCGTTGTGATGACGCTTGCATCAGCGCCTTTCGTCGCGAACGCCAGTCGCTGAGCCTCCTCGGCCAGAAGTATCGCTGCCATGGGGTCCTCGTCCCACCGCGCCAGTGCGAGGTACATCTGAGCGCGTGGCATGTCGGCTTCGGGTCCGAAGCGGGCAAGAAGCTCGACCGCTTCGGTTCCTGCCGCAATTCCACGGTCGCCCTCGTCGGCAAGGACGAGGAAGCGCGAGACCGCGATGAGGACGCGGGCTTTGTCTTGGGACGGGGGCGCGCCTTCTATGAGGAGCTGCGCGCGTTCGATATTCTCCGCGACGCGATCTCGGATCCCCCGGAACCACCAATGTTCCCCGAGCGCGGCGAACGCAAGGGCCGCCTTGACTCGCTCCCCGATGTTCTCGAGCTGTCGTCCGGCTTCTGCCAGCACATCCGACGCCTGCTCGCTCCCCGATAGACGCAGGGAATTTCCGAGGAGATACCGCAGCTCTTGCTTATCGACGCCGTCGCCGGGCCAAAGTGCCAGCGCTTTCTCGTAGAATGTCGCTGCCGCACCGTACGCCTGGAGTGCGAACGTCTTGTCGCCGGCGGCGCGGAAGGCGACCCGCGCTCGGTCTTCCAGCTCTTTCGTTGCCGCACCCGTCGCGCGGGCGAGGTTGATCGCGGTGTCGTAGTGGTGGGCGACCATCTCGGCATGGTCCTCAGGTCGGCCGAGCGAATCGATCCACTCCGCGGCGCGCGAGTGCTTCTCGCTCCGAGCAGCTCGTGGCAGCTGACCGTACGCGACGTCGCGGACGAGCACGTGACGGAACGAGTACTCCGTCTCGCCGGCGACCGATGACCGACGGGCCCTCCACAGGAATTCCTTCCGCTCGAGTCCGTGGAGGATCTCTTCCGCGCGCCTTCGTTCGATCCCCGTCAGCGACGTCGCCATGCCGAGCCAGAACACCTTCCCGATGACGGCGGCCTCTTGAAGCAGGCTCTTCTCGTCTTTCGACAAGGCGTCGAGCCGCGCCGCGATCAACCCTTGCACCGACTCCGGCAGCGGGAGGTCGCCTTCGCCGCCGAGCTCGACGAACATGCGCGCGTATTGCTCTGCGTAGAGAGGGTTCCCTCCCGCGCGCGCCAGTAGCTTTGTCTGCGTCTCGGCTGCCATCACCGAGCGATCCAGGACCGCGGCGATCAGCCGGGCGGTGTCGTCGTCGCTCATCGGCGACAGCGAGATCGTGATCGCGTTCGACTTTCCGCCGCCCCATCCCGGCCGCCGGCCGAGCAGCTCCGGCCGCGCCGTACACACGACGAGCAGCGGCACGCCGGTCGCCCAGTCGACGAGGTGATCGATGAAATCGAGCAGCTCGTCGTTCGCCCAGTGCGTGTCCTCGAAGATCATGACCATCGGGTGGCGCTCGGCCATCGACTCGAAGAAACGGCGCCAGGCAGCGAAGCGGTCGCTTGTGTTCTCCGAACCTTGGACGGCCGTCAGCCCAACCAGGGGACGCATGTGGCCGAGGATCCATTCGGTGTCGGCTTCATCCTCGACGAGCGTCGAAACAGCTCGCCGCAGCTTGTCCTTCACCACATCGTTCGCGTCGCCCTCGAGTATCCCCGCCTGAGCCTTCACCATCTCGGAAAGCGCCCAGAACGCGACACCTTCGCCGTAGGGGAGCGAGCGCCCTTGGCGCCAGTACGTGAGCTCGCCACCGCCGCCCTCGATGGCCTGTCGCAATTCGTATACGAGACGGCTCTTGCCGATGCCCGGCTCGCCCACGAGCGTGACGAGTTGCGGTGAGGCCTCGCGCTTCGCGCGAGCGAGCGCGCCGCGAAGGGCTTCGACCTCGTGTTCACGACCGACGAGTGGCGTGCGTTCCTCTTGCGCGAGATCGACGCCGAGACGGGATTGCGCCTCGACCGCTTCCCACACCGGGATCGGTTCGGACTTCCCCTTCGCGGTGACCGCCGGCGCGTCGCGGTATTCGATCGTGTGCCGCGTGGCGCGGTAGGCCTGCTCGCCGACCAAGATGCCGTTCACAGGCGCCGCGCTCTGCAACCTGGCCGTGGTGTTCACGACGTCACCCGACGCCATGCCTTCGCCTTCGCTCGGCCGCGCGCCCAGGGAGATCAGCGCCTCGCCGGTCGCGACTGCGATGCGCAGCTGGATCTTCTCTTCCTGCTCGAGGACCCAGTCGCGGATCGCGAGCGCGGCACGGACGGCGCGCTCGGGGTCGTCTTCGTGGGCGACCGGCGCGCCGAACAGCGCCATGACCGCGTCGCCGATGAACTTCTCGACCGTGCCGCCGAACCGTTCGAGCTCCGAACGCAGACGCGCGTAATACGGCGAGAGCATCGCGCGGACGTCCTCGGGATCCATCTGCTCGGCCTTGGACGTAAAGCCGACGAGGTCGGCGAACAGCACGGTGATGACCTTGCGCTCTTCGCGGGCCGGTTCGGCTTGTACCAGCGGCGTCGCGCACCCCGAGCAGAACCGGGCGTCGTCGGCGTTGTCGCGACCGCAGTTCGGGCAGGTCAGCACGACGAGCAGTTTACGTCGCGGTCCGGCGAGAGCCGGTCAGACGTCCTGCTCGACCAGTCGTCGGGCGGCCATGAGCGACGCCCACAGATTGCGGGCGATCGTGCGGGCGGCGATGCGTTCGACCAGGCCGCCGATGAAGCCGCCACCGATGTCGTAGTCGACCTCGATCTGCAGCTCGGTGCCGCCGTCGTCGGTGGGGGAGAGGAGCCACCGGATCGTCTGGTGGACGCCCTGAACGGCGCTCCATTCGATGAGCGCGTCGTCTTCCCAGCGGACGACCTCGACGATGCCGCCGACTTGGACCGACCCGATCTTCATCAGGACGCGGTAGCGCGCGCCCACGCCGTGCGTCTGGTTCGAAACCGGCTTCCACACCGTGCCGACTAGGAACTCCGGGTGCTGCGGCAGGTCGCCGATCAGCTTGAAGACGTCCGCCGGCTCGCGGTCGATGTGGATCTTCTGCGAAACGCGCATCACAGGAAGGGTGGCAGGACGCGCTCGGCGGACAGCGCGGTCAGGGTCTCTTCCATCTTGCCGGTGACGTGGCGGTAGGCCTCGTCGTAGTCGTCGCCGAACTTGGCGCCGACGTCGATCGGGTCGAGGACCTCCATCCGGATCTTCGCCGGCAGCGGCAGATGCCCGAGGAAGTCGCCGATGTTCAATCCCCACGGCAGCGCGAGCGACACCGGCAACACCTTCAGCCGCGCGAGCTTGTCGAGCTTCAACGCCCGCGCGATCGCGCGCCCGTCGGTGAGCGGCAGGTACGTGTCGTGTCCGCCGTCGGCGACGACCGGCACGATCGGCACGCCGGCCTCGCGCGCCAGCCGCAGGAATCCTTTGCGTCCGTCGAATCGGATCTCGTGGCGTGCGGTGAACGGACGGTGTACCTCGACGTCGCCGCCGGGATACACGAGCACGCACGCGTCGCGCTCGAACGCCGCTTTCGACGCGGCGTGCCCGGCGGTGATGATCCCCCACTTCTTCGCCATGGCGCCGATGCCGGGCCACGCGGTCACGAGCGCGTGCGCGAGCGAGTACAGCGGCCGCTCGACGCCGAAGTACGAGTTGAACGCGAGCGTGAACACGATCGAGTCCGGCGTCATGTTGCCGCCGGAGTGGTTTGCCACGAACAGAACCGGCCCGTCCTCGGGGATGCGCTCCATGCCGCGGACCTCGGCGCGGAAATACACCGTGGTCAGCAGCCACATCAGGGGGAGCATGTTGCGGATGTACTCGGGATCACGGGCATCGAGGTCGGCCATCGCGCCGTGGACCCGCGCCTCGGATTCGTCCGGTGCGATCGGCTCCGACGCCTTGCCGCGCAGGGTGCGGACGGGGATGCTCGTGTCTTCCATCCTTCAAAGCCTACCCGCGTTGGCTCGACCGCCGCGTTCTCGATAATCTCGCTCGCCGTGCGCACCCAAACGCTCGAGCTGCCCACCGCCGACGGCCTGATGCCCACCTACGAGGCGATCCCGGACGAGCCCCCGCGTGCGGCCGTGATCGTGATCCAAGAGGCGTACGGCGTGAACGACTACATCGAGCGCGTCGCACGCGATCTCGCCGCGGCCGGATACCACGCGGTCGCTCCGAACCTGTTCCACCGGACCGAGTGCCTCACCGTCGACTACGGCGACATGAAGCGCGCCATCGAGATGATCCAAACGCTGACCGACGAATCCGAGCTCACCGACGTAGACGCCGCGATCGCTCATCTGCGGGCTGCCGGGTTCGACGACAAGCGCATCGGGATCGTCGGGTTCTGCATGGGCGGGCGGGTGACGTTCCTGGCGTGTGCGCGTCGCGCGATCGGCGCCGGGGTCGGCTTCTACGGGGGCGCGATCGTGACCGGCTGGCCGCCGAAGCTGGCGTCGCTGATCGGCGAGGCGGATTCGATGAAAGCGCCGTGGCTCGGCCTGTTCGGCGACAACGATCAATCGATCCCGGTCGAGCACGTCGAGCAACTCCGCGACGCGCTGAAAGCCGCGCCGGTCGAGACGGAGATCGTTCGCTACCCCAACGCCGGGCACGGCTTCCACAGCGAGCCGCGCCCGCAGTCCTACGTCCCCGAAGCTGCCGCCGACGCGTGGCGGCGGACGCTCGACTGGTTCGGAAGACTCCTTTAGATGGATATCGACGCGCTCTCGGCCCTGTCGCTGCATGGTGCGGACGGCGCGGAGCATCGGCTCGGCGACTACTGGACCGACACGACGATCGCACTGATCTTCCTGCGCCATTTCGGGTGACTGCACTGCCGCGAGCATGCCGCGCAGTTGCGCGACTCCTATGAAGACATCCGAGCCGGCGGTGCCGACGTGGTCGCGATCGGAACCGGCAACCAGCGCTACGCCCGCCGGTTCGTCGAAGAGGAACGGATCCCGTTCGCGGTGCTGGTCGACGACCACGCGCACGCCGCCGGCGCGGCGAGCATCGAGTCCGGCTCGATCCGCAACATCCTGAAGCCGTCCACCTACGTCGACTCGGTCCACACCTGGAGGCGCGGCCATCGGATCCACAAGTCCGGCAGGCGCGTGACCCAGCTCGGCGCGTCGTTCGTGATCCGGCCGGGCGGGACGGTGGTCTACGAGCACCTCGACGCCACCACGACCGATCACGCGCCGATCGCCGAGGTGCTGGCGGCGCTGAAGGGCTAGCGCCGGGCCGGCCGCACGGACAGCGGCCGGAAATGTCTTCCAAAAGTCTCTACCCCCGGCCGGCCCAAGGGAACCGACCGGGGGACCATGCCCAGCTGCATCCCGTATGCAGTTATGCATGCGCCCGGCTCACGGGTAACTCAAGCCGCGGGTGCCTGCCATCGCCATCGGGAGTCCGCGCCTGGGCCGAGACAAAGAGCGGAGGCCGGGTGTCTGGGACCCGGCCTCACGCTTTCTCCCGAACGGAGTTCGTCGGTTCTAGCCAGTTCGACGCGTAACCGCGGCGGTTGGTTCCGCGCCGCTTGCAATGTTGTACGCGCGGCGGGCGCGCGGGGATGACCGTTCGGGCAGATTTCGTGGAGCAGGAAAGAGGGGTAGGACGTCGCGCGCTACTGGACGATCAGTCCGCCGTTCGGCGAGATCCACTGGCCGGTGATGAAGGCGGCGTCGTCGCTCGCGAGGAAGAGCGCGACCCGGGCGACGTCCTCAGGCGATCCAAGACGGCCGAGCGGTGTCTGGGCTTTCACCAGCTGGCGCAAGATCTCCGGGATGACCTGGGTCATCGGGGTGTCGATGTAGCCGGGGCAGATGGCGTTGACCCGGACGCCGCGGCTCCCGACCTCCTGGGCGACCGACCGTGTGAACCCGAGGATCCCGGCCTTCGCCGCGGCGTAGTGCGGGATGCCCGGCGTGCCCTGGAGGCCGACGACACTCGACATGTTCACGATCGCGCCGCCGCCGTCCATCAGCTTCAGCGCCTCGCGGGTGCAGTGGAACGTCCCGTAGAGGTGAACGCGGAGCATCATGTCCCAGTCGGCGTCGGCCATCTCGCGGGTGACGTCCATGTGCGTGGTGACGCCCTCCGGGCTCATGGCCTCGGACATGCGCGTGGTGAAGATCCGTTCCATCTCGGACGTGTCGGTGCCCGACGTCTCGCCGATCCCGGCGTTGTTCACCAGGATGTCGAGCCCGCCGAACGACGTGACGACGTCGGCGAACATCGCGCGGACGGCGCCCGGATCGCCGACGTCGGCCGGCACGGCGACCCCGCCGCCCATGTCGGCGACCGTCTTCTGCGCGGTCTCGGCGTTGAGGTCGTTGACCGCGACGCGCGCGCCTTCGGAAGCGAACAGCAACGAGATCGCGCGGCCGATCCCGGAACCTCCGCCGGTCACCAACGCACGCTTGCCTTCGAGTTTCACGGGTGCAGAGTCAAGCCGAGCGACCGGCGCGCGCGCAAACTCGCGTTCGGAGTGTTCGAACGAATCACACCTATGTAATCGTCACACCGGCCGGTTATGGTACGAACGATGACCGCAACACAGATCGAGAACCACGAACAGGGCGCATTGCTCGTCACCGGACCGCCCGGCGCCGGCAAGACGCGCGCATTGATCGAGCGGTTCGCACGCCTGATCGAGAACGGCGCCGATCCCGAGCGCGTGATGCTGCTGGTTCTCAATCGACGCGCGGCCAAGCAGGCGCGCGAGATCCTGCTGAAGCGTTTGGCGCGCTCGTTGCCGGCGCTGCATGTCCATACGGCGCATTCGTTCGCGTTCGGCGTGCTCGGCGCACGGTTCGAAGAGCTCGGCTACGCCGAGACGCCGAAGGTGCTGTCGGCAGCCGAGCAGTACGCGACCGTGCGCGAGCTGCTGCTCAACGACAAAGCCTCGGACTGGCCGGTCTTCGGCAACCTGCTGAAGGTGCGCGGCTTCGCTCGCGAGGTCAGCGACTTCGTCCTGCGCGCTCAGGAGCGTCTGTACGATCCGGCGTCGCTGCGGGAACTGGTTCCACGCGCCACCAACCCCGGCTACGACGAAGTCGCGGACTTCTTCGACCGGTACCTCGAGGTGATGACCGCCTCGAACCGCGTCGACTTCGCCGGGCTGCTGCACCAAGCGGTCGTCGTGCTGCAGGGCGGCCCGGCGGACTCAGACCGCGTCGATCACCTGCTCGTCGACGACTACCAGGACGTGACACCGGCCGCGGAGGCGATCGTCGGGGCACTGGCCGCTCCGGCGACGTCGGTCGTGGTCGCCGCCGATCCGGGCGGGCACGTGTTCGCATACCGGGGCGGCTCGCTGGCGCCGCTGCAGCGGATCGACGAGGTGCTCGCGCCCGTCCACGTCACGCTCGACGGCGAACCGCGATTGGCGGCCGCGGCGCTGGCAGCGTTGGACGACCCGGCGGTGCCGGCGCCCGACGCGGCGCCGCCCGGTTTCGAGGCGCGCTGCTTCGTCCACCCCGGCGAGGAAGCAGACGCGATCGCGCACGAGCTCCTCCGGGCGCGCGTCGACGACGACGTGCCCTGGGAACGGATGGCGGTGATCCTCCGCCGTTACGGCGAGTACCTCACCGCGTTGCGGCACGCGCTATCGCGACACGGCATCCCATTCGCGATCTTGGGCGAGGCGTCGTCGATCGCGAACGAGCCGGCCAACCGTCCGATCATCCAGCTGCTCCGTTACGTGATCCGCGATGACGAGCGTCCCGAGCTGCTCGAACCGGTCCTGTCGTCGCCGGTCGGCGGCATGGATCCGCACGCGTTGCGGCGGCTCCGCCGCGAGGCCCGGCGCCGGAACACCGGGCTGCCGGCGCTGGTGTCCGGCGGCGATCTCGACGGGCTCGACGACGACCTCGCCGGGCCGGTGCGACGCTTCCGCGCGCTCGTCGCCGGGCTCGAAGAGCGCTGCCCGACGAAGCCGCCGGACGAAGTCTTCTTCTGGCTGTGGTCGAACCTGCCGTACGCGCAGGAGCTTGTCGCAGAGGATCGCGCGCGCGACCTCGACGCGCTCGCCGGGCTGGGCGACATCATCGGCCGGTTCGCCGAGCGGCGGGGGACGGGCGCGCGGATGATCGACTACCTGGAAACGCTCGAGGCCGCGGAGTTCGGGCCCGATCCTTGGGTGCTGCCCGAGGAACGCAACCCGCACGCGGTGCAGGTGATCTCCGCGCATCGCGCGCACGGGCTCGAGTTCGACCTCGTCTGCGTCGCCGGGTGCGTGGAGGGCGAGTTCCCCGCGCCGCGCCGCGTGTCGGCGCTGGTGGACATGGACCACCTCGTGCAACCGGCCGACGCGGCCGAGCGATTGCGCACGTCGCTCGGCGAGGAGCGGCGGCTGTTCCGTCTTGCCGTGTCGCGCTCGCGCGGGCGCACGATCCTGTTCTCGTCCGAGTCGCCGTCGGGCATGCACCCGCGCACGCCGTCGCGTTACGCGAATCGGATCGGCTTCGCGGACTGGGACCGCGACGGCGCCGCGCACGGCCCGTCCTCGTCGAAACGCTCGCTCGAGGTCGACCTGCGTCGAACGCTCGCCGATCCGACGGCGCCCGACGGAGACCGGCTCGCGGCGCTCGCGTCGCTCAGCGCCGTGGGCGCTCAGCCGTCGCAGTGGTGGGGCGACCGCGGCTGGACCGACCCCGAGATCCCGCTCTACGACGCGGAGATCCGCACCTCGTACAGCCGGCTGTCGAACATGGAGGACTGCGCGCTCAAGTACCTCTACGAGGTCGAGATGGGCCTCGATCCGGCGCAGTCGTTCCAGATGTGGCTCGGCGCGATCATCCACGAGATCATCGACCGCGCGCAGCGCGGCGTGATCGCGCGAGAAGAAGCCGCGATCCTCGCGGAGCTCGACACGATGTGGGATCCCGATCAGTTCCCCTCGCGTGCGATCGAGCACCAACGCCGCAAGGACGCAGAAGAGATGCTCCGCCGCTGGCTATCCGGCGAGAAGGCGGTGGTCGAGCACTCCGAGGTTGGCTTCGAATATCCGCTCGGCGACGCGGTGATCCGCGGCAAGATCGACGCGATCTTCCGCGGCTCGAACCACCGGCTCCGCGTCGTCGACTACAAGACGGGTCGCTGGCCGCCGACGCAGGAGGAGCTCAAGACCGACCTGCAGCTCGCGGCGTACTACCTCGCGATGCAACGCGCGGAGAACCTGCGCGAGCTCGGCCCGACCGCCTTCTTGCAGCTCTCGTACCTCGGCAAGGAAGAGAAGGGCAGCTTCGCCGTCCGGATCTTCCATCCGCCGGAGGGGTTCGAGGAATGGGCCGAGCAGACGATCACCGACCTGGTCGCCAAGATCCGGTCGGAGAAGTTCGCGCCCAACCCGCAGGCCGACTGCATGTGGTGCGAGTTCAAGCCCATCTGCCCGATCTGGCCGCAAGGCGGAGAGGCCGTCCGATGAGCGCCCGCCCCGACGAACAGCCGTTCCTCGACGCGCCGCCGGAGATCGTCGCGGCGATGAACGGCCGGCCGCCGACGGTGCAGCAGTGGCAAGCGATCTCGCACGACCCGTCCCCGGCGGCGGTGATCGCCGGCGCGGGCTCCGGCAAGACGGCGGTGATGGCGGCGCGCGTCGTGTGGCTGACGCTGAACAAGATCGCTCAGCCGTCGCAGATCTTGTGCCTGACGTTCACGAACAAGGCCGCCGAGGAGCTCGCGCACCGCGTGCGCGCCGCGATGGCGCCGCTGGGGCTGCCGGAAGGGGAAGAGGCGACGGTCGCGACGTACCACTCGTTCGCGGCGACGCTGCTCGACGACTACGGGTTGCGGATGCAGCTCGAGGCCGGGCCGATGCTGCTGACCGCGGCGCACAAGTGGCAGCTCGCGATGTCGCTGTTCGCCGACCGCACGTTCGAGCACCTCGAAGTGCGGACGGTCCCGTACACGATCAAGCAAGTGCTGCAGCTCGCGGAGCAGTGCTCGGATCACCTCGTGGACCCGCTGGCGCTGGCGGCCGCGTCTGAAGAGTACGCCGAACGGATCGAGATCAAGCGCTCCTGGGATCGCGACGTGCGGATGGCCGGGTTGCGACGCGCCGAGCTCTCCCGGCTGGTGCAGGCCTACCAGGACCGCAAGCGCGAGCTCGGCGTGATCGACTTCGGCGACCAGATCTCCTACGCGTGCAAGCTCGTCGAGACCCACCCCGAGGTCATCAAGGATTTCCGCGCGCGATTCCCGGTGATGTTGCTCGACGAGTACCAGGACACGAACTTCGCGCAGGCGCACCTGCTGGAGATGCTGTGCGGCCGCGACTACCCGGTGATGTGCGTCGGCGACCCCGACCAGAATATCTACGCCTGGCGCGGCGCGAGCCTCCGCAACATCCTGAAGTTCCCGGAGTTCTTCGGCGGCGAGCGCAAGCCGCTCTATGTGAACTTCCGTTCTGGCTCGCGGATCCTGACGGTCGCGAACGCGATCATCAAGGAGGTGCCGGAGGAGCGCCGGGCCGAAGACAAGGAGTTGCGGCCGCACCCCTCGCGCGGTGAAGGACGCGTGGTCGCGTTCGTCGAGACGGACGAACGCGAAGAAGCGCGGCGCATCGCCTCGATCATCAAGGAGGAGCGCGACAAGGGCCGGCCGCTGAGCGAGTTCGCGGTGCTGTGCCGCAAGAAGCGTCTCTTCCCGCCGATCGCTCAGATGCTGACCGCCGAAGGGATACCGGTCGAGGTCGTCGACCTCGGCGGGCTGACGCAGATGCCGGAAGTGGTCGAGGTGCTGTCATGGCTGCGGTTGCTCGAAGACCCCTCGCGGAACATCGCCCTCGCGCGGGTGCTGCAGGGCCCGCGATGGCGGATCGGGTACCGCGACATGGTCGCGCTCGCGCGATGGAGCGCGCGGCGGAACCGAACGCTGCGCGAGGATCTCGGCGAGGCGGAACACCCCGGCGACGTGGCGTTCGCGCTGGGCGAGGCGCTCGACAACCTCGACGACCCGGAGATGACCGGGGTGTCCGACGAAGCGCGCGCGCGGATCGCCGAGTTCAACGAGCTGTTCGCATCGCTGCGCGAGACTGCGGCGACCGGACCGCTCGACCAGCTCGTGATCGCGATCATCGAGCGCTCGGGTTTGCTCCGCGAGCTGGAAGCGTCGCCGTCGGCCGCTGCGATCAGCGCGCGGCGGAACTTGTTGAACCTCGTGTCGTCGGTGTCGGGCTTCGCGCCGGTGCAGGGCGAGGCGACGCTGCGGACCCTGATCGCGTACCTCGACGCCGCCGAAGACGCCGAGGAGGACTTCGAGCAGATCCAGTTCTCCGACGAAGCGACGGTGAAGCTGCTGACGATCCACAAGGCGAAGGGCCTGGAGTGGGACGTCGTGTTCGTGCCGGGCCTCGCCGAGGCGCGGCGGTCGTCGATCTTCCCCGACACCACGCGCCAGCCGAACCCGGCGACGCGGCCGGAGACGCTGCCGATCGAGTTCCGCGGTGACCGCGACCTGTGGCCGCACTACGACGGCAACATCAAGAAGTTCCGCGAAGCGCTGCGCGAGCGCGGCCTCGAGGAGGAGCGGCGCCTGTGTTACGTCGCGCTCACCCGCGCGCGCGAGCTTCTCGTCTGTTCGTGCGCCTACTGGTACGAAGGGCCGAAGGATCCGTTCGCGCCGGGCCGCTTCTACAAGGAGATCGTCGCGAGCGATGCGTGCGAGGAGCTCGAGCCGCGTCCCGAGTGCCCGCAGCCGAACCCGCTCATCGCGATCCGCGCGGCTCGGGCTCCGGAGTGGCCGCCGCCGGCGCGCGCCGGCGACGCCGACGCGCTGTTCCCCGGCGGGTGGCACGCGGCAGCCGTCGAAGCCGCGGCCGATCCGGCGATGGCGGAGCGCTTGGCATCCGCGTTGGACGAAGGGCAGCGCCGGTTGTTCGAAGAACGTCGCGAGTCGCATCTCGAACGGATCGGGATCGTGGGGGAGCGCTCTTCTCTCGGCTCTGCTCGCGCGGTGCCGTCGTCGTTATCGGTGTCGTCGCTGCTGACCTACGAGCGTTGTCCTGCGATGTTCTTCTGGACGTACGTCCGCCCGCTGCCGCGCCGCCCGAGCGAAGCCGCGCGTATCGGGACCGAGGTTCACCACTGGATCGAGATGCAGAGCCGCGGCCAAACCGCACTGTTCGACGTCGAGGAGCAGCCCGACATGTCGCCGTCGGAGACGGCGGATGACGCTGCGGGCGGTGCCGGCAGCGCGCCGGTGCGAACGGTTCCCGCGCTGAAGGAGCGCTGGAAGTCATCGCGGTTCGCGACCACGACGCCGCTCTACACCGAGCGTCCGTTCATGCTCTACGTCGACGGGTTCGTGATCGGCGGCCGCATCGACGCGATCTTCGGAGAGTCGGGCGGCCCTTGGGAGATCGTCGACTACAAGACCGGATCGGTTCCGCCGTCCGACGATCCCGTCGCCGGTCTCCAGCTCGACGTCTACGCGCTCGCCTGCCAAGAGCTCTGGGGCAAGACCCCCGACGATCTAACCCTGACCTACGCCTACCTCGGCGCCGGCGAAGAGACCACGCGTCCCGCGTCGCCGGCCGCCGAAGTGCGCGACCGCATCGCCCGCACGCTGCGCGCCTTAGCGACCGACTTCACGCCAACCCCCGGCCAGCAATGCCGCTCCTGCGACTTCCTTCTGACCTGCGACGCCGGGAGGGCGTGGATGGCGGCCGCGCCGTCTCGCTAAGGTCTGTCGCGCTCATGTCCGACGACACGACGCGGTTCCCGTTCGGCGATGCCTTGCGCAAGCAAGTCGTCGGGAACCTAACCGCGTTCGAACGCGCCGACCCGTCAATCGAGTCCGGCGCCAAGCCGCTGCGACGCGCCGCGGTCGCAGTCACGATCGTCGGCGACGAAGGAGGGCGTGCATGCTTCCTGATTACACGCCGTGCCAGCACGCTCAAACGTCACGCCGGGCAGTGGGCGCTTCCGGGCGGCGGAATCGATGTCGACGAAACGCCCACCGACGCCGCTCTCCGCGAGCTCGTCGAAGAGGTCGGACTCACGATCGACGCCACCGAGATCGTCGGCACGCTCGACGACTACCCAACCCGAAGCGGCTTCCTGATCACCCCCGTCGTCGTCTGGGGCCCGGCGACACCGGAATTCAAAACCGACCCGAGCGAAGTCGCCTCGGTGCACCTCGTCCCGCTCGAAGGACTCGACGAACCCGACGTCCCCCGCCTGCTGCCGGGCCACGAACCCGATCGCCCGATCATCCAGATCCCTCTCTACGGCCGCTACGTCCACGCCCCGACCGCCGCGATCCTCTACCAGCTCCGCGAAGTCGCCCTGCACGGCCGCGCAACCAGGGTCGCGCACTTCGACCAACCCGTCTTCGCCTGGAAGTAGACGGCCAACTGTAGGTCGGTGCGGGGCCGGTGCGCCCGTCGCAACGCTGCGGGACCCGCGCCTCCGCTCGCTTCGGCGGCCGAGCTCCGGGGCACTCGCTGCGCACGACCCCTCCGCGCCGGCGCGCCTGCGCTCGTTCCGGCGGGGTGTCCTCGCCAGTTGTGCTGGCCGCACCGGCCCCGCACCGGCCCGCATCGCCAGCGCCGCCGCCCCGCACCGGATAGCCCCCAGCCCCGCGCCGCCGCCCCGCACCGGATAGCCTGCCGCCCCAGCACGGCCGGCGCCGGGGATCAATGAGCTCGCGCGCCCATGCTCTGCTGCATCCCGTATGCAGTTGTGCATACGGCCGGGCGCTAGATGGTCTCCGGGTCGAGTGGCTTCTTCGCGGGACCGTTGACGAGCTCGCCGTCCTTGCTGAAGCGTGAGCCGTGGCAGGGGCAGTCCCAGGTCTTTTCGTTGCCGTTCCAGTCCACGGTGCACCCGAGGTGCGTGCAACGCGGTGAGAGCGCAGTGACGGTGCCGTCTTCGGCTTTGTAGGCAGCGACTTTCTTGCCGTCGACGTCGACTATCCCGCCCGTGCCCGGCACCAGGTCATCCAGAGTTCGGTCGACCGTTTTCGCGATCAGTACGTCGACCGGCGCGCGGTGCAAGACTTGCGTCGGGACGCTACCGAGCATCCGCCGGGCTCCGGTCATCCCGCGGTTGCCGACGACGATGAGGTCGAGTTCCTCGTCGGTGGCGACGTCGCAGATCTTCTTCGCGGGGTCGCCTTCGACGATCTTCGACTGCACGGCGAGCGCGCGGTGTTTCGCCTTCAGGGTGCGCTCGAGCACGATCGATCCGATGATCGTGTCCCCGGCGACGTACACGACGAGCACGCTGGTTTGGAACATCATCCCGAGGTCGTACGCCTTGCGCGCTGCCTCCGACGCGGTGGGGGAGCCGTCGGTTCCCACGAGGATCTTCCGGTAGATGTCGTCCGGGTCCCACGCGCCGGGCCCGGCCGTCGGATCGGCCGGCGCGGCGGACGTCGCTCGCGACGTCGACACGATGAGCACGTCGCACGGGGCGCTGCTCGCGATGCGCTCGGGGATCGGGCCCATACGGAATCGCCGGGCCTTCCCCATTCCCACGCTGCCGATGACGATCAGGTCGGCGGCGTGCTCGGCGGCGAGGTCGAGCATGACGCGATCGGGATGTCCCTCGCGGTAGAGGGTCTCGTGTTCGACCTCGGCCGTCTTCATACGCTCGGAAGCCGCGGCGAGGATCTCCATCGCCTTGTAGTCGTGCAAGCCGATCCCGGCGGTCGCGCACGCGATAACCAGCTTGCCGTTCACGTGCTTCGCAAGGCGCGCGGCCTTGTCGACCGCGCGGATCGCGGTGTCCGACCCGTCCGTGCCGACGACGATCGTGCGATAACCCATGGCTCAGCTCACCGTGATGGTGCCGGTCATCTGCGTCGGATGGACGTCACAGCGGAAGAAGTACGTGCCCGCGGCGAGGCTCGGGACGTTGTACACGCGGGTCGCCGGGCCTCCGAACTGGGCGCCGCCGAACAGTTTCTTCGACGCGGAGGAGTCGGTGAAGATCGCGACGTTGTGCGGGATCCCGGAGTCCTTGTTGTTGAACACGATCTGGAAGCGCGCGTTCGCCGGGGCCGCGAGCGAGGTCGAGCCGAAGCGGCTGTTCGACGCCGACTCCGCGATCCGGGTCACGCCCGGCACGCTCGCGACCGGTTTCGGCGCGCCGGGAGCGAACCCCAGCGTCGGCTTCTGGACCATCAGATAGAGGATGAACGCCAGGCCGACGAATCCGATCGTGATGATCGTGTGCGGCTTGCCGCCTTTGAGGACCGAGTCGAACTGCTCGGCCGTGACCGCCTGGGTTCCTTCGGCCATCGCCCGGCTGATGAAGCGGACCCGCTGATAGTAGGGGCGCGCGATCGCGATCATGAGCACGTTCATCAGGATCAGCGCCGCGAGCGCCGCCCAGATCCAGCCGAAGTGCCACAGGTGCCCGACGAACGCGGCGGCCACGCCGAAGAGCAGCAACGCGCCCAGTGAGACGTTCATCGGCAGGACCGTCCGACCGGACAGTTCGAGCAGGGCGTTGATCTTGGCCGGGTCGCGCTCGTTGCGCAGCCGAAGGCTGACCATCACCGATACGCCGTGCGTGGTCAGGAACCCGAACACTCCGACGAGGTGCGCGAAGACGAGCCACTGGTAGCCCATGTGCGGCCAGTCTTGTCTACTCGGCCGGGCTCCCGCCACACAGGTGGCCCGTTACGGCAAGGGAAGCTGGCACCCCGGCTGGCCCCATGGTTGGGGTGAGCCGGCCGGTAGGGTTAGACGGTCTTGCGGTACTTGCGGACCGCGATGGGCGCGAAGACGATCAGGATCCCGACGCACCACAGCACCGCTTTCACCACAACCGAGATCGTGGACGGCGGCACGGTGCCCGGCGGGACGGGAGTGCTCCCGACCAGCGCCCGCATCGCGTTCGCGGTCTGCGA
>Ga0075425_100003148_pt1 | contig 16730 bp, 13 predicted proteins | sample SoiMethybrSBSTD4_FD_75300 | JGI IMG/M metagenome (GOLD analysis project Ga0075425, IMG submission 75300) | Bulk soil microbial communities from a Populus tree surrounding site in Tennessee, USA - Soil MetaG P. TD hybrid SBSTD4 | ecosystem: Environmental > Terrestrial > Soil > Tree plantation... | reverse complement strand
GCGCCTCGACCAAGGACGCGTGCTGGTCGACGACTCCGTGCGGGCGATCACGACCTTCGCAACGCACGATCTGCTCGAACCGGTGCCGCCCGCGTTCGGCGAGTTCAACGTGATCTTCTGTCGCAACGTTCTCGTTTACTTCGACGCAGACGCGATCAAGCGCGCAACCGAGCACTTGGCCGCGCGGCTCGTGCCAGGCGGCGTGATCGTGTTCGGCGTGCTCGAGGTGAGCGATCCTCCTCCTGGTCTCGTCAGCATCGGCGGTCCGGGCCTCACGGCCTTCGAGCGGCCCCTTCACGGCATTCCGAGGGCGCCCACGCGCCGCCCGAGAGCGCTGTCGCGTGCACCGGGCTCGCAGCCCTCCAAGAAGCGCACGCTCAAGCCCGGGCCCCGAAAGTCGGTGGCTCCTCCCCCGTCCCCCGCCGGGGACTTCCGAGGGTCGTCGGGGATTTCACAGGGGCATCGAAAGTCGGTGGCTCCTAGGCGCCGCAACACGCTGGCTCCAGCCGTAAGACCGCTCCCATCAGACATCAAAGCAAGGCATCTCGACGCACTGCACCTCATCGAACAAAACCAAAAGCGCGAAGCGCTGAACCTGCTGTCGCAAATCCAGCGCATGGCGCCGTCATATGTCGCGGCGCTCCTCGATCAGGCCCTTCTCTACCAGAAGTCAGGCCACAACAAGCTCGCGTCGGAGCTCATGCAACAGATTCTTCGTCTCACCGAGGCGTTTTCGGTCGAGACGATGCTTCCGGGGCCCGAAGAGCTACCGGTGTCCTATTACCGCGCGGCGGCCGAGACCTTCCTGAGGACCAGGAGAGCCCGATGAGCGTGGCGCAAGGCCTCAACGGACACGGCGGCGAGGCCATGGGCGATGACGTGCGGGCCCTGCTCGCGGCGCGCGCCGAGAGATTGAAGGCGCGCCTTTTGTCGAAAGAGGACGAGGCGACGCTCATGATCGCGCAGTTTCGCGTAGGGGAAGGGCAGTACGCGATACCACTCGCCGACTTCCGGGCAGCGGTGCCTCTCAGGCTCGTCACACCCGTTCCGCTCTCGCCTCCGCAAGTGGTCGGAATTCTCAGATACCAAGGGCAAGTCATCAGCGCTCTCAGTCTGGCGTCGCTCCTCGGCATCCGGGGTTGGCGAAACGACCCCACCGTGCTGCTCGTCGTCGAGGCGGCCCAGGGCAAGCTCATCGGGCTCGATTGCGAAGAGGTTCCAAAACCGTGCTCATTGCCGCTCGCCGCGGTCGAGAAGGCGCGCAAAGAGGGGAGCGGCCCGATCGTAGAGCTTTTCATTCCGGGCTCGGTTCCGATCAACTTGCTCGATCTTGCCGCTTTGTTCGAGCGCGGCGGGTGGAAGCGCAATGGCCATTGACGCGGCTCTGCTCGAGATCATCGTAGGCTTCGTGCCGGAAAGCACGGAGCTCTGCGACAAGATCTCCCGCGACCTTTTGCAGCTCGAAGAAAAGCCCGGGGCGCCGGCGCCGGCGCCGGACGTGTACAAGAGCCTCGCGAGGGGTCTGCACACGCTGAAAGGCACGTCCGCCACTCTCGGTCTCGACGATCTGTCGACCATCGGGCACGCGATGGAAGACGTGGTCGCCCCGCTGCACAAACTCATGAAACCGATCCCGAGCGCGATCGCCGACGAGCTCCTGCGGACTCTCGACGGGTTCCAGGTTCGGCTTCGAGCCCACGCCGAAGCTCGTTCGAACGAGCTCGCGGAACCGGCTCCGATCATCGAGCGGCTGCGCGACGTCGCGTCCGGCAACGCGAGCGCGTCCGGCAACGCGAACTCGTCCGGCAACGCGAGCGCGTCCGGCAACGCGAACTCGTCCGGCAACGCGAGCGCGTCCGGCAACGCGAGCGCGTCCGGCGACTCGTCGACGGCGCTCGCCAAGGCACCCGAGCCAACCGAAGCGGCCGTCGAGCCGTCGGGCCAGGACGATCAGGGCAGTTGGCGCGTCAAGATGCGCGATGTCGTCGCACTTTTTCGAGAAGTGGAGCGGATGCGGGAGATGCGTCTCCGGATGGCGGAACGCCGGCGCCTCGTGAATGCGACCCTTGCCGCGGTCACGAAGCTCGCGAACATCCCCGAAACGGGAACCGTCTACACGCAGCTCGTCGCCATCAGTCGGGCGCTGCAGGTGGATGGCGAGGAGATCGGCGAGGTGGTCGACTCGCTCGAGCAGGGCATCAAGACGATCTGCACGCTGCCGCTCCGGACGATCGTCGAGCCGCTGCATCGATCCGTTCGGGACTTGTGTCGGAACACCGGCAAGGAAGCCGTGCTGTCGATCGTGGGAGGCGAACTGTCGATCGATCGGCGGATCCTCGAAAGACTGAAAGGGCCGCTCGTGCACCTGAGCCGCAACGCGATCGACCACGGGATCGAGCCGCCGGCCGTCCGCACGGCGCGCGGCAAGCATCGATCGGGGGCGCTCGTCATCCGCGTAGAGCAGCAGGGCAACATGGTTTTCGTCGAGGTGGCGGACGACGGAGCGGGCATCGATTGCGATCGCATCCGGCAGGTTGCCGTAGAGCGCGGTCTGCACTCGGCTCAAGAGCTCGCTCGCATGACGACGGCAGAAGTGATTCGGATCATCTTCGAACCCGGCTTTTCGACGCGCGCACAGGTGAGCGGCACCTCGGGACGAGGCGTCGGCATGGACGTCGTTCTGAACGAGGTGCGCGCTCTCGGGGGGACGGTCGACGTGCAAAGCACGTTCGGGCAGGGGACCCGCTTCATGCTCGTCCTGCCCGCCGATCTCGGTAGCTGTCCCATCCTCCTGGTCCGTTGCGGAGAGCATCAGTTCGGGTTGCCGGTCGTCTCGGTCCAGGGGATCGTCGCGGCGCGTCGCGAACGCGTCCGCTCGAGCAGCGACACCCTCAAGCTCGAATACATGGAGGAGCTTCTTCCCATGCGTGACCTCGGGCATCTCATGGGCCTGCGGGAGCAGGAGGTGCCGTCCGACGGGCAACCGGTGTTGATCGTGCAGGCGCAGGGGCGCCGGGCGGCCGTCGCGGTCGACGAGGTGATCGGCGATCGCGAGCAGGTCGTCCACCCGCTCCCCTTGGAGCTGCGCTCCATCGCATCGGCGTACCAGGGCGCTTCGATTCAGGGCTTCGGCGAGCTCTTGCTCGTGCTCCGCAACGACTGGGTCGTTCTGTCGGCGCACGACGCCACCACCGAAGTTCGGTCAGCGAAGCGCAGAGCACTCGTCGTCGACGACTCGGTGACCGCGAGGGCGATGCACCGCGCGGTCCTCGAAGCGGGAGGCTACACGGTGCATGCGGTGGGAAGCGCGCGAGGTGCCCTCGAACAGCTCCGTCATTCCGCATACGACGTCATCGTCTGCGACGTCGCCATGGACGAAATGGACGGCGTGGCCTTGACCAAGGAGCTTCGCGGCCGTCCCGACACGAGCACGGTCCCCATCATGCTCGTGTCGATGAGCGACGCCGAGAACGAGCGCGCCCGCGGCATGGCTGCCGGCGCCGACGGGTTTTTGAGCAAGAAAGATTGCGCGTCGGGGCGCCTTCTCGCCGAGATCACGAGCGTCGTTTCTCGAAAGCAGGGGCTGTCACCATGAAGCGGATTCGCGTACTCATTGCCGACGACTCGGCGACGATGTGCACCATCCTTTCGTCGCTCCTCGCCCAATATCCGGATATCGAAATCGTCGGGTGCGCGCGAGACGGCGAGCAGGCGGTCCAGATGGCGGCGACGCTCTTGCCGCACGTCATCACGATGGACGTCCAGATGCCTCGCATGGGCGGCCTCGAGGCCATCCAACGAATCATGGAGACGGCGCCCTCGAGGATCCTGGCCGTTTGCTCCGTTCAGGAACGCGAGGTCGAGCTCTCGTTTCGGGCCATCTCCGCCGGAGCGCTCGAGCTCATCGCCAAGCCCGAGGCCGGACCGCGCTACGATCTTGCTGGCTGGGGGCAGAAGCTCGTCGAGTCGATCCGGTTGATGGCCGAAGTGCCGGTCGTGCGCCGGCGCCACGCATCGACGCAGGCGAGAGCGTCGGTGGTCCGGTCCGGACGCGTGGAGGCCATTGCCATTGCCGCTTCGACGGGGGGCCCGCACGCGCTCGTCACCATTCTGGAAGCTCTGCCGGCGACCATGCCCGTCCCGGTTCTGATCGCCCAACACATGGCCCCAGGGTTCGTGAGCGGGTTTGTGCGCTGGCTCACCCAGGTGACGCCGATGAGCGTCGTGATGCCGCGCTCGGGCGACGCCTGCCGGCCGGGTCACGTCTACCTGCCGCCCGATGGGCATGATCTGACAGTCGGTCGCGGTGGGGTGCTGACGGTGACGCCGAGCTCGGAGATGCACTGTCCTTCGGGGGATCGCCTGCTCACGTCGGTCGCGCGAGCCTACGGTGCGCGGGCAGCGGGGCTCGTTCTGACCGGCATGGGGGACGACGGCGCGCGCGGCCTGTTGGCCATTCACGAAGCGAACGGCGCCACGCTGGCGCAGGACGAAGAGTCGTCGGTCGTCTACGGCATGCCCCGTGCGGCCGTGGAGATGGGTGCGACGGTCGTACAGCTTCCCCTCTCGTTGATTGCGCAAGAGCTCTTGCACATGACGACGAGCTCGGCGCCGGCCGAGCTGGGAGGGGTCTCGCAATGAAAACCGCCAAACTCCTCGTCGTGGACGACAGCCCTTCGATCATCCGCATGACGACGATGCTGCTGACCGCCGCGGGCTACGAGGTGGATGCGGCCGGTTCTGGTGAGGAGGCGTTCGAGAAGTTCCTCGCCACCGGGCACGATCTGGTCGTGTCCGACATCACCATGGGGGCGCTCTCGGGCGTTCAGCTCTGCCGGCTCATCCGGAACGACCCGGGATCGGCCGACGTGCCCGTCGTGCTCTTGACCGGAGCAGACGATCCGCGCAGTCGATTCTGGGCACGCAGCGCGGGCGCGACCGCCTACGTCGCCAAGGAGGCGATGCGCCACGCCCTGGTGCCGGAAGTCAAGCGAGCGCTGGCTCGAAATGGAGAAGAGGGACGCCGCGCCTCCCCGTCGCTGCAGACCCGGAGCGCAATGGACCGGCTCTGCCGCGTTCTCGACGACCTGCTGTTCGACGCGGTTCTCGCGTCGGAGGTAAGGCAGCTCGTCAACGCGCCGGATCGAAAGGAGTTCGCTCGAAGCATCACCGAGCTCGCGAGCGATGTCGCGACCTACGCCTACCTGATGGTGCGCCTCGAAGGGCCCAAGGCCCCGACGTACGTCGTCCATGCTCGCGATCCGTGGCCGGTCGATGAAGAGCCAGCTCTCCGGGCGTTCGGCATTCCCGAAGACGCCGATACGGAAACGATCGCGACGGGTCCGACCGGACCGGACATCGAGGTTACGCCGAGCGATACGATCAGCTTTCCCATTCAGAGCGGTGACCAGGACCTCGGTCAGTTGACCGTCTTCGCCGGGTCGCGGCAACTCGCCCCCGCCGACCGGCAGACCCTCGAGCTGCTCGCTCGCGAGCTCGGCACGGTGGCCAAGACGCAATTTCTCATGGAGCAGACGAAGCTACTCGCGCAAACCGATGCTCTAACCGCGCTCTTCAACCGCCGCCACACGAGCATGGCGCTGGACCTCGAGGTCGCACGCACCAACCGATACGGCACGCCGCTCTCGGTCGTCATGTGCGACATCGATCATTTCAAATCCATCAACGATCGGTTCGGCCACAACGCGGGCGACGAAGTGATACGGCAGGTCGGGGGTGTATTCCCTCGAAGGATCCGTGGCATCGACGTCGCCGGGCGCTGGGGAGGCGAGGAGTTCGTCGTTCTGCTTCCGAGCACACCGGCTCCGGGGGCGGTCGTCGTCGCCGAACGGATTCGGGCCGCCATCGAGGCGCTCGGCGCGTTCGAGGGGGGTCCCGAACGGGTGACGGTGAGCCTGGGCATCGCCGAGCACCAGCGGGGTAAGAGCGCCATCGAGCTCATCGAGCGGGCCGACAAGGCTCTCTACGTCGCCAAGCAACGTGGTCGCAATCGTGTCGAACTGTCCGCTCTACCGAGCGGCGCACCGCCGGAAAACCTTCGAACTGAGGCCTAAAAAAAGGGGACTATCGAACTATGTGGACGAATCTCGCAAGCCGTCTGCTCGGCAGACTTCGCATATGGCAAAAAATCGCGCTGATCGGGTTCGTTTTCATGATCCCGCTCGTCTTGACGACCTATTACCTGGTCGACGAGAAGAACTACAAGATCGATTTCGCCCGCTGGGAGTTCTACGGGGACGAGTACCTGAGACCCACGAGTGAGCTTCTCGAGTCGGTGCTGACGCACAAGTCGCTCGCGCGACAGAAGTTCGCCGGCGACCCATCTGCCAAGTCGGAGCTCACCAAGCTCGAGGCTCGGGTCGCCTCGCAGCTGAAGGATCTCGAGGCGGTCGACGCCAAGCTCACCGACCCGCTTCACACCGGCATCCGCGAAATGAAAGACCGAGGTCGCGCCTCGGCCAATCCGGGCGCCATCCGCGAGAGCTGGGAGCAACTTTTGAAGGTTTCTGACGCGAAAGCCGACGAAGAGCTCCACGTCAAGCTGATTGCCGACCTTCGAACTCTCATCACGCATGTCGGGGACAGTTCGAAGCTCATCCTCGACCCCGATCTCGACACGTACTACGCGATGGACGCGCTTCTCTTGAAAGAGCCTGACATCATCGACAGAACCAGTCAGATGGGCGACGAGGTCGGACAAATCCTCGCTCGCAAGGCGATCACCCTCGAAGAGCGTGAAAACCTCGCCGGCGAAGTCGCCCTGCTCCGGGCCGCGGCGGACGGCCTGAAGTCCGATCTGGAGACCGCGGTCAACGAAACGAACAACTTCAATCACAACGGGCAGCTCCGCGCCGCAACCATGCCCGACCTCGTCGCCGTCATGGCGGACGCCGACGCCTTGCTCACGCTGACCATCGAACGGGTGGTCCGGCAGCAGGTCCCCAACGCCGATGCGGTTGACTATGGCAAGGCCGTCCGAGCCTTGGTCGGTTCGAACGCGAAACTCTGGAGAGTGCTCTTCGACGAGGAAGATCGGATGCTGGCGACCCGTATGGGCGGCGACCTGAGGAGGCGCGCCACCGCGCTCGGCAGCGCTGGCTTGGCCGCCCTCGTCAGCATCCTGGTGGCGCTCGTCGTCCTCCGAACGGTCACCCGTCCCATCAAACAAGTGCTGGAGGTCGCCAACAAGATTTCGCAGGGTGAAGTGCCCGAAAATCTGAATTGGACCGAGTCGCAGGACGAGATGGGCCAACTCCTCGCCGGCATCAAGAACATGCTGCAGTTTCTCGATCTTCGCAACACCATCAAGACCCTGCAGCAATCGGCCGGCATGCTCACCGAGGCGGTGAACGACATGGATCAGCAATCGACCGAAGCCGAGCAGCAGATCACCCGACAGGCCGCCGCGCTCCACGAGACGCAAGCGACCGCGCAGGAAATCAAGCAGACCTCGCAGCTCGCCGCGCAAAAGGCGGAGGTCGTGCTCAAAGTGGCGGAGCAAGCGGACACCATCGGACGGTCGGGCGAGAACGCCATCGAGCACAGCCTCGGCGGCCTCACCGACATCCGAGCGCAATTCCACGAGGTCGCCCGATGCATTCGAGAGCTCAACGAGCGAACGATGCAGATCGGGGGCATCACCCAGACCGTCAAAGACCTGGCCGACCAATCCAACATGCTGGCGCTCAACGCCGCCATCGAGGCGGTTCGATCGGGCGAGCACGGCAAGGGCTTTGCGGTCGTCGCGCGGGAGATCAGGAGTCTTGCCGATCAGTCCATCCAGGCGACCAACCGCGTGCAGGAGATCCTCGACGGAACCAACCAGGCCATCCGGACGGCCGTATCGATCACCGAGACCGGAGGACAGCGGATGGAAGGCGGGCTCTTGCAAGTCAAGGAATCGGGCGACAACCTCCACGAGCTGTCGAAGATCGTGAAGGAGAGCTCGCAGGGGGTCCGCCAGATCGCCGCCGCGGTGAGCCAGCAAAACGCGGGCATCACGCAGATCTTCTCGGCGGTGATCGACCAGAACAAGATGATGGAGGAGACCGCCAATCGCCTCAACGCGACGCGCGAGGCGGCCCGGCTCGTCAAGGGGGCCTGCCAGCAGGTCGCCGCCGTTTCGATGCGCTTCCATCTCTAGCTCGGAAGGGGCTCTTGCCGACAAGGTGACGCATGCGAGTTCTCATCGTCGATGATTCCAAAACGGCGCGAGCCATGTGCAAGCGCGTTCTGCCGGTCAGCCTCCAGCAAGATCTGCTGGAGGCCTCGGGAGGCGAAGAGGCATTGTCGCTCTGTCGCTCCCAGCCGATCGAGATCATGTTTCTCGACCTCACGATGCCCGATGTCGACGGCTACCAGGTGCTCGAAACGCTGAAGAACGAGGGCCTCGCCCGACCGAAGGTCATCGTGATGTCGGCGGACATCCAGCCGGAAGCCAAGGCGCGAATCGAGAAGCTGGGCGCACTCGGTTTTCTCCCCAAGCCGGCGAATCAGTCGGCCGTCGAACGATTCTTGCAAGAGCACGGGATGCTATGACGCTCGAAATTTTGAACGCCGATCAGAAAGACGCGCTGCAGGAGATCTCGAACATCGCGATGGGGACGGCCGCCGCCGGGCTTGCCAAGGTGCTGGAGTCGTTCGTCCGACTCTCCGTGCCTCGCATTACCATCGTCGAAACCTCTCGCATCGCGGACCGGCTCGCGGCGAGCCTGCCCCCCCACCGCGAAGTTTCCGCCGTGCGCCAGGCGTTCTACGGCCCGGTGGAGGGAGAGGTCGTCGTCGTCTTCGGCGAGGATGGGTGCAACGAGCTCGCCGACCTTCTCGCGCACGACGGCGACGCAGGCGCTGTCAAGGAGGAGCTCCTGCTCGACGTGAGCAACATCCTGATCGGCGCGTGCATCAACGGGATCGCGCATCAGCTGGCGACGGAGCTCAGCTTCTCGCCTCCCGAAATCCTCTGCACGGCGGTGCCTCTCGAGCAGGTATTCGCCGGCCATCAACCGACGTGCGAGCAAGCGCTGCTCATCGAGATAGACTTCTCGATGGAGGCGAGATCGTTCGCCTGTCATATGCTGACGTTCCTCGCCCCCGACTCCTTCGGTGAGCTTCGAAGCTCCCTTTCGCGGTTTCTCGAGTCGATCTAGAGCCCGATGAGCTCTGTACTGAATGCCGCCGACCTTCTCCACTTCGTCGCCAGTCGGATCGAAGTCGGCATCCTCGCGGTCGATCGTGAGATGCGCATCGTCGTGTGGAACCGGTTTCTCGAGGCGCATAGCGGCCAGAGCGCGAAGGATGTCGTGGGTCGATTGCTGTTCGACGCATTTCCCGAGCTGCCGCGGGCGTGGCTCGAGCGAAAGATCAAGGGCGTCATCGTGCTCAAGAACTTCGCCTTCACGTCTTGGAGGCAACGCCCCTACCTCTTCAAGTTTCGCCATCATCGCCCCATCACCGGCGGCATCGACGTCATGCGGCAGGACTGCACGTTTCTTCCCGTGATGGGCGCCGACGGCGAAGTTTCGGCCGTCTGCATCACCATTCTCGATGCGACCGAGACCTGCCTCTACCAGAAGAAGTTGGAAGACGCGCTTGCAATCATAGCGGAGCAGAGCGTGCGCGATCCACTGACCGGCGTGTACAATCGCCGCAAGCTGGACGAGCAGCTTCGGTCGGAGGTCAGCCGCGCGGCGCGTTACGAGAGACCGTTGTCGCTGATCATGCTCGACATCGATCACTTCAAGAGGGTCAACGACGGGTTCGGTCATCCGGGGGGCGACGAGGTGATCCGTCACGTCGCGAAGCTCGTTTCGGCGTGCGTGCGTGATAGCGACGCCGTTGGACGCTATGGCGGCGAGGAGTTCGTGATCATCCTTCCGGAGGTGCCGGCGGCGGGCGCGCTCGTGGTTGCGGAGAGGATCCGCGCCTGCGTCGCGGCCTCACCCGTGATCTTCAAGCAGACGAGCATCGCGGTCACGGTCAGCTTGGGCGTCGCCGAAAACGGGAAATCCTCACGCTCGCCCGAGACCCTGCTCGGTGAAGCGGACGAAGCCCTTTACGCGTCGAAAGAGAACGGTCGCAATCGGGTCACCCTGCGTCAACCCGCGCGGCAAACGCCGCGCGACGCGACCAGCGGGTCGGAATGCTAGACGGTCGCGCCGTCGATCACGTGCGGTGAGGGACGGGGCATTTCGGGCTCGCCGAGCAGGTTGATGAGGGCTGTGCCCTCGATGGACTCTTGCTCGAGCAAGACGTCGACGAGCTTGTCGAGTGTGTCGCGGTGTTCGGTGATGCGCTGCTTGGCTTGCTCGAGAGAGCGCCCGAGAATTCGCCGCGCCTCGTTCTCGATCGCGTGGATGGTTGCGTCGGAGACGCCGCCGTCGGTCGCGAGCGTCTGGCCGAGGAAGGGGTGCTCGGTGTGGTGCTCGTGATAGACGGGCCCCACTTCCTCGCTCATCCCGTAGTGAGCCACCATCTTGTACGCGAGGTCAGTCGCTTGCTTCAGATCGTTCTCCGAGCCCGATGACAAGCTCTGGAAGATGAGCTCCTCGGCTGCGTAGCCACCCAGCAAAACGCAGAGCTTCGCTTCGAGCTCGGGCTGCGTCGCCAGATGCCGGTCCTCGACGAGGTTCTGCTGGGTCAGCCCGAGCGCCATGCCCCGAGGCAAGATCGTCACCCGGCGAAGCGGCTCGGCATGCTGCGTGAAGTGCGCCACGATAGCGTGGCCCGACTCGTGAATGGCGACGCGCCTCTTTTCGTCTGCCGTCAATCGCGCTTCGCGCGGGTCGCCGAGGACCACCTTGTCGAACGCGGCGCCAAAGTCGCTTGCTCCGATGCTGTCGGCACCTCTGCGCGTCGCGTTGAGCGCCGCCTCGTTCACCAGGTTCGCGAGGTCAGCTCCCGAGAACCCCGGCGTGTTGGCCGCGATCTCGGCCAAGTTGACGTCCGGGTTCAGAGGTTTGCCCCGCGAGTGCACCTGCAAGATCGCGCAGCGCGCGTTCGACGCCGGCCGCTCGATGATCACGCGCCTGTCGAACCTGCCCGGTCGCAACAGGGCCGGGTCGAGCACGTCCGGACGATTGGTCGCCGCGAGCACGATCGTGAGATCGCTGCGCGAGAACCCGTCCATCTCCGAGAGGAGCTGGTTCAACGTCTGCTCGCGCTCGTCGTTTCCGCCGCCGAGTCCCGTCCCCCGCACGCGACCGACCGCGTCGATCTCGTCGATGAAGATGATGGCCGGCGCCGCCTTCTTGGCCTCGTCGAACAGCTCGCGCACCCTCGACGCGCCGACACCGACGAACAGTTCGATGAATTCCGAGCCGTTGATGGAGAAGAACGGCACGCCCGATTCGCCGGCGACGGCGCGCGCGACCAGCGTCTTGCCCGTTCCCGGCGGCCCGACCAAAAGGACGCCTCGAGGCACCTTTCCGCCGAGCCGGCGGAACCGTTCGGGCTCTCGCAAGAAATCGACGATCTCCTGGAGGTCCTGCTTCGCCGCCGTGAGCCCCGCCACGTCGTCGAAGCGCACGCGAACGTTCTCCTTGATCTCGAACCGCCGCGGTCGAGACTTCAAGATGCCGGACAAGGGGCCGCCGGCCGGCGACATTCGCTGAATGCGCCGCGATATCCAGAACCAGGCGCCGATGATGAGCACCCACGGCAAGAGGCTGATCAAAAGCTGCAGGGCGAACGGCTGGTCTTCGTTTCGCACCTGGATGTCCACCTTCTTTTCGCGCAAAAGAGGGAAGAGCCCGGCGTCCGGCTGACTCGGCAGCGTGGTGCGAAACTCGCGTATCGGCCGGTTGTCGACGACCTGTTGATCGGCGAGCTTTCCGCTGACCGACTGACCGCCGATCGTCACCGATTGGACTTTGCCCTCTTCGACGAGCGAGTAAAACGCGCTGTACGGGATCGTCGACAGCTCGCTCTTATCGTGCCCGAAGAGCTGCCACGCCCACATGCCCGCCAGCAAGATCACCAGCACGATCCAGCCGGACCAAGAGGGCCTCGGCGGATCCGGCGATGAAGGCTTTGGCTCCGCCGGCTCGGGCATGTCGCTCTCTTTCATGATGGGCCTAAGAGAGCATGACCTGTACCGGTCGGCGGCCGGGTCGGCCCTAGGCCCGGGTATCGGGGAGCCCGAGCGGTCCTCCCTTGGGCCGTGCTAGCCTGCGCGGACATGCGACGCTTGCTAAGCTCGATCTCGGTCGCTGCGGCCCTTGCGCTTTCTGCCCGTTCGGCGTCGTCGCTCGAGCTGCCGTACGTGCAGACGAAGCTCGCGAACGGTCTCACTGTCATCGTACACGAAGACCATCTATTGCCCGAGGTCGCGACCAACATCGTCTACCGCGTCGGTTCCAAGGACGAGCACCCGGGGCGCACAGGATTCGCGCACTTGTTCGAGCATTTGATGTTCATGGGCACGAAACGCGCTCCGAGCAAAGCGTTCGACGAGTGGATGGAGGCTGCCGGAGGGTCGAACAACGCTTCGACGAGCACCGACCTCACCGACTACCACGAGACCGGCCCCTCGACGCTCTTGCCGCTCTTTCTCTGGCTCGAGGCGGACCGCCTCGCGACACTCGGGCGCGAGATCGACCAGCCGAAGCTCGACTTGCAGCGCGACGTCGTGCGAAACGAGCGGCGGCAGACCGTCGAGAACCGGCCCTACGGCAAGGTCGAGCTTCGCATGCCCGAGCTCATGTACCCGCCGTCGCACCCCTACCACCACCCGATCATCGGATCTCACGCCGACCTCGAAGCTGCCAGCGTGGACGACGTGAAACGCTTCTTCGAGGAACACTACGTTCCTGCCAACGCCGCGCTGGTGGTCGCCGGTGACGTTCGCGCCGACCAAGTGAAAGAGATCGCAGCGAGGTACTTCGGGATCGTCGCCGCCGCGCCCCCCCCGCCGGATGCGGCCAAGCCGGCGCCGCTTCCCGTCCCCAAGCTCGACAAGGTCGTGCGAGAGACCATCGAAGACAAGGTCGAGATGACCAAGATCATCATGGCCTTTCACTCGCCGGCGCACTTCGAGCCCGGGGACGCCGAGCTCGATCTTCTGGCGTCGGTTCTCGCGTCGGGAAAGACGAGCCGGCTCTACAAGTCGCTCGTCTATGACAAGGCGCTCGCACAATCGGTCGAGGCGATGCAAGAGTCGGCGTTTCTTTCCAGCATGTTCACCATCGAAATCATGGTACGGCCCGGCGTGTCGGCCGATCTCGTCGAAAAAACGACGGACGCGCTGCTCGCCGACGTGATCGCCAAGCCTCCCACGGACGAAGAGCTGACGCGGGCCAAAAATCAGATCGGTTTCGACTTCGTCGACCGGCTTCAGTCGATTGCGTCGCGGGCTCGACTTCTCAACATGTACTGGGCCGAGAGGGGAGATCCCGGTTTCGTGAACAAGGACCTCGAGCGCTACAACCAGGCGACTGCGGCGGGAGTGCTCGCGCAGGCGCAGAAGACGATCACGCTCGGAGGGCGCGTGATCATGCGCGTCGTCCCCGAAGCGGGCACGAAGGGCAAGACGCGTGACAAGCGTCCGGTGAAGCCGAAATGAAAACGGTCCGTATCGCCCTCATGACGGCGGTCGTCGCCGTGGGATGCGGCGGCGCGCCGCGTGTTTCTCCCGTTCCTGCTCCAGCGCCCGTCGCTTCGTCGCCCGCGCCGGCCGCAGCCGTCGATCCCCTCGGTCCGAGGCCGACGCCCAAGGAGCCCGTCGCTTTCGTTCCCCCCGAGCCGCGCGTGCTCGAGGGGCCCGCTCATTCGAAGATCTGGCTGCTCGAGCGGCACAATCTGCCCCTCGTGAGCGTGGCGGTCGTCGTTCCGTACGGCAGCGCGCTCGAGCCGGCGGACCAGGGGGGTCTCGCGTTTGCGAGCGCCGACATGCTCGACGAGGGGGCCGCTGACCGCGACGCGCTCGCGTTCTCGCAGGCCATCAACGATCTCGGAGCCAAGCTTGCGACCAGCGCCGATCGCGACGCGAGCGTCGTTTCGGTCGAAGTTCTCGCGGCCAAGCTCGAACCGGCGCTCGCGCTCGTGTCCGACGCCATCGTGCGCCCGCGCCACGACGCCAAAGACTGGACGCGCGTGCAAGCGCTCTGGGTCAACGCCTTGAAAAATCGCGCCCACGAGCCGAACGAGGTCGCCCGCGTCGCGACCACCGCGACGTTTTACGGCGAGCACCCCTACGGCCGGCCCCCCGAGGGGACGCTCACGTCGGCGCAGCACGTTCTTTTGAACGACATCTCCGCCTGGCACAAGCGCATCTGGCGTCCCGACGTCGCGACGTTCGTCGTGGTCGGCGACGTGACGCCCGATCGGATCACGTCGATGCTCGCCAAGGCGTTCGGCGCGTGGAAAGCGCCCACTTCGCTTCCCATGCCTTCGTCCGTCGAGCCCTATCTCGTGCGGCCAAAGGGGATGCGTACGTTCGTCGTCGATCGCACCGACGCGCCGCAGATCATCATGTCGCTCGCAAGCTCGGGCCCGCGCTCCGGCGACCCGGTCTTCGCCCGGATCAACATGCTGAACATCGCTCTCGGGGGGTCGTTCACGTCGCGCCTCAATCAGAACCTCCGCGAGGACCACGGATGGACGTACGGAGCCCGATCGCACTTCAATGCGCAGCGAGGCCCGGGCATGTTCGTCGTGCGCGCCGCGATCCGATCGGACGCGATCGCGCCCGCGCTCCGCGAGGCTCGAAAAGAGATCGATCGGGCCGCCAAGGAGGGCCTTTCCGACGCCGAGGTCGACAAGCTCCGCGCCCTCGTCAACGGCGACGCGCTCCACGCTTACGGCACGGTACAGGGGGTCGGCGGAAGTCTCGCCGGCAACGCCGCGCTCGGTCTCGCCCCCGATCAGGACGCGAAGGACATCTCGTCACAAAGGAGCGCGACGGCGAAGGATCTCGCCATCCTCGCGGCGAAGTACCTCGATCTCGCCTCGGCCGAAGTCGTCCTCGTCGGGCCGAAAGAGCTGGCCGTCAAAGCTCTCGCCGACAACGGACTGCCGAGCCCCGAGTTCGTCGACGCCGACGGGAAGCCGGTCGGACCGCGTCTCAGCGCCGCCCCTTGAACCCCATCATGTTCTGAACCGCGCCCTCGCTCGCCTCGGCGACCTCCGCCTCCTCGCGCGCGCGATCCGCGCAGTCCTCGCACACCTTCTTCGTCTTCCCTCCGACCTTCACGCTGACCAGCTCATCGACTTCGTTCCCGCACGACTTGCAAGTGGGCATGTCGACCTCCGTGACGTGACCTCTTCCGATCCCAACATCGGACCGCCGTGCCAAGCTTGCTCTTGCCCATGGCCCGTGCCAAGAGCCAAAGGATGGGGAAAGGTCGTCGTGTGTGGTTCTTCGCCGCGGCATGGGCGGTCGCGATCTTCTTTGCGTCGTCGATCCCCGGCAAATCCATGCCGGAGGTCGAAGTGCTCCGATACGACAAGGTGGTGCATGCGGTCGTGTACGCCGTGCTCGGCGGGTTGTTTTTCGCCGCCATCCGGCGATCGTCGTCGCTCACGACAGGGCGCGTCGTGGCGGTCGCCGCGGTCTTCAGCGTCCTCTACGGACTGACGGACGAGTTCCATCAGCTCTTCGTCCCTGGTCGAAACGCCGAGCTCAACGATGCGCTGGCGGATGGAATCGGCGGCCTCTTCGGTGCAGCCATCGCCGCGGTCCTCCCTTTCGCCAGTCCCGGCGGCGCCGACTGAAAAACCGAGGGCGCGGCGCCAGGTTGACCGCGATTGCATCAAAAACCTGACGAGCGCCGTCCGGCGTGCTTCGATTGGGACGATGGTTCGAAGTCCAGTTCCCCTCGACGGCATCGACGAGATCGTCTCGCACGTGCAGAAGCGATTCGCGTCCAAGCCCAAGGTCGCGTTTGCCGGGTTCGGCAACTCCGGCAAATCCTCGCTCCTGAACGCCATCTACGGCTCCGAAGTCTCGCGCGTCAGCATGCGTACCGACGAGACGGCCGGCCCGCTCGTTGCCGAGCGCTTCGGCATCGACTTCACCGATACGCCGGGCGTCGGCACGGGCAAGTTCTCGCTCGAGAGCGTGCTCGACCTCGGCGTTCTCTCCGGGCAGCACATCATCGTTCACGTGCTGAACGGGGCATCGGCGATCTCGAAGGAGGACGAAAAGCTCCAGCGTGTCGTGCGGGGCGCATCGGCCCGGAGCATCACCGTCGTGAACAAGATCGATCTCCTCGACGACAAGGAGCGGAGCGAGTTCGTCGAGAGCGCATGCGCCAAGCTCGGGCTGCGCGAGGACGAGATCCTGCTCGTATCGGCCAAGCGCGGGACCGGAATCGCCGAGCTCGTGCGCAGGATTGCGGATTTATTGCCGACCGCGCTTCAGGATGCCTTCATCGCGCAGCAGCGGGCCGACCTGAAGCTCAAGGAAAAGCGCATTCGCGCCCTCATTTACTCGAAAGCTGGTGTCTGCGCAGCGGTGGCGTTGGTTCCGATCCCGGTGGCCGACATCCTCATCCTCACGCCGATCCAGATGGCGATGGTGGCGACCATCGGCTACTTCCACGGCGTCGAGGTGACGGCCGATCGCGCCACCGAGCTCATGGGGGTCATGGGAGCGGGGGTGGGGCTTCGTGAAGCGGCGCGCCAGCTCGTCAAGCTCGTGCCCGGCTACGGGCTCGTCGTCAGCGCGAGCATCGCCTTCGCTGGAACGGTGGCGCTCGGCGAGACGGCCAACA